>Ga0182015_10000316_pt1 | contig 68861 bp, 65 predicted proteins | sample 712P3MmetaG_FD_120478 | JGI IMG/M metagenome (GOLD analysis project Ga0182015, IMG submission 120478) | Permafrost microbial communities from Stordalen Mire, Sweden - 712P3M metaG | ecosystem: Environmental > Terrestrial > Soil > Wetlands > Permafrost | place: Sweden: Stordalen | collected...
ACTGACGATGATCTCGGGCGTTATCTTCGGATGCGCTCCGGCATGGCAGGCATCGAAGCTCGATCTCAACGAAACTCTAAAAGAAGGAGGCCGCTCGGCCTCAGGTTCCGTCCGCAACGGATTGCGCCGCACGCTTGTAATTCTGGAATTTGCTCTTGCGCTCACGCTGCTGGCCAGCGCGGGGATAGCTGTCCACGGCTTCTGGAAATTGGCTCGCGTCAATCCCGGCTTCGAGGCTGACCACTTGCTTACGTTTTCTCTTCCGGTTCCCGACAAAAAATTCTCTGGGTCCGAACAGATGATCGCGTTCTACCGCCAGGTGCTGGAAAAAGTTGAATCGCTTCCCGGCGTAACCCGTGCCGAGGTCGGCGAAGGAATGCCGTTACAGGGCACAAGCTTCGGCATGCCATTCAACATTGCCGGAAAGCCTGCAAGCGATCCTTCCACGCGGCCGGATGCTGGTTTTTCGATGGTCACTCCAGGATATTTCCAAACATTTGGAATTCAGATGGCCCGCGGAAGGAGCTTCACCGAACAGGACGCCGCCGGCAGCGTTCCCGTGGCTATAGTGAACGAGACCTTTGCGGATCGCTTCTTAAAGGGGGCGGACCCGCTGACCCAGCGAGTCGTAGTCGAACAGCTCATCCCCGGCGTGACCAAGCTTGGCCCTCCGATTGAATGGCAGATCGTGGGCGTGTACCGCAATGTGCACAACGGCGGACTGAGCAGCGACGATTTTCCCGAAATTGACGTGCCCTTCTGGCAGAGCCCCTGGCCGAGTGCACAAATGGCGGTTCGCACTACCGGCGATCCCGCACTGACGACGAAGAGCATCGCTGCGGCAGTGCACTCGGTAGATCCAGAACTGGCGCTGGCCAATGTGAAGACGATGGATCAGATCGAGAGCGACTCCATGGTTGGGGACCGCTTCGGCACCCTATTGTTTGGGACATTCGCCGCGGTGGCGCTGCTGCTTGCCGCGGTAGGGATCTACGGCGTAATCGCATTCGTAGTCGCCCAACGAACACATGAAATTGGTCTGCGTATCGCATTAGGCGCGACTCAGAAACAGATAGTCCGGCTGGTATTGAAGGAAGGCATTGTGCTGGATGCAATCGGACTTGCAGTCGGACTGCTGGGCGCGTGTCTTGCCGGACGCGCCATGCGAGGGATGTGGTACGGCGTCGGCGCAATCGACTTCGGTGCATTCACCGCAGTTGCGGTCATTTTATTCACGGCTGCGTTGCTCGCGTGTTACATTCCCGCGCGTCGTGCGGCTAAGGTCGATCCCATGGTGGCATTGCGGTACGAGTGAGGAGATCACTATGAATGCACTGCTGAGGAATATTCGTTACGCGCTGCGGCAGCTTCGCAAGAGTCCAGGCTTTACGGCGGTGGCCTTGATTACTATCGCCCTCTGCATTGGGGCGAATCTCACGATATTTGCCGCCGTGGATGCGATCTTACTCCGGCCCTTGCCCTTCCCGCACTCTGACCGGCTGGTGATTCTTTACAACACCTATCCAAAGGCGGGCAAAGCCCGTGATGGAGCTTCGCTGACGAATTATTACGAGCGGCGCAGCAATATCCCCGCCTTCTCGCAGGTCGCGTCCATGAACTATGTCTCGTCGGTCGTTGGCGAAACGGGCTCGACCGAGGCTGTAGACATTGGCCGGGTAACTCCGGAATTCTTCTCTACTCTGGGCGTCGCGCCGATGATGGGCCGCGCATTTACCGAATCGGAGCTGACATATCAATCCGACAACGAAGCCATTCTGACCCATAAATATTGGCAGCGGCACTTTAATGGCGACCCTAACATACTTGGACGGGACGTTCGCTGCGGCGACCACCCAAGAAAAATCGTCGGCGTGCTGCCAGCGGACTTTCGCTTTTTGTCGTCGCACGCCCAGATTTTCATGCCGCTTTCATCCGAGGAAGGTGAACGCAATGCGGGCGCAAGGCATAACAACAACAATATTGAGATCGCGCGCCTGAGGCCAGGAGCCACCGTCGCCGAGGCGCAATCACAAATTGACGCGCTCAATAATGCCCTCGCCGCGGGCGCCCCTTACGCGAAGGAAGTCGCGGACGCGGGCTTCCGCACCATCGTCGCTCCGCTGCATGCCGACCACGTTGCGTCGGTTCGTCCTACGCTTCTCTTGTTGCAGGCCGGCGCGATGTTTCTGCTTCTGATCGGTGGCGTCAATCTTGTGAACCTGCTCCTTATTCGCGCGAGTGGCCGCGCCAAAGAGCTGGCCGTCCGGCAGTCCATGGGCGCGAGCCGCAAGCATGTAGTAGGGCAGGTGATGACGGAGACAGTTTCACTCGCGTTGATTGGAGGGCTTTTCGGCCTTGCCGCCGGAGCTGCGGGAATTCGACTTTTGGCGGTGCTCGGTGCGAATCAATTGCCGCTGGGCGCAACCATCGCGTTCAACACACCGGTGGCCATGATCGCGTTGCTTGTCTCGGTCGCGATGGGAATCCTTATCGCCTTGCCAATTGCCTGGTACAACCTTCGTGGACATTTGGCTCTCGCGCTGCAATCCGAGTCTCGCGGTGGTACAACCAGCCGCGGATCTCAACGCGTTCGGAATGGGTTCATCGTCATTCAGATTGCCTCGGCTTTTGTGTTGCTGGCGGGAGCTGGCCTGCTGGGACTGAGTTTGAAACGCGCGATGTCCGTGTCCCCGGGCTTTCGCACCGACCACGTCCTCACGGGGCAACTCAGCATTCCGTGGGAGGGCTACCATGACGGCCCGTCATTCCTTCGTTTTTTTGACGCGCTGCTGGGGGACGTTCATCGGCAGCCCGGTGTATCGGCTGCGGGATTGATCACCCACGTACCGCTGAGCGGCGCGCCCGACACCGACGCGCTTTCCGCAGTAGGGTACACTCCGCCGCCGGGAGCTTCGCTCGTGCTGCGTCCCACTTTCGGCGTCGTTGGAGACTATTTCTCGGCAATGGGTATTCCGCTGCGCGAAGGACGATTTCTAACCAAGGATGAGACCTACAGCAGCCAACGGATCTGCGTGGTGGATGAGAACTTCGCCCGCTATTACTGGCCGCACGGCGGCGCAGTCGGTCAGCAGATATCGTATATCCCCCGAAAAGCTGACGGTTCCAACACGTACACGGTCATGGGAGTTGTGGGCGCGGTGAAGCAGGAAGATCTCACGGAAACCACTGGTAATGGCGCGATTTATTTTCCTTACGTTTTTTTGTTCAGCCGCAGCTACTTTCTGGCGGTTCGCACCAGCCTTCCTCCCGCAGTGCTGGAAGATCCGCTACGAAAAATTGTCCGTCAAGTTGACCCCGATATGCCGATCAGCAACCTCCAGTCCGTGCAGACGCGCATTGACGATAGCTTGATGACGCGGCGTTCTCCGGCGTTGTTGACAGCAATCTTTTCTGCCGTCGCACTTTTGTTGGCTGCAATTGGAACCTATGGAGTATTGAGCTATGCGGTGACACAGCGGCGCCGTGAGATCGGCGTTCGCATGGCGCTCGGCGCGTTGCCAAAACAAGTACTCGGCCATTTCCTCGGCAGCGGAGCAAAACTCCTTCTAATCGGCCTTCTTCTTGGCAGCTTGGCTATCTGGGGCGCCGGGCGGGCAATGCAAAGCGTGCTGTTTGACGTTGGCGCGATAAACTTTGCAGTTCTGGCGGCGACGGTCGGCGTCATGTTACTGGTCGTTTTGGCGGCAAGCTTTATTCCTGCGCGGCGGGCGGCGAAGGTAGATCCCATTGTGGCTCTGCGGTACGAGTAAATGAAAATTGACGAATGGAATGGAAGCCGAATGATTCAACTGAAGAATATTGAACGCAGTTATAAAACCGCCGCTGGACAGACCTGGGTTCTGCGGCGAATCAATCTCGAGATTCGCGAAGGCGAGTTCATCACTATCATGGGCCCGTCGGGCGCGGGGAAATCGTCCCTGCTCAATGCCCTCGCTTTACTCGACGACCAGTGGGCGGGCGAATACTGGTTTCGCGATCAGGCCGTGCATGACATGAAGCGCAAGGCACGAGCGGAGCTAGCGAAGAAAAATATTGGCATGGTGTTTCAGAGCTACCATCTACTCGACGATCTCACCGTGCGTGAAAATATCGACCTTCCCCTTTCTTATAAAGACGTTCCGCACAAGCAACGTCAAAGTCTGGTCGCGGACACGCTCGACCGATTCCAGATTGTCGCCAAGAAAGATTTATTTCCCAGTCAGCTTTCCGGCGGCCAACAGCAGCTTGTGGGAGTGGCACGGGCGGTGATCCATAAGCCTGAGTTGTTGCTCGCAGATGAACCTACGGGAAATTTGCATTCGTCGCAGGCACAGGAAATTATGGAACTCTTTCGTGAGCTGAATCAGCAGGGAACGACGATTGTGCAAGTGACGCACTCCGATGCGAATGCGGCGTACGGTTCGCGAACCATTCAATTGCGCGATGGGTGGATGGTCGGGGATACGGCAAATCCTGAGTTGCAGCCGTATGAGGTAATGAAGCAATGACCAAGTCAGCCATTTTGCTGCGCTTGCTCGCGTGGATCGTTATCGGAGCTACAGCCTCAGCGCAGACCAACGCGTCAGCGGTTTTGGATATGCCGAAATCGCACAATCCGTTAAGCGCATATGCGCCCACACACGTCCCGCAACCCGATCTCACAAATTCTCCGTTACTGACCCAACTGATTCACGACGGCAAACTTTATTTGTCATTGAACGATGCCATCCGGCTTGCGCTGGAAAATAATCTTGATCTGGCGATTGCCCGCTACAATCTGCCGATTGCGGACACAGATATTTTGCGCACAAAAGCTGGTGGAATTTTTCGCGGCGTGAACGCGGGAGTGGTGCAAGGCACTCCCGGCGGCGGTGTCGGAGGATTCGGAACCGGCGCGCCGGGAGCTGGCGCTGGCGGCACTACGGGCGGCGCGGGAGGCGCCGGAGCTGGTGCATCAGGATTGGTGCAGTCAACTTTGGGCACCGGTGTAGCGGTCGCGTCTTACGACCCTGCAATTGTTGGCACGATTGGCGCCGAGCACCAGACGAGTCCCCTTGCCAACCAGCAGACTTACGGCGTGCCCTCGCTGCAATCGAACACCGGAGCGACAACGGTCGCCTATACTCAGGCTTTCCCGACCGGAACGAGTGTCTCTTTTGAGTTCGATAACAGCCGGCAGACCACCAACAGTCCTTTTTTCAATTTGTCTCCAGTGCTGAATTCAATGTACCGCTTTTCGTTTCAGCAGGAGTTGCTCGCGGGATTTGGCCTGGGACCGAACTTGCGCTACCTGCTCCTTGCGAAAAACAACAAAAAGATTTCTGACATTGCCTTCAAAGATCAGGTCATCGCCACGATTACCCAAATCAAGAACATTTATTGGGACTTAGTCAACGCTTATGAGCAGGCGCAGGTAAACCAGCAATCGCTTGATTTTGCGCAACAATCATTCGAAAGCGCAAAAAAACAATTTCAGTTGCAGAGTATTCCGGAGATGGACGTGATGCGCGCCGAAGCTGAAGTCTCGCGACGCGATCAGGACCTCACGGTTGCGCGAACCGACCTCGAATTGCAGGAACTGTTGATCAAGAACGCGCTGACTAAAAGTCTGGATGATCCTGTGGTCGAGGCCATCCCGGTCGTTCCTACCGACCGGCTTCAACCCGTCCAAACCGCTGCCCCTCAGCCGGTTCAGGAACTTATCGATCAGGCGCTGCACGATCGGGCTGAACTTTCTGAGTCCGATGTCGATTTGGTGAACCGACAGATCAGCCGCAAAGCCGCCGAGAATGCTCTGCTACCGTCTCTTTCACTGGTGGGATTTTATGGCGGGTCGGGGTTGGCGGGTCCGCTGAATCCAATTTATAACCTGCCCACGCCAAACGTTTCAAACGTGCCAACTGATTTCCCGGGCGCGCTGGGAAATGCATTTAATAATTCTTCTCCTGATTACTTCGTTGGATTGAATCTGAACATTCCGATACGAAATCGCGTGGCGAAGGCCGACCAGTACCGGTCAGAACTGGAATATCGCCAGGCCGAATTGCGGCGCGAGCAGTTGCGAAAGCAAATTCGCATTGAAGTTCGGAACGCTCAATATGCTCTTGAACAAACCGGGGCGCGAGTTGCATCGGCGACAAAGGCGCGAGACCTGGCGCAGCGGACGTTTGAAATTATGCAAAAAGAGCAGACTCTGGGCGCCGGGTCGAATTTTCAAACCATGTCGTCGCAGCGCGACCTTGCAGTAGCGCAACTAGACCTGGTCACAGCGATGACAACCTACGAAAAGGCGAAAGTAGAACTGGATCGCGCAACCGGAAGTACTTTGGAACATAATGGGATTAAGCTTCAGGATGCGGTAAACGGCACCGCCGCGAATCCTGGCCCATAGGCCATGCCCAGTTCTGTTAAGCCCGACGAAATCAAGCTCTCTATTTCATCGGCGAAAAATGCCCCGCCGCGAATCCTGGCCACTGACGATCAGCAGCACATTCTGGAAGCCATTGAACTTCTCCTAAAGCCGCAGGGCTACCGCGTGGATGCGGCGCGTTCTACGGAACTCGCTCTTGCGGCCCTGACCACCTCTTCTTACGACGCGGTATTAATCGATCTCAACTACACGCGTGACACTACATCGGGCAAAGAAGGTCTGGATTTGCTTTCGGAGATCGTCGCGATCGACAGCACGCTTCCGGTTATCGTGATGACGGCGTGGGGAAACGTCGATCTCGCAGTCGAAGCGATGCGGCGCGGGGCAAGGGATTTCATACAGAAGCCATGGGAAAACGAGCGGCTGCTCTCCATCCTGCGAACCCAGGTAGAGCTGCACCGCGCGCTGCAAAACGCAGAACGGTTGCGGGCGGAAAATCGTTTGCTCAGCGTTCCAGCCCGTCCAGAATTTATCGCAACCGCGCCTTCGATGATTCCAGTGCTCCACACTGTCACTCGCGTTGCTTCCTCCGATGCGAACATTTTGATTACCGGAGAGCATGGAACCGGAAAGGAAATTGTTGCCCGAACCATCCATGCGCTTTCATTGCGGGCGTCGCAGCCGATGATCTCAGTGAATACGGGAGGGCTCGCGGAAAACCTTTTTGAAAGCGAACTTTTCGGCCACGTGAAAGGAGCCTTCACGGATGCGCGTGTGGATCGCATTGGGCGTTTTGAACTAGCGGATGGCGGCACGATTTTTCTCGACGAAATCGGCAACGTCGCCTTGCGGCAACAATCGAAGCTGCTGCGGGTCTTGGAGTCGGGGGAAGTCGAACGCGTGGGTTCGTCCCGTTCTAATCGTGTCGACGTTCGCCTGATCTCCGCCACCAATACCGATCTTCAGGCTGCTTGCCGCGCCGGTCAATTTCGCGAAGACCTGCTTTTCCGGCTCAATACTGTCGAGATCCATTTGCCTGCATTGCGGGATCGCCGCGAAGATATTTCGGTGCTGGCGCTTAATTTTTTGTCGCATTACGCTTCCCGCTACCGGCGCGCGATTCGAGGCATTGATCCGTCAGCTTTGCATCTGCTGATGCAATATGCGTGGCCGGGAAATGTTCGGGAATTAGAACATACGATGGAACGAGCGGTCCTGATGTGCCGCAGCGAACAAATTCAACCTGCGGATCTTGGATTGCTTCACAAACCACAAACGCAGAATCTCGAAGATCTCAGCCTCGAAGCGGTCGAAGCGCTTCTCATTCGCAAAGCGCTACAGCGCTTTCAGGGTAACGTTAGCCAGGCTGCCGAGGCGCTGGGCCTGAGCCGGGGCGCGTTATATCGCCGGATGGAAAAATATGGGATCTAAGGCCGGAGCCTTCCGGCCCGCCAAACGCAAGCGCCGCATACCCTTTGAGCGGCGAATTTTATATTCAGCTATATGGCTCGCCGCTCCGGGTTTTGCGCTCAGCGGAATTTTGATATGGCTTCAACCATGGAGCACGGAGTCGAAGCTCGCACTGCTGGCCGTCGAACTACTATTTTGCCTTTTGATTGGCACGATTCTTCACGACCAAATCATCCGCCCGCTGCAAACTCTGGCTAATGTGGTTGGTGCGCTTCGCGAAGAGGATTATTCGTTTCGCGCGCGGATGGCTGTTCCCGACGATGCGCTCGGAGAACTTTCTTTCGAAGTAAACATGCTGGCGGACGTGCTGGCCGAGCATCGCATTGGGGCGATCGAGGCTACGGCGCTCTTGCAGCGAGTGGTCGAAGAAGTGGACATCCCGCTTTTCGCGTTCGATCCCAGTGAGACTTTGCGATTGGTAAATTCAGCCGGCGAAAGGTTGCTTCATCAGGCTGCTCCGCGACTGCTGGGTAAGACGGCTGAGGAACTAAATCTGAAAACCTGTCTTACCGCAGAAAATGCGTCGATAATTCCGATGCTTTTCACCAGCGAAGCCCGATGGTTTTTGCGGCGAAGTTCCTTTCGGCAACGGGGCATTCCGCACACGCTAGTTGTGCTTTCGGACGTCAGCCGTGCGTTGCGAGAGGAAGAGCGCAGAGCGTGGCAACGATTGATCCGCGTGATGGGCCACGAGTTGAACAATTCGCTCGCCCCAATTAAATCCATCGCTGGAAGCCTCAATACACGTCTGGCAGAAACCACAATGCCCGCGGAACTGCGCCGCGATTTCGAGCGTGGATTGAATATCATTGAAACTCGCGCCGCAACGCTGAATCGTTTTTTGCAAGCCTACAGACAACTGGCGCAGATGCCTCCGCCGGTCCTGGCTCAGTCGGCGATTTCCGCTCTAATAACTCGCGTGGCAGGACTCGAAACCCGCGTCGATGTGAAAATAATTTCGGGGCCCGAGCTGACCCTGATGGTGGACGCAGATCAAATCGAGCAAATGCTCATTAATCTCGTGCGCAATGCAGCAGAAGCCGCGCTCGAAGGTCAATTACCCGAAAAGCAAAATGGTTCGCAGCCGGCTTCGAACGTCGAACCCGAAGTCACCGTCGGCTGGAAGCTGGCTGGAAACGATGTCGTATTAACCATCGAAGACAACGGCCCGGGACTGGCGAACCCGAGCAACGCTTTCGTTCCCTTTTACACCACAAAACCATCCGGCAGCGGCATCGGGCTGGTTCTTTCCCGGCAGGTCGCAGAAGCACATCGCGGCACGGTCGAACTGACGAATCCGGACAACCAGCGCGGCTGCATGGTTAAGGTTACATTGCCCCTGCATTGAACTCAGGGGCTGAACACCGATCCCACTATCTCACTTTGATTCAAGTTCTACATGCCGATGGATTTTGTAACGAATGGGGTCGCCGCAGATAGTGAGCGTTTCGTCAGTACAATCGCGCTCCAGCACTTCCAACGGATTATCGAGAGTGCCGGAAACGATGCGGCCGCTGGCCAGGTCTATTTTTATCTGTACCACGAAAGTCTCCTTTCCCACCGCCGCGGCATACTTATCATTGGCGCTTTTGGAAGCAAAGTTCCTCGATACCTGAACCCAGTTATTCGGCGTGTCTGCTACCGGCATACGCATCCATGGCGCTGGGAGCCTTACCTCCGGTTGCGGCGGGGGCACATGACGCACCGTCAGTGTCGCAATTTTACTCGCGGGGTCCAATGCTTCGAGGGTTACATCGAAGTCGATCGAATCCTCCCCGATCAATGCATAAGTGCCATCCGCCCAGGAGTTAGGAGTGCTGTGCTTGAAATAAAAATGATCTCCCGGGTGCGCGAGATTTCCCTGACCGGCAGCAACCGTCATGTCCGCATAAAAAGTGAGTAGATCAGTAATTGGGCCAATTAGGATCGGATCAACCTGGCTCAGATTAGGAACGGTTAGGGTATATCCGGGCTCAAGCGACAAGCTCTGCCGGAAGGCTACGCTCCCAGCAGAAAGCGGAGTCGGCTTTGCATTCACCACTAAATCCGACCATCCAAATTCCTCGACGAATTGGCCGGCGGCGTTCTTCTTAAACCGCGCCATCCGCCTGAATTTCGTACCGCAGCGTTCCACGACGGTCCTGATTAGAAGCCTTCATGTGGTGAGAGATTTTCTCTCCATCGTAATAATGGCGGGTTAGGAGATGCTGCGTTGGCGGATTCGTACCGCTAGTTTTCACTGGGGCCACTTGGGCCGATGCAGAAAGAGCCATTGCCAGCACGAATCGCGTTAAATGAAAAATCGCATTGGAAGACATCAAACACTCCCCGGCATTGGGCCGGCGTCACCGAAAACTTGGATTATCCATTCTTCGGAAAATTTTTGCCACTGACATATAATCGAAAGCGTTGGCAGCTGGACCGGACGGTCGCTCTCTTCACGTCAAGTGTTGAGGGAGGAAAGTCCGAACTCCGCAGGGCAGTGTGCCGGATAACGTCCGGGAGAGGGTGGCCCAATTTAGATTTCGAGCTTTTTTTGAAATTTAGAGTGGGGTATTCCTCGACGGCTAGTGCCACAGAAAATATACCGCCCCGGCGGCAACGCCAGGGTAAGGGTGAAAAGGTGCGGTAAGAGCGCACCGCTGCCGCAGTAATGCGACAGGCATGGCAAACCCCACACGGAGCAAGACCAAATAGGGAGGGACAGTTTCGCCGTCGCTGCGGATTCTTGTTTTATCGAGAGTCCGGAGCGACGGCGGAGCACGTGCCGGCTCGGCGCGTCACAACCTCCGGGTAGGTCGCTTGAGCTTCGCAGTAATGCGCGGCCCAGAGGAATGACCGTCCCGCGGGAGCAATTTCGCGGACAGAATTCGGCTTACAGGTCCAGCTGCCTACGATCCCAATCAACCCCTAATCTCGTACAATGCCTGATATATTGGTTGATTATCTTTAAACCTGCAATATTACCTAGTATAGTAGGCATAATGCTTAATTTGCAATCTCTTGGCGCAGCGATCGCTACCCGTCGAAAATATTTTGGTTTGACCCAATTCACCTTGGCTCAAAAGGCTGGAGTTAGCCGCGCGACGCTTGAAGCTTTAGAGAATGGCCGCTCCGGTGAACTTGGCTTTACTAAGGTTGCCAAGATCTTGTCGGTATTAGGCTTGGAGATGAAATTACAAGAAGCCAACCAGCTTCGTCCCACGCTGGACGAACTCCTGGCAGAGGGCGCTGATCTCAATGATAAAAGTGTGGACCGACGGCGCTGAGGCGGGTGTGATGGACAGGAAGGTCGACCGTGGCAGCGCCTTCGCCTATTTTCCAGCGTCCGTCCCCGAACGCGCAGTGTCGGTAACGATGCCTGTACGCCTCTCATCTTGGGAACGCACCTTTGGCCTTGCTCCGATCTTCGAGATGAACCTGCCAGAAGGAGCTTTGCGGGAAAGATTGCGACTTGCGTTTGCCAAGGCAACTGGAACATTCGATGATTTTGATTTGCTCACTATCGTTGGCCGCTCGCAGGTTGGACGCATTCGCTACACGGACGCAAATGTTCGCCTCGACGAGGATGTGCCTTTTCAGTCCGTGGGCGAAATTCTAGCGAGCCGCCGCGATGGGAATCTGTTTCCATACCTTATCGAAAAGTTTGCAGAATTTTCCGGCGTCAGCGGCGTGCAGCCAAAAATACTCGTGCGCGACAACGGGGCATACAGCCCTTTACAGAACCCGAAGCCCCGGCTTTCTTCAAGCTATCGAGGAGCGACTCACCTGATCAAATTCTGGGAAACGAACGAGTTCCCTCAGCTTGCAGCGAACGAATACTTCTGCTTGAGAGCGGCTGAAAAATGCGGACTGGAAGTTCCCCGCTGCCAACTTGCGGAGGATGGACTGGCGCTGGTTGTTGATCGCTTTGACCTCCGCGCTGATGGGACCTACCGCGGCTTTGAAGATTTTTGCGTTCTCAATGCACGAAGAACCGACGAGAAGTACAACGGCAGTTACGAAACGTCGGTAATGAAGCGATTTCAGCAGTTCGCAAATTCTCCGGAGATGCTGGCAGAACTGGAAAAGCTGTTTACGCTGATCGTGCTAAATTGTGCCATCCGCAATGGGGATGCTCATCTCAAGAACTTTGGTATCGTTTACGACGATGTGCTCGGCGAGGCCCGCCTCGCACCTGTTTACGATCTTGTTACCACCGCTATATACCTTCCCAATGACAGTCTGGCCCTAACGCTGAATGGCACGACAAGATGGCCGGATGTTAAGGCCCTCCAAAGATTAGGGGAAACGCGCATGAATGGTAGCCCAGCCAGGGTGCGCACGATCTTTGAACGCGTTTCTGACTCTTTGTCTCAAACTCAGATCGAAATTTCTTCCTACATCAGGGATCACCAAGAATTTGCGGAGGTGGGCAAAAAGATGCTCGATGAATGGAAAACAGGAATACACCTTTCACTCGCCTCGTGAGCGTCTGCTGTCATCGCTTGGGGTATGATTTCTAGTTCCTAAGGAGCAGACCTCGCAATATGCCTGAAATTCCAGCGCAACCGCAAAAGAAAATCTATCCCACCCTGACCGGGCTTCCCCTTTCGTTTCAGTTGAACTGGCCTTTTCACAAATCCACTTCGGGGGCAGATTTCTGGGTCCTTCATGGAGATGTGCGGCTGGAAAACTCTGGAGACCTTCATGCTCCCGTTGCGGTCAATCTATCGGTTACCGTGCGGGAAGTGCTGCATTCTATCGAACCCCACGATATTGAAGGTCCCGTAATCAACGCAGTGCGCAAGCAGATTGACCGGCGACAGATCGAGTTCGTGAAATCCGGGAAGATGGTACCAGTACATTTTTCCAGCCGCTTTTATGATTTCAAAAATAATAAGTGGGTATTCGGGAAAACTTCTGACGAGGAAATTTCGCGGCTGCTGCTGAGAAAAGTTTACTGGCAGACATTAGTAGCGCAGGGACCAGTTTTGATCGCCGATGGTACCGAGGCTCTCTACGTGGAAACGACTCCAGAGCACTTACTCGCGATAGCAGGCAAATTAAAAGAAGAGGGACTTATCACGCTCGAAGGCGAATACGCTTCGGCGAACGCCATGCTAATGGCGCAAAAAGAAAAGTTCGAGGCCGAGATGCAGACGGCGCTATCAGAGATCGAGAAGAAATACGCGTTCGAACGAGGATAGAAATCAGTGAAACGCCGAAAACGAAATAGGACTTTTCCTTTGTCGAGCAAAGTGCCACTTCGACACCAACAGCGGCGGACAGGAGTGTCCGCCCCACATCATGAAAAGCCCACATCGTGAAATCAAACTCAACTCCTATGGAAAGTCCACCTCGAGGGTGTACAGGTTCTCTGTGCTCGCATCGCGAAGAAACATGCGGGAGTTGTCGGGGCCATTGTCGGTCCATGTGCCGAAGTCCGGAGTGGAGTACTGGTGCATTTCCTTGGTGTTGAACAGTGTTTCCGGGTGAGATTCGCCGACTTTAATCCGTTTGATATCGAACAAACTTGAGTACTCTACGAAGCGGCTGTCCGATGCCCACGCCGGGTACTCAACCGCAGCGGGATCAGTAGACCAGACCGACCACTTGCCAGCCTGAAAGTCGAAAATGCTCAGGGTTTTTGAAATCTCCTGAAAATCCACCGCGGCCAAATAGCGTCCATCGGGCGACCAGCGAGGGCTAAAGAGACCGCTGGAACCGGGAATAGTTGCGATCTGCCTGGTTGCGACATCCATAATTCTAATTTCAGATTTCCGTTGCTCGCCGGGCACGCCGGTTGAGAACACAATACGATCGCCGTTGGGAGAAAACGCGGGGTCCCCTTCGGTTGTGTTTCCGGGCATCAATGCCTCAGGCGTGCCACCTTGTGCCGAGATCGCATATGCCTTCCAGGGTTTTCCCAGACCCGATCCCATGTACACAACCTGCTTCCCGTCGGGAGACCATCGGGGAAGCGCGGCATGATCCGGGGAATACGTCAGCTGAATTTTCTGGCTGCCGTCAGCCTGGCTGGTCCATAACGTTTCATCCTGAAGACTGACGTATGCGATGCTCTTGCCGTCGCGCGAAAATGCGACGTCATAAGCCGCGAGGCCCCCAAGGAATGGTACGAACTGTTTTGACGCGGAATCGTAGTGCACCAGTTCGCCGCGCTGATCGTAGCCTCCTACCACCAGTCTTTTGCCATCCGGCGTGATGCCGGCAAGGTCGAATGCCAGCGGCCCAAAGGTCAGTTGCACTGGGGTAGGTGGAGATTTGTGAAAGAGACTGGTCGAATCGGGCAGAACGAAGACATCGCCAAAACTATCGTTGTGAACCGTGCTTCGAAAAAGGAAATACCGGCCATCAGGCGTCCAGATGCCACAACACTCATGCGGCGGCGTATGCCAGCCCGGTAACAACGGATGGAGGTTGGATCCGTCGGGCCGGACTTCCCATAGAGCGTAGGTGTGGGATGCGTCGTCCACCTGAGTGAATCGGATGCGCTTGCCATCAGGAGAAAACTTGACACGTGCGGGATAGCCTTGCACGGTAGCGATGCGTTTGGGACTGCTGCCATCGTCCCTGGCGATCCAAAGATCCGCCCCCCCCTTGCCGAACACCAGAGTTTGCCCGTCGGGTGACCACCTTGCACCGCTGCGGGGGTCCGCAGTGAAACTTCCCAACCGGCGGGGTGATCCTGCGGGCAGGGCACCGTCCAGAGAAGACTGTTTTGGCCGATCAATCCGCCGGAAGCGATCAGGAGTTGGGAGTGGTCTGCCGAGATATCCATAATGCGGGAGGCCTTGACCGGGCTGGGACTTTCCAAAACCTCGCCGCCATTCAAAGAAACCTGGGCCACTGTAGTATCCAAGTCAGAGGGGAAACGGGTGAAGTAAAGTCTGGAGCCGTCGGTGACGACGCAACAACCTCCCTTGTCGTCATGAGTGATTTGGGTCGAGCCGGTGACCCTGGGCGGCTGCGCGGGAACGAAGTAGCGGAATGCAAGCAAGCCCAGGATCAGAATCGCCGCCCCAGCACCAGCCCACAGCGCGACCGGTTTTTTTGAAGGGACTATGGTCACTGCGGCCGGAGTTGCCGCCGGAAGCCTCACGGAACTGGCATCGCGCTTTAATCGCTTCAAGTCCGCTCGCATCTCCGCCGCGCTCTGGTAACGAATCTCGCGATCTTTCTCCAACGCTTTATCTATAAGCCGTTCAAGATCTATAGGGACGTCGGGATTCAACCGCGAAGCCGGATTGGACGGCTTGCTCAGAATTGCATTAAATATCGCCGCCGAAGTCTCGCCACGAAATGGCAGCATACCTGTCGCCATTTCGTAGAGCACGGTGCCAAATGAAAATAGATCAGTGCGTGCGTCAAGCTCCTTCCCTAACGCCTGCTCTGGCGACATGTATGCCACTGTGCCTAAAGTGCTTCCGGGGCTGGTGAGGTGCTCCTCAGTTACTGTGCCGGCTTCCGCCGACACAGGGCCCGAAATCGCGTTAATCTTGGCGAGACCAAAATCCAGAATCTTGGCGTGGCCGCGAGAAGTAACAAAAATATTGGCGGGCTTGATATCGCGATGGACGATGCCTTTGGAATGCGCGGCATCAAGTGCGTCCGCAATTTCGATTCCCATATCCAGCATCCGCTCCGCTTCCATCGGGCGATGGAAGATTGTCTGCTTCAGGGTTTGCCCTTCCAAATATTCCATCGCAATGAATGGTTGGCCCTGGTGCTCTCCAATTTCATAAATAGTGCAGATGTTGGGATGGTTTAGCGCCGAGGCAGCGCGAGCTTCGCGGCGGAAGCGTTCGAAGGCTTGTGGATCGTGTGCGACATCATCGGGGAGAAACTTCAAAGCAACAAAGCGGCCAAGCTGTGTATCTTCCGCCTGGTACACCACACCCATACCGCCGCCGCCGAGTTTGTGCGCGACGCGGTAGTGAGAGATTAATTGTCCTTCTATATGCGAATCTCCGGCCATGATCGGAGATCATAGCAGAGGGTTTGAAAGCCAGCTTATGCCCAGCCTACAATTCCGGATCGCTCGAGATTTGTGGAATGATGAATCGAGAAGCTAATCCCGCTCCATGGCGTCGATGGTTTGAAATAACTGAGTGCGATCGGTGACTTCGACATACGGCTTCCCGCCCGGCTTGTTGCTCACGATATAAATGGTCGGGGTCTGGTGAATTCCGATCTTGGCCTCCATGTCACGGTCAGCCTTGACCTCCGCGGCCAGTTTCCCTTGGGGATCGATCACGAAGGGCAGCGTCATCTTGTGATCGGCCGCGAATTTGTCAGAAAAAGTACGTAAGTTTTGCGGATTGATTTCGAGCTGGTGTTCATAGATGTAATCGCGATATTCCGTGCCCAGCTCTTTGGAATGGGTATCGAAATAATGCGCGGTCACGGCGGCTTCAAATGACCAATTGTGCATGGGCAAGGGAAAGTCGTGGATAACGAGCGGAATTTTGTAGGTCTTCGACGCCTGCTTCAGAAGAGGAGCGGTGATTCTGCACATGGGACATTGCAAGTCTTCGAAGACGACAATCGCCAGCTTGGCGCCCTTCGGAGGACGAAGCTCCGAAGCCAAATCCTGCGACCATGCCAGGGAAGCGATGAGTACCGCGCCCACTACCGCTAATATTCCGTTCGTGTTCATATCCGACTATGTTAACCGAAGGGGCATAAGAGTCGTAAGCGGATTCTAGAACTACGGCACAGCGGCCTGTTCCCGGCGGCGTCCCTGAATTTCGATAAATATATTCACCAAAGATACTGCCGCAGGCGTGACGCCGGGAATGCGTTGCGCATGGGCTAATGTACGCGGCCGCACTCGCAACAGCTTTTCCTGCATCTCGCGAGATAGACCGCTGATGGCAGCATAATCGAACCAATCAGGGATGGCACGCTGCTCGGCCTTCTTCAGGCGTTGGATGGCTTTGTCCTGCTGGAGCAGGTAGCCTTCGTATTTGATTTCGGTTTCTACGGCCTTCAATTCGTTGCGCAGGGCGGAAGAAATTCTTTCCTGATCGTTCGCAGTTTCTTCAGCGAAAAGCTCTGGGTTGATATTGCGAACGATGGGGACTAAATTTTCTATGGTTATTTCCGGGCGCTTGAGCAGTTGGGCGCAGGTTTGGCCGGTTGCGGATGACAGATCAACAGCCGAGCTTTGCTCGGCTGGACAGCCGGGGGCGGCTGTCCCTACGTGGGTCATCACGATGCCTGCGATCTTTTCCAGCATCGGCGGCGTCAATCTTGTCTTGATAAGCAATTCTTTTAGCGATTCCATTCTTTGTTGCTTCGCCAGGTAATCTTCCCAGGCGGAATCGGGAATCAGGCCAATTCGGCGTCCGTGAGGAGTGAGACGGCGGTCCGCATTGTCGATTCGCAAGTGCAGGCGGAATTCGGCGCGCGACGTGAACATGCGATACGGCTCGTTTGTTCCTTTCGAAATCAAGTCGTCAATCAGGATTGCGGTATAGCCTTCGGTGCGGTCGAGAATAAATGGCGGCTCGTTTTTAACTTTTAGCGCGGCGTTAATTCCTGCCATCAGCCCCTGGCACGCTGCCTCTTCGTATCCGCTGGTGCCATTGATTTGGCCGGCCAGAAATAATCGCCAAATTTTCTTGGTCTCCAGAGAACGATCAAGTTCGGTGGGATCAATCGAGTCATATTCGATCGCATATCCCGGGCGCAGCATCTCCGCCGAATCAAGCCCCGGGATTGACTTCAGAATCTCCATCTGAACTTCGACCGGCAGAGACGTGCTCATGCCATTCACATAGATTTCATGCGTATTGATTCCTTCGGGCTCGAGGAAAAGCTGATGCGTAATTTTGTCGGGAAACTTTACAATCTTGTCTTCGATCGACGGACAATATCGCGGGCCGATAGACTGAATTTGTCCGCTATACATCGGCGAACGATGGACGTTTTCGCGGATGATGCGATGTGTTTCTGGCGTGGTCCACGCTATGTAACACGGAACCTGCGAATCGTGATGCGCCACGCGCTTGGTGCGGAAACTGAAGGGCGTGGGGTCGGCGTCGCCGGGCTGCAACTGGAATTTTGACCAGTCGATGCTGCGGCCATCGAGTCGCGGAGGCGTGCCAGTCTTCAACCGGCATCCGCGTAGTCCCAACTGCTTGAGCGATTCGCCGAGAAGCACGGCGGCCGATTCCCCGGAACGTCCCGCCGGATATTGCTGCTCGCCGCAATGGATAAGTCCGTTGAGAAATGTTCCGGTGGTAATGATGACCGCGTTGGCGCGCACCGTGCGCCCGTCGCGAAGGCGAATGCCGCGAATGATGCGAGCGGCCTCTGGGCTTCGCCCGGATGGACAGCCGAGGGCGGCTGTCCCCACGTAATCTTCGACAATCAACTCTGCCACTTCGGCTTGCTTGATTTTCAGATTCGGCTGCGATTCCAAAACCTCGCGCATCTTCAGGCGATACGCTTGCTTATCGCATTGCGCGCGTGGCGACCACACGGCCGGGCCCCTGGAAGTGTTCAGCAACCGGAATTGGATTCCGACCGCGTCCGTAATCTCTCCCATAATTCCGCCGAGCGCATCGACTTCACGTACAAGATGTCCCTTGGCGATGCCGCCGATTGCGGGATTGCACGACATTTGCGCAATCAGGTCGGCGTTCAGCGTATAGAGGGCAGTCTTCAACCCCAAGTGCGCCGCCGCCATCGCGGCTTCGCACCCGGCATGTCCAGCGCCGACTACAACGACATCGAAATGTTCCGTGAACTGCATTGCAATATATTCAAGCGCGCCAAAAAGGATGGAGATTACATTCTAGCAACTACGGGAGGCGGGAATCCCTCGAATGGCTAAAACTGAGGAGTTATAACGTCTGTAAAAACAGCATCCTGCCACTGCGGCGACGGAAAATACCACTTGCTGGCGCCGGCTTCGTGATTATTTCCGCCCGGGCCGTAAGAGATTGTGGCCGAGCGCCAGTAATCCATGCCGATTTGCAGGAGCGCTCCCGGAGAAATCTTGGCGCGTACCCGCACGGTGCATCCTGCGAGCTTTCCTTCTGGCAGTGTTGCCCGCGGCGAAGCACTCCAAAAATGCCAGATGCGATCACTACGGTGGCCTGCGTCGAGTAACACGGTGTTACCGGAGTAGCGCAGCGATATCGGTTCGTGATTGTCAGTGGCGAACCATGGGTGACGCCGATATAGCCCTCCTCGAACATTGCCGGCATCGTCATTCAAGATTACGGTTTTTCCATCAACCACGCATGAGAGTTGCGTTGACGCGATCTTGACGACGGCCGCTTCGTATCCTGGAACGCGCGTATCGGCGATCGCAATTCCCCACAGCATTGCCGACGCGAAATCTGGCGGACGGCCCACTGAATTCACATATCCCGGGGGGTATTTGACCTCAGAAGGCACTGCCGAAAACGTGGTAACTCTCGTTGCCTGGGAATGTGCGCATTGCGCCCAACCAACGATGCAAACGATAAAGGAGGCGGCCCTGCGCAGTAGGATACTGGACATCATGACTAATAATTATGCTCCGCTTCGTTTTATTTGGGGCGACGCTCGCGGAGAAATGATTCGTTACGTCCCACATCGGGATGCGGGCCGCGGCCCGAGGGCGCGGGCGAATTGCCCGTTGTTATGGCAAGGTAGCAAAGCTTAGGTGTAAACTTTCTTTTCCAATTTTAATTTTTGAGGTAGCGACGTTGAAATTTCTCGCAGGTCTGATCCTGGGTTTGATCGCCGTGCCGCTGGGAGTTTATTTCTACTTCGTGTCCGGATCCGCGCCTGTAGCCACTGCGGCGCAAGCCATGCCTTTTGAGAAAATGCTGGCGCACAAGGCGCTCGACGCGCGCGTGGCGAAAGAAATGCCGCACAACGTTCCGATGGCTGCCGACGAGTCGGCGTATCGGGCCGGTGCCCAGATCTACCGTGACAACTGCGTCGTGTGCCACAGTTTCTCCGATGGGAATCCGGGCCCCATCGCTAAAGGAATGTTTCCCCGTCCGCCGAAACTTTTGCAAGGCATGGGCGTTACAGACGACGAGCCGGAAGAAACTTATTGGAAGGTTGCGAATGGAATTCGTTTGACCGGGATGCCCGCTTTTAATCAGTCTCTGTCGCAGGATCAAATTTGGCAGGTAAGTCTTTTGCTCGCAAACGCGAATAAATTACCTGATTCGGTAAAGGCGCTCCTAACAACGCTACAAAATCCTCCCGCGATAGGGAGTATCGTTCCAATCTCGGGCCATTGAGTGGTTGGCTTGTAATTAATTAGCGGTCCGCAAATTTTTGGCCGGCTCTAGAATCCACGATCGCGTTTGACGCATCTTATTTTGAGCATTACAAACTCCGTTTCATAAGAGATCGCATCAGAGCAATAAGAGCATTCAATGGACAAAAAAAAGTTAGAGCATTTCAAGAAACGGCTGGAAGCCCGACAGGAAGAGCTGCGCCGCATGGTCAGCCGCATTGAGCAGGATGGGCGCAGCGTGGATGAGGATTCGGCACAAGACATAGCCGACCGCGCCGCCAGTTCCTATACCAAGGAATTTCTATTTCATCAGAGCAATAATGACCGCCAGCTTCTCGCCATGGTTGATGGCGCGCTCTCTCGCATGCGGGACAATTCGTTTGGAGAATGTATTTCCTGCGGCAAGGAGATCAACGCCAAACGCCTGGAAGCGGTGCCGTGGACGAGGCACTGCATAGAGTGCCAGGAAAAGCTCGAACAGGGACAATTGGAAGAAGTTCCTAACTGAGCGTCAGGACCCCTTCGCCGACTGAATCGTCGACCAATTGCTCCCTCCTTATTGTTGAGGCGCTATGTTCCCGCGACGCGCAAGCCGTGGGATAATCCCGACAAGCGCGCGATGTGGACAAATCTCCAATATGAAGTTCTGCGGCGGATCAGTCCCAGAGCGCCGAATAGTTGCAGCGGAAGCGCATACCAGAACAAATCAAAGCTACGCATTCTTCTAGGGGATGCATTCCTGAGCAAGATTGCGGGCAAAACCGTAATCGACTTTGGCTGCGGTGAAGGCGCAGAAGCGCTCGAAATGGTGCATCTGGGAGCGAAGCGAGTCATCGGGATTGATAATCGCGAGCAAGTTTTAGAAATCGCACGAAGCAAGGCGATTGAGGCTGGGGTTCAAGATAATTCCGTATTTGCATCGGCTACCGGGGAGCGTGCGGACATTATTGTTTCGATCGATAGCTTTGAGCATTTCGCCGATCCGGCGGCGATATTGCACGGAATGAGCACGCTTCTGAAACCGCGCGGAGAAGTGATGATCAGTTTCGGTCCGACTTGGTACCACCCCTTGGGCGGACATCTGTTTTCTGTTTTTCCGTGGGCGCATATCCTGTTCAGCGAAGAAGCTCTCATCCGCTGGCGATCGACATTCAAAACCGACGGTGCAACCCGATTCAACGAAGTCGCCGGAGGATTAAACCAGATGACGATTGGAAGATTTGAAAAATTGGTCGAAAAAAGCGCATTTAATATCTTGAGCCTCGAACTTATACCGATCGCCAAACTGCGACCTTTTCATGGCCGCTTGACCCGCGAATTTACCACCGCGATTGTGCGCTGCCATCTGGCGCTCTCTTAGGTATCAGAAGTGCGAGCTTCTGACCAATGAACAATCGGCGTCGAATCTGAGCGATAGCGGAGGTTTTATCTGACGGGACCGGGTATACATCCAAGAAATGTCTAGTTCGACCCTGTTAAACTTCAACCTTATTAAACAAGGATCTTCGGCGTGGCTTCCAAAAGGCTTCGCGTGTAAGGGTGCTTGGGTTCCAAGGTCACCTGTCCGGTCGTGCCCAGTTCGACGATTTTGCCGCGATACATGACCGCAATTCGAGACGCCAGATAGCGAACCACCGGCATGGAATGCGAGATGAACAAGTAAGTTAATCCAAATTCGCGCTGTAATTTCGCGAGCAGGTTCACGATTTGCGCTCCCACGCTAACATCGAGCGCAGAAACCGGCTCATCGGCGACGATGAATTTCGGCTTCAGGGCGAGAGCACGGGCGATGACGATGCGCTGTCGCTGGCCGCCGCTGAATTCGTGCGGAAAACGGTGACGGGCCGACTCGTCCAGACCGACCGCGCTCAGCAATTCATTCACCCGAATCCGTCTTGCCGAACGGCCCGGCTTTTCGCCGCTTCCGATGTCTTTATGAATGATGATAGGTTCAGCAATGATGTCCTCGACTCGCATACGAGGGTCGAGCGAGCCAAAGGGATCCTGAAAAACTATTTGCATGTGCCGCCTCAGTCCGCGCAGTTCCGCGTGTCCAGCGGCTGAAAGATCCCGCCCGTCAAACGAGACACCACCCGCAGTCGGCTCAATCAGCCTCAACACCAGACGGCCCAGAGTGCTTTTTCCCGATCCCGATTCTCCTACCAATCCGAGCGTCTCGCCTGCCTCAATGGTGAAGCACACGTCGTCCACGGCGCGCACCTCACCCGTGGCGCCTCCGCCAAAAATTGACTCCCCAAGCGGGAAGACCTTCGTCAGATTGCGGACGTCCAGCAACGGCATCACCGGATGTTAGCAGAGCATTACGCGGGCGATGGTGCGGTGAGAGGCGCGCAGGTAGAATAACGTTGATGTCCACATTGCCTCTTCCGATTGCCGCGTTCGTCGCCGGGCTGGTGTCATTTTTATCACCCTGCGTGCTTCCGCTGGTTCCCGGCTACGTTTCTCTAATTTCAGGAGTCGGCGTCGAAGAGCTCAAGGTGCGCGAGACCCGCCTGCTGCGAAAAGTCATGTTGAATTCCGCCGGATTTATTGTGGGATTCAGTTCCGTGTTCATCACCTTGGGAGCGATTTCCACGGAAGTCGGGCAGGTGATGGCTCGCTACAAGACAGTGCTGGCGCAGGTTGCCGGAGTCGTTATCATTTTGTTCGGCTTGCATTTAACCGGCATTCTTCGGATTAACGCACTTTACTCAGACAAGCGGTTACATAGCATGAAAGGCGGCAGCACGGTCTGGGGCGCCTTTCTGATCGGATTCGCATTTGCTTTCGGATGGACTCCCTGCGTCGGCCCGATTCTCTCCGTGATTCTCGGTTTTGCCGCGGCGCAGGATTCCGTCGCCAAAGGGATCCTACTGCTCACCGTGTACTCAATGGGTCTCGCGGTGCCCTTTCTGCTTACGTCTCTCGGCATCGAGCGGTTCTTGAAGTTTTACGGCCGCTTTAAAATGCATATGCATGCGCTGGAAGTGGGCAGCGGCGGCCTGCTGATTGTGCTGGGAATTCTACTTATATTCGGACGATTCACGGTGCTGGCAAATTATTTTTCATTCTTGAAGCGATTTTCTTTATGACGGGAGTTTCAGTGAAACGCGATCCGGTTGTAATTATCGTCGTGGTTTTGGTCGTCACGTTCATGTTGGTGTTCGGCATACGAAAAGCGCGCCGCCAGGGAACTGCCGGCCAGGCATCCGTGGGGGATATGAAAATCGCGCCCGACTTTACCTTGCAGTCGCTCGACGGAAAAACCGTGCATCTTTCGGACTTCCGTGGAAAAGCTGTGCTGCTCAACTTTTGGGCGACCTGGTGCGAGCCTTGCAAGATTGAGATGCCGTGGATTGTAGACTTGCAAAAGCAGTATGCATCCCAGGGATTGCAGGTGGTGGGGGTTGCGATGGATGACGTCGGCGCCGCGGAAATCTCAAAATTTACCAGGCAAATGGGTGTCAACTATCCGGTGGTAATTGGGAAAGACGAAACCAGCGACGCTTACGGCGGTCTTCCGTTTCTACCCACAACTTTTTATATCGGACGCGACGGCAAAATCGTGGACAAGGTATTCGGCATCAAGGGGCGCAGCGAGATCGAAGATGATGTCAAGAAGGCATTAGCTGAAGGTCAGAACGCGCAGGTCCAAAAAGGTTTGTGATGGATGAGAGACTAAGCACCGGAACTATATGACGCTTAAAATCTGCTTCGCGGCGCTAGCAATATTTTCGGCCCAGGCAATTGCCCAAGAATCCTTCGGCAATAAAACGCCTTCGGTGACCATGGCCCCAGTATCCATCGAGAGCGTGACTCGGGGCAAAGCGAGTTCCATTTCTTTGCAGTTCCGTGTGGGACGCGGATTTCACATCAATTCCAACACGCCCAAGCAGGATTATTTGATTCCCACGGATCTGAAACTCGACGCACCCACCGACATCATCGTGGGAAAGATAACCTATCCTCCCGGCGTGGATACCAGCCTTCCCTTCGCGCCCGACGACAAGTTGAGCGTCTATACCGGATCGTTTGATTTGTCAGTTTCCGTGCGCCCGCTAATTTCCGTTCCACCTGGCAAGTACTCATTCCGGGGACAATTGAAATATCAGGCATGTGACAACGCCGCCTGTTATCCGCCAAAAAAGTTGCCGGTTGAATTCGAAGTGAAAGTAGTTAAAGGAGCGAGCGCTCCGAGAAAAAATCCAGGACAGAGCCCCAATGTGCATAACTGAAAACACCACGAAATACGTGGGGGCAGATGTCCCATCTGCCCAAGCGGAGCAAAGCTCGGCGGACCCGTGGATAGTCCCCGGCGAGCATCGCTCGCCCACCCAGACGGGGACGTCTGGGTCTACGTGAGAGATTCAGCGACTACAGCCTGAAGTCGCTTAACGGTCCTCTCTTTACCCAGCGCCATCATTACTGCAAATAAGCTGGGGGCGACGGCTTGACCGGTTAAGGCCACTCTCGCACCGTTAATTAGAGCGCCGGCTTTCATATTCTTGTCCGCCGCCAAATCCCGGAGCAATTTCTCTCCGCTGGATTCGCTGAAGGCGTCGCATGTCTCATATCGGTGCCCCAGTTCAACGAGATTCTGGCGCAAGGATTCATCTTTCAGAAATTTTGCGACAGCCGCCGGGTCGGCCTCGAAGTCATCCGTAAAAAATGCGCGAAATGACGTCGCAAAGTCTTTCAGGCTGCGGGCTCGGGGCTTCAATAAATCAATCGTCGTCAGCAGAGACGCAGGTTCGTGAATCTGACTCTGAATGCCTGCGACCGCCCATTCCTGTTCGATCAGTGGCAAGAGCTTTTCCGCGGGATATGATCGGATATATTCGGTGTTGAACCAGTCCAGTTTAGCGCGATCGAACACGGCGTCGGCACGGGAGATTCCGTCAAGGTCGAATAACGAGATCAACTGCTGGTCGCCCATGATTTCAGGAGTGCCTGCCGGCGGCGTCCATCCTAACAATGCGAGAAAATTCCGGAACGCCTCTGGGACAATCCCCTCTTCGCGATAAGCCAGCACACTGGTCGCGCCATGCCGTTTGCTGAGGCGCGTCTTGTCCGGACCTAAGATTAAAGGCACATGAGCGAAGGTTGGCAACACCGCGCCTAGAGCCCGATACAGCATCACTTGTTTCGGCGTATTCGAAATGTGATCGGCCCCGCGAATCACATGCGTGATCCGCATATCAATATCGTCCGCGACCACGCTCAGGTGGTAAGTCGGCCCATTATCCGAGCGCAGCAGGACGAAGTCCTCCAGTTCGGCGTTTGCGAACTCGATTCGTCCGAAAACAGCGTCGTCGAAACTCGTGCTACCGGATTCCGGAACTTTAAAGCGGAGCACAGCCGGCTCATCTGCTTCCTTGCGGCGAAGCGCATCCTTGCCCAAAAGCTTGCGGCATGTGCCTTCATAGCGCGGAGGACGTCCTTCCGCCGTAGCCCGCGCCCGCCGGCTTTCCAGCTCTTCTTTCGAACAAAAGCAATAATAGGCGTGTCCAGAGGCCAATAATTGTGTAGCGATTTCCCGATGAATTTCGACTCGTTGCGCCTGGTAGAACGGTCCCTCGTCCCAATCAAGCCCAAGCCAGCGCATTCCCTGAAGAATTCCCTCAACCATTTCCGTAGTGGAGCGTTCAGCGTCCGTATCCTCTATACGTAGGATGAATGCGCCGCCATAGTGTTTGGCGTAAAGCCAATTGAATAGGGCAGTTCTAGCTCCACCCACATGCAAATATCCAGTCGGTGACGGGGCAAAACGCACCCGGGGCTTGGGTGTTCGACCTCCGTTGCCTACGCCGTCATTGAAGCTATGGGACATCTAATTATCAGCTCGTAATCCGACAGATATATTGGCTAAAGCCTCTGGTTACCGATGTGCGCAGGAGATAGTGCAACTGCCGTCCGGGTATTGTTTTGCCACCCTGGGTATGAAAACATTGAAGCGTATCATCAGCTTGCGGTTGATGTCAGAGTAGCTTTTGAGTCCGATGAACAGCATAGCTATAGGCGTAGTGATTTTACCGGGAATTGTGGCGCTTCTACTCTTTCTGGTATTCACCTACCTTTACGAGCAAAGCCGCCAGGCGTATTTTCGCGCCTGGCAACTGGGATGGGCTGCCTATACCCTGCATTTCGCGCTCGATGCATGGGGCATTTTCCGCGGGTACACCGTCCTAATCTCGCTGTTTACATCTTTCCTGCTAGTGGCGATGGCCGTCTGCATTTTTGTTTCTACCCGGTTGATGCGCCGGATGACGGGATCGCAACGCCGCGAAGAATTTCGCCTCCGCTGGTTTGAAATCGCACTTGCCGTGGCCGGAATACTCCTGTCGTGCTGGAATTTAAGCGCGCACATAGTCGGCGGAACGTTCCGGCCCGAAGCCATGATCAATCCCCACTTCCGGGTGGAGATTGGACTGGCTGCAGTTCTTCTCTACTGTTCTTTTTATTTTTATCGGTTCGGCAATCGCAAGAATTCGGTGGCTTTCACTTTGCTGGCATTTTCCCTGGCTTTTTGGGCAGTCCTGATCGCCTTCGGTCAATTTCACAGTCCCATGGCCGCCCTGTTTGGCGTGAGCGGAGACGTGCTCGGCCCCATCCCGCAAATGCTGCTGGGAATCGCGATGGTGATGGTGCTTTTCGAGAATGAGCGCGACGCGGTTCAGGAAAACGCCCTGGCATTCTCCACCCTTGGAGTGGATGCCACGCGACTGCTTTCCGCGGAAGATCTCATTCCCGCCATGCAAAGTATTTTGGACCGCCTTGTCGCACCGCTTCCAGCTGACCGCGCGGTTATTTGCATCAGCGAGCGCTGGCGCGCCATTCTGCCTTCGGTGCAGCGAGGTTTTTCGGCGGAATTTCTCCTGGAGCTGGAAAAAAGTGGGGCGGCTGAATATGTTCATGAGCTTGCGTACCGGCGAGGCGGCTTTTTCTCCTTTCAGAACGTGGCGGAAATGGACGAACCTCTTCCCGCGCTGACCGGAGGAAGGTTCGAACATTTCCAGCGGATATTGAAAGAGCGAGGTATTCGGAATCTCACCGCCATCAGCTTGCAGACCCGTGAGCATAACTTTGGCGTAATTCTCTTTCCCCATGCCGAACGCCGGATTTTTGGGTCCTCGAATTTAAGGTTGCTGATTGGATTGACTCTGCAAATTGGATTGACGCTGGAAAACTATGTGGTAATGCACGACTCCCAGCGCCGCACCAAAGAATACGAGTTGCTGACGCAAATCGGGCAAGTCATCAGTTCACGCCTCGACCAGAACGAAGTGCTGCGCGCCATCCATGAAGAATTGGGCCGCATTTTTGACACCAGCAATTTCTATATCGCTTTTCGGGATGGGGACAATTTACGCTTCGAGTTGGAAATCGAGAACGGCGTAGTCCTGCCGAAGCGTTCGCGCAAAATGGATAACGGTCTGACGGAATACGTTATTCGGACCGGTGAGCCGCTGTTGATCCGATCGGATATCAATCAAACCAGAGAGCGATTGGGTGCGACGTTTCTTCCGCGGCATCCCTCGAAATCTTTTTGCGGAGTGCCCATCGTTTTTGCCGGAAAATCCGAAGGCGCGATGGTGGCGCGCAGCCCAGATCGCGAGTACGTGTTCGAGCAGCGCGACCTTGAAATACTGCAAACCGCCGCCGGGCAGGTTTCGGTCGCAGTTGAAAACGCGCGCCTGTTTGCCGAGGAGCAACGCCGTTCCAAACAATTCGCTTTTTTGAACGCTATTTCCAAAACTGCGATATCCAGCGAAGACGCCGAGCAAATGCTCGCGGAAATTGTCGGCCACATTCAGAAGAATTTCAATTTCGATCACATCGGCATCGGGATTCTCGACTACGCGACTAAGGATATCGAAATCAAAGCCGAGGCTGGCACCACGGCAAAGGCTTTGGGCGAGCGAATACCTCTGGGCACGGGAATTTTAGGGCGCGTTGCCCGAACCGGGGAAACGGCTCTCGTACAGGCCACCGGTGACACACAACTCCAGGGAATTTTGCCGGAATCGCGCACGGTGTTGTGCATGCCGATTACTTATGGAGACAGCCTGCTCGGCGTACTGAACGTGGAAAGCCTTCTGGAAGAAGCCTTCACTCCACAGGATGTGCTGGTGATGAATACGCTGGCTGATTTGCTCGCAACCGCGCTGCACAATTCGTTCGTCTTCCAGAAGCTGCAACAACAATCCATCACCGATGGCCTCACTGGGATCAAGACCCGACGGTTCTTCTGGGAAGCATTGTCGTCTGAGTGGAAGCGCGCTTCCCGCTCTGGACGCCCATTTTCAGTTGTGCTGATTGACCTCGATAAATTTAAGGGCGTCAATGACACGCTCGGGCATCTGGAGGGTGATCTGGTTCTGGCCCGGGTGGGCCGTTTGCTTGAGCAGAAATGCCGGCAATCTAACGTCGTCGCGCGCTATGGCGGGGACGAGTTCATCATCCTCATGCCCGAAACTGGCGTAGATCAGGCGCAAATTCTGGCTGAGCGTTTACGCTTATGGCTTGCGACCGACGCGATGTTGAGCGAACACCACATTACGGGCAGCTTCGGAGTGGCGAGTTTCCCCATTCACGGTTTCTCATCAGAGGATATTATTCGCATCGCCGATGCCGGGATGTATGTCTCGAAACATGCCGGTGGCGACCAGGTTTCGACCGTCGAGAATATCGGCGGAGATGAGAATGGCGCGGTGCAGCGACAGCTGATCTCCGGCTACATTGAGGGCTTCCTCCAGCGCGAACACACCGGCCCCGAGCATCTGGAAGAGCTGATCGGCACCCTTCAGAAATTTTGCGGCAGTGAACAGGAATGCAATCAGCAATTGCTGCGGGAATCCATCGTGGCATTGAATCATGCGGCTGAATTACGCGAATCGAGCAGCGCGGGGCACGGTGAGATGGTCAGCCACTATTCTGAACTGATGGCGCGCGCCCTGGCGTTTTCATCCGAAGAAATTACCGAACTTGTATTCGCAGCTCGCGTGCATGACGTGGGCAAGATAATCGTTTCCGAACGCATTCTGAATAAACCGGGTCCACTTACCGATGACGAGTTCTATTTGTTGAAAATGCACTCTCGCGTGGGATCTGAAATTGTCGCTACTTTGCCGCGTAGTGCCATGATGATTAGGGCGATTGAATGCCATCATGAGGCGTTCGACGGCAGCGGGTATCCTGCTGGCCTTAGGGGCGAGGAGATTCCACTGTGGGCGCGCATCATCGCGGTAGCCGACGCATATGCGAACATGACCTCCGACCGCATTTTCACCAATGCCAAGAGCACCGAACAGGCCCTGATCGAACTCGGCAAAATGAGCGGTGTGCGCTTCGATGGAATGCTGGTGCGAATATTGGTTCGCGAGCTGAAGGCAGAGAAGGCATCCTCCGCGCCCTAAGCCGATTCGTCATGCCATTAGTCTCTGAAACCAATCTATCGCTGGCTGGGAAAGTAGCCATCATTACTGGGGGTTCCCGGGGAATTGGCGCCGCCGCGGTGCGGTTATTCGCGAGTGCGGGCGCGAAAGTGCTGTTCAACTATCGCCAGGCGAAGACTCAAGCGGACAGTCTGGTAGAAGAATTGGGCCCTGGCAAATGCGCTGCCGTGCCGTGCGATCTTCGGGGGACAGGCAACGCGAAGAACCTCATCGACGCCGCGGTAGAACGCTTTGGCCGCCTCGATATCATGGTCGCAAATCATGGCGTGTGGCCCGCGAAAGATATTCCGGTGGACCAGTTGCCCGACGAACAGTGGCGCAACACCGTCTCTGTCAATTTGGATAGCGTGTTCGCTCTCGTAAAACATGCCGTTACCCAGATGAAAATCCAGCCAAAAACCGGCTCTGCGTCCGGACACATCGTGCTCGTGAGTTCTACCGCCGGGCAACGCGGTGAAGCATTCCACTGCGACTATGCCGCGACCAAGGGAGCGCTAATCAGCATGGTCAAAGGACTCTCTACCGAACTGGCCAGGGATAAAATTTACGTTAATTGTGTTGCTCCGGGATGGGTTGATACTGACATGTCATCGGCCACGCTGAACGATGAAAGGGCTCGAGCGAAAGTGCTGGGCACAATCCCACTGGGACGGGTTGCGACGCCACAGGAAATAGCTGCGCCCATTCTCTTTCTGTGCACTCCGCAAGCAGGATTCATCACCGGGGAAGTATTGAACGTAAACGGTGGCGCAGTCCTAGCCGGGTAAACTTGGTGGGAGCGCTTCAAATTAACACCCTACACAGAAATAGGAATCAAATGTTGCCGCTACGACTAAACTCGTGGCATCGTTCCTTATGTCGCCTGCGCAGGCAGCTAGAAGCAATCTGTCTGCGTCTAACTGATTGAAATATGAAGTACATCTGCCTAACAATCCTGCTTTCGGCTCTGGCATTTGCGCAAACCGGTACATCGAGCGCCGCCCCGGCTGGCAGTGCGCGCTCCTCCTCGTCAGTGCCGGTTGATCAGCAAAACCAGAATAAGGCCCGCGCACTTCTCAACCAGATGATTCAAGCGATTGGCGGCGACGCCTATCTGAATATTAAGGATGTAACCCAGGAAGGCCGCACTTACAGTTTTCATCTGGGACGCCCCACCAGCGCCGGGCTATTATTTTGGCGGTTCTATGAGTATCCCGATAAAGATCGCATCGAATTTACGAAAAAGCGCGACGTTGCTGAGGTGTTCAACGGGGACAATGGCGGCGAAATCACTTACAAGGGCATGCACCCAATGGACGCCAAAGATCTGGCGGACTATGATCGCCGCCGCCAATATGCGCTCGACCTCGTCTTGCGCAAATGGCTGAACGAACCCGGAATCGCTCTCTTCGACGAAGGTCCGGCAATTGCCGACCAAAAGCCCACCGAACAGATAACGCTGATGAACTCCCGCGATCAGGCTGTGACCATTTATGTGGATACCACTACACATTTTCCGGTGAAGAAAAGTTTCTCGTGGCGCGACCCGACAGATAAACAACGCAATATCGAGGAAGAGAGCTACGACGGCTATCGTGCCGTGGCTGGAATCATTACCCCGTTCGTGGTGACTCGTTATTACAACGGCGATATGTCGAATCAGCGATTTTTGACCGCAGTGAGTTACAACAAAGGCCTGAATGATTCGATGTTTAGCCTGGCATCGCTTCCTGCGCCCTCGACAGATAAGAACGCCGCTGACGCACCAAATAAGTGACGGCTGTAAAGAGTTACGGATCTCCCTCCCAACCCGCTGTGTTACTTGCACTTACCTGGGCGGGACAACTCGCTGCTCAATCTAAAACCACGCACTGTGGTTAATTTGCCACAGCCAGCTCTCTACCCGTGGACTATAACCTTGAAGTGATTAATCTTCTCCCCTATTGAAGTTTGAACAGACAGTCCGTGTCCCAGCAGAGTGCAGCGGCGTGGGACTCCACAGCGGTGCTCCCGTAAGTTTGCGTATCCTTCCAGCGCCTACCGGGACGGGCGTTATTTTCCGGCGCACCGATCTTGACGGTTTTGAAGTGGAAGCGGTAAGCCGGAATGTTGCCCGAGTAAGTTATGCCACCAGTTTGATGAAGAAAGGCGTTCTGATTTCCACCACGGAACATCTGCTCTCGGCCCTGACCGGGACCGGAATCGATAACGCATTCGTGGAATTAGATAATCTGGAACTCCCTATTCTGGATGGCAGCGCTCTGCCGTTCGTCGAACTGATTCAAAAGGCCGGCATCCGCAAGCAAAGACGTGAGCGCCGATACCTCAGAATCCGCCATGAGCTTGAACTGCGTGAGGGAGACAAGTTCATCGGAATTTATCCCTCGGACACGCATTCGGTTTCTTACGTCATTAATTTCCCGCATTCGCTGATTGGAAAACAAACTTTTTGTGTTGATTTGACCGACGGCAATTATGTGCGCGAAATTGCCCCGGCGCGTACTTTCGGCTCGCGAACGGATGAACGCGCGATGAGAAATATGGGGTTGATTCGGGGCGCATCCGCGGAAAATTGTATTGTGCTCACGCGCGATGGAATTGAGAACCCCCCGCTGCGCTTCAACGACGAATTTGTGCGCCACAAAGTTTTGGATTTGATTGGCGATCTCGCCTTGCTGGGCAAGCCGATTCTGGGCAGCGTAGTAGCTGACCGCGCCGGGCACGCCATGCACACCGCGCTGGTTTCGCGGCTATTACGCGATCATAGTTTGTGGGAAGAGACCACGCTCGATGAGAAGGGACTTCCGCCTACGGAGCTTTACCAATTGTCCGCCGAGCACGCCGTTTAATTATCCTTCAGTCAGCCGCGTGAGGCGCGGCATCGGTCCATTCCCAGAAAGCTTTCTCTTCCCGGAGGGCATTCAATTCGGCATGGGCCTTCGCGGTCAATTCCGCGGCATATTTCTTCGTGGACTTCTGCCGCTCCGGCGTTAATTCGGAAAGCCGAACCGCCAGCAGCGGCGCGTCCTGTTCCAGCATTCGAAGCAAACGCTCGGTGCGATCTATTCTTAGGTGAATCGGTAGCATATGTGTAAGCCTTGATTGAGATTGAGTTAGTTTGCCGGAAAAATAATTCGGTGCAAGTCACCATCTCGATACGTCGCAGATGTCAAGATTGTGTAGGGACGCGCGGCCTCGCCGTTCGAGTCGAGCCATGCCCGCAAATCAATCCAGGTAAGATCGGAGTTGCAGGAATTATGTCCCGTCTGGTGCTGATAAATTGTGCTGTTGTAATGTTTACGCTTATGTTCTCCTTTCCCGGGTCCGCCCAGAATTCAGCTTCTACTTCTACTGATTCGTCAAAGAAGTTCGCCGACCTCAGCGACGAGTTCGTAAAAGATTCGCTGGCATTATCTCCAAGTAGCGCGTCGGCCGCGGGATACCACAAACATCGCGATAGTAAAACCGGAGCGATAGTCGAACTCGACGCCGTACTTGACGAGCTGAGTTTGGAATCCATGAATGGGCAGCGGGACTTCTATCAGCGGTGGCGAGATCGCTTCCACGCTGAGACACCGGTTGCCGGGCTGAATCCGGAAGATGCGGCGGATTGGCAGCTCATTGACGATCAAATCGGATTGAACCTTCTTGAGTTCGATAAGATTCAGAACTACCGGCACAGTCCGACCGTGGTGGTCGAATTAATCGGTAATGCCCTCTTCTTGCCGTTGACTCAAAACTATGCCCCCCAGGACGTGCGGTTAAGCCACGTGCTCTCGAGAGTTCGACAGATTCCGCGACTGTGCGACCAAGTCAAGCAATATCTGAGCGACGTCGATCCGATATTCACCCGTACTGCAATTGATGAGAACGCCGGAAATGTCGATCTCATTCAAAACGCAGTCGCTCAACAAATTCTTCCGTACCCAAAGTTAAAGAGTGAGTACGATCAGGTTGCGCCACCGGCGGTCGCTGCGTTGAATCAATTTTCGGACTGGCTGAAAACAAACTTTTCGCAACCTTCGCCCCGCAGTTGGCGCTTGGGGAAAGACTTATACGACCAGAAATTCCGGCTGGTAATGGAAACGCCGGTCACTCCCGAACAGGTTCTCGCCGACGCCGAGCGAGACTTGCAATCGGTACGCTCGGAAATGTTGCAACTGGCACTCCCTCTGCACCGGCAGATGTATCCCGGGCACAGCGACCATCTCGAAGTTGCAGCGCATGATCGCGAAAATTTAATCATCGGCGAAGTGCTACAAAAAATATCCGATAGCCATCCTGAACGCGACCAGCTTTTGCCTGCGATCGAGGCCGACCTGGAGGGAATCAAGCAATTCATCCGCGACAAGAAAATTGTTTCGCTGAGCACTCGCGATAATCTGAAAGTAATTCCAACTCCGTTATTCATGCGCGGCATTTATTCGGTCGCGGGATTTCACAATGCCCCTCCGCTTGAGCCCCAGGCTGAGGCCGAATACTGGGTGACTCCAATCGACCCCAAAATGGCCGCCGATAAGGCCGAATCGAAGCTGCGCGAATATAACAATTACACTTTGAGGTGGCTCACAATTCATGAGGCGCTCCCGGGACACTACGTGCAATTCGAGCATTTGAACAATATCGAACCGGAGAGGCGCCGGCTTGTACGTTCCTTGTACGCCAATGGAGCTTACGTCGAAGGCTGGGCGGAATACATCGCGCAGGTGATGATGGATGAAGGTTATATGGGAGATGATCCGCGATTCCGATTGGTAATGCGCAAAATCCGCTTGCGATTGCTGTCGAATGCCATCCTCGATGTCAAAATGCAAACCATGGGAATGACCGATGAGCAGGCTATGAACTTGATGACCCGGGACGCTTTTCAAACTAAGGCGGAAGCGGAAGGAAAACTTACGCGCGCCAAACTTAGTTCAACGCAATTGCCGACTTACTATGTTGGGATACGAGAATGGCTCGCGTTTCGCAAGAAATATCAGGATGCCGCTGGTAAGAATTTTAATTTATTGAAATTTCACGACCGCGCGCTCAATGAAGGCCCGCTTCCGGTGCCTATCGTTGAACAGTTGATAATGCCGAGCGCGACCGCAAACTAGCGCGGGTTATCCAGAGGCAGGCTGCTGTGTTAGATTTTCAATTCGTGATCTCATGAAACAAATTGCCGATTGGGCTCTCAACGTGGCCGAGCAGCACGGCGCTTCCTACTGCGATCTGCGCATTGTCGATGACCGCACTCGCGCCCTAGCGACCAAGAACGGAAAGGTTGGCGGCGCCTCCGACGCGGAATCGCATGGCATTGGAATTCGAGTCCTCGCAGACGGCGCTTGGGGTTTCGCCGCATCGGATGACCTGTCCCGCGCCGCTGTCGAGACCGCCGCCGCGCGCGCCGTCGATATTGCTGAAGCATCGTCGCAGGTAAAGCAGAGCGAAGTCCGGCTTGCTCCCGAAAAGGCCCTTACTGCGGAATGGGTCACGCCGCACGAAATCGATCCCTTCGGAATTTCAGTCGAGCAGAATCTTGATTTGCTTTTCAAAATCGATGCAGAACTGCGGTCGGTACCCGGCGTGACCCTTGCGGAGACGAACATGAATTTTCGCCGCGAGGAACAGTGGTTCGTTTCCTCTGCCGGCGCAAATATTCATCAGACGAAATTCACCACTGGAGCGGGGTACACCGCATATGCCTTTGCGGGTACCGAAATCCACAAACGATCGTTCCCCAGTTCTTTCGGCGGACAATGGCAGAACAAAGGGTACGAACTTATCGCTGAATTGAAGCTGCTCGAAAATGCGCGGCGAATCGGGGAAGAGGCGGTAGCCTTACATCACGCTGATAAATGCCCGGAAGGCTCGTTCGACGTCATTTTAGAAAGCTCGCAGCTGGGGTTACAGATTCACGAATCCGTGGGGCACCCGATTGAGCTTGATCGTGTGCTCGGAATGGAAGCGAACTTCGCTGGGACATCCTTCCTTACCCTCGATAAACTTCGTAACCTGCGCTACGGCAGCGATCTGGTGAATGTAGTTGCCGATGCACGGCCCGAGCATGGTCCGGGCCTCGGAACATTTGCTTTCGACGACGAAGGCGTTCCCGCGCAGTGCACTCCGATCATCACGAATGGGCTTTTTACGGGGTATCTCAGTTCCCGCGAAACCGCCCATGCCATCGGCTCGAATCGCTCCGGAGGAACTCTGCGAGCCGAAAGCTGGAATCGTTTGCCGATGATTCGCATGACCAACATCAGTATTTTGCCTGGAGGGAAGCCTCTGACTTTGGAAGAACTCATTTCGTCGACGGATTACGGAATTCTGATGCAAACGAATAAATCGTGGTCGATTGACGACAAGCGCTACAACTTTCAATTCGGTTGCGAAATGGGATGGGAGATAAAAGGTGGCAAGCGTACCCGGCTTCTGAAAAATCCTTCGTACTCGGGAATCACTACTGAATTTTGGAATTCGATGGATGCGATTTGCTCGCGAGACGAATGGACGTTGTGGGGAACGCCCAATTGCGGCAAAGGACAGCCCCAGCAGGTTATGGGAACGGGACACGGCGCGTCCCCGGCGAGATTTCGAAATATTAAAGTGGGCACCGCTTACAAAGGAACGTGATCGGATCAGAGCGATTGAGCTTTGCTCAATTGGACAGCCGAGGGCGGCGGCTGTCCCTACGTCTTTATTGCGAATGCTAAACCAGTCACAAGCCGCAGATATTTTCTCTCGCATTCGAAAGCATTCAACTGCCGACGAAGTAGAGGCTCTCTTCTATGGCGGCAATTCCGCGCTGACCCGTTTCGCCAACAACACCATCCATCAGAATGTCGCCGAAGAAAATTATGTGGTATCCGTGCGCAGCGCGTTCGGCGGACGAACCGCGCGTGCTACGACCAATAAACTTGACGACGAAAGTTTGAGACGAGTGGTGAAGGCTTCCGAGGACTTAGCAAGGGTACAGCACGAGGATGCCGACCTGCTGCCCATGACTCCGGATGCCGGCAAGATCCAAGTGAAGGTTCCGAGCCGCCGTTTTGATCAGACCGCGGCTATTACTCCGCAGGGGCGCGCCAAGGCCGTAGGCAAAATCGTTGACGTCGCGCACAAATATAAGCTCACTACCGCTGGAATATTTTCAACTGGCGAATCGATCGAAGGGGTTTTCAATTCCAGAGGATTAGCCGATTGGCACTCCCAGACATCTTCTGAGATTTCGATAACGATGCTGGCGGGTGATTCGTCGGGATGGCAAAAAGCTAACTCGCCCAATGTCGATATCCTAAACCCCGCTGCCCTGGCCGAGATCGCCGCGCGCAAAGCTACGGAATCCGCCGCCCCAAAAGAAATTCCGGCGGGCAAGTACAACGTTATCCTCGAACCCGCGGCGGTTCTCGACATGGCGGGATTCATGTTTTGGGATTTCGGCGGTCTCGCTATTCTCGATCAGCGGTCATTCCTCAACAATCGCGTAGGGACGAAGGTGTTTGGCAAGAACATCAATGTGTGGGACGACGTTTCCCACCCGCTGCAATCCGGCTCTCCGTTCGATGGAGAAGGCGTGCGCCGTGAGCGCATACAACTGATCGAGGCGGGCGTGGTGAAACGATTGGTATATTCCCGCGCCTCCGCAAACAAAATGGAGCAGTCGGAGCACAAAGAAAAAGTCGGCCCGATCGAGGTCACCGGCCATGGATTCCCCATTCCCAACGAGATGGGCGAAGCTCCCATGAATATCGTTTTTGCCGGACCCAGCAAAGAGAAGACGGTAGATGAGATGATCGCGGGCACCGAACGTGGAGTGCTGGTCACGCGGCTGTGGTATATCCGCGAGGTAGATCCGTACGAAAAAATATTAACCGGAATGACTCGCGACGGAACTTTCTACGTGGAAGATGGGAAAATTCGATACGGCATCCGCAATTTTCGCTTTAACGAAAGCCTGATTCACATGTTTTCAAACGTCGAAGACATGGGAACGCCGGTTCGCGCCAGCGGCGAGGAATCATTCGACATGGTTGTGCCTGCAATGAAGGTACGTGATTTCAACTTCACCGAAGTAACAAAATTCTAATTCTTTCCACTTCCATAAACTTCCAGTTCAATTCTCTTCAATTTACCCGCAAATCACTGAATTGCAAGTGTTTACCCCTAACAGGTCAATGCCTTCGGTAACTTTGTGCTCTTAGTTCTGGGGTGTAATCTGCGTGCGTAATGTCGAACAACAGTCACTCTGACGAAAACGAAAATCTCAAGGCTCCAACACGCGAAGAAGCTTTGAGCACCAAGAAAATGGATCTGCAATATCCGGACATGCAGAGCGCGATGCGCTTTCCGATCAAATTGCCCATTGCGGTGAAATCGCAATCGGGGGAAAGCCGCACCGAATCGCAAAACATTTCGGCGAACGGAGTCCTTTTCCAAATGGATTCCGATATGCCGATTGGTTCGATGGTGGATTTCACAATCTCCCTGCCTGCGCAGATCGTGGGTGCGGCAGCTGATGTGCAACTGGATTGCAGGGGCCGGGTGGTACGCAGTTCCGACGACAACGGCCGCCGCGGCGTTGGCGTTGTGATCGATGAATATCGTTTTGAACGCCGCTGATGGCGGCAAGGAATTAGAGAAATGGCGACGATTCCGGTTAACGGGTACGGCGAGCATCACGAAGCACGCGAAGTGCAGGATAATGCGCTGAAGCTTCTGCGTGTGATCGTCGCCGATTCGCAGGCAATTTTTCGCGCTGGGCTGCGCAAGATTTTCGCCATCGAAGATGACATAAGGGTGGTGGGTCAGGCCGAAACGCTACCCCAAACTTTGTCAGCAGCAAAGAAATTTTCCGCCGACATTTTGATCATGGAAGCCGCTCTAAGCCCAAACCCTGCGGACACGGTTTCCGAGTTGCTCCGCCAGACGCCAAGCCTGCGGCTGGTCGTAGTCACCTCGAAGCCGCATGAAGAATTGACTTTGGAATTGTTTCGCCGCGGCGCTTACGGAATTGTCTCTCGCGATGTGGATCCCGAAATTTTCGTCGATTGCCTCCGAAAAGTATGGCAGGGAGAGCCATGGCTCGATAGCCGCGGTATTCAGTGGGTGCTGGGGGCGTACCGAACCCAGGGGTCCCGCTCACCGTCTTCGCGCTCCAAAATTCAATTGACGCCCAAGGAATCGCTCATTGTTTCCTGCGTGACCCAAGGCATGAAGAATAAAGAGATCGCGGTCCGGGTGGGCACTACCGAGCAGGTCGTAAAGAATTATCTGCGCAAAGTTTACGACAAGCTCGGTGTAGCCGATCGCTTGGAGTTAGCCCTGTATTGTCTGCATAACCGGGTTCCGGAAGCGTTAGAAAAGGATTCAGTTGCAACTTCGGTAAATGATATTGCGGCTACCGCTCCTCTGCCGAGCCCGCAAGCCACCGCAAAACCTTCTTGAATCTGAATTTCGGCAGCCTAAAGTTTTCTGCTGAAAAATCCATCCACCGATAGCATTCCCGCACCTGCCAGCAGCAGACAAAGGTTTGCCGCGAGCAGCGTGAGCGGAAATTCAAAACCTGTGGGCGCAAAAAATCCATTCTTCGCGTGAACCAGCAGTATCGCCACCGCCATGTCAATCGCGATCAGCGCGGCGGCAAATCTCGTAGCGGCCCCGAAGATCAGCGCCAAGCCTCCGAAAAACTCCACCAAGGTCACGACAACTGCCGATACTGATGGCAACGGAATTCCGAAATGAGCGAACATTCCAGCGACGCCGTGAAAGCCGAAGGTAAAAAGCTTCTGACTTCCGTGCGCTAAAAAAACGATTCCAACAACTACCCGCAGGATCGTAAGACCCCACGCCCGCATATTCGAATTTTCCATTCAATCCTCCACTTAATTATGTTGTCTATCCACTCGAGCGCACTCAGCCCCCAAAAGTATTCGCAGCATTGTACTGTGTTGCCGCCTATTGCGAACCCGCTAACCGACACCTGTCCCGACCAACCGCTATTGCCGGTTTATCAGAGACGCCACGTAGCCCGCCCCAAAACCATTGTCAATATTAACGACACTCACATTTGAGGCGCACGAATTCATCATCCCCAGGAGCGCAGCCAGACCCTTAAAAGCGGCACCGTAACCGATACTAGTCGGGACCGCTATTACCGGTACTCCGACCAAGCCGCCGACCACGCTGGGTAGCGCCCCCTCCATGCCCGCGCATACAATAACCACCCGCGCCTGATTCAGGACACCTCTGTTGGCTAGCAGGCGATGAATACCCGCGACGCCGACGTCATAAAGCGATTCGACGCGATTGCCCATGATTTGTGCAGTTAATACCGCTTCTTCGGCGACAGGAATGTCGCTGGTTCCCGCGGAAACCACGACGATGAGTCCCTTCCCGTAAATAGTCTCATCCCGGCGCAACGAAATAGCGCGAGCTGATTTGTGATATTGAGCGCCGTTTATTTTCTTTTTAACCGCCGCGAATTGTTTTTCGTCAGCCCTCGTCGCGAGAACATTCCCTTCCCGCTTCGCCAGACTATGAAAAATTTCAGCGACCTGGATCGGAGTTTTTCCCTGGCTGAAAATCACTTCCGGCATGCCCGTCCGCAACTTACGATGATGATCTACTTTGGCGAATCCCAAATCTTCGAAGGGTAAGTGCCGCAAATGCTCAACCGCCTCATCCGTAGACAGGACGCCCCTGCGGACTTGTTTGAGCAATTTGCGAAGTGATTGGGAATCCAACGGCGCTTTGCCCATGAATAGGCAATTTTACAGTAGGGCAAAACCGGTAGACGAAAAGGCAAACAATTTACAAAACCACTCGAAACCTTCTGCTCGGTTGCGAGCAAAGTTCGGCGGCCTTCCCAGGTTGGCAGACCGGGAAAAGAAAAAGTCGTTTGATGTCTTGCCGGCTTATTGGGCCTTGCAGGTAAGCTTGATACAAAGCCGCCCCCAAGGCACGGCCCGGACTCATGGACAGTTCGCTATCGCGGAGTGTGTTCTCGCTTTCGGAGGGCATTACCTCTTCTATCCGGCACAAAATGTGGGATGCGAAATCGACGAGAGCCTCTTCCGCCATCTCGATGTGCGGACGGTCCTGCTCTCTGATTTCTGACTTGTCATTCTTTGAGAATAAATAGAGACCCTGGCACGCGTGGTGCACGAATCGGGCAGCCTCTTCCGTCGCCGCGACAAAACGCCAATCTTCAACAGCAAAAACGTTGAACTGAGGCAAGTATAGGCATTTCCGCTCGTTTAGCCGCCGCAGAATCCTTTTGATTTTTTCCCTGGACAAGTTTTGCCGCGACAGCAACGTTCGGAACTCGGACGTTCCCGTGTCGTAGACCTCAGGCAGTGAATCGACCAGAAATCTTGGTTGAGTGCCGTTGTGCGAGGAATAGCGGTCGATACCCAGGGCAAGGGCCACGCGGTCAATCAGGTTGTAGACTACGGGGGCGAAATCGACCTTTTTATTCGTGTCCTCGCGCCAGCGGTCGAGGCAAATCCGATAGCTTGCGTATTTTTCCAGCGGGGTTGAATTGAATACGCAAACGGTATCTTCATTCACCCGGACGGCTGGAACGTGTGTTTCTTCCCGTGTCGTCCCGGCATAAATTGCATCTACGTTTTGCAGGACGGTGAGTCTTCGTTCGCCGGACAGGTGTTTTTTGATCTGGGCCGGCAGATGGGCCGGAGCAAGATGGGATTCGCCGACAAATGCGATAATCACCGCGCCGGGATGCCGTTCCCGAATCTCGACCAGTTTATGGGCCGCGTGGCGATCGCGAATGCGGATCCGCCGCAGGTCTTCCCGCGGCATACAATCGAGGCCGAAAACGGTTTCTGCGTGTTGGCGCGCCGTTGACAGTAATTCATAAAACGGCGTCCACTCGTAACCCCAATCCAAATCAAAGCGGATTCGTTCGCGCAGTTCCTGCTCAGAAATTTGTCCGCCCCACCACTCATCCAGAATGTGCTGATCACGGGAAAATATGGCTTCTACAGCAAGCACGATCGGAACATGTTTTATCCTGGCGCAAGTCCTCATCAAATCAGCAACGAAAGTCTGACACTCCGGCAACGCATGATAGTCGCCTACCAAAATCAGGCTGGCTGAAGCGATCAACCTTTCTAGTGCGGACAAATCCAGGACCTTTTCATAGGAACGAAAGGCTTCGTGGTAGTCGCGAAGATATCTTCGCCGCCAGGTCTGATCGCTTGCCTGAATCTCGGGCTCAATTTCCGCGAGCGCCTGCGTGCGGACAACATCCTGGCGAAATTGATTTGGAGCAGCCATATTGCGCGTCAGAAGCTGTGCAGCGTTACGAATCGAATCCTTGACTTCCCCTCTATCGCATCCCTATGCTCAGTAGTCCTGAATTCCGCTCGCGCCGGAGAACTTGTTGCCCCCCGAACCACCCGCCAATCTGACCGTCGCGACTACCGGCGCCAGCGGATCGCTCTACCTGAAACACTTCCTCATTGCCGTTGAGCGCGACAAGCGCGTTCAGAACGTCAATTTCATTGCCTCTGACAGCGCTTTGCGCGTCATGGCGGAAGAATTGAATGTGCGGGGCCGTGACAAACTGGTGGCACAGCTTCTCGAAAAAACTTCCCGCAAGATTCATCAGCAATCGAATGCCGATATCGCCGCCAATGTCGCCAGCGGGTCGTATCCTTCCGATGCGATGGTCGTCATACCGTGCAGCGTCGGAACTCTCGCGCGCATCGCCAACGGCATCGCTTCGCGACTTATCGAGCGTGCCGCTGATGTCTGTCTCAAAGAAAAACGTGCGCTAATACTCTGTGTCCGCGAGACTCCGCTTAATAAAATTCATATCCGCAACATGTACCGTGCAGCGGATGCAGGCGCGACAGTCTTCCCGTTGATCCCCGCCTTTTATAACCATCCCGCAACCGCCGACGACATGGCCCTCGAATTCGCCAATCGTGTCCTGGCGCATATCGGTTTGCCCCAACCCAACGCTTATCGCTGGAAGGCCTAGCCGTAATCAGGGAGTGGTTACTTGCGGGGAGAACTCAAGTCTAGAAGTGCGAAAGTGCGGCAGCCAGATTCCAAGCGGACATGTACCGGCGGAGAGTTTTTTGATTTGAGAGCCGGCGAGGCCTAAAGACCAAGCCTTCGCGAAGAAGGCGGTTGCAGTTGCGCGCCAGCCACCCATTCGGCCTGTCGGTATTCGCCGTGGCTCACGGCGAATAGCACGAGCTCCACCCGGCTCGAAACCCCAAGCTTGTCAAAGATGCGAAACAGATATTTCTTGATGGTGTTCTCGCTCAGGCCGAGTTCGCGGGCAGCCTCGCGATTGCTCAGCCCGTCTGCAATCAGAGCGACCACCTGTTCCTCGCGAGGCGTGAGAAGTTTTAATCCCAACGCATTTACGGTGCGAAGCGACGGTACGTGAGTCATTTCCTCAATCAGTTGCTGCAACTGCCCGGTGTTGGCCCAAATTTCACCGGCGTGAACGCAGCGAATACATTTGCAGAGGAGGCGAAATGGATAGTCCGAAAAACAAAAAATCCCCCGCGCCCCTGACCGGAATGCGCTGACCACAATTTCGCGCTCGCATCCGTCGAGTAACAATATTTTGGGAATGCTGGAATGCGCGATATGAAGCCGGCGCACTACCGCCATATCGGGGGGACTGCCCCTGGGGTGGTCAACATTCATGATGATGACTTGCACGCGTGTGGATTCAATTGCGCCGAGGACGGCATCCAAATTCATGCCGCACGAGGCAGTCTCAAACTCCCTCCGTCGCCGCAGAGCATTCGCCAGCAGCCGAGATTGAATTTGGTTGGAATCGGCAATGAGCACGCCAATAGCGTCGGACTGATGAAAGCCCACCTTTCGTATTTTTCTCATAAGCGTAAGTTCGTGGTTAATTAACGGTGTTAATCCTACAACTGGACTGAGTTGCATTCTGTGATGTGGCAACGCCTGAATTGCGCCGCGACTGGTGGAAAACCGGGCAGCCCGAAAGGGGATTCAAGTCGGGGAACTACTGTCGTTTCAGTAAACCAGGGAATCCGTCGGTGGTTCCTGTTCTGGCAAGGCCTCGAACCGAAGGAATGACAAGCCCCTAATCGGGCCATATACCAGAGTAGATAAAGCCGTACTTCGTTCATCCGCCAAAACTCGGCCGAAATATGATGGAGAATGGCCTAAACCTGCTCTGTACGTCTCTCCCATTGAGTTCGCGAAATTGTTTGTTGGGCCAGGATCACCAACCTTTGTGGACAGAACTTCCCATGTCTTGTTCGTTATAACTCTCCCGCATAGATTGCAGATAGCCAAGCAGCAGGACATTGCCGAAGTGAAGACCAGCGTGACTCTCGAATTGCGGATTTTGGTTCTTGCCCTTGCTTGCGGCGTCTTGCCCCAGGCAATCACGGTGGCTACTGCTCAGGACTCACAACAGATGACGGGCCCAGCAGCGGAGACCACAAAGCCAGGTACTGCGGACGGTTCACGGAATCCAAACTCTTGGAGTCCAGCCCTGACGGGGGAGCGCCGTCCGCTTTACCGGCTGCACAAAAGCGACGTGGTCGATATCAAGTTCACCTTCGAGCCAGAGTTCGACGAGGAAGTCAGCGTTCAACCCAGGGACGCGATTCACAAAGCTTACGCGCCAGTGCTACGGGATCCCGAAATCAATGTATTCCTTAAGGAATTTGAGCCCCCATACTTCCATCGCTGGGGGCGAGGTAGAAAGGCCGGGGAAATATGATCTGCGCTCCGACATCACTCTAACTGAGGCCGTGGCTCTAGCGGGAGGATTCAACGATCGCTCGAAACATTCTCAAGTGATATTGTTTCGGCGCGTCAACACAGAAATCGTCGAGTCACACCTGGTGGACGTTAAATCGTTGATGAAGTCGAGAAACCTAAGCGAAGACATTCACCTGATGCCGGGGGACTTTGTCTTCGTGCCCCAGAACACTCTTTCAAAAATTAAGAGATTCCTGCCGACCTCCGACATGAGTCTCTATTCGGTTCCGGCAAAATTTTGACCAGCCATCGCGCAAAGTTAATTTCCGGAAGTGATATGTGACGGAAGATTTGATTCTTAGTCCGGGACCGTCAACAGCCGCTTCTCTGAGTCTGCGAGATGTTGCAGCAATTTTCTTTCGGCAGCGGCGGCTGTGGATGGGATCTTTCGCGTTGATTTTCCTGGCAACCTTTTTGTGGGGAATAATTTTGCCGTCTTATCGGGCTGAGATGAAGGTGCTCGTCCGTCGAGGCCGGCTGGATCCCATCGTCACTCCCACGCCAACTCAGTCGCCTCTTATCGAAGACGACCAGGTCACTGAAGAAGAACTTAACTCTGAAGTGGAGCTTATGCAGGACGACGACATACTCCGTGCAGTAGTTGAAGATTCAGGGTTGATGTCGGAAAGCCGAATGCCATGGAACCTGGCAGGATCCGCAGAGGTCAGGATCGCGCGCGAAGTACGCCGGTTGGGGAAGCGGCTCGACGTGGAGGCGGTCAAAAAGTCGGCGTTAATCACCGTCACTTACGATTCGTCCAGCCCGGAACGGGCGGCGGCCGTGCTCCACAGCCTTGCCGCGGCTTATTTGGAAAAGCATCAACAGGTACGCAGGCCTTCCGGTCAGTTCGATTTCTTCGAGCAACAAATGATTGAGTCCCGCAAGGGCCTGCAACAGGCTGAGTATCAACTCATGGATTTTACTCAAGCCCAGGGCGTCGTCTCCGCCGCGCTGGAACGCGACATGGCTTTAAAAGTTTTGATGATGCTGATACGAGCTATCGCGAAGCAGCCATAACTCTGGCCGAAACGCGACAGAGGGAGCGCAGCCTGGAGGCCGCTCTGAAAATCCTGCCCTAGCGGTCTACGACGATCATTCGCGACGCGGACAATCCGCAACTGCTTGCGGAGATGAAGCTGAAGTTGCTTGAGTTGCAATTGCAGCGCAACGATCTGCTCGCCAAATTTCAGCCCTCATATCGGGTGGTCGAGCAAGTCGATAAACAAATCGCCGATACCAAAGCTGCGATCGAAATGCAGGCTCCCGTGCGAGACATTACCACCCAGCCAGACCCGGATAATCAATGGAGCCGGGCGGAATTGTTGAAAAGCCAGATAGAAATCAGGTCGCTGGAAGCCCGGGCTGCGGCCTCCGGCGAGGTTCTGGCTGAATATCGCACCTCCGTTCAAAAGCTCGGCGATAAGGCTATCCAACAGGATGAGTTAATGAGCACATTAAAGTCCGCGGAAGACAAGTACGTTCTGTACGTAAATAAGCGGGAAGAAGCAAGAATCGGCGATGCGTTGGATCAAGGAGGCATTTTAAATGTGGCGATTGCCGAAGAGCCACGCCGGCCAGCGTTGCCCATCTGGTCACTATGGATGTTTGGCGCGGTCGGCCTGATCGCCGCAAGCACCCTGAGCACCGGTTTGGCTTTCACCGCTGACTACTTGACCCCGAACTTCCGAACTCCAGAAGAAGTTACGACCTATCTGGGCTCGCCGGTGCTGGCCTCTCTACCGGGAGAAGTGGACTTAACTTAACTGAATATTTCGCCAGAGGAGCGCCTATGAGCAGTGCGAGTGTACTGAACACCATCTTCAGTTATGACCTCCCCGACGTAGGGATCAGGGAGCATGCGGAAGACAAAAACTGCGATCGCGCGCTGGGGAATCTTCAACGCTTTGGACGGGAGCAAATTCGATCCCTGGTACATCAAGTATTTTTCCCGGGAGGCGCCAAGGCTCCCCGTCAAGTCGTGTTCAGTAGTGTCGATGCGAACAACAACCTGGGAGAAATTTGCCTTAGTGTGGGTCGTAGGCTTTGTACCCAAACCTCGGGAAGCGTATGTATCGTCGACTTAGCCTCCCGTCATCCTGAGATTGCACCAACACTGGAAATCCGGGACGTAGTGGATCGAATTGAGACATTCGATTGCCTTCGCGATTCAGCGCTTCCACTCTCAAACAAGTTATGGATTGTGCACTCTGATGTGTTTCTCGGAAACGAAAAGCGGCTTTCGGCGCGGTGGTTGCGTACCCGCATCGACGAGCTTCGACTCGACTTCGATTACACGATTTTTCAAGCTCCTCCCGCCGGTCAATGCAGTGATGCCCACATTTTGGGACATCTTTGCGACGGAATTGTTTTAGTCCTGAACGCCAATTCCACTCGCAGAGTTGCGGCCAAGAAAGTTAAAGACTGCTTGTCCGCAGCGAACGCACGTTTACTCGGGACCGTGCTCTCGGAAAGGCAGTTTCCAATTCCAGAAGCACTCTACCGGAGGCTATAGGTACGACGATCGAAAGATTCGCCTATTGAGAATGCTTAATTCGGGAGACCAAAATGCAAACTTTCTACAATCAACCCGCACGTTCTGAAGAGCCAGCGCTGGCTGCACAACTCCTCAATTTGCCCGCACGCAATGGAACAGGAAAACGGAAGAACCTTTTGTCTGCGGGCCGAAGCAGTGGTTTAAAAACGGTCCACCACTTTATGGATTTGCCGTCGCGAGGCATCTCCGTCCCCCGATTCGCGCTGATGTCAAAAAGACTAATTGACATGATTGCCTCCGCAGCAGGACTCGTTCTCATGTCTCCTATGTTGGCACTAATCGCGGCATTGATCAAATTCGATTCAGCAGGACCAGCGCTTTATTCCGCTCCCCGCGCGGGGAAGAATGGCCGCACTTTCACTTGCTATAAGTTCAGGACAATGATTCACAATGCCGACTCCATGAAAGCTGGCCTGCGTTCGCGAAACGAAAGGCAGGGGGCATTCTTCAAGATGTCGCGCGATCCCCGTATCACTCGGTTCGGGGGCGTACTGCGGCGTTATAGCCTGGACGAAATTCCCCAACTTTGGAATGTGCTGAGGGGAGACATGAGTCTGGTGGGTCCAAGGCCACATCCGCTGGATGATTTTAGTTTCTACGTTCCGCAGGACTTGCGGCGCCTGTACGTCACGCCCGGCATTACGGGATTGTGGCAGGTTACAGCGCGAAGGGACCCCTCATTTCAGCGGAATATCGCACTGGACCTGGAATATATCGAGCGTTGGACGTTGCTCATGGATTTTAAAATTCTGTACAAGACCATCTTCGCCGTCGTCCGGGGAACCGGAGCATGAGTTCCGTGAGTGAGTCGACGAATTCGTTGCGTCGGGAATTTGCGGTCAGGCAGAGTGTGGCAGATTGGACGATTCTGTCTCTGCTTCGTCCCCTGCATGTCGTGCTGGCTGCACCCTCGCTTCTCTTTATCGCGACCCTGGCAATTATGCTTTTTCGTCCGCCGGATGTGCAGTTTCACTCCCTGGACCGGATTGCGTTTCTTGCACTCATTTTTGTAGTGTTGTTGCGGACGTTAGCAACTCAAGAACGATTTCAGTTTGCCGGGCCGGTTACGCTGCCAATGCTGGGTTTGCTATTAAATTGCATTTTGCAGCGTATGGGTGGAACCGTATGCGCCGGAGAATTGGAGTCTTTTTGCGGCAAAATGGCTCGTCCCGTTCGTTCTTTATCATCTTTCCAGCGTTGTTTTTACCGACCCCATTGCCATTCGCCGATTTGAAGTATTTGCTTTGATCGTCCTCGGCTATTTGACTCTTACTGCGATCTTCTTCCTTGTGGACGCGCGGTCGCTAATCTTTCCGCGCTACATTTTGGATGAGAATATCGGCATCCATGCGGATCGCGCCCGCGGTCCGTTCCTCCAGGCGGTGGCGAATGGAGTGACCTTAAATCTGCTGGGACTGATCGCGGTCGATTCATTTCGCCGCCGGCGATTACACGGTCCATTGGCCTTCTTATTCATGTTCGGATTGCCGCTGGCCATTGTTGCCACGCGAACTCGCGCGGTCTGGGCGTCATTTGCGGCATCAGTTTTGATCCTGCCATTCTTCAGCGCCAATGCGCGAGTAAAACGCGCGAGCATCTGCATCGTCGCTTTCAGCGCGGTGGGAGCCTCGAGCTATTTGTTGATGGATACTGGCAATGCATCGCTGAGTGAACGCCTTCAGGAACGCGGGCCGGTGGAATTCCGCATGGGAATGTACATTGCGGGATGGCAAATGTTTCAGGATAAGCCCATCGCCGGCTGGAGCGCGAACGAGATCCAGCCAGAATTAGCCCGGCGCATCACCGATTTCCATCCTCCATTCTTTCTGTTTCACAATACTTATCTTGAGATTGCGGCCGCGCCGTCATTGCGTCGGATCTGGGATCGAGGCGCGAGTTAATACAAGATGGGAAAACTGGATTGTTATTCAGAGTTGGAGATGTTCCGCAATTGGCCGCCGCGATTTCCCGGTTGTACGGTGCGCCGGACCTGGCATTCGCCATGGGCTCTGAAGCAAGGGAGTACGTGCGTGACAATCATTCGCCAGAAACGCACTACGCGAAATTGCTAAAAATATATACCGAATTATCCGAGAGTCCCGAATGCGCCCGGAAAAAGACGCGGCCATTGCGTGTCGCATTCATCGGCGGACGAGGGGTGATTTCCAAATATAGCGGGATTGAGACTTACTACGAACAGGTTGGCGAGCAGCTCGCAAGGCGCGGTCATGAGGTCACCATATATTGCCATTCCTAGTTCACGCCCGCATTGCAAAGCTACCACGGATTACGGTTGATCAGGCTGCCCACAATTCGTACAAAACATTTGGAAACCTGGGTGCACACACTTTTAAGTACGTTGCATGTGATGTTTACCGGCTGCGACATTGTTCATTACCACGCCCTCGGCCCCGCTCTGTTTTCGTTTTTGCCGCGCTGCGCAGGGACGAAAACGGTAGTGACGGTCCAAGGTCTAGACTGGCGGCGCAGTAAATGGAATTGGATGGCATCGGCGGTGTTGCATGTCGGAGAAAAAGCTGCAAATGATTTCCCTAATGCCACAATTACCGTGTCGCGCAACCTCCACGAACATTACCGGTCGAAATATTTGGCGGAAACTTTCTATGTGCCAAACGGAGCTGTGATTCGATCCAGCAAAGAAGATGGGCGGCTGAAGCAGTGGGGGCTGGAGTCCGGCAAATATATTTTGTTTCTGGGAAGGCTTTCTCCCGAGAAAAATTGTCATCTGCTCATTGAGGCCTATGAGAGTCTGAAACCTGCGGTGAAATTGGTGCTCGCGGGCGGATCGAGCTATTCGGATTCTTATGCGGACGAATTGCGCAGGCATCGGAGCGATCAAATCCGCGTGCTCAATTTTGTGTCCGGCGCTGATCTGGATGAACTGCTCACGAATGCAGGTTTATTCGTCTTACCATCCGACATCGAAGGTCTGTCGTTGGCAATTTTGGACGCTATGGGAGCTGGGGTATGCGTTCTTGTCAGCGACATTCCCGAAAACCGCGAGGTCGTGGATGGCGCCGGTTATACCTTCAAGGCCGGGGACATCCGGGACCTCGAAAGAATGCTGCGCTTGCTGATAGAAAATCCATTGTTGGGGAAAGCGGCGGCGATAAAGGCGCGGGAAAGAATTCAACAGAGCTATTTGTGGCCGCAAGTGGCGAAGCAGATCGAAGAAATCTACCTTAAAGTGCTGGACCGGAAACTACCGCCAGATATCCGGAAATTGCCGATTTCTGTTGCGGAAGGGGTGGAGCTCGACAACCGAGTGGCTTGACGTACCTATGTAGGAACAGTCGCCTCGGCTGTCCCTTTGGCGAATTCTCAAAAGACCGATAATACCTAACCCGAGCTTCGCTCGGCCCGACAGCCGAGGGGCGGCTGTCGCTACGCAATTCTTTATCGCTCGCTTATTATGCTTGAGTGGCATCATCTCAACCTCCTGCCGTTTTTAGTTTCGAAGATGCGCGCCATCTCGTGGAAGGACATGCCGCAACCTTGCGTCCCCGCGGCAAGGAACTAACCGCTCTTCTCAGTAGTCTGGGTTCAATTCTTGCGGAACCTATATCCGCCGATCGCGACTTTCCGCCATTTCGCCGCGCGGCTAGAGACGGTTACGCGTTGCAATCGGCCGATGTCCAAAATCTTCCCGCAACGCTAGAAGTTGTCGGAGAAATTCGCGCCGGATCTTTGCCTGATTCCGACATACGGATCGAGCGCGGCCAAGCTGTCGCAATCATGACAGGCGCGCCCACTCCTTCCGACGCGGATGCCGTGGTGATGGTGGAGCACACGTCGCGAGAAGGCGACTTTATCACGGTCTCTAAAGGAGTTTCCTGCGGCGATAATATTGTGCCCGTGGGCTTGGAGGCGAAAAGAAGCGATCGCCTGCTCCACCCGGGAATGCGCCTGGACCAGACTGCTCTCGGCGTGGCGGCGGCCGTTGGCAAGACTCACCTGCTGGTGTATTCAAGGCCGCGCATCGCGGTCCTCGCCACTGGCGATGAGCTTGCGGACATCGCCATACAACCGGGCCCGCACCAGATACGAAACTCCAACAGTTATTCGGTTGCTGCGCAAATCAGGAGTGCCGGGGGCGATCCAATTCTGCTCCCTATTGCTCCGGACGAACCGACGCGATTGGGGGAATTAATTGCCGATGGATTTGAAGCCGATTTGCTGATCATTACCGGCGGCGTTTCCGTGGGTAAATATGATTTGGTGGAAGCTGCATTGGTGGGCTTCGGCGCGGAGTTTTTTTTTACGTCGGTAAAGATTCAGCCGGGACGACCCGCGGTTTTCGGACGAACGCCGCAAAAATACTTTTTGGGCTTACCCGGAAATCCGGTGTCGACGATGCTGACCTTCGAACTGTTTGCGCGGCCCCTCGTGGAAGCGCTCGCCGGAATGTCTGCGCGGAAACTGATTTTCCCCTATGCCAAACTTAAAACCGATATCAAAACCAAGATTGGATTGAAGCGTTTCTTGCCCGCGATTCTGTCGGGAGAATTCGAACAGCCGGAAGTGGAGTTGATACGGTGGCAGGGTTCGGGAGACATTGCGGCGACTGCGCGGGCGAATTGCTATGCTGTCATTCCTCCTGATCGTGAGCGGATCGAGGCGGGCGAATGGATTCCGATCCTGATGCGGTAAGCCCGGACTTCGCGTGCGGCGAATAGAACCGGATCCCGTCGCTCCGAAGTCGAACATTGAATTCGATTCAAAACTTGACCCGATTTCATCGCATTACAATCCCCTCTAACAGTGCTTGCTACAATGCCTTGTTTCTTCTCTAGCTTAAGAAGGGACGAACTTTAGCCCTCACAGCAACGTATGTTGATACGGTGTTAACTCTGTTCTGTTGCATGGATTCATCGGAATGCCTTGCCTGAGGCCCGAAAACCACTCAAGGCTTCTTTAGGGAGTTAGATTGGAAGACGCCCATGTGGCCGCAATGCTGGTTCGCCGCTGTATTGCCGGCGAGGCTGCGGCATGGGAAGAAATCGTTCAGCGTTATCATCGGCGTATCTATAACATCTGCTATCGTTTTGCGGGTTCCACGGACCAGGCCCAGGACCTCACCCAAGAAGTTTTTATCAAAATGTATGGCAGCCTGAAGTCCTACGATCCCCAACGCGCCGCATTCATGACCTGGATGACTACCATCACGCGTAACCTGCTGGTGGATTACTTTCGTAAATCGAAGCAGGAGCGGATGACGGATTCACTCGATTCGGTCCCATCGGAACATGAAGATACCATGCCACTTAGCGAACGCATTCCGGATAAGGCTTTGCCTCCCGATGCCCGGGTGCAAAGCCGGGAAACCAAAGAAGCCGTGCATCGAGCTTTACAAAAGCTTTCTCCAGACCTAAGGGAAGCCGTCATTCTGAGGGACTTACAAGACATGGACTACAAGGAAATCGCTACTGTTCTCCGCGTTCCGGAGGGCACCGTGAAGTCAAGAATAAACCGCGGGCGAGCGGAACTTGCACGCCTGCTACAACGTACATATAGGCTGTAATCTAATGTCGGATATGGAAAAGAACGGGATGCAATGCGCTGAGTTCGACCGCGTGTTGAGCGACGCGCTGGACGAAAAGCTGGACCCCCAGACTTTTGAAGGATTGCAGACGCATGCCCGCACATGCCAGGTATGCGGACCGTTACTCGCGGAGGCTGATGCCGGAAGGCGCTGGCTTAAGTCGTTGGAACAAGTTGAGGCTCCAGCGCATCTCATCGAAAACATTCTGGTCGCAACCAGCGGTTTCGATACTGCCCGGTTGGTGGCGGGGCGAGGGGTTGCGTCGCAAGTGACCTGGTGGGAGCGCTTCCGGGATCGAGCGGCATCGATGCTTGCGCCGGCATTTGCAGTCGCCCGCCAGCCCAGATTCGCCATGTCATTTGGCATGGCATTTTTTTCTTTATCAATCACCTTGAGCCTTGCCGGGGTAAAGTTAACTGACTTGCGTAACGTCGATTTGCGGCCCAGCGCGATCAAGAGAAGTTATTTTGAGACCTCGGGGCGCGTGGTGAAATATTACGAAAACGTGCGATTCGTGTACGAAATTGAATCCAGAGTGCGGGAGTTCAAGCGCGCCACGGCTCCAGTCGAGCCGCCGCCGGAAGAGAAAAACAAGAATCGCAGTCCCAAAGATAACAGCAGTGAACAACCAGAAAAAAGACAAGATCGCAACTACAGTCAAGAGGACAATTCGCCAGTGCTGGCGGCTATCCCATTCCATCCCTCTGTAGTGACTGGGACCACTGACAGGAGGCTTTCATGAATTGCGCAAACCATCCCGGAATCCCAGCCGTCGCTTATTGCCGCACTTGCGGAAAGCCTCTTTGTGCAGCATGTAAACGCGATGTTATGGGCGTGATCTATTGCGAACAATGCCTGGCGGAGCGATTAGGAGATGTGCATCCCAACGTGCCGCCACCTCCGACGGGCTTCGTGGCCTCGCACGCATGGGGAATGGCCGGCGCCGTTCCTCACCCTGCCTTGGCCGGGATACTCGGCGCAATCCCGTTCGGCGTTGGAGCGGTCTATAACGGACAGTACGCAAAAGCGCTGGCTCATCTGGGCATATTTGTTGCCCTAGTGTGGGGACTTTCGTCTGACCACATGGGTGGCCTGGAGCCGGTGCTTGGAATCGGCATGGCGTTCTTCGTTGTGTATCAAATCGTCGATGCCGTGCGCTCCGCACACGCGATTCGTATGGGACAACCTGCACCGGATCCTTTCGGGTTCAATCGCGCATTTGGCACGGCTGAACCCTCCGTTGGCGCCGGCGTGACCCCGGCTGAACCTTCGGCACCGGAGACTCCTATTGGGAAGGCGCCCACCGCTGCCGCAATTCTTATTGGCCTCGGAGTTTTATTTCTGCTCAACACAACCGGTATTTTCGACGTCAATGTGGAACGCATTTGGCCGCTTTTCCTCATCGGTCTCGGCGTGTGGCTTCTTGTGACTCGCATGGGAATGTTACACCCTCAGGGACGCGGATACGTTGGTCCGATCTGGGCGGGGAATCCGCGCGCCTACAGAAGATCGACCTGGAGTGGGCCAATCGTGCTGATCACGGTCGGAGTGTTGTTCCTGCTGCAAAGCTTCAACGACAATATGGGATTCGGACGCACGTGGCCCGTGCTGCTTCTGGTGGTTGGACTGATTAGGCTGCTGGGAAACGCAACTCCGCCAGTGCCACCTACAGGGGCAGTACCGCCGGTTGGATTTCAACCTGCGCCTGTTGCCCCTCCGGAGACTCCGTCCGCTTCGACCGAGGTGAAAAATGGCTAGCCCAGTACAAACGCCGCGTCCTCGCTATCGACGCTCTTTTGCCGGACCAATCGTTCTGATCATTGTCGGGGTGGTTTTTCTTTTGGGGACAATGGGCATTATCGATTGGTCAGCTTTCGGACACTGGTATGCCCATTACTGGCCGGTGCTGCTCATTCTGTGGGGCGTTCTGAAGCTGATCGAATATCAGCAGGCGCAGCACGACGGGTATCGGTATCCCGGTATCGGGGTGGGGGGCGTATTTCTGGTAATCATGCTGATCGGATTCGGCATCGCCGCTACGCAAGCTTCCCGGGTCGATTGGGATTCACTTCACGACCGGATGGGATGGTCCGACGACGATTTTTTTCAACATACGAAGCTGTTTGGCCAGCTCTACACCTATAACGATGAAATCGCGCAACCGTTTCCCTCCACCGCAAACCTGCACGTAACCAGCTTCCGCGGGAATGTGATCATTCAGGATTCTGACGATAATCAAATTAAAGTCGCGATTTCCAAGAAGTTGCATGCCCACAGCCAGCAGGATGCCGACAAATATAACGGTTCGACCAAGCCCGAAATCAATGTCAGCGGCAACATCGTAAATATTGACGCCAACACGCAAGGTGCGGGCGATCATGGCGTCGCAACCGACATGACTATTTCGCTGCCGCGAAAAGCCTCAGTAGTAATCGCTGCGCGTCATGGCGACGTCAGCGTCCTCGGACGCGATGGCGACGCCGACATCACGAGCTCTCACGGTGACGTTTCAGCGGACGATATCAAGGGCAAGCTGACACTGGACTTGGACCAAAGTTCGGCGCGCATCTCGCAAATCTCCTCGGACGTTTCCGTGCGCGGTAGTGGGACTGACGTTTCGCTTGACGATATTGGAGGATCGGTGCGCCTGGAAGGCGAATTCAAGGAAAGCATCAAGCTTTCGAAAATCGCGAAATCGGTAATTTTTAAATCTCCGCGAACCGATATCGAGTTTGCCAAACTAGACGGCAATCTCGATTTGGATTCGGGCGACTTGCAAGCCGCAAATATCAGCGGCCCATTGCGTTTGACCACCCGCGAAAAAGATGTTCGTCTTAGCGGCATGATCGGCGATGTACGCCTGCACAACGAAAACGGTACGGTCGAAGTTCACGTGAGCAAGGTGGGTAGCATGCAGGTGGACAACCATCAGGGAGACATCCAGATCTACTTGCCAGATAAGGCAGGTTTTCAGGTTGACGCGCACGCGAACAACGGCGAAGTGGAATCCGACTTCGCCGACCTCAAAATTTCGAATGGAGACGACCAGGCTACCGCCGACGGCAACATCAATGGAGGCGGTCCGCGCCTGGTACTTAATGATGAGCACGGAGCAATAGAAATTCGGAAGGCATCGTCCTCGACCGATGACGCCGATATTTCCGGAACTTCCATCCAGAAAATACCAAAGGCGCCACGAGCCGCATCGGCGCCCAAAGTTCCGCAACCCACCGAGAACTAGATTCGGTTCGCTGCCTTTCCATTACCGGACAGGGGTGGACTGGACGCCATGAGGGCCGAATGCCGGCGGAAGTAAACCTGTGCGATCGACATGTCTTCGGTTGCGCAGCGCTTTACCGTAGCGATCAGCCCCGACTTAGGGCACGATAATTCTGCCGCCAAGTTCCTCTGACGGTGCAATAGCAGATTGCTTATCCGGGAACTGCAAGTTCAGAAAATCCAGAAACGCCCGCGATTTCGGCCGTCCCGAAGTTCGGCTGTATGCCATACGGACAAGAAACACCAGCGTACGCAACACATCGGAATCGCGCAGGCGCGAGTATCCCGAGTGCTTCTGTTCGGCCTCGCGATACTCTTTCACCATGTTCTGGATTTCCGCAGTGACAACATGCTCTCTGATGCCGGCGGCCGGCGTTTCGTAGTGAAGTCCAGAGTTCACCAGTGTCTCGTAAGTCTTTGCGACCGCTGCCAGTGCACCAATTAGATCCAGATCAACCAGACTGCGGTCGTCCCTCGCACTTTTCACGAGCGCATAATTGATGCCGAGCAGCAGATGTTCATGCTCATAAATGAAGTGTTCACCAATTTCCACTTCCGGAAACAACAAAGATTGATCCAAATCCTGCAAGGAACGGGGACGCTCATACTCCCGCGCCCGTTGCAGATAGACGCATTCACTGGGACAATCTAATGTCACTTCACGATTCTCCCCGCAACATTGCGGACAAATGCGTCCGTGCACAGCCGGGCAAAAGCGTTTTTCTTTGCGTTTTTCGCAGATGGCGCAACTCAACTTTGCAGTCTCCGCAAAGCATTATGACATTAACCGCTTTCGACTAACGAACAGGCGCAGGACTCGAAAGTCCCCATGCCACAAGCCTTTTTTGAATCGGACCTGTGGATAACCGCGTATTTTTTGGCCTTTTCTGGTTCCAAGGCGAAAAAACCGCATGGAATCTAGCTGAAATCACTACTTTTCCACAACCTCGCGGTATAAGATGCAGCATCGCACGAAAATTAAGTTCATGGAGGATTCATGGCATCAGGCATGACTAAGACGCAACTCGTCCGGCACCTGGCCGAGACGCTCGAAACCAACAACAAAGCTGCGGCGGCATTTCTCGAGCATCTGGCTGACACCGCGATCAAAGAGACCAAGAAGAATGGAGTATTCGTCGTGCCTGGCATCGGACGCCTGGTAAAAGCGCACCGCAAGGCCCGCGTAGGGCGCAATCCGCAGACCGGCGAGCCCATTCAGATCAAGGCCAAGACGGTAGTCAAGTTCCGCGTCGCCAAGGCCGCAAAAGACGCAATCGCCCCCAAGAAGGCATAAGCCCCTGTCGGCGAAAGAACAAGGCAAAAACATAAGGCCGGCCCCAAAGCCGGCCTTTATTATTTATTATTTGAGAACGATATCCGTAGCTATTATCGGGGCAGGAAAACATCGTGCACGCTCAATATAAATTTTCCATCAATTCGATGGGGCTGACAGGGGTGCTCCGAAGCCCACTCACAGCAATCCAGTTTTTGCCTGGATCGTCCTTGATATAATCGAATTGATCCGCAATCAACAGGCGCGTAGCTCAGTTGGTTAGAGCGCTACCTTGACACGGTAGAGGTCAGGAGTTCGAGTCTCCTCGTGCCTACCATTTCCTCTGTCGGGATCGTCCTACCAGGCAGCCGGATTCTCGCATTATTAGAGTACCGATCGGAATATTCGTTGCCCCAGGTACGCGTCCAAAAATGCGGACGCGTACCTGGGGCACCATTTACATTTAGATGTTCGGGGGCGGCAGGTACACAAGCAAACGTCGCCGGTCCTGAATTATCTTTATGATCTCGTCTGCGCTGCTGTTTAGAAAGTATTTGCAGCCAAGTCGCTGACGATCGAAGTTCGGGGCCTGGGATCAAGCCGGCAATTGCAATACCGGCATACTTAATAATTTTCCAGATCAGAAGGCGCACCCTCGGCGAAATCCTCTAATTGATACGCGTACCGACGCCTGTTTGTTTCGTCCATTCCAACGGAGAGTTATTAGAAGACCCTTACCGGGCTAACCGCCTAATTCGCGCGCAGCGCATTGATTGGGTTCGCAGAGGCGGCGCGCGATGCGGGAATTAGCGATGCGAGAAGTGTCATCAGAATCATGATCGCGACGGCCGCCGCGTAAACCAGGGGATCATTCGCGCTGACGTCAAAAAGGAAGGAGCGGATAAAACGCGACACAGCGAGCGAACCCAGCAAGCCAAGGCCACATCCGACAAGCGCGAGTCTTATTCCCGCAACCAGCACGAGACGTGCGATGTTAATGCGGCGAGCTCCAAGCGCCATGCGCACCGCAAGCTCATTCGCTCGCAACGACACTGAAAATGCGATCACCGCGTAGATTCCCGTGACGGCAAGCAGCAGCGCGCCCAGCGCAAAGGCAGTTATCAGATCCGTGTTGAAACGACGCGGCGCTTCCACATTCGAGATCACGTCATTCATAGACTGTATTTGCTGAAGCGCGAGCAATGGATCGATCTCCGCAATCGTCGAGCGTAATGTATGAATCATTTGCTCGGCAGGCATGGCGGAACGTATCGTGATATATCCATTCGCAGGGCTGGTGAGTATTTCTGCTGACTTCGAGCCGTAGAGAATGGTTGGCTGCTGCGCTGGCAGATACCACTGGTCGGCGTCGGGCTCATCCCGCGGGCCCGTCTTGGTGTCGGCCACGACGCCGACGACAGTTGCCCAGGGCAATCCTTTATGCGGGTTGCCGACGTGCATGCGCCTGCCGATAGCCGATTGTCCCGGCCAGGAATGTTTGGCCATCGACTCATTAACGATCACAACAAGTTGTGCATCCGGCCGATCGTTCGTCGCAAAGGTTCTACCCTCGAGCAGCGGAACTCCCATCACTCGAAAATAATCTCCATATGTAATCGCGAAGTTGGCAAATTTAAGTTTCCATTTATCTGCGGGCTCGTCTGCCGTTGTGTACGCAGCCAGTCCGGAGAAGCCTGACGCAGGCAGGGCATTGATCATGCCGCTGGCGACGATTCCGGCCTTGCTGGAAAGGCCATCGATCACCTCGCGGTTGAATTCATCGACAGAAGTAGCCGTGGAATATTGCTGGAGCGGCAACTGATACAAGGCGACGAGTACGTGCTCAGGACGGAATCCGGGATCGACAGCCCGCATTTTCTGAAAGCTGCGCAAAAAAGCGCCCGCTATAGTTAGCAACATTAAGGCGATTGCGATTTCCGAAACGACCAGCGTTGAGCGCAGCCAGGTATGGCTGGTAGAGCCGGTGCCGGTTCGCGCTCCCTCTTTGAGGCAATCTGTCAGGTTTGTTCGCAAGGCCGCGAAAGCCGGCGCCAAGCTGCACAGCCCTCCGGTCAGCAAGGCAAGAAGCAGAGCGAAGCCGGCGACCGTTCCGTCGATCGAGATCGAATCCAAACGAGGCATAGACTCAGGCAGAAGGTGCAAGGCGGTTCGGACCGCGGCTGCGGCCAATATGAGTCCCAGGAGCGTACCGGTAAAGCTGATCAGCATCCCTTCAAAGAATGATTGGCGAAGGATAATCCACGCCCGAGCACCCAGAGCCAACCGGACCGCATATTCCTGACGGTGGCGGATGGCTCGCACCAGCAAGAGACCGGCGACGTTTACGCAAGCGATCAGCAGTACAACCGATACGGCGATAAATAAAGCGCGCAGCAATGGTTGTACGTCTCCGACGGCGTTCTCGCGCAAAGATGTGACGTCGCCCCGGATATGGATCGCCGACATATTCGCGGGAAAATTCCGCATAATCTGTTTGGCGACACGGTCAGCATCCAGTCCGGCTTGTTGAAGGGTTACACCGTTCTTGAGGCGCGCCACGATGTGGTATCCCCAAAAGCCAGCGTGCTCGTCGGAAAGTTCGTCCGTGGTAAAGCTCATGGGTACCCAAAGCTGCACCTGATCAAGGTGCCCGGGCTGTAGGGGAAATTCGAAACTGTGCGGCATCACGCCGATGATCGAATACATTTTGCGGTCGAGAACGATCGAATCGCCCAGCACCAGCGGATCGCGGTGATAACGGTTCAACCACAGCGTATAGCTGATGACGGCGAGGGGCTGATGGGCGTCCTCTTCTTGCGTTGTAAAGACGCGGCCTAGCTCGGGCCGTGTGCCCAGCGTCGGAAACACGCCTGCTGTAAGCCGGGCGCCGTGAATTTCCTCCGGCATTCCGCTGCCGGAAAGTTCATACGTACTGCCAATGTAACCGCCGAGAGAAGAGAAAGCACTGTTCGCCGCGGCGTAGGTGCCAATCTCGCGCGCCGTAACTGGTCTGTTCGGAGAGTTGCCCAATTGATCTCCTAACAGCACCAGGTGGCTGGGGTCGCTGAACGGAAGGGGACGCAGCAGTATGCCTTCAATGAGGGAGAAGATCGCCGTGACCGCACCGATCCCGATAGCAAGCATGAGTACAGCCGTCAGGGAGAAACCCGGGGCCTTCAACAGTTGGCGAAATGCAAAGCGAAGTTCCTGCGCCGCTGCAAGCATGGTTCCTCCCTGGCCCATAAATTCGGCGGGATTACATTCTAGGCCACAAACCCGCCGACGCCTTGCAATTGCTCGACCTTAAGGTTTTAAGTCGAAGGCCGGACGCACGCTGTCGTCCATATAAAATGGCACGGAAGTATGCTCGTGAACAATTTTCCATCCGGGACCTTCTCGATGCAAACATAGAGTCTCGCGCATCCAGAAATTGACCCGTCGATCGGCTCCTTTTTTCTTTCCTTCCATGCGCATGAAGCCATGGCAGAACGCAAAGTCACCGCTCACGGTGACATCGAAATCGCGGGATTCAATCTCTACCGGCCCATCCCAGCTATCCAGCCACGCCTGTTTTTCCTGGCGATTGATTCCATGATGGGTAAGCGGTGGCGCGAGATTAAATATGGCCGCACCTTGCATATAGACTGCCTCGATAGCGGCGGCGTCCTTGTTGTAATGCGCCCGGCTCATCCCCTCGAGAAGGGCGAGGATGGCGGATTTGTCAGTCGCTGCTGCTTCGTTCAGAGTTGCTGTCGCCATAATGTTTCTCCTTTATCTGGATTTGTCGAAACACGAATAAGTTTGATTACTTGGTTGGAAACATGATCTCGGTGATGAGCTTGTCCTCGGGCGTGATTCTGGGATCAGTGACGTAATTCTCAATGTTGTAATCATCGCGCATAGGCAGCTTGCTGTCGGAGACAATCTGGAACGCGAGTCCACCCGCCTCGGGAAGTTGAGAGTACGGCCCGGTCAGAGTAAATTTGGCGTAGTTGCCGCCGTGGAGTTTCTCGTAAGCCAGGCTCGCCGGCAAGCTGGCCGGTTTCGCCGCCACCGACACGCCCGCGCGATAGATTTGCGGTCCCACTTTGTAAAGGCTGAAATATTTGACGATCGTATTTTGCTTTTCAATCTCGGGAATGAGTTTATGCAACTCGTTCCATGCCAATGGAGCATTCACCGGAAATGGGCCAGTTTTTTCCAGGAAGACATAATGCGTTTCCGGCCATTGAACGATTTCAGGTGTTCTTGTGAGATTGAAGGTCTGTTCTCTTACAACTGTCATGATATTTGTCTCCTTTTGCGCGGTTGATGTGAAAAGAATTTCGAGATAGCGGTGCAGGTGATCGATACAGTCGGCGGCGATCTGAGATCCTTCCGTGTCTTTTGCCTTGGCGAGAATGAACGCCCCCTGAATAACGGCTTGGGTGTAGAGCGCCAGGCTCCGGGGAGTAAATCCACTGACACCGTATTTTTGCATGGCCTCAGCGATGTCCGGCTCAAGAGTCGCGGCGTGTCCGCTGATGCTGTTCTCGCATGCCTCGCGAATAGGAGGATGGGTTTCATAAACCTCCTGCACCATGGTTCCTACCAGGCAAGTGAACTCCGGAAGTTTCCCTTGCAAGAGAGCCTTGCGAAAATCGACATATGCCAGCAGACGTTCGAGCGGGTCGTCGTAGGAGTGGAATTGGGCGGAGGCAAAAAGCCCTCCCGTGATTGCGTTCCAGTGGTCGGCGGCGGCGAGGGCAAGATCCTCTTTGCTATTGAAATGGTGGAAAAAGCTGCCTTTCGTCAATCCGGCAGCCTCACAAACGTCCTCTATCCGTGTCGCGCTATATCCTTTGGCTCGAATTATACGAAGCGTCGCGTCTAACAGCCTAGTCTTGGATTCGTGTTGTGTTTGTAATGAATTCACCGGCATACCCACTGGTTGGTACGTAAGTTAACGCAAGGCTTTCGCGCCTGTCAACATTTTTTGTCATTTTTTGGGCGACGGCTTTGAAAATCAGTCCAAGTCGTGGTCGAGTGCGACCTGGCCTCGGAGTTCAATCTGATCTGGCGAACTGCCGACCAGAACCCCGAAATTCCCAGAATGCGCGTGCCACTTTTTTGTCACTACGTCGTAGTAGGAAAATGACCGGGCGGTTAGGGGTAGAACCACGGTGCGACTCTCTCCTGCATTGAGAAATACCTTGGAAAAACCTTTTAGTTCTTCCGCAGGCCGTGGCACCGCTGCTCCGGTGTCTGAGACGTAAAGTTCCGGAACGGCAGCGCCCGCAACGACTCCAGTATTTGTCACTTCAAAAGAAACCTGGTAGCTTCCCGATCCCGCATCGGTGGCTTCTATCGCGAGCTTTGCATACTTGAATGTTGTGTATGAGAGGCCAAATCCAAATGGAAACTGCGGCCTGGTGTGGTTGTGCTCGTAGCCGCGATATCCGACGAAAACACTTCTTTGTAGTTAATGCGGTTGCTCCCCGGTTCAGGATAGTAATTATCGTGCGCCGGGTTATCCTCCCATCGTCGTTCGAAGGTCACCGGTAAATGTCCGGAGGGGTTCGCTTCACCAAACAGAATCTCCGCCAGCGCCGTGCCTCCCTCCTGCCCCGGATACCAGGATTCGATCAATCCCGGAACCTGATCTATCCATCTCCTCATGTCAACCCCGCCCCCGGAGGTCACCACCACGATGACGCGTTTATTCGCAGCAGCCATCGCCCGAATCAATTCGTCCTGCCCGGGAGGCAGCGCGAAAGTGCGGTCCCAGTTTTCCGCTTCACTTTGGGGATTGAATCCGACCGCCGCTACCACTACGTCAGCGTTAGCCGCGATTTTCTTAGCCGCGTCATTAACCCAGGTTCCCTCAGCCACGATGCCCATGCGAAGGCGTGGCATCAGGAAGCCCGCAGTCGAGTGCTGTTCGAGTACGATCTTGTGCGGAACGCTGTTTAAAGACAGGTTAAAGGAATCAAGCAGCGCGGTTGACAGATCCCAGCAATCGCGAACCAGTTTGTCATCGATAAAGAGGCGGTAGCCACCGCCGCCGAATCCACCCTGCTGCACAAGAATGTCGTATGTGCCGGAGACCTTCGGAGAGTAATAGCCCGTCCATCGCGTAGAACTCGCTTTCCGACGCAGGACGCTCCCGATGTCAATTTCGCCCGACGAGAGGGCGTCAAGATCGAGCACGCCGCCGATTTCAACATGGGGATCGACGCTGGTGGAAGCCGGAGTTCCGGCAAGGTCCGCATTATCAAGATTCAACCTTCAGCCCCGGCTTGCCATTGTTCGACTCGGTTAAAAAATCAGTTTCGTGCAACAAGGCTACCCAGTCCCTGCAAGCCGGGGGCATACATCAGGTTTACCGCGGGGCCCAAATAATTGCCTATGCCCTCCAGAAAACTCACCGCGTGGAACGGCATAGCCTGGGCGCTGCCGCCGCCGACAGGGACGGCAGGATAAGCGTTGGGTCCGATCACGGCGATGTTTTTAATGCTGCTTTTGTTTAACGGAAGAATGCCCCCATCGTTCTTTAGCAATACCATGCCTTCGCGAGCAGCCTGAAGCGCCACCTCGCGTCTCTGCTGGTTGTAACGTGAGATAGACAGGTCTCGAGGGTCGCGGTCCAATCCGCCGAGTTCGACTTCTACGCGCAGAATGCGGCGCACTTTGTCGTCCAAAACCGCCGTGGTTATTTTCCCTTGTCGAAGCGCCGGCAATAGCGTGTCGCGATTAAAAAAATCACCTGCCGGCATTTCGAGATCGAGTCCACCATTAAACGCGGCCAGCGAATCGTGGGTTGCGCCCCAATCCGACATTACAATTCCGGTAAATCCCCACTCTTTTTTCACTACCTGGTTGTTGAAATACCCATTCTGCGTCATGTATTCGCCGTTGGTGAGGTTGTAGGAGTCCATGATCGCGCCAATGTGCGCTTCTTTTACCGCAGCCTCGAATGTCGGCAGATAAATCTCTCGCAAAGTACGTTCGTCAATGATGGAATCCGTCGTATTCCGCGCGTACTCCGAATTGTTCCCGAGAAAATGTTTTATGGTTGCGGAGACGCCTTCGCCCTGCATCCCTTTGATATATCCAACGGCAATCCGCGAAGCTAGAAAAGGATCCTCGCCAAAGTATTCGAAGTTGCGGCCATTCAACGGTGACCGATAAATATTTACTCCGGGGCCGAGCAGAAAGAACTTCCCTTTTGCGCGAGCGTCGCGTCCGATCTGTTTACCTACCTGCTGGGCCAGTTCCGGGTTCCACGTTGCCGCCAGCGCAATGCCACCTGCCATCACCGTAGCTGGACCGTCATTGCGAACGCCGTAAGGTCCGTCCGCGGCACCCAGCATGGGCAAAACCGATGCGAGGAATGCCCCGCACATCGAAGGTATCGACTCCACTTAGGAGGTCAACCTTCTCTTCCAAGGTCATTTTTTGGGAGGATGGAGTCGATCCGGCTTTCGACATCCGAACCGCCGGCGGCTGAATCTTGAGCGTGCAGGCAAGCCAGGCTGAAAAGCAATGCGAACAGCGTCAATGCAAGTTTATAAAGGAGGGAACTGCGAGATTCTGATCTTCGGTTATTTGATTTCATTCAGATGCACCTGCTGATTTGGGCATGGTTTTTTTGGATTGTGCGTCGAAAAACTCGAATCGTGCGCGATCAGGTTCAGGCGCGGAGTGGATATTACTTCCAAGCAAACGCATAACCTGAAATTGATCCTGCGAGTCATATGGAGGCCATTTCGGTAAGTTGCCGCCATTCGGATCGCCGCTCTTAACGAAATTCGCCCAGTATGAGGACATCGCGTCCGAGACCTTGAAATCGTCCTCGGTCCAGGGCACACCCTCCTGCGATTTCAAAGTCTGAAATAAGTATTCGATCTCGCCGGCGTGTTTCGATCCCAATTCGCTTGCTGGAATTGGTCCCGCCATGGCCCCGGGCTTGGTCGCCGGAACTTCGTCGAAGTGGTACTGATACACGGGAGATTTTCCAGTCTGAACCTGCATATTCGTCCACTTCCAGGTGGAGAACACGATGAAGTCATCGTTGGCGAGGGCCTCCGCCGAGAGCATGGCTTCCTGATCGGTCTTAGCGGAAAACAGCTTTAGAAACTCGCCGGCCTGATCGCCGAACCGTTCGCGAGCCTGATCCGCGAAACTTTGCGCGGTCGGTTTCTGCGGAGAGTAAAGCACCATCATCTTGCCCTCATCCGCATTCCATCCGGCTAGCAATGGGACGTGACTCTGCGCTCCCTGGGCGTAAATCGTATGCATGTCGGTGGGGAGGAAATATCCATCGATGTTGGGACCAAATCCAAATGCGCGACCGAGTTTCGCCGCGGCCTGCAATAACTCGTTTGCGGGTTTGGCACGCATTTCAGCCAGCGATTTTGCTCCGACCGAATCGCCCGAGTTCCGCTGGCCTTCGCCGCAACTCGATCTTGAAAAGCCGCTGGAGTCAGCTTCGCCCTCTTCATGGTTTAAATATCTAATCCCATCGGTTGCGATAGTTGCACTAATAATCGCAATCGGATGGGTCAGAACCCGCAGTTCCGAGAATGCGCTCGATCAATTTTGGGGCCCGGTCCTCCAAGCATCGAGCCCGGTGCTACTGTGTCTCGGTGTAGCTCCCGGCGTCCAACCCGTGCCTCCGGTAAATCCTGAAACTGTCACTTTGGGGGCCGCACACCAAAGCATGAGCCACATGGTGAGTATCGGCGATGCGGTCACACTCGCTCGCCTAACTTCCTTTCTCGGCACCCAGGGCAAGAAATTTCAGGTCCGCAGCGAACTGAATAGCACGCTGGACGATTTACGGAATGGCCCCGTAATCTTGATCTGAGGCTTCAATAATAACTGGACCATGCGTTTGACCGAAGGAAGCCGATTTACCTTTGCGCGCGATCCGAACACTTTGACTTTCCGCATTAAGGACAGGCAAAATCCTTCGGCAAACTGGCCGGTAGATATGGCCATGCCGCTTGACAGCCAGACTGCGGATTATGCGGTGGTCTCAAGAGTGTTCGATTCGACCACTCAACGCATAGTAGTGATGGCCGCGGGCATAGGTGCCCTGGGCACAATAGCAGCCGGAGAATTCTTGACCGATCCGCAATATATGAGAGCTCTTTCAGCCCAAGCGCCCAAGAATTGGCAATTGAAGAATGTTCAGGTGGTGCTCACGACGCAAGTGATTAACGGTCACTCCGGGCCGCCCCGAGTCGTGGTTGCAAACTTCTGGTAGGCGCGAAACTAACATACTTGGTCTTAGGAAAAAGGGGCAGCACAATTATCACAGTTTCGCCCGAACGAAATCATTCGTAACGCAGGCTCTCCACCGGATCGAGCTTCGCCGCCTGGGCGGCTGGTACAGTTCCAAAAAGGATGCCCACAAGAGATGACACGACGATAGCCACGATCGCCGACAGTCCCGAGATTGGTATGCGGAATTCCGTCAGGTAGCGCACCGAATACGGAATGGCTAATCCAATCACCACGCCGATCAGTCCGCCGCCCACGGATATGAGAATTGCTTCCGATAAAAATTGGAAGCGGATTTCCCGTTGCGTCGCGCCCAGAGCTTTGCGAATTCCAATTTCGCGAATTCGCGCGCTCACCGTGGCCAGCATGATGTTCATGATGCCGATGCCGCTGACCAGGAGCACGATCGCGGCGACTGCCAATAGCACCAAGGTCAAGGCATTGGCAGTTTTCTCGGCCACGGCGACCAGTTGCGTCAGATTCGTTACGTTGTAAACCGATTCGGCGCGATGCCTGCTTTTTATCACTCGCCGGATTTGTTCTGTTGCCGGTCCCACCATGGAGGGGTCAGCCACAGAGAAATAAATCTGCTTTACGGTTGGCGTGTCCGTAAAGTAGCGCGCCACGGTATATGGAATGACCATCGTATTGTCGGTCACTTCAGATTGTCCGAAAGTATTTACTCGCTCCTTAAAGGTACCCACCACGGTGAATGGCAATCCTGTCATCGAAATGACTTTCCCGACTGCGGCTTGCGGCGAACCATAAATTTCATCCGCCATCTGTTGCGTAATCACCGCAACTTTGTTGTGCGCCTGCTCATCCTCCGCGTCAAAAAATCGCCCGGAGAGCACGATCAGATTACGCACGGTAAGGTAATCGGGATAAACGCCCAAGATCTGAATATCCCGTTCTTTTCCATTTCCGATTGGGATGCGATCTCCCAATGGGACCACCGGCGACGCTGCGACAATACCGGGGACGTCCTGGACGGCCGCCGTCATATCGTCAATGGTGAGAGGATCAGGAGCGGAATTTGTTATCGGCTGTCCGCCGCCCTGATATTCCGCATAAATCAAATTTGCCCCAATTGATTGAATCTGGTTTAGGACATATTGCTTGCCAGTCATCCCAATGGTGACTACCAGAATGAGAGACGCGGTCCCAATGACCATGCCCAGCCCGGTCAAAACAAACCGCACCTTATTGCTACAAAAAGTGTCGTAGGCGAAACTCAAAATTTCGCTGAAGACGAGAGTTGGCGGGTGCGTGGGCTTAGCGGCGGTTATCACTGCCATGACAAATTGGATGCTACGCGGCGGACGCGCGAACTACAATCCTGGACGCAGTAGCGACGATCCGGCACGAAAAAGCCGCCCTTGAATTGCGGGCGGCTCTTGCTTCCGGGGATGACTGAAAATTTATGCGAAAAGTTTGCGGCGAGTGAGTTCGAACAGCCCGACAACGGCAACCGTCATGAACAGCGCAAAAGAACTGGGCTCGGAAACGACGGCAACGTCTTTGACTGCCGCGTTCTCTAGAAGTAAATGCCCGTGGATTGCGCTCAATGAGAGGAATTTATACGGAGTGTCGAATGCTGAAACATCCACGGTTCTATCTCCGACCCCGGAGGCAAGTAATGTACCTTCCAAGCCAAGCTGATTGGACCCAAATAGCGCCCACGATGCACCCCTCCCAAACGCGTCGATAGAAATCGAGGCAATGTCGGCGTCAGTAAACTGCACAAAATGTAATCCGCCAATTTCATGGGCAGTGCCTGCATTCAGGCCGAGACCACTCCCGAAATAAAGATCGCCTTTAATGTCGTCAAACTGGTAGCCGTAAACCGCGATGCTGGAAGAACCGTCCGTAAACGTTTCGTGATTAGCCAGCTTCCCGGTACCATCGGCAGCGAAGTTGAAGCTGTCGCCGAACGCGGCACCGCTAATAAACAATAAAAATGCGAGGGCCAGAATTTCGATACATCTTGATGGGCGCATAATAGCTCCTCTATCACCGTTGAATTGATCCTACCAACGGCCGCCCGATAGGCAACAAGGTGTTTCCGGTATGTTCCCCCGATCGAGAATGTATGAATGCCATTGCACCTTTGATTGCTAGCGCTTACACGTTCCGATTTGGTATTTGACGTGGAAAATTCTGCGCACTGTTAAGATGAAGTATTAAAAATGGCTAAGAAAAGTTCCCGGCTTTCGCATTTTGATAGCGGGGGCCGAGCGGCGATGGTGGATGTATCGGGGAAAACAGACACGCGCCGCGAGGCCGAAGCGAGCGCGTTCGTGGTGCTGGCGCCGGAAGTGATTGCAGCGCTGCCCTCAAATCCTAAGGGAGATCCATTAGCGGTTGCACGCCTCGCGGGAATTATGGCCGCCAAGCGGACGGCGGAATTGATTCCGCTCTGTCATCCGCTGCCATTGTCGCACATTGATGTGCAATTGACGCTGTGCGAGAATGGCGTTCGAGTTTACTCGAAAGTTATGACTGCGGCGGCCACCGGCGTGGAAATGGAAGCGCTGGTTGCGGTGAGCATCGCGGCCCTGACGGTTTACGATATGTGCAAGGCTTTAGATAAGGGAATCGAGATTCGGGAAATCATGTTGGA
>Ga0182015_10000317_pt1 | contig 68847 bp, 78 predicted proteins | sample 712P3MmetaG_FD_120478 | JGI IMG/M metagenome (GOLD analysis project Ga0182015, IMG submission 120478) | Permafrost microbial communities from Stordalen Mire, Sweden - 712P3M metaG | ecosystem: Environmental > Terrestrial > Soil > Wetlands > Permafrost | place: Sweden: Stordalen | collected...
AGAGCGTAAATGTATGGCTCGTACAATTTTCGCAGATCGGTGAGCTCCCGCTCCGCTGCCTCTGCGTCGCTAATCGTCATGCCGTGCCGCTTCAGCGTGTCGCGCATACGGCAGAGATCGGCGCCGGTCAATCGATCCTGCACCAGGCCGCGAGGTTTGGTGCCAAAAACCTGTGAAAGGTCCACCACGGCGTGCCGCGCAATGGCGAACGTCAGTTCCGCCTGGCGAGCGCACACGCTTCCCTCAATGCCCGTTTTGACCAGGGCACAGGTATCCAGAATGGCTGTGAGCGCGGCGACCCATGATTGGTTGTCGTGCTGCGAACGGAAATATGCCAGGACCGGATAAGAAAGGTGGCTTTCCATCAACTCCGCGCACCACGTTTCCCATTCCGCCAGCAACACTCGCAGAGCCGTCTGACCTTCCGGATAGCTGTAGCGCCGCAGCAGTTCGCCCGCAGTGGGCGGCGTGCCCGCGCGCGCATCCAGTAGGGAAATGTTCACTTCGCGTCTGGAGAACGAGCCGTAGATAAACGGCAGGTACCCAACGATCACCGCGAGAAATCCATAACCTAAACCGGATTCCGCCACCAGCAGCGCACGCGAAAAGCCCGAGCGCGGCAGCACATCACCCAAACCTAGAGTGAAAAATGTGGTGGCGCTCAGATAAAAATCCATGTCGAAACCGGCGCGCGAATCAGTCACGTGGATCGCCGAGCCCGCGCCGTATTGCATCATCGCGAAGGCCGACACCAGGCCAAACGCCCAAATGGCGATAAGAATCAAAAGTGAGATCGGCCCGTATCCGCCAAGCAACGATTCCCGTGTTTTGCGGCTGGGGATTTTTCCTACCACCGCTTTCCAAAACGACCACGTGGTCCTGTAGAACAACCGTGCGATGCGGATTTTCCTCGTTACCCGGCGCGGCAGAATGATGGATTCGAAGGCGTCCACTAGAACGGTCAGGGCCAGCGCCAGACCGGAAAAAAACACGACGGGATGAGGAATAATATGCGCCATTCGTTTGCGGCTGCTTTGCTGGATTTAACTTGGTAAGAAATGGCTAACGCGTCACGATTGCAATTTCGCGCTTACCGTGATTTCCGCTTTGAAGAGTTTTGAAACCGGGCAGCCGGTCTCCGCCGCCTTGACCGCTTCGTCGAACTTCGCTTTGTCCGCGCCAGGAATCGTCGCCACCAGATCGAGATGGCTCTTGGAGATGGAAAAGCCTTCGCCGTCCTTTGCGAGCGTAACCGTCGCGGTCGTTTCCAGCTTCTGTGCGGTCATTCCTGCTTTGCCGAGCTGACCGGAAAGCGCCATCGTGAAACATCCGGCGTGCGCCGCGGCCAGCAACTCTTCCGGATTAGTGCCGATGCCATTCTCAAAACGGGTGCTGAACGAATATTGAGATTGCTTGAGTACACCGCTATCCGTGGACAGCGTGCCTTTGCCGTCCTTCAATCCACCAGTCCATACTGCAGATGCTTTGCGATCCATAAATAAAATGCTCCTTTGTGAGTGCGCCGTCAGCATGAGGCTAGACATTCGATTCAGCGCGATTCAGGAAGGGTATATTGGGCGCGATTGGATGTCGAGCCATCGCCATTACCGCGGCCACTCGGCGCGAGCAACTACCGTTGAGCGAATCCCGCGAATGACTAAATCGGTCCGCGGTGCCGGTGTTGTCTGAGTGTCTTTGAATGAGATCGATCTTGCAGAACATCGAACACCGTCCATGGCCCGTGCCCGGCCGCCCGTGGATCATGCAGCAGGTCTGGCACGACTTGCTGTTTGCGCATTGGCCCGTATCACTCAGCGCGTTACGCCCGCTGATCCCGGCTGGCTTGGAAATCGACACATTTGAAGGACGCGCATGGGTCGGCGTCGTTCCATTTCGCATGTCGGGCGTGCGCATGCGTGGCCTTCCCGCAACGCCCGGTGCCGCACGCTTCCCCGAATTGAACGTGCGCACCTATGTTGTGCGCGATAGCAAGCCCGGCGTCTGGTTCTTCAGCCTGGACGCCGCCAGCGCTCTCGCCGTGTGGGGCGCGCGCACATTTTTTCATCTACCTTATTTTTTGGCGCGGATGCGTTGCGAAGAAAATTCAGGCTGGATTAATTATTCGAGCGCGAGAAAACTACGGGACGCATCGCCGGCCTCCTCGCCAGCCTCTGCACCCGCCTCTTCAAGCGCCTTTTCTGGCGCCCATTCTGGCGCAAGTCTCGAAGCGCGCTATCGTCCGGCCGGCGAAATTTTCAATGCGCGCCCAGGGAGCCTCGAATATTTCTTAGCGGAACGCTACTGCTTGTACACCGCGGCTAAATCCGGCGCTCTGACGCGCTGTGAAATCCATCACCCACCATGGCCGCTGCAATTGGCCCAGGCTTCGTTTCAAGAGAACACCATGGCGACCGCCGCAGGAATTGCGCTGCCGGAGAAAGAGTCGCCACTGCTGCACTTTTCACGCCGCCAGGACGTGTTGGTGTGGGCGCCCGAGAAATTGAAGTAAGAAGTTGACGTGAGAAGTTGACGGCCCGTACGGCTCCGGATTCCGGCGAGCGGAAGCTCAGCTTAAACGTTAAGCGTGAGTGACACCAGATCCGGCCGCGTTGGCGGAGGAATCGGCGGCATCTTCGATCGGTCCACCGCGTTATACAGCGTGTCGCGCTCTACCGGAACACGCCCTGCCGCGCGAATCAGCCGCTCCAGATCAGCGCGCGACGTAAACTCAGAAGTCACCGCGCCCGCATCGTGGTAAATCTTCTCTTCCACCACGGTTCCGTCCAGGTCATTGGCCCCAAAGCGCAGCGCAATCTGCGCAATCGCCGGCGACAACATCACCCAGTACGCTTTGATGTGCGCGAAATTATCGAGCAGCAACCGCGACACCGCGATATTGCGCAGGTCGGCGTACCCGGTAGGTTTGGGAATATGCGATAGCGCGGTGTTGTCCGGATGAAACGCCAGCGGAATAAACGTCACGAAGCCATGCGTCTGGTCCTGCAGCTCCCGCAGCTTCAGCAGATGATCGACGCGCTCTTCTTCCGTTTCCACGTGCCCGTAGAGCATCGTGGCGTTGGAGCGGAATCCAATCTCGTGCGCCTGGCGCGCGATGCTCAACCACATCTGTCCGCTGACTTTGTGATCGCAGATCAGTTTACGCACGCGCGGGTGAAAAATCTCCGCGCCGCCGCCGGGCAGCGAATCCACGCCGGCATCCTTCATTTTTTGCAGCGTTTCCTTGATCGACAGTTTGGCGATGCGCGCGAAGTACCCCACTTCCACCATGGTGAACGCCTTCAAATGCACCTTGGGGCAGCGCTGCTTGAGCCCGCGAATCATGTCCAGAAAATATTCGAACGGCAGGTCGGGATGCAGTCCGCCCACCATGTGAAACTCCGTGGCCCCTTCGCGCACGCCTTGCTCGGCGCGCTGGTAGATTTCTTCCAGCGCAAAAGTGTAGGCGCCCGGCGCATTGGGATCGCGACCAAACGCGCACAGCTTGCAATGCGCGACGCACACATTCGTGGGATTGATGTGCCGGTTTACGTTGAAATAGGTAACGTTTCCGTGGCGCTTTTCGCGCTCGTGGTTGGCCAGCCAGCCCACTGCCAGAAGATCGGGTGAGCGATACAGCGCTACGCCGTCTTCCTGCGACAGCCGCTCGCCCGCGAGCACTTTCGCGGCAATCGGCGTAAGGCGTTTGTCTGTGATGACCAACTTACCCACTCTTTTCTCCGTTTAACTTTTCACCAACGCCGCTGATCGGGCGCAAATTTCAAACGTTTTGACCAATTCAAACGCGCCAAAGCGCCACTGCCGCGCCCCAGAATAATAGGAACGACATACTAATATAACCGTTCATCGCGAAAAACGCAGCGTCCAGCTTGCTGAGATCATCGGCCTTTACCAGAGAATGCTCGTAGGTCAGCAGTGCCGCGACCACCGCGATGCCCAGCCACGCCGGCCACGGCAAGGCAAAACTCGCTGCCAGCCACATCAGTAGACCGACAACGCAGATATGCGTCACGCGCGCGATAATCAGCGCATTCGCCACGCCAAACTGCTTCGGCACCGAGAACAGCCCTGCATGCAGGTCGTATTCAATGTCCTGGCACGCATACAGCACATCAAACCCGCCGACCCACAAGGTCACCGCCGCGCACAGGATCAACATGCGCGCATCGAAGCTGCCGGTAACGGCGATCCATGCCGCCGCGGGAGAAATTCCCAGCGCAAAACCCAGAAAGAGATGCGACCAGGTCGTAAAACGCTTGGTGAAGGAATAGAAAAAAAGAATCGCCAGTGCCAGCGGCGCCAGTTTCAGCGCGAGAAAATTCAATTGCCACGCGGCCAGAAAAAAAATCGCCACCGCGACGAGTGTAAATGTCCACGCAAACGAAACGGAAAGCGAACCGGTCGCCAGCGCCCTCTGCCTGGTGCGCGGATTCTCCCGGTCGTAACGCAGATCCACGATGCGGTTCACGGTCATGGCCGCGGAACGCGCCGCCACCATGGCCACCACCACCCACACAAGCTGACTCAGCGTCGGCCAACCCCGATGCGTGGCGCGCGCGCCCAGCAACGCTCCAATCAGCGCAAAGGGCAGGGCAAATACGGAATGCTCGAACTTGATCATTTCGAGCACGATTCGTATGCGGCTTGGTTTGTTCGTCTGCGGAGACGCGGCGTTCGGTGCTAAATCCGTGGCCAAATCAGTCCTCCGCTTTTTTCGTGGCGGGGACCGCGCTGCCTCGCCACCGGTACATTTTTTCTTGTGGCAAGCCAATTTGCGCCAGCACGCGGCAGACATATTGCGTCACTAGGTCATCGATGGTCTTCGGCTGATGATAAAAAGACGGAATCGCGGGCATGATCACCGCGCCGGCCTGTTGCGCGCGCAGCATGTTGCGCAGGTGAATGCGGTTGAATGGCGTGTCGCGGACGCACAGCACCAGCTTGCGATTTTCCTTGAGCATCACGTCGGCCGAGCGCGCCACCAGATCGTCGCTCATGCCATTGGCGATAGCCGCCAGCGTCCCCATGGAGCAGGGAATCACCAGCATCGCATCCACTTCATAACTGCCCGAGGCGATAGACGCTCCGATGTCTTTGTTGGGCAGCACTTCGATTTTTGTGGATGCGCGGCCGAGCAGGCGCGCGGGGAACTGCTTCAGATCGCCGCTGGAAATGTTCAATTCCTCGGAAAACAGCCGCTGGCCGGTCTCCGTGATGACCAGGTGAATATGTTCCACTCGCGGATCCGCTTCCAGCAATTCCAGCGTTTTTTGCGCCAGAATCGCGCCGCTCGCTCCGGTCACACCCACGGTCACAATTTGTTTTTCTCGTTGGGTCATCGGGGATTTCTGTGCAATTCGCGGACAGATTCAGTGTCGCAACGCACTTCGGGCAAGTCAAGATTGGGTGGCACGTTATACTCTAGTTTCAGCCAATGAAGAACGGGAGACACCTTTTGTGACCAACGCGCAGCCAATGGAAGCGATCGTGGAATTCATCAAGCGCATTAACGCCGGAAATGTAGACGCGCTTTGCGAGCTGATGACCGAAGACCATATATTTCAGGATGCCCTGGGCAAGCGTTTTGTGGGGCGCGAAACTCTGCGTGCCGGATGGAATATGTACTTCCAGCAAGTCGCCGACTACAAAATTCGCGGCGAGAATTTTTTCACGGACAAGAATCTCGTGGCCATATTCGGCACTGCCAGCGGAACGAGCAAGCATGACGGCAGATTTTCCGCCGAGGGATTCTGGGAAATACCCGCGGCGTGGAAGGGCCTGGTCCGTGACGGATTGATTGCCGAGTGGTGCGTCTACGCGGAATCTTCTGTGATCAGCAAGAAAGCGTGACCTGCGGAATGGCCGGCCCCAACGCCTGCAAGGCGATCATTTCCTTATGACTGAAAACGATTTGCTGAAATTGCTCGAAGAGGTGCGTTCCGGCGCAATGGTTCCGGCGCGTGCCTTGGAACGTTTGAAAAAACTGCCCTTCGAGGATCTGGACTTCGCGAAAGTCGATCATCATCGCGCGCTGCGCCAGGGGTTTGCGGAAGTGGTTTTCGGCAAAGGGAAAACGTCGCAGCAGGTCGCTCTAATTGTTAAAGCCCTGCTGGGCCGGGAGAAGGGCAGCTCCAAGGGACGCCAGAATATTCTGGTAACGCGCGCGGATACGAATATGTTTGCTGCGGTCAAGCGCGTGGTGGGGCGAAACAACGGCACCGCTAAATTTCATGCGCTCTCCGGCGCGATCACCATTGAACGCAACCAGGAAATCTCCGGCAAGGGCACCATCGTGGTGGTATCGGCGGGAACCAGTGACATCCCCGTGGCCGAAGAGGCTCTGCTCACCGCGCGCCTGATGGGCAATCGCGTGGAACATCTTTACGACGTGGGCGTGGCCGGCATTCACCGTCTGCTAAAGCACAGCGAAGAATTGATGAAGGCCCGGGTAATCATTTGCGTCGCGGGCATGGAAGGCGCGCTGCCGAGCGTGGTCGGTGGCCTGGTGGCCGTCCCCGTAATTGCTGTCCCGACCAGCGTGGGCTATGGCGCAAGTTTTGGCGGAGTTGCGGCCTTGTTGGGCATGCTCAACAGTTGCGCGTCGAACGTCACCGTCGTGAATATCGACAACGGATTCGGCGCTGCCCGCGTCGCTACCTGCATCAATCGCCTCTGATTCTTTGCAGGAACAGCTCGATGCAGGCATTCGCAGTCTGCGCGCGCTTCCGCGTGATCAACAGTACTCACGCTAACCCGGTTTCAGTAGCACCTTCATCACGCCCGGCTCCTGCGCGACCCGGATGGCCTTGGGCGCTTCGTTCAGTGGAAACGTGTGTGTAATCAGTGGCCGCGGGTCAACTTTGCCGGCACGCAGCAACGCGATTGCCTTATCAAACGGTCCGCAGCGCGAGCCCACCAGCGTGATTTCTTTCACCACCAGCGGCCAGGTCTCCACCGGAGCAGCGCCGTGAAATGTGGACTTGAGCACCAGCGTGCCGCGCGGTTCGGTCATTTGTTGCGCCAACGCCAACCCGGAAGGTGATCCGGTCGCTTCCACCAGCAAACCAAAATTGTTTTTCACCCGCTTGAGGTCCGACTCATTTCCGCGCACCACACGCGTATCCATTCCGGCCGACGCCGCAAGCTCCAGTTTGTCTTGGTGCTTGCCGTACATCACCACTCGCGGCAAAGCGGTGCGCAGCACGCGCGCGATCAACTGCGCCAGCTTGCCGTCGCCGAGCACCGCCGCTTCGCGGAATCGCGTGACGTCCACCTGCTCCAGAATTTCGCACGCTGCGGCCAGCGGCTCGACAAAAACGGCTTGCTCATCCGTGACCGCATCAGGAATAACGTGCAGATTTTCCAGCGGCAGCGTCAGATATTCCGCGAAAGCGCCATCGTGGTTCACGATGCCCAGCACGGTGCGGCGTGCGCAATGCGTTTTCAACCCGCGTCGACAAAACGAACAAACCGGCCGGTAATCGTACGCGGAACAACTCACATTGATCTCGCCGGTCACTCGCCTGCCCAGCCATTTTGTTTTTTCCTTCGCCCCCACCCCGTTGACAGCCGCTACCTCGCCGACGAATTCATGTCCGGGCACGCCGCGAAACGCGTGGTAGCCGCGCAAAATCTCCACATCGGTGTTGCAGATACCGGCAAGCCGCACACGCAGGAGCGCCCAGCGCGGGTGAATCCGCGGCAGCGATTTTCTCCGCGCGACGAGTTTTTGATCTCTAACCGTCAAGGCCAGCATGGTGGGATCTGCTGATCAGCGCAGGGCGGTAGCCAGCGCGGCGGCCAGTTGCGGCTCCTGCTCAGGAAACACGGTGCGGAGATCGAGTACCACGCGATCGTTCTCCACTCGGCCGATGACGGACACTCCCGACGCCGGCCTGCGCAAGCGCTGTTCCAGCTTTGCCGCCGGATAACGCCCATTGGTGATACGAATAATTTTCGATGGCAGCGATTGGTCCGGGGTCGATCCGCCCCCCGCCAGTGAGAACCCATCGGCAATTTCCATTGCCGCGTCCGTTTCGGGCAGCAACGATTTCATCTGAGCTACAAAATGTTTTGCTCTTTGCTGCAATTCCTGAATGCTGGTGCGAATCATGCGTTGCGCCGGTATTTCGTCCCACGCGTTTCGCAGGTAGGCGTTCAGTGTAACTTCCAGCGCCGCGATGGTAAGTTTGTCCACGCGCAGCGCGCGAAACAGCGGGTGACGCCGTACGCGCTGCACCAGATCTTTTTTGCCGGCGATGATGCCCGCTTGCGGCCCGCCCAGTAGTTTGTCGCCGCTGAACATCACCAGAGAAACTCCCTCGTCGATGCTCTGTCGCACCGTGGGCTCCGCGAAACCGCTGGCAGACAGATCGACCAGCGATCCCGATCCGAGGTCCTCCACCAGTGGCACGGAAGTTTTCGCGCTCAATTCCGCAAGTTCGGCGAGCGAAGGTTTTTCCGCGAATCCGGTAATTTTGAAGTTGGAGGGATGCACGCGCAATAACACCCGCGTGTTTTCATTAATGGCGCTCTCATAATCGCGTAAACGCGTGCGGTTGGTGGTACCCACTTCGCGAAGAATCGCGCCGCTTTGCGCCATGATTTCCGGGATGCGGAAACCGTCACCGATTTCGATCAGCTCGCCGCGAGAAACGATCGCTTCGCCGCCCTTGGCCAGCGCAGCCAGCACCAGCAGCACCGCTGCGGCACAGTTGTTCACCACGATGGCGTCTTCCGCCCCGGTCAATCGCGTGAGCAATTCGCTGGTGTGCTCGTCGCGCTTGCCGCGCGCCCCAGCTTCCAGGTTGTACTCCAGGTTGCTGTATTGCGTGGCGGCCTTGCCGATCGCTTCCGTCACGCCCGCAGCCAGCGGCGCACGCCCCAGATTGGTATGCAGGATTACACCGGTAGCGTTGATTACCGGCTGCAGCGAGGGCTGAAGCATGCGCTCCGCCTCAGCCGCAACGAGTTCTTCGATGTCATCGAAATCGACAGCCGTCACCGACAGAGATGGCGCGCCGATAATTTGTGCGCGCACCTCGCCAAGCACATCGCGCAGCAAACCCACCAGTAATTCCCGATCCATTTGTTTCGCGAAAGCCGCGACACGCAGACGGGAGAGCAACTCATCAACCGAAGGGATACGCCGAAGTAGCCCCTCTTTTTCGGACGAGGTTTTGTCGGACGAGCTTGCTTTCTCCGTGATCGCGATGCGGAAAGCTCTATGTTTGCGAGGTTTGCGGGAGTCCATCCGAACATTTCAGCACAGCGCGCGCAGGCCTGCAATGGAAGGCCGCGATTCCATCACACGGGTCTCGCAGCGCGGCCCCCTGTTTCCTCGCAAAATACCCAGCGCGGTACCCGATTCGCACTGCTCCCCGGAGCCACGATTGACCGCGTGGAGACTTGCTCTTAGCATACTAAGAGAGGCTTCGCCCGCATGGCCGTTACCACTTCCATCGACGAAGAACTGAACCAGTTCGAACGCGACATCCGCCAATTGAAAATTGAATACGACCAATATTTCGGTGGCGGTCGCAAACGGCCCCCCACCGAAATTGAGTGGCGTCTCGAACAGATGGCCAAGCGCTATTCTGAGCGCGCCGGTGAATTAAAGTTTGGCCAGCGCTTCCGCTACAACAACCTCACTCAGACCTACGCAAAATATAAAGACATTTTCCGCAAGCGCCTGCAGCAGAAGGAAGAAGGCAAAGTACAGCGGCACTTCGGCGCTGCCGCGAAAAATATCGAAGCGGAGCGCGCCCGAAAGCAGGCCGAGACGCAGGCTGCGGTAGCGGCCGCGCAACCATCGCCCGGCACAAGTAGCACCCCGGCTCCCGCGAGCGTCGCGGCCAGCGCGGTTGCCGCGGGTAACACCTTTCGCATGGTGTGCTCCAAACCTGAACAAGAGACGGAAAAAATCGCCGAGCTCTACGACGCGTTTCTCCAAGCCAAACAGCGCGCCGGGGAAGCCACCGAAAAGCTCACGCGCTCGGGCTTCAACGAATTCGTGATCAAAAAGACCACCGACCTGCAAAAGCAGAAGAATTGCCGCGATGTCGAGTACGTCGTGGAAGTAGTGGAAGGACACGTAAAGCTGAAAGCTTTGGTCAAATCCTGAAGCGTTTCTGAACTAGGCTCGATATTTTTAGCCTGACTGTCAGTACTTTGATTCTCCAGCTCCGTTCGAAACTTCATCGAAAAATATGTATCTCTCCGCCGCCCCTATGGACAGTATCTTCATGAGCACGGATTCCCGATCAGCGCTTTAAGCTCAAACGAAGAATGCTGTATCAATATAATTAGACATTTATAAGGTTAAGTGCCTAATTTCGGCCCGATCGATTCCCATCCTCAGCGTCCGAGGAGCGGCTCTTGCGAATACTTGTGGCAGATGACCATGAAACGGTGCGCAAAGGCGTTTCCGCCATCCTTACATCTCACAAAGATGTGGAGGTTTGCGGCGAAGCCGCCAACGGTAGGGAAGCGGTTGAAAAAGCCAACCAGCTCCAGCCCGATTTAGTCATCCTGGACATCACTATGCCGACGCTCAATGGCTTTGAAGCTGCCTTGGAGATTCGCAAAACCATGCCCAGCGTTCCGATACTCTTTCTCTCTATGCATGACGGCCGCCAAATGTTGCAGGCCTCCAAGACGGCTGGCGTGCAGGGCTATATCACCAAGACGCAGGCCAGCGAAACGCTGCTGCACGCGGTTGATGCGCTGCTGCGCGGCGAAGTCTTTTTTCCCACTGAATCGTCCAGGCGTGACCTGGCCGGCGGTTCGCTCCCCCAGCCCGCGATCTAGTTCCATAGCCAATCAAGAAGCCTTCACGCATCAATCCCTGCATCTGCCGCATCCCTCGCGAAATCTGGAATGTGGCTTCACCCCGATCAAAATTCGTCACCACACCGGCTATCCCTGCCTGTTGAAAACTTCTGCCCCCAGGTTTTTCCTTTCCCCGCAGGTGTGCGACGCTTACACTGTCGTGCTTTTGTTTCCTGGGAGGAAATTGGATGGCGGTGCAGCGCGCGTTGATCAGCGTATTCGATAAAACCGGAGTTCTGGAGTTCGCCAAGCGGCTCGCCGCGCTGCAGATTGAGATCCTCTCCACCGGCGGCACCGCCAAATTGTTGCGCGACGCCGGCGTAAACGTGAAAGACGTTTCCGAGTTCACCGGATGGCCCGAAATGCTCGGCGGCCGCGTCAAGACCCTGCATCCCAAAGTACACGGCGGCTTGCTGTTTCGCCGCGGTCATGCCGAAGATCAGAAACAAGCCGCCGAACATGGTATCGCCCCCATCGATTTAGTGGTCGTGAATCTCTACCCTTTCGCGGAAACCGCGGCCAAAGCAGACCTCACCGCCGGTGAGCTCATCGAAAATATCGATATTGGCGGCCCAACCATGTTGCGCTCCGCGGCCAAGAATTTCGAAAGCGTCACCGTGGTCACCGATCCTGCTGACTACCAGCGCGTCGCTACGGAGCTTGAGGCCGGAAAAGAAACCTCGCTCGCAACTCGTCTCGATCTGGCTCGCAAAGTTTTTGCCGCGACCTCCAGCTACGACGGCATGATCACCACTGAACTGGAGCGGCTCTCCGCCAAAGCGCAATCGGTTGAGCTGAACGAAAAGCAGCCGCTGCCTCAACGCGTGCATCTTGCGCTGCGCCTGCAACAGCCGCTGCGCTACGGAGAAAATCCCCACCAAGCCGCCGCTCTCTATGTCCCATCCGGCCGCGCGTCGAGCGGACTCGCAGCCGCAAAGCAGCTTCAAGGCAAGGAGCTCTCCTACAACAATTTTGTCGATCTCGAAGCAGCCCGCAGCTTGGCTGCGGAATTCAAACAACCCGCCGCCATCATCATCAAACACAACAACCCATGTGGAGCAGCGGAGCAGGAAACTTTGCTGGCCGCCTATTTGAAGGCGCTGGCCAGCGATCCCGTCTCGGCCTTCGGCGGCGTCCTGGCCTTCAACCGCGAAGTCGACGCCACCACTGCGGAAGAAGTCGCCAAATTATTCGTCGAGTGCATCGCCGCGCCGGGATTTGACGCTCAAGCCCAGACCATCTTTGCCTCTAAGAAAAATTTGCGCCTCTTGGAACTTCCCGGGAACGGGTTGCAGCCCGACCGGGAACTACAGTTGAAGCGCATCCTGGGCGGCGTGCTGGTCCAGCAGCCCGACCTCGGTGAACTCCAGGACAGCGAACTGCGCACGGTGACGAAGCGCGTCCCTTCGTCCGCAGAAATGACCACCATGCGCTTCGCCTGGAAGGTTTCCAAGCATGTGAAATCCAATGCCATCGTGTTTGCCAGGGACGGCGCCACTTTGGGCGTCGGCGCGGGACAGATGAGCCGCGTCGATTCCGTAAAGCTGGCGGTGATGAAGGCGCAGTCTTCCTTGCAGGGAAGTGTGGTGGCTTCGGACGCATTTTTTCCTTTTCCCGATGGTGTCGAAGAAGCCGCCAAGGCGGGTGCCACCGCCGTCATCCAGCCCGGGGGGTCGGTGCGTGATCCGGATGTGATTGCCGCCGCCGACCGACTGGGGATGGCCATGGTCTTCACCGGGATGCGCCACTTTTTGCACTAAAACGCCGTCCCGTCCCGTACTCACACAGGACCTTCTCCGCGTCCATTTCTTCATGATCGAAAGCCTGGAAACGAGCGCGCCTTTCACTTTTGACCGCATTTCCGGCGCATGGGATACTTTCTTTTTGGGGCATTCATGAACTCTCAACGAACCATACTCGCCTTTGCGCTCGCCGCCTTCTTGGCTGGCAGCGCTTTGGCCCAGACGGACTCTCAGTCGGCGCCAGCATCCAAGCCCTCCGGCGACAAGGCTAGCGCTCCCGCTGCCGCGCAGGATGGCAATGCGTCCGCACCGGCAGGTCCTGACGCGGAAAAATCCTCCCGCGCGGACGCCTACTACAACTTCACCATGGGCCACATCTACGAGCAGCAGTACGAGAACACCAGCAAGCCCGAATACGCCACGCAGGCCATCGAGGCCTACAAAAAAGCGTATGCGCTCGATCCCAAGTCCCCGGTTATTGGCGAGCGCCTCGCGGAGATGTATTGGAAAGCGCAACGCACCCATGAGGCGGTGACTGAAGCGCAAGCGCTGCTGAAGCGCGATCCCAATGACGTGCAGTCGCGCCGGCTGCTGGGCAGGATTTATCTGCGCAGCCTGGGCGATTTCAGCGTCGGCAACGGGCAGTCCGAAATCGTCGCACGAGCCATTGAGCAATACAGCGAGATTTACCGCCTGGATCCCAGCGACGCGGAGTCGGCCTTATGGCTGGCTCGCTTGTACCGCCTGCGTAACGAGCACGACAAAGCCGAAACCGTCCTGCGCGGCATGTTGAAAGAAGATCCGGATAACGAACCCGCCATCGAGCAATTGACGCAACTTTTGCTGGACGAAGGCAAGGCTCCCGAAGCCATCGCCCTGTTGGAAGACGTTTCTTCGCGCTCTCCTTCGCCCGCCATGCTCGATTTACTCGGCGATGCCTATACCCAATCGCACGATCTCGCCAAAGCGGAGACCGCCTATCGCAAAGCCGTGGACCTCGATCCCACGGAATTAAACCACCAGCGTGGCCTCGGCCAGACACTGATGGCCGAAGAGAAATTTCCCGAAGCGCTATCGGTATACCAGAAGCTCGCCGATCTTATGCCCGATGACGCGGACGTATATTTGCGCATGGCGCAAATTTACCGCGAATTGCATCAGCTCGATAAAGCCGAAGACAATCTCGTCAAGGCCCGCCAGTACGCGCCCGGCAGCCTGGAAGTGATGTACAACGAAGCGATGTTGTATCAGGCCCAGGGGCGCAACGAAGACGCCATTCGCGTGCTCTCCGACGCTGTGGTAGGCATCAAGGGCCAACAAGGACTGACTTCCCGGAGCCGCTCGCTGGCCATTTTGTATCAGCAATTGGGTCAGCTTTATCGCGACACCCAAAACTATCAGGCGGCTATTTACACCTATCAGGAACTCGGTCATTTGGGCGAAGAAGAAGACCGCCGGGCGCGTTTGCTGATGATGGATGTGTATCGCGCCTCCAAGGATTTGCCGCGCGCGCTGCAAACCGGCAAAGATGCCGTTGCCAAATATCCCAACGATGTCTCCTTGCGCTCCAGCGAGGCACTGCTGTTAGGGGAAAACGGTCAAACCGATGAGGCGGTAAAGATGCTGCGCACCCAACTCACCGGGTCTCCCGCCGATCGCGAAGTGTATTTGAATATCGCGCAGGTATATCAGTTCGGCAAGCGTTACAAGGAAGCGGAAGACACCGCCAAGGCGGCCGAAGTTCTTCCCGGTCAGCCTCGTGACAATGAAATGGTGTGGTTTCTCCTCGGCGCCATTTACGAGAAACAGAAATTTTACGATCGCGCCGAAGAGCAATTTAAGAAAGTCCTGGCTGTGAATTCACACAACGCGCCGGTGCTGAACTACTACGGCTACATGCTGGGAGACCTCGGAATTCGTCTCGAGGAAGCCGAAGATCTGGTGCACCGCGCGCTGAAGGAAGAGCCGTTCAGCGGCGCCTATCTGGACAGCTTGGGATGGATTTATCTGAAAGAGAATAAGTTGGGCGACGCCGAAACCACGCTGCGGCAGGCCGTCGAACACGAAAGCCATGACGCCACCATCCATTCGCACTTGGGCGACTTGTATGCCAAGACCGGACGCCCGGAAATGGCCGCCGCCGAATGGGAGAAATCGCTGTTGGAATGGAAGCGCTCTCTGCCCGCCGATCTCGAGACCGACAAGGTCGCGGAGATTGAGAAAAAGCTCTCCCAAGTGAAGCACCGCGTCGCCCAGAAGTCCTCTGCTCAAGAAGCCAAGCCGCAATAAGGCATGCGCGAAGTCCGCATTCCCTCATTCGCGAAAATAAATCTACGCCTGGATATTTTAGGGAAGCGCGCTGACGGCTATCATGAGCTGCGCACCATTTTCCAGACCATCTCGCTGCATGATGAATTGCGGCTGCGCCCAAGTAAAAGCTCGTCTATTTCGCTGAGCATTCAGGGAAATGACGCACTGGCCCGCGAGCCGGTGGAAAAAAACCTCGCCTATCGCGCCGTTGAGGCCTTACGCCGCGAGCTAAAGATTCGCAGCGGCGTGGAAATGGAATTACGCAAAACCATTCCTTCCGGCGGCGGCCTGGGCGGTGGCTCCAGCAATGCCGCGGCCGCGTTATTCGGATATTTGCAATTGACCGGACGCAAGCTTCCCATATCCGCTCTGCTCGAGATAGCCGCTTCGCTGGGAGCCGACGTGCCGATTTTCTTTTTCGGCGGCCGTGCGCTGGGTATCGGCCGAGGCGACGAGATTTATCCCCTCCCCGACATTGCCACGCTGACCTTGCTGGTCGTTGTGCCCAAAGACATTCGCGTGCCCACCCCCGACGCATTTCGCTGGTTGAATGCCCCTGTCCGCGACGCCGCTACGTTGACAAAACTCGCTGCAGACCCTAAACTTTGGGAGTTCTGTGCTCTGTCCTGGAGCGCGCAGAGGAACGGTCTTTCGAACGACTTCGAGAAGCCCGTTTTCAAGCGCCATAGCCGGCTGAATCAAATCAAGCGGGTTTTGCTTCAAAAGGGAGCTGCAGAAGCCTCGTTGGCGGGTAGCGGTTCGGCGGTGTTTGGAGTTTTCCCGAGCCCAACGATGGCGCGCCGAGCCGCTGTTGGGTTTCCGTACGACCAGACCTTCGTTTGCGAAACCATTTCGCGCGACAGGTATCTACGCGCCGTCAAAGGTGCGCGTGTCGTTCGTTGAGCCGCAGCGTCCTCTCGTGTCCGTCGCTTAACTACTTCGTCTTTAACCGATAGTAGATGGTAACCATTCGATCTTTTCAGGAGCCCGCGCCTCGTGGATGACGACCGGTTCAAAATATTTTCGGGCACCGCGCACGTTCCGCTGGCCGAAAGTATTTGCCGTAATTTAAAGGTGCCTCTCGGTAAAGCGTTGCTGGGCAGATTCAGCGACGGCGAGATTTATTTTCAGATTCTCGAAAACGTTCGCGGTGCGGATGTTTTCGTGGTGCAGCCTTGCTGCTACCCGGTGGACAACCACTTGCTCGAATTGCTGCTCATGATCGACGCGTTCAAGCGCGCGTCGGCCTGGAGAATCACCGCGGTGCTGCCGTATTACTGCTACGCGCGCCAGGATCGCAAAGACAAGCCGCGAGTTCCCATCTCCGCCAAGCTGGTGGCGGACTTGTTGGAAACTGCTGGAGCAAGCCGGGCGCTGACCATGGATTTGCACGCGCCGCAGATTCAGGGCTATTTCGATGTGCCCGTGGATCATTTGTACGGCTCCCCGGTCTTGGTGGATTACTTCCGGCAAATGAACCTCCCGGATTTAACCGTCGTTTCGCCCGATGCGGGCGGCGCGGAACGCGCGCGGTCTTTTGCCAAGAAGCTCGGCGCGCCGCTGGCCATCGTCGATAAACGCCGTGTGGATGTGGATGTCAGCGAAGTGATGAACTTGATCGGAGATGTTCGCGGCCGCAGCACCCTGATCGTGGACGACATCATCGATACTGCCGGCACCTTGGTGAAAACCGCGGAAGCATTAATGCGCGAAGGGGCTACGCAGGTGTTCGCGGCGGCTACCCACGCGGTCTTGTCCGGTCCTGCCATCGAGCGTATCGAGAAGTCGTGTATTACAGAAGTGGTGGCCACGGATTCGGTGCCCTTGAGCGAAGCTGCCAAGCAATTGAAGAAATTAAAGGTGCTGAGCGTAGCTGGATTGCTGGCCCGCGGGATTCGCTCGATCCACGAAGAAACTTCGATCAGCGAACTGTTTATTTGATTTTTGCAGCACTAGCGGTACTTGCCAGGATGTCTGGCACTATGAGGGAAGGAAATTAAGATGGCTCAAGAAAAAGTTATTGTTGAAGGGGCGGCCCGCGCCAAGCGCGGCAAGAACGAAGCGCGCCGCTTGCGGCAGACCGGCAAGGTGCCCGCGGTGCTTTATGGCGGCAAAGGCGATGCCATTACCTTGGCGCTGAATGCCAAGCAACTCGGAGCCATTTTCCGTTCCGAGAGCGGCCACAACACTTTGTTCCAGGTAGATCTCAGCGGTAAACACGAGCCGGCTATTTTGAAGGACTGGCTGGTCGATCCCGTCACCGGAAACCTGCTGCATGTGGACCTGATGCGCGTGGCCATGGATGTGCGCATGCGCGTGAAAGTGCCCGTGCACACTTTTGGCGAGCCTGCCGGTGTGAAGCAGCAGGGCGGCGTCTTCGAAATCGTCACCCGCGAAGTCGAAATCGAAGTTCTGCCCGCGGATATTCCCACGGAATTTCGTGCCGATGTCAGTGGGCTGATGCTGGGCCAGCAATTGCGCGCCAGCGAGCTGGGTATCGACTCCAGCAAGATGAAGCTGGTCACCGATCCCGAGCGTGTCTTGGCTCACGTGGTGGCGCTGCGCGTCGAGGAAGAGAAGCCCGCGGATGCTGTGGCTGCCGAAGCTGCTACTCCCGCCGAGCCCGAAGTCATCAAGAAGGGCAAGAAGGAAGTGGAAGGCGAAGAGGGCGAAGAAGCGGAAGCCAAGGGCAAGGCCGAAAAGAGCGACAAGGGCGAGAAAAAGAAGTAACGCACCCTTTCTTCATAGTGCGCGTTGCTGCTCGCCCGAACGGAGTTTCCGGAGTGTATGCGGCTTATCGTTGGACTTGGCAATCCCGATCCGGAGTACCAGTGGACGCCGCACAATCTGGGTTTCATGGCCATCGATGAGCTGGCCAATCGTGGCGGGATTCGCGTCTCGCGCCCGGAAGCCAAGGCCCTGGTCGGACGCGGAAAGCTGGCGGGAGAAGAAGTTCTGCTGGCCAAGCCGCAAACGTATATGAACTTGAGCGGCATTTCCGTCCGCGAGTTGTTGGAAAAGTATGAGCTGAGTCCCGGCGACTTGCTGGTGATGTGGGACGAAGCGCAGTTGCCGTTGGGAACGATACGCATCAGCGGCGAAGGCAGCGCCGGAAGCCATAACGGCGCGAAATCGGTGATTGGAGCGCTCGGGACGCCTGAATTTGCAAGAGTAAGGCTTGGCTGTGCCCCCGAGCATGAGATCAGCAGCCGCAAGGAATATGTGCTGCGGCCGATGCGTAAAGCGGAGTTGGAAGTGGCTGCCGAAATGATCGGCGAAGCGGGAGACGCGGTGGAGATGATTCTGAAGCAGGGAATCGATCCGGCCATGAACAAGTACAACCGGCGCAAGGAACCTCCGGCGCCTGAAACGCCTGAAATAGAAGATTGAAAGAGTTTGCCGGGCCTGCGCCCGGAGAGAAGAGAAACGAGGAAACATGGAAGAGCGACTGTACGATCTGATTTTCATTGCGCGGCCTGCGACACCCGAAGAAGACGTGAAGAAAGTCATGTCCGTCATCGAGCACGCCGTCACCGAAAAAGGCGGCAAAATCGAAAAGGCCGAGACCTGGGGCACTCGCAAGCTGGCCTATCGCGTAGCCAAGCACCGTGAAGGCATCTACTACTATCAGCAGATTCGCACTTCTCACCCGGATTTGATTTCGGAACTGGAACGCCGTCTACGCGTCCAGGACACGGTGATCAAGTATCAGACCGTGCGGCTGGACGAAGATTTGAAGCGCCAGAAGAAACTGGTGGATCGCCGCGAGAAGCGCTCTGCGCGCCGCCCGCGCCGTGCCACCACGCCCGCCGCGCCGCCGGCAGCAACCGCACCGCCCGTAGCCCCGCCGCCGCCGGCAGCGCCGGAGCAAGCGCCGGCCGTTTGATCGAGCTCGAAGTTTAGTTCCAAGGCCGGGTCGCGCAGTCCAGTTTGAACGGCCAGCGGCGAATTGCCGACATGAGCGTTGCAGGTCGGTTGCGAAGTGTAGGCCACGTACGAATGTAGGCCGCGCGCCAATGTAGGCCGCGTAAGAGTTGTAGGCCGCGAGCTTTTTAGGAGGCGGGGGCTTCAGCCCCCGCGAATGAGGGCTTCAAAAAAAAGGGGCTTCAGCCCCTGAAGCCCGCGGGACGACGACTAGAGCATCTGTTGAGATTTCGTTTGCGGTTCAAGTGAAAGGGTGGAAGTTATGGCCGAGGAACAGAAGCAAGCAACAGCGCCGAGCGGTGCACCTCCCAGGCGTGATGGTGGCGGCGGACACGGTGGCGGTCACAGCGGCGGAAGCCACGGCGGTCCGCGCCGCGAAGGCGGTCCCGGCGGGGGCGGTCCTGGTGGGCCGCGCCGCGGCAAGCGCCAATATTTTCGCAAGAAGAAAGTCTGCAAGTTTTGCGTCGAGAAGATGGACTTCATCGACTACAAACGCGCCGACATTCTGTCGCAGTTCGTGCAGGAGCGCGGCAAGATTCTGCCTCGCCGCATGACTGGAGTTTGTTCGCGTCACCAGCGTTGGCTGGGTGTCGCCATCAAGCGCGCCCGTAACATTGCCTTGCTGCCCTTTGCAGGCAGCGCCGCCGGTACGCAGCAGCCTCGCGCCGTGGTAGCTCCCGCGCCCGGGTCGCAAGCGGCCTCTACGCCACATGCCACGCCGCCCGCTGCGCCCGCTACACCAGCGGCAGCGGCGCCGGCGGCAACTTCGACGCCCGAACCCACGAACGTCTAACGTCTAAGTAACTTCGATCGACTCAGGAAATCGAGAACTAGAGGAAAGAGCACATGCAAATTATTCTGCAGGAAGATATCGAAAAGCTCGGTCATCGCGGAGATGTGGTCACCGTCAAGCCCGGCTACGCGCGTAATTTTTTGTTGCCTCGAAAACTTGCCGTGGAAGCCAGCGCCGGTAATCTAAAGGCCATCGAAAAGATCCGCGCTTCGCTGGCAAAAAAGACCGCCACGGAGATGGAAGCGGCGCAGAAGCATGCTGCTGCACTGAACGGTGTAGAGCTCAGCTTCACGCGCAAAACCGGCGAAAACGATCAGCTCTTTGGCTCCGTCACCACCGGCGACATTGCCGACGCCCTCGAAGCCAAGGGCTTCCAGGTCGACAAGCGCCAGATCCACACCGCCGAGCCCATCAAGGCCCTCGGAGACTTCCGCGCCACCGTGAAAGTCTTCCGCGACATCACCGCCGAACTAAAAATCCAGGTGCAAAAAGAAGGCCAGCAAGCCTGAGTTATTCAGCGCCTGTTCTCACGCCGCCAATTTCACCGAGGCACATGCCAATGTGCGTCTTCTTTTTTGGCCAGAGCCATTCGCGTCGCCCGCGATCACTAATCTCCCTAGCACTGTCCGCCATTTCGAACGAAACCACCCGATGGAATTGTCCCCTCTCCTTCGCTGCTGCGATCAGCTCCGGTCTTCATAATCGAAAAAGTTCTCTTCCATTCTTCGCGTACGCCTCTATCATTTCTCCCTCAAGCAGCAAAATATTGTTCATCCGTGCGATGTTCTACGCCTAAAAAATATTGCGCGCAAGAAAAACTTTCAAACAAAAAAAGTTTTGCAAAGTTTTCCGACGCAATGCACAGCTAAAAAAATCTTTCTGTGTTGACGCGCCATACGCTTCCACGCACAATGCGCGCATCGAATTCTTTTTGGTTTCGGTGCGATCAGGGTCGAGCCGTCAGCGTCCAGCAAACAGTCGTACGAGTTCACCAATTCAATATTCTTTTTCTTGCCTGGGCACGCGGAAAATGCTACAAATCTGCTTGGGCGAAACTAAAGCGAAGTCTCCGCAGAGACTGAAGATCCCATGCCTGTTGACGCTGTATTAGAAAAACCGCTGCCCAACAACCTCGACGCCGAGCGTTCCGTCCTCGGCGCCATTTTGCTGGACAACAACGCGTTGAATCCCGCCATCGAGCATCTGCGTCCCGAGGATTTTTTCCTCGACCAGCACCGCCGCGTCTTCACCCAGATGATTGCCCTGGGCGAAATGCAGCACGCCATCGACCTGGTCACCCTCACGGAAGAACTGCACCGCCGCGGCGATCTGGAAGCCTCCGGCGGCGCGCCGTATCTTGCTTCGCTCGCCGATGGCATGCCCCGCGTTTCCAACGTGGAGCATTACGCGCGCATCGTCAAAGAAAAGGCGATGTTGCGCAATTTGATTCACACCACTCACAACATTCAGCAGCGCGCCTTTGAAGGCGAAGATGGCGCCGACGCTATCATGGATAACGCCGAATCTTCCATTTTTGCTCTCGCGGAAGATCGCGTGCGCGCCGGGCTGATTCCCGTCAAAGACATCGTCCGCGACAATTTCGAGCGCCTCGAGAGAATTTTTCGCGAAGGCAAAAGCATCACCGGCGTGCCCACCGGCTACGGCGAGTTGGACAAGCTCACCTCCGGATTGCAGCCCTCTGAGTTGCTGATCCTGGCCGCGCGCCCGTCACAGGGAAAAACCGCGCTGGCCCTCAACCTCGCCGAAAACATTTCCATACGCGGCGGCCTGCCCGCGGCCATCTTCAGCCTGGAAATGTCCAAGGAATCTCTCCTCCAGCGCCTGGTCGCCTCCGTCGCGCAGATCGACGCGCACAAATTCCGCACCGGCCACTTGAGCAAGGAAGACTGGCGCCGTATGACCGAAGCCCTCGGCGTCATTTCCGCCGCGCCGCTGTGGATCGACGATGCCGGTTCCATCAGCGTCCTGGAAATCGGCGCCAAAGCGCGCCGCCTGAAACGCGACAAAGGTTTGTCGCTGTTGATTGTCGATTATCTCCAGCTCATCACCGCGCGCGGCCGCTTCTCCAACCGCAACGAAGAAGTTGCCAGCATCTCACGCGGCCTGAAAGGCCTGGCCAAAGAACTGCAGATTCCCGTGCTGGTCTTGAGTCAGCTCACTCGCGCCCCGGAACGCGATGATCGCGGCCCGCAGCTTTCCGATTTGCGCGAATCGGGCGCCATCGAACAGGACGCCGACGTGGTCATGTTCATCTATCGCCCGCATTTCTTTAAACAGGGCGCCACTCCCGAAGAACGCGAAGAAACCGAACTGAAAATCGCCAAGCAGCGCAACGGCCCCACCGAAAGCGTCAAATTTGTCTTCCGCAGCCGCCTCACGCGCTTCGAAGAAGCTGCTCCCGACGCCTTCTCCCAATTCGCCGCCGACGACATGTAGCCGATCTGTAGGTGATATGTAATCGTGCCGCGATGAATGCACCTGCGTAATCAACGCGGCTACCAGCCCACATCGCGGCCACCGGCCCACACTTTTAAGCGGTCCGTACGGTTCCTGCATTTAGATCGCATGCCAAACTTAGCGCCTAAGCCGCTCCTGCGACACGCCTTAGTCCGCCCGCGCTCCCTGCAATTGCCTCCATACAGAATTGGTACACAACTTGCCACCACTAATTCAGCAGTTGCCCACTGTTGTCATTCACGCGGCAGTTTCGGCTCCCCGGCCGCGACCGTCGCGTGGATGACGTAAACTGTTTTCCCCGGGAAAAACATGGCACGAGCCACAAAAAATCCATCGAGTCTGAATATGCGGCCAGTTTGGGCGGATATTTCGCTCCCGGCCATCGTTCACAATTTCAAGGCCATTCGCGCGTACGTCAACCCGCCCAGCGAAAAGCGCGCAGCTCCACGCAAAGTTTTGTCCATCGTGAAAGGCAACGCCTACGGCCACGGCGGCCCGCCAGTCGCCAAAGCTTTGGAAAAGGCCGGCTGCGATTGGTTTGGCGTAACCTGCACCGAAGAGGGCATCGGTCTGCGTCTGGCAGGAGTCCGCAAGCCCATCCTTATCCTGACCAGCTTCGTGCCCGGAGAAGAAAAGCGTCTGCTGCAACACAACTTGACGCCGGTGATTCACCGCTGCGAACAGTTGTCGCAGCTCGAACGCGTCGCCGCTCGCAGCGGCAAACGCAAAGTTTCCTTTCACCTGAAAATCGATAGCGGCATGAACCGCCTCGGCATCTCCGCGAACGACGTGGATTGCTTCGCGCGCCAACTCGCGAAAGCGAAGCATCTCGAGATCGGCGGCGTGTTGACCCACTTTGCATCCTCGGGAGTCTTCTCCGACACGCCCGTCGGCCGCCAGACGCGCGACCAGGAAGAGCGATTTTTCGCCGCGGTCGAGCGCCTGCGCGCGCTGGGCATCGACCCTGGCATCGTGCACCTGGCCAACAGCGCCGCCATCGTGACGCGCCCCGAAACGTGGGCCGACATGGTCCGCCCCGGAGCAATTTTATACGGCTATCATCCCGGTTACGATCCCGCCGAGCAGCGCCCTGAAATCGAAAAGCGGCTCCCGCTCGAGCCGGCCATGAGTTTGCGCACGCGCATCATCAGCTTGCGCGATGTTCCGGCAGGCGCGGGCGTCGGTTACGACTCCAGCTTTGTGCCGCAGAAGCCCGCGCGCATAGCTGTGCTTGCTGCTGGCTACGGCGATGGCATCCATCGCGCCCTGAGCAATCGCGGCAGCGTCCTCATTCGTGGAGCGCTCGCCCCCATGGTGGGAATTATTTCCATGGATGTAACCATGATCGACGTCACCGAAGTCCCCGGCGTGGAAATCGGTGACATGGCCACCATTTACGGCACCGACGGAAAATGCAAACACCCCGCAAATTTGGTTGCCCGCAGCATCGGCACCGTCACCTCCGATTTGCTTTGCGCCGTAAGCCACCGCGTCCCGCGAATCTACCTGCATTGATTCGCGTTCCGCGAATCCACCCACTCAATCCGTCAATTTGTATCGCTTTTTTCCATTCTCGCCATTCGCATTTTTCCGCACCTACAATTGATATCGTCTTGACCTGCTGGTAATGACAGAGTATATAAGCGAGGGTCGCAATTTTTTTGCTTCCACCGGCGCGATGAACATTTTTCCACCTGCTGTGCGCTCATGACGGCAGCGCATGACTCTCAGGAATGATTCCTCACCGCCATCTCGCATGAACGGAAAACCTCCAGACAACAGAGTTCGCACGCCATGGCCGCAGACGCGTCCGCCGCAATCTCGTCCGGGGCAGACCCCTGCTGTTAGCGGCCGCGCCGCCCTTGACCGTGCCAACCCTGCATCCGGCGGCTCGCTGCAATCGTTTTCGCGCACCGCATCCGCCGCCAAGCTGCTGGGCACTCCCATGCCCTGGGAGTTCTGGGTTGTCCGTGCAACACTGGCTCTGGCGGTAGGCGGCGTCTGTTACGCCTTGGCGCCTTTTGCTTTGCACGGCGTCGGCGCCGCGGGCGCCGGCTTTCTCATCGCGCTGGTGATTCTGCTGGCGGAATTGCGGCTTCGTCACGCCTCCTTGAGCGGGTTGATAGGAGGCGCCTGCGGTGCGGTGGCAGGAATTTTTGCCGCCCTGCTGTTGACTCTCATCGTTGCTGACACCTCGTTATCCGCTCCCGCCAAATCCTTCCTCGAAATCATCTCTGTACTCGGCTTCACCTATCTGGGCACCGTCGCCGGCTATCATTGCGGCGGCAAGTGGCTGGCGCAATCGCGGCACGTCGACGCCACCAACGCCAGTAACCCCGCCGCCCCATCCAATGCTTCGCTCAAGCTGCTGGACACCAGCGTCTTGATCGACGGTCGCATCGCCGAAATTTGCGAAGCTCATTTTATGGACGGCGTGCTGGCCGTGCCGCAATTTGTGCTGCACGAGTTGCAGTTGGTGGCCGATTCCTCCGACTCCCTCAAGCGCCAGCGCGGCCGTCGCGGCCTCGATGTGCTGGACCGCATTCAGAAAATGCCGCAGGTGCAAGTGCGCGTGGTGGACGACGATTTTCCCAACACCGCCGACGTCGATCACAAGCTCATCGAACTGGCGCGGCGTACCGGCGCGAAAATCGTCACCAACGATTTCAATTTAAATAAAGTAGCCACCGTGCAGGGTTTCTGCGTGCTCAACGTGAATGAGTTGGCCAACGCCTTGAAACCCGCCGTGCTGCCGGGCGAAACCATGCACGTGCTGATTCAGCGCGAAGGCAAGGAAGCCATGCAGGGCGTGGCCTATCTCAGCGACGGCACCATGGTCGTGGTGGATGGCGCGCGCCGGCTGATCAACAAATCCGTCGACATCATCGTCACCTCCGTGCACCAGACCACCGCAGGCAAAATGATTTTTGGCCGCGTCGATGAGCGCGTCGAGCCGGTCGGTCCCTTGGCTCGCGCAGCAGCCGCAGGCCGCGGCGTCGGCGCCAACTCCACGCCGTCCTACAGCGCAGGTTCAAGCGCTCTGCGCGATGACACCGACAAAAATCGTTTGGCGGATTCTGGCAGTGCAGAGCAGAATCCTTCCAATGCCTTCCCCGATCCCGACGTCTAAAAAATTCTTCGCAACGTCAGACCCTCCACGGCCGCGTGTGCAGTGGCCGGGAAGGAAATTCTGGCTCTCAATATTGCTGGTATTCCTGCTGCTCTTCGCCATCGGCTAGCTCGTTGATGCCAAAAACTTTCAGATCGACGCCAAGTTGTGGCATTGGAAACATGGCTACAGCACCATTGTTTATAAATATGAAGTGCCCGTTCCCGAGCATTGGCTCATCTGGACGCAAGACTCGGCCAGCGTCGGCATGAGGAACATCGCTCCCAAACCGTTTCCACGAGATGGAAAACTACACATGCCCGCCGACATATACTTCGGCATCCTGTCATACCCATTGCTTCACGTCGACGATGCCACCATTGACCGGTGGTTGGCGTACGAGCGGCAGATCATGGATCGCGAAGAGGCCACCGGGCGTTTAGAGAAAAAGTTGCGCATCAACGACCACGTATTGCGCTGTATAGGTGGCGAACATTTGCGTGCAGTAATGCGAAAAGAACCGCGCTTTCCTGACTCCAACATCGTTTCAGTGAGGTGTAGGTCCAACGAAGGGATCGAGATCGAGTTCCAGAGCGAACCGTCAGATCTCCCCGATTTTTACGCTCTCGTATCCAGCATTCACAAAGTCAGGTAAGGCACCCGATTGAGACCTCCGTCGTTTCGCGTCTTTGCCATCCTTGGGGTACACTTTTGGTCGCTTGGGGTGAGCGCCACAACCGGGAATCTTCCACTCCATCCCGAATTTTCTTTAGGAGGCGGGGACTTCAGCCCCCGCGTAAACGCAGCGTACAAACAGGACTTTAGAGTCTCTGTGAGGACGTTATGGCGCTCTTGATGGTGGGTGCCCCACACTGGACTTTTTAGGGTGGGGATTGTTTCTCAAGTTCGGCGACGTCAACTCACATGGCGGCTTTTAGGAGGCGGGACTTCAGCCCCGCGTAAACGCAGCGCACAAACGGGCCTTTAAGCCCGTGAAGCCTCTATAATCTATAAAATGAAGGCCTCCGAATTTAAAGTAATTTTATGGCTCGCATAACCGCCATTCTTCCGGCTTCCGGTCTCGGCACGCGCATGGGCGCGGAAACTCCCAAGCAATTTCTGGAACTCGACGGCACTCCCATTGTCATTCACAGCTTGCGCCGTATTGCCGCTTGCCCGTTGGTCACCGACATTATCGTGGCCACGCGCGCGGACGTTCTGGAATCCCTGCAAGCCACCATCCGCGCCGAAAAGCTCACGCAATTCGTGCGCGTCGTGCGCGGCGGAGATTCGCGTCAGGAATCCGTGGCCCAGGCCTTGCGCGAAGTTCCAGCCGATAGCGAAATTGTGCTGGTTCACGACGCCGTGCGTCCCTTCGTGACGGTCGAGCAGATCACCCGCGTGATCGAAGAAGCGCGCAAGTGCCAGGCCGCCATTTTGGGCATCCCCGCCATGGACACCGTAAAAGAAGTAAAACGCGCCAGCCTGCCCGAAGATGTAGCGCTGATTATCGGAACCATCCCGCGTGAGCGCGTGGTCCTCGCGCAAACTCCCCAGGCCTTTTCCGCCAAACTCCTCAAAGAAGCCTTCGCCCGCGCCGAGGCCGATGGCGTGAACGCCTCCGACGAGGCTGGCCTCGTCGAACGCCTGGGTCACGACGTGCACGTCGTGCTCGGTTCAGAGCGCAACATCAAAATCACCCGGCCCGCGGATATGGACCTGGCGCGCTTTTACCTCGAACGCGAGCGCAAAAAAGCGTGAGCGTACGCTGCGGCATCGGCTACGACCTCCACCGCCTGGAAGCTGGGCGCAAACTGATTATCGGCGGCATGCATGTGCCGTTCGACAAAGGGCCCATGGGCCACTCCGATGGCGACGTCGTCGCCCACGCGCTCTGCGATGCGCTTCTCGGCGCCGCTGGTCTGGGTGACATCGGCACGCATTTCCCCGACACCGATCCAAAGTGGAAGGGCGCCGACAGCATGCAATTCCTCGAGCACGCCGCGAAGTTGCTGCGCGAAAAAAATCTTCGCATCGCCCATGTCGATGCCGTGGTAATCCTGGAAAAACCCAAGCTCGGCCCGCATTTCCCAGAAATGCGCGAAGCGCTTGCCAAGGCTCTGAGCGTCACCGCCGACCGCATCCATCTGAAAGCCAAGACCAACGAAGGTGTCGACGCTATCGGCCGCGGCGAAGCCATCGCCGCCTACGTCGTCGCCACTCTCGAAACACGCGAGTAAATTATTTCTCGTAAAGAAAAACACGCGAGTAGGCGACCACACGTGTTCTGCCCGCCCGATATTCTGCAGTAAACTTTCACTTCATGCCTTCTGAAGAATCCCACCAGCGCTCGTCTCACCGCGATACCCGCGCACCTGCCCCGCCGAATCTCTTCCACGGTGCGGACGTTGCCGAAATTCTCAACGAGCGCGGATGGACAGCCGCACAAGTTTCCTCACCCGAGCCCGGATCTCCGCTCGCGTTGGATGCGTGGTGCGAGCGCGCAGCCGCGCTCCTCGGCTCCCATGCCCTCAATCGCGAAGCTCTCGCCGATCTGCTCGCCTTGATCTTTCACTACGACGCGCGCGAAATTCTTCAACGTGTCGAAAGCCATGCCGTCCTGGCCCGATACGGAGCGCGCGACGTCGTGCGCCGCATCGCCTTCCTGTTGCTGGATGCTCCAACTCTCGATTCCGAAAGCTTCAAAGTAATGATCACCACCATGAAGGAAGGCTCAGACCTGCGCAGCCGCGATCTCTTTCTTCCCATTCGCCTGGCCCTCGCCGGCAAGGCAGGCGATGGCGAGCTGGACCGCGTGATTCTTCTGATCGACGAGGCCGCCGCCCTGCCATTCGCAGTCCCGGTTAAATCGGCCCGCACCCGCATCCTGGAATTTTGCGCCGCCCTGGATTGAACTAATGCCTGGATTGAACTAATAAAAGTCCTGCCCTCGCCTGTACACTATCTCCTCGCATGAGCCCTCTCACCGATCGCCTGACCGGAATCAACGCCGTGCGCGAAGCGCTCCAGGCTGGCAGCGCTATCGACCGCATCGTGATCGCTCGCGGCCGCCAGGACACCCGCACCGAAGAAATTGTGCAGCTCGCGCGTGCGCGCGACATCCCTGTGCGCTTTGAAGAGCGTGGCCAGATCGACCGCCTCGCCAATTCCAAAGACCACCAGGGCGTGGTAGCGCTGGTCGCCGCAAGATCCGCTGGCTCGCTTGAAGACGTTCTCACTCACGCCAACGCCTCGGCCGGCGGCCGCGGTGGGCTGATTGTTCTGCTGGATGGGGTCGAAGATCCTCACAACTTGGGAGCCGTGATTCGCACCGCACTCGCGGCCGGAGCCCACGGCGTGGTCATCCCCGAGCGCCGCGCGGTAGGCTTGACCGACACGGTTGCGCGCGCCTCCGCCGGAGCCATCGCGCACTTGCCCATTGCCCGCGTCACCAATCTTGCTCGTGCCATGGAAGAATTAAAGGAAGCCGGCTATTGGTTGGTCGGTCTCGATGAAGATGCCGAGAAAGATTACACCCAGGTGGACTACACCTCGCCGGTGGGAATCGTTCTGGGCGGAGAAGGCAAAGGCTTGCACGAGCTGACCCGCAAGCGCTGCGATTTCGTGGTTTCCTTGCCTACCCAGGGCCCGGTCAAATCCCTGAATGTCTCAGTAGCCGCCGGAGTCGTCCTGTTCGAAGCGCTCCGCCAGCGCGCCGCCGTCAAACACAAATAAAAAGACCGGAACCAGCAGAAAAACAGCGCGTTTTATTTGTCGTATTGAATCAGCGAGAAAACATCGATGTTAGGCAGCTTGGCACGGCCATTTAAAAACGTAAGTTCCACCGCAAACGCGGTGCCCTCCACTTTTCCCCCAAGTCCCTCGACAAGTTTCGCGCTAGCCGCCGCGGTTCCTCCGGTCGCCAGCAAATCGTCGCAGATAATCACGCGGTCGCCAGGCCGAATGGCGTCTTCATGAATTTCCAGCGTATCCGTTCCATATTCCAATGCATAAGAAACGCTGGCGCATTTCGCCGGCAGCTTTTTTGGTTTGCGCACCGGAACGAACCCCGCATTCAATCGATACGCCAGCGCCGGTGCAAAAATAAATCCGCGCGCTTCAATGCCCACCACCACATCGATGGTGCGACCGTTATAGTGTTCGCACAGGCGATCGATCAGCGTATGAAACCCGCGCTTATCCTTTAGGAGAGTGGTGAGGTCGTAAAATAGAATGCCCGGCTTCGGATAGTCGGGCACTTCCCGGATTAATTTTTTCAGGTCGTCCATTCGAGCGGCTCCTGGGACCGCGCCAGCTTACCAAGTTGGGATTGCAATACGGATGGTCAATCGTTGTAGCCGATGACGAATTCAGTTTCGTATTGCGGATCGGGTGAGGCCGCCTCTTCTCTTACTTCCGTGACGCTCGAAAAACGTGGCCCGCGTTCCAGCAGCGTGCGCAGCTCGCGATGTTGTTGCGGAGTGCCTATGACAAACACCTCCACGCGGCCGTCTCGGAGGTTTTTGACGTAGCCTCCGACTTTCATCCTGGCCGCTGCGCGCTGCGTGAAGTAACGGTAACCCACGCCCTGCACGGCGCCCGAGATTAGATACTTTCTGGCTTGTTTCGGCTCGTTCACGAACAGAAAATTGTAACAGACCCGACCTTCACCGGAAAAATCAGCGGGCGGCCGATAACGACCTCGACTAGCCTCACCGTGCGGTAAACTCATGAGGCGCCGCGATGCGGCTTGAACCTGCAAAACGCGCATCTAATCGCCTATGAGATTTTTGCATCCCTTCCTCACCAATCGTGTCGCGATCACCGCCCGTGCCGCGCTCACGCCCCGTCCCGCGACCGTGACTCCTGTCGCGCTCACCACCCCTGTCGTGATCAACAATTGTGCCGCCCTTTCGAGCCGCCCTTTTGCAACTTTATTCCTATGCGCCGCCGCACTCTTTCTCGTTCTCCCCGTTGCACGCGCCCAGGAAACCCCGCAAGGCCCCATGGAGGCTCCGCCCGAGCATCACGTCAGCCGCATCAGCAACGAGTCCGAGCCGCCTGCTCCTCCCTCACTCCCTCCCGAAGAAATCATTCGCCGCTTTTCGCAAAAGGAAGACGACTATCTGAAGTCCCGCCCCAACTACAGTTTTCGCAAAAGCGTCCGCATTCAGGAATTCGGCCCCGACGGCAGTGTCGCGGGAGAATTCCTGCGCGTTACCCAGTACACCAAGCTAAATGACGGAAGAGTCGCGGTGAAAGCCATCGAGAATCCGCAATCGACGCTGCAGGGAATTTATCTGGCCCCTGAAGACTTGGAGGCGCTCGATCACATTCCCGCCTTCCCCATCACCACCAGCCAAATTGTCAAGTACGATCTGAAATATTTGGGCCGCGAACAAGTCGACGAGCTCGATTGCTACATCTTCCAGGTCAAACCGAAGCGCGTGGAACGCGCCAACGCCTATTTCGATGGCGTCATCTGGGTCGACGCGCAATATCTGGAAGTGGTGAAAACCTACGGCAAATGGGTCACCGACCAGGGCGACACCCGCGGTATCGCCCAGCTACCTTTTTCGATGTTTGAAACCTATCGCGAAAACGTCGATGGCAAATACTGGTTCCCCAACTACATGCGCTCCGACGACACGTTGCGCGTCAAAGATGCCGAGATTCCCGTGCGCCTGGTAATCAAATGGTCAGACTTTAAGCCCGCCGGCGCCGCCAGTGCGCAGCCTCCGTCGAGCGCTCAGCCTCCTGCACCGCCCCCCGCGAGCGCAACCGCCCCGGTCGCGCCTCCGCCCACTGCAAAGCCGTAATTTACCCGCCAGGACAATTACTCTCCATCGCTGTTAAGTTTTTGCCTTGAAATCTCGGCGACCATCTACTTCGAGAGTTCCAGTCTCTTCAAAGCCGCGGGCAGCTCCGCAAGCGACTCCAGCAACAAATCCGGCTGAGCGGCCCGCAAACGCTTCTCCGTAGGAAACGGACCCAGCACACCGATCACGCGCACCTTCGCGCTTTTCGCCATCTGCACGTCTTCCGCGGAATCCCCCACATAAACGCAATGCTCCGCGGCCAGTCCGATACATTCCAGCGCGAAATGCAGCGGCCCAGGGTGCGGCTTTTTGTGTACTGTATCGCCGCTGCACACCTTCGCCTGAAAAGATCCCCTCAGCCGGAATTCGCGCAATTGCCGGTGTACCCGGTCGCGATCGCCGCTGGTAACCAGCCCCAACTTATACCGTCGTCCCACCGTGTCTAAAATTTTGCGCGCGCCACGCATCATTCTGGGGCGATGCAAAGCGTAATGCTTGCGCCAGGCCGTGTCCGCAGCGTCCCAATGATGTTCCGGCAGCCCCGCGGCGCGGTACACGTCATACCAGTTCGGCGAATAATGCTCCGCCAGTTCGACCAGCCCCCAGCCGACACCCATCTCCTTAAACATAGCCAGGTAAGCCGAGGAATCCGCGCTATACGAATTGAGCAGCGTGCCGTCCCAGTCGAACAGGACGCCTTGAATGGTTTTTCTGCGCGCTCCGGGCATGCCACCTCAACATAGCAGATAACCTATGTGGTCGCGCACACTGGGAATTTTCAGAGAGATTTAGATGCCGAGAAAACGCTGCGGAACAAAATCGTCGCGATCGAACTGTACATCGTCAAAAGTAGCCGCAATTCCATACCAGCCCGGCGTCGCCGCTTCGTGGACCCGCTTCACATGCGCCATGGAGGCCATCACCACGTTGCCTTGTCCCATCGGACGGCTCACCAGCACGATTTGCAGTTCAATCGCCGCATCTGTCGGCAGTTCCTTGGGGCAAAGAAAATACACGCCCGTCGAGCTGATGTCGCGGGTCACCAGCGTCACTGGAAAGTCTTCATACATGCCGTCTACGCTGCGCAGCTTTAGCGGCAACTTCAGGCTGGCGCGCGGGTATTCGCGGTGCTCCGGGTAGACTCCCACCGCATGCGTCGGCACGCGAACAAAGCGGCGAGGCAGTTCGGGCCTCAGCAACGGCTTGCAACAAAGCCTCGGTCCGATTTTCACAGGTTCAAATGCGGGAGCTGCCACGCTGGGAGTAGTCTCAGCCGGCTGCGTTGCTACTGCGGTACGCGAAAGTGCGAGATTGGTAGCGCTCATCTCCCCTCAGAGACGCTGCTATATGTGAGGACCACGACCCCGGTTCATCTATGGAAGCGAGTATCCACAGCTGAAGAGCGGGGGCCTAAGATGCCATTAGTACCCGGTCGAGTCAACCGTCGGAAAAACCGTGCCGTGCCCTAAAACGAAACACGTAGTAATAGTACTAGCTCGAAGGCCAAGGTGGCAGATCGAAGCCGCCAATGAATTCGGCGGCTGCTTGCGGATAGCGCCAGCCAACACGCCCTGTTGCAATGCCCCCGCTCAATCGCGGCTACTCCGCCAATATGGTGCTGGAAGCCGCGGCCAATCGACGCTATTCAGGAATAGTCCCGGTAATGTCGCCTCCCGCCATCGAAGTTGAAGCTCCTCACATACCCGCGAAACTGTCGCGCGCGGAATCTTCGCGCTGGGTGCCCATCGCCTTCATTGCTGTCTACATCCTGTGGGGTTCCACCTACATCGGCATTCGCATTGGCATCGAAACTGTCCCCCCACTGGCCATGGTGGCCATTCGCCATTCTCTGGTGGGGCTGATTCTTTATCCTTTTTTGCGATGGAAGACGGGCATTCGCCCGACGCGCGCCCAGTGGATAACCACCGCCGTCACCGGTGTGCTGCTCTTGTGCGTGGCCAACGGCGGCCTGAGCTGGGCCGAGACGCGTGTTCCTTCGGGAATTGCCGCGCTGCTCCTCGCCACCATCTCGCTCTGGCTCGTCATCCTGGATTGGCTTCGGCCCGGAGGCACGCGCCCCGTGCCGCGCGTCCTCGTCGGCCTGATATTGGGTTTTCTCGGCTTGGCGCTGCTGGTCGGTCCCGCAACTGTGGGAGGAGCCCGGCGCATCGACCCGCTCGGCGCGGGTGTGCTGATGGTCGGGGCCTTCGTATGGGCATGCGCCTCCATCTATTCCAAGCATCGCCCCATGCCCGCGTCCCCTCTGCTTTCCATCGCCATGCAAAGCTTGGCCGGAGGCGCGGCCTTGTGGATTGCCGCGCTGGTCACGGGAGAATTTCATTCCCTGCATTTCGCGTCCATTTCGCTGCGATCCTGGATGGCCATTTGGTATCTGGTCGTGTTCGGTTCGGGCATGGGGTTCACCGCGTACGTGTACATTTTGAAAAAAAGCACAGCAGCCAAAGTCGCCACCTATGGGTTCGTGAATCCCGTGGTGGCTTTATTCCTGGGTTGGGCAATCGCTGCGGAAACCGTTACCTTACGCACCGCCATTGCCGCCGCCGTAATTCTGACCGCCGTGATCCTGGTCATCACGGCGCCGCACGGAGTGCCCGTGAAGCCTGCCGAACCGGTTCCCGAAGTTGGCGAGCCATAGGCTAAGCGGCCAACTCCATTCCACTTTGCTGCGCGTTAGCGGATAGCTTTGTTTTTCTTCCTGAGTTAATTTTGACGCGTTATGAACACCTCCTCGCAAATGATCGACACCCCCTCGCGAAGAACCCCGGTGCGGCAACCGGTATCCGGGATTTCCGCCGACGCTGCGGAGCGCTATTGGCGGGCGGCATTGGCGCGCGACGCCCGGGCCGACGGCACCTTCATTTTAGGGGTACGCTCCACACAGATTTATTGCCGGCCGTCGTGTCCGGCGCGCCGTCCGTTGCGCCGCAATGTAGTTTTCTTTCGCACTGGTGAAGAAGCCGAGCAGCAGGGCTTTCGTCCGTGTCTGCGTTGCAAACCCAATGAAAAATCGGGAGCGCTGGCCTTGGTTGAAAGAGCCGCGCGCGAGTTGGCGCGCAGCAGCGAAGACGGTGGCGACGCAGGAGATGGTCGCGAAAAAAGTGACCACGGCCGCGTAGCTGAATTGGCCAGAAAGCTACGTGTGACTCCGTCGGGCCTGCGCCGCGCATTTCAGCAGGTGACCGGACTGTCTCCGCGCGATTTAGCCGATGCCCTGCGTTTGAAACGCTTCAAGACCTTATTGCGCGCGGGAAAAAACATAACCGACGCATTGTATGAAACCGGATACGGCTCGTCGAGCCGCGTGTATGAGCGAAGCGACGCACAGTTGGGCATGACCCCGGCGGCTTATCAAAAGGGAGGAAAGGGTATGAAACTCGATTACACCATTGCGAAATCTCCATTGGGAAAAGTGTTGGTAGCCGCCACGGAGCGCGGCATTTCCGCCGTATATCTGGGCGGAGATGAACGCGCGCTCCTGGCCGAGTTACGGGATGAGTATCCTCGCGCCCAGATCGCGCCGGCCAGGGGTTCCTATCAGCAATGGGTCGGCGAAATCGTGCGGCAGATCGAAGGGCGCCCGTCCGGTCTGGACCTTCCCTTGGACGTGCAGGGCACCGCATTCCAGCGGCGCGTATGGCAGGAATTGCAGCGTATACCGCGCGGCGCCACTCGAACATACTCGCAAGTGGCGCAATCTTTAGGGCAGCCCAGGGCCGTACGCGCGGTAGCTCGCGCCTGCGCCACCAATCCGGTCTCCATTGTGGTGCCGTGCCATCGCGTGGTTCGCGGCGACGGCAAGTTGGCAGGCTATCGCTGGGGCCTTTCGCGCAAAGAACAATTGTTGGCCGCCGAGCGAACCAGGTAACGCGACAGGTTTGTCGGGGATCGGCAGAAAAGAAAAATTTAGCTGCGGGGCTTCACCCGGCTCACGCCTTTGGGCCAGTCCTGCTTGAATTGTGAATCCGGAATCTTCAGATTCTCCATCACATTGGTGTAGTGAAAAATCAGGTAGTCCTGCGAGCCGGACTCAAAAAATTTCTGCTGGACGGGCAGCCAGGAAGCTTCGTCAATCCACATTTGAATCTTGGCGATCTGCTTGCCGACTTGCTCCGACTTGGGCGTCAACTCCAGCAGCGCGATTTTCTTTTGATCCAGTTCCGTCTCGCTGACCAGCTTGACCGCGTAACTTTTCCTCACGTTCTCGCTTTTGGTGCCGAAACCGAGCAGCACATACTGATCGACCATCTCGCGATTTTTTCCCAGGTCGTATTCTTCGACGCGATTGATTTTAGGGGTGAACACGTACAGCGAATCGCCGTTGCGCAAGATAGTGCGCGTGTCCGGCTGCGTAAACTCGATGCGCATTTTTTGGTCGCGCCGCAACCACATTTTGCCGCTTTCCGTGGAGGTGTCTTTGACCACGTCGGTGTATTTGATGTGCTCGATGTTTGCCGTCAGAGTGTGGAAACCCTGCGCTGCTTTATCCATCATGGCCAGCACGCTGTCGGTAGACACTGCTGCGGTTTGCGCGCGTGAAACGCTGGCTACTCCGGCGGCAAACAGTACTGTAACAAGTAGGAAAAACCGGGAAAAACGCTTCAATCGTGGCCCCTGTTAATTTGAGAACGCCGCCCCTGTGCCTTCGGGAACATAAGCATATCAAACAGATGCGCGAAGAGTCGTCGTGGTTTCGGCCCTAAACGTCAGCAGCCCAAGCTTTAGGCCCTGTCCGACGCGCAACCCCAGGGTTGCGTTTATCCTCCAATATTGTTAACGTGCAACCTGGAGGTTGCGCATGAGCTCCGATCGCATCGAAAAGAAAATCCTCTTGAAGGCTCCCCTGAAACGCATCTGGGCCGCCCTCTCGGACTACCGGGAGTTCGGAACCTGGTTCGGAATAAAGGTAGACAGTCCCTTTGTTCCGGGCACCAAGGTACGTGGCACGGCTGTTCCCACCACTGTCGATCCTGAGGTCGCCAAAGGTCAGAAACCGTACGAAGGCACACCCTTCGAACTTTGGATCGAAAAGATCGAGCCCGAGAGGCTCTTTTCCTTTCGATGGCACCCTTACGCCATTGAGCGCGGCGTCGATTACTCCGCCGAACCGACCACCTTAATTGTCTTCACCCTCGAAGAAGTTGCGGAGGGCGTAATGCTCACGGTTACGGAATCCGGCTTCGACCAGATCCCGCTGGACCGTCGCGCCAAGGCCTTTACCGCCAACGAGCGAGGCTGGAGCACCCAGATGAAACTCATCGAGGCATATCTCAATCGTGCGCGGTAGGTCCGTTGCGGCCGTTGATCCCGCGGCGTCGGCTTCCATCTTCGCGGCGCTGGGAGACGCCACGCGCCTGCAGCTTGTTACACGGCTCTGCGATGACGGTCCCCTATCGATCACCCGCCTTACGGCAGGCACGGATCTCACCAGGCAGGCCATCACCAAACATTTGCTGGTAATGCGCGAGGCAGGCCTTGTGCGCAGCGCGCGCCACGGTCGCGAAAGTATTTGGCGCCTGGAAGAAAAGCGCCTGCGGGAAGCTAGAGGATATCTCGAGCGTATTTCGACGCAGTGGGATGAAGCTTTGGGCCGACTGCGAAAATTTGTTGAGAGTTGAATTTAGCGGCGAATTTCCACCTGGTAAGCGATCACCGTGCCCTGCTCGTCCCGTTCCGGCTCGATTTTAGAGATGGAGAAGTTGCCTTTGTGAAGCTCTGGCAGAGCTTCTTTGAGGGCATTGTGCAGGTCGTTTTGCAGCGCCAGCTTCGTGGGCGGAGCCAGCACCCGGGTATCGACGCGATACGTCTGGCGATTGCCTTCCTGGGCTACCAGCAAAACCTGGCCGGGTCCCGCGGGCGCGCCGCTTGCCGGCTGGTCATGAAACCAGCTCCGCGGAGTTAGCAGCGCAAATACCAGAATCACGATCACGGCCAGGTCGTATTGCCACGTGCCGCGTTCGTACGACCAGAAAAAAGTCCGCGAAAGAATTTGTCCCAGGCTGGCCATGTCAGTCCGCCGGAATTCCGTCGACAATCACGCCGTCACGCATGTGTACCACGCGATCGAAATACACCACTGCTTCGGGATTGTGCGTGATCATCACAATGGTTTGTCCCAGTTCTTTGTTGAGCTGGCGCAGCATTTGCAGCACCACCTCTGAATTTTTCGAGTCCAGATTACCTGTAGGCTCATCGGCCAGCAAAATTTTTGGTTCATTGATGAGCGCGCGGGCGATAGCCACCCGCTGCTGTTCGCCGCCCGATAATTCCGAGGGACGATGGTGCAGCCGCCCCGCCAGTCCCAGCATTTTGGTGACGACCTCGAAGCGATGCGGGTCGAAGCCGTTGCCATGAATGAACTGCGCGATGGCGATGTTGCCCTTGGCGGTAAGCGTCGGCAGCAGATTGAAGCGTTGAAACACAAACCCGATTTTGTGCCGCCGCAGCCTGGTCCGCTCGGCGTCGCTCATGGTCGTTAGCTCGTTCCCATCCACCAGCACGGTGCCTTTGGAAGCTTGCGCCATCCCGCCAATCACATAGAGCAAAGACGACTTGCCGCATCCCGACGGCCCCATGACCGCCACCGATTCTCCCTGCTGCACCTCAAAATTCACGCCTCGCAAAGCGGGAACTTCCACTTTCCCGGCGCGATAGAGCTTCCACAGATTTACCGTCTTAAGTATGGGTTCCAATAGCGTTTTCTTGAAATACGGCACAATGGCAGGTTGGTATTGTAGCCGCGATTGCCATTACTGCCTAGCACGCGCCGCAGCGCCTTACGCGATGACCTGGGGGAAACTGACGCTGAAGATTACTCGGCCTAATCGTACGAAAGGGCTTCCACCGGATCTTTGCGGCTGGCCATCCATGCCGGATAGCTGGCGCCCAGAATCGCCCCGCCCAGCGCGATGCCCGCGGCAGCGGCGACCCACTTCGGAGTGATCAGGATGCTCAGCGTAGGAAATCCGGCCAGAAACGCGGCGCGCACCAGGTAGCTGAGTCCGATTCCTGCCGCGATACCGAGAACACAAAGTGCCGTGGATTCGCTGATCAGCGCTCGAATGATAAACCCACGGTCCGCGCCGAGAGCTTTCAAGGTGCCGATATCGCGCGTGCGCTCAATCACCGTGGTGTACATGGTGAGGAAAATCACCAGCAATCCAATCGCGACCGCCAAACCGATCATGGCGTGAATAAAGCTTTGCAAACCGGGAATATTCGTGGCGGTCATCAGCGACAGAAAATCCTTCAATGGGCGAAGTGTGTAACCCGGAAGCACGTGCCGCAGCTCTTCCATCACATCTTCGGTGTGCTCCGGGCGCGTGCAAAGCAACAAAAAGATGGAAGCCTTGTCGTGCGCTCCCACCAGGTCCTGCAACGTAGCTAACGGAACGAAGAGTCGCGCCCCTTTGCCATGCTCGATGATGCCGGCCACGTGCCAGTCATGGTTCAGCAGGTTATAGGTGTCGCCCAGTTTGATGTGCTTCGCCTTCACGGCCCAGTCATCGACGAGAAGATCATCGGGCCCTTCCATATCGTGGCCCTGCAGAAAAACAAATCCGCCCGACACGGCGCGGAAACTCTCGCGATCGATGCCGTACACCACGTCCACGCCGCCGGTGGAATTGAATTGCAGCAGCGCTGGTGCCACGGCCTTCACATATTTTTGCGCTGCGAGCTTCGCGCCGATTTTGATCGGCATGGGTGAGCCGCTGAAACCCAAAAAAACGGACGCCGCCGGTGGTTGCACCATGATGTCCGCGCCGATGCCCTCGATGCGCTTGGCCGTTTCCGTGAGCAGCCCCGAAGTCAGCCCCACGATCAGCACCACCAGCGCCACTTCAACGGCTACCGCCATCACCCCAATAAAGGTCCGCATCGGGCGATGCAACAGGTTGCGCGCGATGAGTTCGCCCATCATCGACGACTGCCTTGCGGCTTGGTGTCCGGCTTCGGCGCGTCCTCGCCCGCTTCGCCAACATGAACGACTTCCGCCCCGGCGGGCTGCTCCAGCTTGAAGCGTTCCGGCGGAATGTCCTCGTTCAAAGTAATCTTAGTGATCTGCAAATCGAGCCGATAGTCATCGTGAGGACGCAGGATGCTGATGGTATGAGGAAATTCCGATACGACGCTCGTCGGGGGATTTGTAGGTGTCCCAGGCGCCAAAGTCCCCTCGTTCACTGCCTGCCAGTTCGAAAAATGCGTATCGGAAAGCAGTACTCCGTGCGGTCCAAAACTTTCCAGGCGGGCTACCTGCAGATCGCTGCGATCAAACCAGATTTTCCGCAGAATTTCCGTTTGATAGCCGCCCCGCAACACCGTCAGCACGTAGTAGCGCGCTGTTTCGTCGTTGAATTCCTCGAATAATACTGTTTCTTCCTTGCGAATCTCCGGCCATAGCAGCGCGTCCAGCAAATGTTGTGGGCGAAGATTTTCAATCGGCTTGGAGCCGGTGCGCTCCAGAGCCACGGAGCCGATCAGAAATTTATTTTTGGAAGGAATGGACACACGAAAAGTTTCGTTATCGCTGGCCATGTCAAAAACCGTCGTGCCAATCACCGGCGCCTGGCCGATCACGCGAATATTTGCCGGCCGTTCCGCGAGCAGGAACGCTTTTACTTCGTGGTATTCCTCGATGATCCCGCTGTATTTCGAGCCTGCCGTGGGTTTTAGCTCCACCGTGGCGTTAAGGCTGCGAATCCCGCGTGCGACGGTGTTGTATTTCTCGAGCAGTTCTTCGCGGCTTGCGTCTCTCGCGACTGGCTTCTCCGCAGGCGGAGTCGTTTTGACCACGCTGACGCGACTGCCGTTCCCGCATCCAGCAAAAATCAGCGCGAAGGCAACAAACGAAATGGCCGCCAATCCGCGCTGCACAGAATTTCCCTTTTTGTGGTTTGCAGGCACGAGGTTTAGTTGGGCCGCGCGATGTGTACGTTAAAAGGTTGCAGCGCGGGCCGGATGCGCCGAATCACTTCGCTGGGCCACAACGTTTCCGACAGCAGCGTGACCCACCCATCTTCCGGCTCGCACACCGCACAAAATGTGTAGCGCGCGTAAGCCGGCTGGTACGCATCCAGCCCGCGCTTCGACAATTCGCCTTCCAGCGCGGCGTCCGGCGTTTGAGCCGCCTGCCCTACGCGAAATCCAAACGTCTCGCCTTCAAAGCGCCCAAACAATTCCAGCAACTGCTCCTGCGTGGGCTTGGGAGCCACCAGGCAGCGTTCCGCCGCGTCACGATACGTAATTTCGTGCGTATCGCAAAACTCTCGCACGCGTTCCAGGTGACTGAAAAAATCCACCACGTAATATTCTTCGCCCGCCAGAACGGGAAAAGCCGCCGACCAGATTTGCGCCGCGTCGGCGCCCCTCACGGGTTCGCGGCTTTCTGTTCCGAGCAACTCCAGCCCCACCGCCTTTACATCCCCTCCAAGCGTCAACACTTCCACGTCCAGCGAAAAAGGCGGCAGATCGAGCGCGCCGCTCCCCACTGCATTGCCGGGAGAGCTCATTCCTCGAGTCCCGCGTGCGGAAATTTACTTTGAAATTCAGCAGACTGCTTGCGCACATCGATCCAGTCAAAAAAGGCGTCAGGAGTTTCCAGCCAGATGCGAAACCAGTTGGCAATTTCCTCTTTTTCGGCGCGCTTGGGTGCTTCCACTTTTTGATTCCGCGAAATCATTTCTGCGCGTCGTTTCCCCAGCCGCGCCACGTTCAGTACCCGCTCCACCGCCGCATTTTCGCCTTGCCCGCGAAATTTGCGCATCAATTCGTCCAGCCGCATGATGCTGACTTCCGCATCCTCCAGCGTTTTGAAGTGCAGCAAATCCTCAAACTCTTCCTCATATTGATCTTCGGCTTCTTCCTGCAGCGTCAATTCCAGTTTCAGTCCCGCCGCTTCCAGCACGTCGGCGATATAGTCCGAACCGGTTTTGCCCGCTTCGCCATGTTCCGCGATCAAACGCCGGCGCAACTGGTCGATTTCTGCGGGAGTCCACTTCTGCACCCCGATGCGCCTCGCCGCTTCCAAAATCAGCGATTTCTTTGTGCTGGATTCGTTCATCGCGTCGTAGGCTGCTCCCCAGCCAGTAGCCGACGGTACTTAATCACATTATTGTTGTGCTCCGCTAGCGTGGCGCTGAAGAAATGCCCGCCCTGCGTGTTAGCCACGAAATAAATATATTCGGTGTGCGCCGGCTGATATGCGGCACGAAGCGAAGCTTCGCCGGGATTGCCGATGGGGCCGGGCGGCAGGCCCGTGTGCGTGTACGTGTTGTATGGCGAATCGATGCGCAGATCCGCCAGCGTAAGCGTGCCCTTGTAGCTGTTGGTTTGCTCCAGCGCGTAAATCACCGTCGGATCGCACTGCAGCGGCATCGATTTGTGCAGCCGATTTTCGAATACTCCAGCGACCAGCGGCCGCTCTTCGCGCTTGGGAGTTTCGCGTTCCACCAGTGAAGCCAGCGCAACGATCGACGCGATCGGCCGCGCACTGATACTCGCAGTCGACGAAGAAACGGAAGCGTCCGGAATCGTAGAGCTGAGCGCCGGCGCAGCTCCCTCGGTCCCAGATCCCCCGGTGCCAGTTCCTCCGCCGGGCGGACTCGCGGCCGAAGAAGTGGTAACCAAATTCCACTCCTCTTTAAATTTTCTCACCATGTCGGCGGTCAGTGTCGCTGCCGTCGGATGCCGCGGCAAGTTATACGTAGCAGGGAATAGGAATCCTTCCAGCGTGCTCGCGCGCGGAGCCAGATCCTGAATCAGGGCGGGGTCTTTGGCGGCGCGAAGAAATTCGCTTGCGGGCATGAGCTTGGCGGCCTCCAAATCACGCGCGATATCGAACATCGTTTCGCCTTCCCGCACCGTGAAAGGCTGCTCGTATACCTGGCCGTTGGCCAACTTCCAGAAAACGTCATGAGCGGAAATCGGCTCGTTAAAGAAATATTCTCCGGCTTGCAGGGAGCGGCGCGGATGCCGGCGGGCATAAAATTCAAAAGCAATCGCGCTGCGGATCACGCCTTTTCGGCGCAGCAAACGCGCCACCGAACGGCTCGAGGCGCCGTGAGGCACTTCCACAAAAATCCCTTCCGCGGGAAAGCCCTGGTAGGGATGATGCACCGAGACCCACAGCCACCCGGCAACCACCGCCAGCAGCACTAAAAGGATCAGTAAAATTTTGCCCACGTCCGCTAAATCTCCGCATTCACAAGTACTAACTTAGATGCCATTTGGATTGCGAAAGCTACCGCTCCAGATATTCCTTCAACATCACTGCAGCGGCCAGCGCATCGACCGTCAATTTGCCCTCGGACTTGTTGGCGCGCGCCGGCTTGCCGGCATCTCTGCGTGATGGCGAACGCACCGACGGCGCAATAGTCCTGCCACCCTGCTCTTCCAGCAGGCGCTGCGCTTCCCAACTGGTCAGCCGCTCATCCACCATCTCCACCGGTACGCCAATTTGCTTGCGCACGCGTTCTGCAAAGCGCGAAGCTTCCTCGGCCATTTCACCGTGCGAGCCGTCCAGCCGCAGCGGCAAACCTACAATGATTTGTGTTACTCCCTGTTCGCGCGCCAGTTCCCGGAGCCGCCGCATATCTTCATTGCGATTGACCCGTTCCAGCGTTGCCAAAGGCTTAGCCAGGCGCGATTCCGCATCTGCAATCGCCAGTCCGATGCGCGCGCGGCCATAATCCAGCGCCAGAATTGCCGCGGGCTTGGCTTGATTTTTGGAAGGTAGCAACTGCGTCACCTGATAAGTATACCGGGTGCCGGTAACGACGCCCAAGGCTGCTCTCCACAGTAACGACGCAATCTGCATCCGGTGTTACGGCTGGCGGCCTCGCGTACTGTTTTGCCACTGCTCCCACAGGCCCATCGACTTTATCTCCTGGTCGAGTCCGGTCTCTTTCATGGAAGCCTCAATTTCTGCTCGTGAAAGCCGTTTACCCAGCGGCTGGACGCGGTCGGCGATGCCCCAGGCAGTAAGCGCCGCGATCACCGTATGGAGTTTCAGTGCGCGGATATCCACTTTGTCGAGTGTGTCGGAAGCGGCGTGATAATTCGGCAGGTAGTTCGCCTCTTCTTGATTGGCCACCAGCGTGGGCACTCCTTCGATCATAAAATCGAAATGGTCTGTGCCCGTTTCCGCGTCGAGCGTATGACGATTCACGCTCCACGAATCGAGCGGCTTCAGAACTTCCCTGACGCCCGCTTCGATGTCGCGCCGGCCACCCAGCGAGTAACCGGTCACGCGCCCGATCCCCGAATCGTAAATGACCACGGCGCGAATTTTGTCGATCTCGGGGCGATGGGTTTTTACGTAGGCCCACGAACCAAGCAGCCCTTCCTCTTCGCCGCTGAATAAAATGAAGCGAATCGTGCGTCGCGGACGCAAGCCGGTAGCTTTCAAAGCGCGGGCCGCTTCGATCACCAGGGCCGCGTTGCAGCCGTTGTCCAGCGCGCCAGTCCCCAAATCCCATGAATCGAGATGCGCGCCGAGAATCACCGATTCTTCCGGCTTTTCGTAGCCGGGAATTTCTCCGACCACATTTTCCTGCTCTATCGGACCGCCTATTTTATTGGGCATGGAAAGGCGCACCCGAATTTTGCCGGGATAGGCCAGCACCGTGCGTGAAAGTCGAAGGGCGTCTTCGCGCGCGATGATGGCCTGCGGGATTTTCTCAAGCTCGCCGTCGGGAATATTGGTGTGACGATAGAGCAGCAGCCGCTCGCGTTGTCCCACCCACAATATCGCCGCTGCGCCGCCGCTGACGGCGCGATCGATGATGTCTGGCGGCCGGGAATATTCGGCGAACAAGTCAGCCCAGGTGGAACCGGTGTCCGTATGCACCAGTAACAGTGCGCCTTTTATTTGCGCGCCGGCCGCGGCGAAATCATCAGCCGTCCCGTAGCCGATGTCCACCACGTCAGCTTCTATGCCGCCCTCCGGCGTGGCCGGCGACCAGCCCACGCTGACGGCGCGTAATGGAAATTTTAGATCGCCGAGAAGTTCCAGGCGCGTTTCGCCTTCACTCCAGGTAACCGGTATTTGATATTTCTCGGTGTGTACGTCCACGCCTGCGGCGCGAAATGCGGTTGTGGCCCACTGGACAGCGCGCGCCATCGACGGGGTTCCCGTAACGCGTCCGCCAATTTCGTCGGTCAGCCGGCGCAGATTTTCCTGCATCGGCGAAGGACCCATGATCAGCGGCAGTATTTTTGCCGCGGCTTCCGCGCACGAAGAAGAAGCGTCCGTGGTACACGCGCCCGCGGCCTGCGGAGTCTGCAGACGATGGAGAGGATCGTTTTGTGTGGAAGAAGTGGACGGCGGCAGTTGAGCGTCGATCTGCGGCGTAAAGGCTATAGTGACGATGGACAAGAAAGTTAGAAAAGGCGCGCGAAGGCGCATGAGGTTACCTCTTTTTCTGACGCGCTACAGGCGGCCAAATCTTAACTCACAGCCGGGTCGCAGCAAAAAAGTTTCGCCACAACATCAGCGATTAAACTTCGAACATTCAAATCTGTCTTCAGGACCTGGGGCTTTAGCGGTGGGCACGAGATCAGCAAGAAACAGGGCTTCAGTCCTGCAGCGACTCGCCCACCCCACCGGGCCACAAACGAGTTATGGTTTCGGCGCCAGCCTCGGATTCAAAATGCAGTCGGCAATGCGCGCCACGCGTGACATTTCGGCTACGTCATGGACGCGCACGATGTGCGCGCCGTTGAGAATGCTGGCGGTCACCGTGGCAGCCGTGCCCCAGATTTTCATTTCTGTGCTCGTGGGCCTGCCATGCATGGAGAGCGTTCGGCCGATGAAGCCTTTGCGGGAGGTTCCGACCAGCAAAGGAAATTTTAGCTTCGCGATCTCCGCCAGTTTCTGCAGTAGCTCGTAATTTTGCGCCCAGCTTTTGCCGAAGCCGATTCCTGGATCGACGATAATTTGCGACCGTGCGACTCCGGCTTTGCGCGCTATGGCCACCGATTCACGAAGGCCGCACAGCACATCCTTGATCACGTCGCGCGCAAAAGGTTTTTGCTGCATGGTTAGCGGTTCGCCGCGCATATGCATGAGGATAAGCGGAACCCGCGCCTGCGCTGCAACCTGGGAGATGCGCGAATCGTAGTGCAACCCGCTTACATCGTTGATAATTGCGGCGCCGGCGTCTACGGCTCGTTGCGCGATTTCTGATTTGCGCGTGTCGATAGAAATGGGAATTTTCAGCCGCTTGCGAAGCGCTGAAAGCACCCGCGCAAGCCGCCTCCATTCTTCTTCAGCGCTAAGTTCGTGCGCGCCTGGCCGCGTGGATTCCGCGCCAATGTCGATTAGGTGCGCTCCGTCGCGCTCCATTTGCATTGCATGCCGAATGGCTCTTTCTGGCGAGAAGAAATTTCCGCCATCAGAGAAACTGTCAGGAGTGATGTTGAGCACGCCCATGATCAGCGTACGCTCTCCAAGAACGAGCGTATCGTTGGGCAGTTTGAGCCTGGTGGGCAGTTTCAGACGGAATTTTTGTCGCTGCGTCACGCACTCGAAGTTTAATGCAAACCTGCGTGACGCGCAGAGAATAGCGGCTCGCTAAATCAATCTAGATCGATGTCGCGCAAGGGTTTTCCGGCGGGCGCGTCTTTCGCCTTCTTCATGGCTTCTTCAAACTTTTTTGCCAGGATGTCTTCTTTGTTGTGTTCCTGATTCCAGGAATCGCGGAATTTGTCTTCGCGATTGCGCTGTTGCTCGCTCAAAATGCCGGCCGCGTCGGTAAGATCGACGTTCGGTCCTGCTTTAGGAGGCGCTTCGTGCGAAAGCACCGCGCCGAACACGGAATCAATCACCAGTTTGGTGTGGCAACAGGGGCAGGTGACGTGCAGGTTGTCCATATTTTGCTTCGCCATGAGCGTATTCTACGCCATTTTCACTGGGTGTTAGCAACGTCAGAAACCAGCAGTTCGCATTTTGCTGAGTGGAGAAAACCACGTCATTTTTGATGATGGGCGCATCGGCAGCCTGAGTGGTGATCCCCAAATAAATTTAAACAACTACCCAGTCTGTTTGTACTTTCGGCGGATGCAGCAACGTCTGCATCACCACGCAATACTGTTCCGTTTTTTCGCGCAGCGCTTTCAATTGTTCCGGCGTCGCTCCCGGCGCCTCAATGTCATAGCGCACCTGCAGAGATTCAAAACCCACGGGCGCGTCTTTTGAGATTCCCAACGTCCCGCGCAGATCCAAATCTCCCTCCACGGTGACTTCTACCTTGTTCGTCGCGATGCCCATGGCCGTGGCCACCATCTGGCAGGTGATTTGCGCGCACGCAGCCAACGCTCCCAGCAGCAGATCGCCCGAACACGCGCCGGTGCCCGCGCCTCCGACTCCCGAGTGTGCTTCCGCCTGATACACTGCCCGTCCGATGTCCACGGAGCAAGCTATGGGCGCGCCGCTTTGGCCGCCTTTGGCTTTCAGCTTGATCCGCGAGCTGCTCGGGTCCTTGCGATATTGCTCCTTCAACGGTTTTTGAATGGTTCTGAGATCCATGAACGCTCCGATGTGTCTTGGTGTTTTTGCAAAATTGAAACGCAATGACCGCAATAAATTCGAAACGCGGCGTGCGCGCTTGGTACAATTTCATTTGCTTGCTAGCATGCCTAACCCGGAGGCCACATGCCTAAGTTTCTCATCGAGCGTGAAATCCCTGGAATCGGCAATCTTTCTGACGCAGAAATCAAGGAGGCCGCGCAAAAATCCGTAGCCGTTCTCCGAAGCATGGGTCCTGAAATTCAGTGGCTGCAAAGTTACGTCACTGGCGACAAGTTGTATTGCGTCTATCTCGCGCCCGACGAAACGATGATTCGCGAACACGCAAAACGCGGTGGCTTTCCCGCAAATCGCATCTCTGCAGTTCGCCGCATGATCGACCCTTCGACCGCGGAATAATCCCTCTAATTCCCGATCAACTATCTAAACCTCAAATCAGCTGATTCGGTCAGCATCACCGCGTGCACACAAAATTTTGCCCATGTGCGTCCGGCAAAATTAAGACGGAGCGCCGGCGGAATCGTGACGCGATACTTCCTGAATGGCTTGCTCCAGTTGCATCACCCAACCTTCCATCCATGCGGTTCTGCTCGCTGCAGTAGTCAATTCGCGCCGCGCGATTTCCAGACTGCTCTCCAATTTCGCTTGTTCCAGCGGCGCCAGTGGTGCTCCCATCGTTTGTCGCAATGCCGTTGCCGCTCCGGCTAGCCGCAACGCACGCTCCGGTTGCGTTTGTGACGCCGCGGAGCAAGCAATGGATTCCAACACTCGCGCTATACCCCGCTTGTGTTCTAGGTCGTGAAATACCGCGATGCTCTCGCGAAACAGTTTGTCCGCTACGCGATAGTTTTTTTGGTCCTGTGCCAGATTGCCGAGATCGGCGAGTGAAGCTGCGATGCCAGGCCGATCGTTGAGCTCTCGAAAAGTCGCCAGGCTTTGTTCATAAAGTGCCTGTGCTCCCGCCGAATCACCTTGTTTCCGAGCTACGTCCCCTTCGTGGTTAAGCGTCCACGCAATTCCGCTGCGATCTCCCAATTCTCTAAAGGTCGACAAACATTGCGCGTACAAAGTACGCGCCTGCGCATAATCCTGCCTCAGCGTTGCGACGTTCGCGATATTACTAAGAGCCCGCGCTACGGAGTGGGCATCGCCGAGTTCCCGGCACACCGCCAGGCTTTCTTCAAACAATGCGTGCGAATCCTGCAACTCCGCGCGGTCTTGCGCATTTACCGCCAAGGCATTCAAAGCGGTGGCGATGCATTTCTTGTCGTTCAGTTTGCGCGCGATGTCCAAACTGTCCGCGATGAGATCGTATGCAGCAGCGTAGTCTCCCTGTTCGCGAGCCAGAATTCCTGCCGCAAAAACGGCGCGCAGACGCGCGATGGTGGGTTTTTCAGCCCCAGCAATCTTCAGCAGTTTCGCCAAGCGGTCCCGCCCTTCCGCAAGATGCTCTCGCGACTCCCAGAAGCGAAACAGCGCTGCGCCAAGGCGCAAACCCCACTCCGCGCTGCCCGTCTCCAGCAGCCACTCCAATGCGGTGCGAAAATTGTCGTGTTCGATTTCCAGGCGGTCCAGCCATCCTGCCTGGTGGATGCTGGCGTCCTCTGCCGCTCCTTCTTCCGCCAGCACGATCAGATACGCGGCATGCGCGCGCCTGGTTTGCGGTTCTTCTCCGGCCGCTTTCAGTTTCTCCAGGCCATACTCACGCATAGTCTCCAGCATGATGAAGCGCGGTTCGCCATCGGCTTGCTCGGTCTGCCGCACCAGACTCTTATCCACCATGGAAGTCATGCCATCCAAAACATCCAGAGCGAGATCGTTTTTGGTGTTGCAAACGGACTCCACCGCTTCCAGCGTGCATCCGCCGACAAAAACAGAAAGCCTGCAAAAAAGTTTCTGTTCGTGCGCATCGAGCAGGTCGTAACTCCAGTCGATAGCTTGCCGCAGGGTTTGTTGCCGCGCGGGCAAATCGCGCGCGCCGCCCGTCAATAATTGCAGGCGGCTCGCCAGTCGTGTGCGGATGGCGGAGGGAGAAAGTAGTTTGGCGCGCGCCGCGGCCAGCTCAATGGCTAGCGGCAGGCCGTCCAGCCGCGCGCATATCTCCCCCACTGCGCCGGCATTTTCTTCCGTCAATTTAAAATCGGCCTTCACGGCTGCGGCGCGCTGCACAAATAGTGCTACCGCCGAATATTGCGAAAGTGCCTCCACGGAGAGCGAAGAACTCGCGTCCGGCAACGCCAGCGGAGGCACAGGAAATTCATGTTCTTCGTATACGTGCAAGGGTGCGCGACTGGTTACCAGCAACTTCAGGCTCGGCGCCAGCGCCAAGAGTTCGGCGAGCATTGGCGCCGCTGCGACCATGTGCTCAAAATTGTCCAGCAGCAGCAACACCGGCCCGCGCAGCGAATGCTGCAAATATTTTTTCAAACTCTCAAGCTGCGGTTGGCCACCGGTTTCTTTTACGCCCAGCGTTTGCGCGATCAAAAATGGAACCATTCCAGATTCGTTTACCGCGGCGAGGGGGACGAAATAGACGCCGGTGGAAAAATGCGCAGCCAGATCGCGCGCTACTTCCAGGGCCAAGCGCGATTTGCCAATTCCTCCCGGGCCCGTAACAGTCACCAGGCGCACATCGCGGCGTTGCAATAATTCCTTTACTGCGGCGACTTCCTTGTCGCGGCCAACAAATTTTGTTCCCGACAGCGGCAAGTTGCTGGGGCGATTTTCCGGAGATTTGTGGTGCAGATCCGAAATGCGATCGCGCAACTCCGCAAGATCGCGGGCCAGGTCGCGCGTGGATGCGTAGCGTTTACTTGGTTCCTTGGACAGGCAGCGCTCCACCACCCAGGTAAGCGGCGGCGGAACTTCCGGGTTCAACGCGGCGATCGCTTGCGGTTCTTCCGCGGCAATAGCGAGCAGCGTTTGCGCCTGGGTGCCGCGGCGAAACGCGCGTTTGCCGGTGACCATTTCGTAGAGCATCAATCCAAACGCGAACTGGTCAGAACGGAAGTCCACGGCGTGGCCGTTGGCTTGTTCCGGAGACATATAATCGATAGTGCCCATGAGCACGCCGGGCTGTGTCTGGAACACCGCGGTGGTGCAGGCCTCGCCGATCTCTGCGCCCATTCCCACGCTGGCGGGCGTGAACTTGGCCAAACCGAAATCGAGAATCTTCACGGAGTCGTCGGCGACCATCACGTTTTCGGGTTTCAAATCGCGATGGATGATGCCGGCTTCGTGCGCGTTGGCGAGGCCATCGGCGACGCACGTGGCGATGCCAATAATTTTGCGCATGGGGAGCGCGCCGGCAGTCAGCAGCTGGCGCAGCGTTTTTCCTTCGACAAACTCGAGCACCAGAAAATCCACGCCGGACTGATGACCGATGTCGTGCAGGGTACACACGTTGGGATGGGCGAGGCGGGAGATGGCGCGCGCTTCCTGTTCGAGGCGCTGGCGCAAATCACCTTGGTGAGAAAGATGCTCGGGGAGAACTTTGATGGCGACGGTGCGATCGAGGCGCGTGTCGGTGGCGCGGTAAACTTCGCCCATGCCACCGGCGCCGAGTGGCGCGATGATTTCGTAGGGACCCAGACGGGTACCTGGGGGGAGAGGCATACGTAGCGCCAGTATACAGGCGTTTAGTTAGCGTGGTCGTGAGCGCGGAGGGGCTGCGGCGGCACGCGGTGGAGCGGATTTTAGTTGAGCGGGTTGACGAAGACCCAGACGGTTTTGGTGACGTCGCTGTAGAAGAGGGTGACGCTGACGTCGCGAGGGTTTTGCTTGAACGCGAAGTGATAGCGGAATTTTTCGTGAAGATTTTTTGCTGCCACGCCCTTCTGGAAACGGCCATGAAATTCCTTGACGTCGGTGCAGGGCGCGACATCCTTAAAAAAGTTCTTGCCGATGACGTTTTTCTTTTCGAGGTGGGCGAGCTGGGACTCGTACTTATTGAATTGCAGGACGGTGCCGTCGGAGCTGAGCTGAATGGCGCCGTGAGGAAGGGCGTCCAACTCGGAGGGCTTGAGAGTGTCAATTTTGGTATACAGGGCACTTTTGAGATCGGTTTCGACGGGCATGTGTTCCTCCAGGGGTCCAGGGAATGGTTAGCAGTCTCTAAGATACCGAGAATGCTAACGGGCCGGGTGGAACCATCCGGAAGGCGCTTTGAAAGCGACACGAGTGAAATGCTGTAGGCATTTAGTGTGAGCGGTGTGAGTGTTAGCAAGAGCGGCAACACCTCCCACCTGTTTTGCACAAGAGTTCAGATTTGCATGAAAGGAAAAGGTTTGCGGGATTTCCAAGAGGCGAAAATAGCGCAAGAGTTCGTATTTGTAAGAAAGTAAAGGAGATGACAGATTTTGTAAGTCTATTGGAATGTGCAAGATATGAACTCTTTGCAAAGAGTTCATAATTGGTTGAAAGTAAAGGAGATGCGTCGCTTTTAGTGTTTCCCGTAACCTCTCTGCAATGTGGGAGATATGAACTCTTGTGAAAACTGTTCGAACCGAGCGCGCTATTCCTTCGGTTGGCCAGATTGGACAGGATAGGCAGGTTGGACAGCGCGGAGTGGAAGCGAAGGGAAGAGGCGGGCGCAAAGTGCCGACGATGGGCGCCATTTGACGGAAAAGCGGCGGGTGGATGCGGTTCGAATGGAAGGTCGACGTTCATGAACAAGTATACTATATGATTATCTAAATGTCAAGGTACTAGTATGGGTGAGCGGCCGGGACTATGCTTGCCCGGATTCGAAAGGGGTGGGAGATGAAGATCGACAAGAAGTTCAAGGCGAAGCTGCAAAAGAGCTCGAACAAGGGCGGGTGGACGTATTTGGTGTGGCCGGAGTCGGCGGAATTTTTTGGGACGCGCGGACACGTCAAGATCAAAGGAAAGATCGATGGGCATCCCATTGAGGCGGCGTTCACGGCCATGGGCGGGGGGAAGCACATGCTGCCGGTGAAGGCGGAGACGCGCAGCGCGATCGGGAAGGACGTGGGAGATACGGTGGGGGTGTTGCTGGAAGAGCGGATCGAGAAGGCGCGCAAAGCTAAAGCATGAAGTGCATTGCCGATGACACGCTGGAGAGGGAGAGCGCCCATGCCCTTTGTAGATACGAATGGATTGAAGGTTATTGAACGGCTGCCGGGATGGAAGGGGCGGTACGTGCATTCGGCGAGCATGACGTTCGCACACTACGAGTTCGCCGCGGGCTCGAAGATTCATGAGCACTTCCACCCGGAGGAAGAGGTTTATGAAGTGATCGATGGCGAACTGGAATTGACCATCGACGGAGAGACGGAGATTGCCAAGCCTGGGATCGTTGCGATTGTGCCCGGCAACGCGCGGCATTCCGTCAAAGCGCTGACGAATGGGCGGCTGATTGTGGTGGACCATCCTGCGCGTCCAGAGTTTGGGTAGGCGGAGTTCGGGTAGGCGGAGTTTGGATGGGCGTCGCGGGCGCGGGGGCGCGCAGGTGAAGCCTGCGCGAAGGTAGTGCAGACCAGAGTAACTTTAGTCCGGTGTACCGCCGGCACATGAAAACGATCGGGTATCTGGGGCTGATCGACAAACTGTTTGGGGCGCGGGCGACGACGCGGAACTGGAACACTATCGTGGCTGTCGCGCGGATTCTGAAAGGCGAAGACAAGAAAGCCAAGCGCGATCGAAGAGGTGAGTTGCCGGCCGCCGGAATTGCGCAATGTTTTGATAGGGCGTCGAAGCCGGAATGGTTATGCGACGACGGTGAAGGGGGGCGCGGGGGCGCGCAGGTGAAGCCTGCGCGAAGGTTGCAATTCTTGCGACGACATGTGCTTCAGGGGCTAAAGCCCCGTTCTGCATCGAGCGTACGCGGAGGCTGAAGCTCCTGCCTCCTAAAGAAAGTTCGCGCCGCGGCGACTAGTCGTGGAATTGTTGGGACGCGGGGCGCGCAGGTGAAGCCTGCGCGAAGGTAGAGAAGACCGGAGCAACTTTAGTCGGGTGTACCACCGGCGCATGAAAACGATCGGCTATCTGGGGCAGATCTGGGTAGGCGGAGTTTGGATGGGCGTCGCGGACGCGGGGCGCGCAGGTGAAGCCTGCGCGAAGGTAGAGTAGACCGGAGTAATTTTAGTCAGGTGTACCGCCGCACATGAAAACGATCGGGTATCTGGGGAAGATCGACAAATTGTTCGGTACGCGGGCGACGACGCGGAACTGGAACACTATCGTGGCTGTCGCGCGGATTCTGAAAGGCGAAGACAAGAAAGCCAAGCGCGATTGAAGAGGTAAGTTGCCGACCACCGGAATCGCGCAAATGTTTTGATAGGAAGCGTCGATAGGGCCAGGCTGATGTGGTGGCGCCCGGCACGCGAGTCGTTTGCTGGTCACATGAGTATGGAAGTCTACGGCAGGAAGCCGGAATTGTTATGCGCCGCGGGCGCGGGGCGCGCAGGTGAAGCCTGCGCGAAGGGGAATTATCCCGGAGATGATTCGGCGGGGCGGTGCGCGGGGCTGAAAGCTCCCGCCTCCTAAGGAAACATCGGAAGAGTGTCGCTTGGTCAGGAGTCATGCGGCGTTCCACCTCTCGAACCCCGCCCTCCAAAAATCTGAGGACGGGGCACACGGCAGGAAGGCGGAATGGTTATGCGCCGCGGGCGCGGGGCGCGCAGGTGAAGCCTGCGCGAAGGTTGCAATTCTTGCAACGACAAGTGCTTCAGGGGCTAAAGCCCCGTTCTGCGCCGAGCGTACGCGGGGGCTGAAGCCTCGCCTCCTAAAGAAAGTTTGCGCCGCGGCGACTAGTCGCGGAGTTTTTGGGATGGGGGCGCGCAGGTGAAGCTTGCGCGAAGGTTGCAATTCTTGCGACGACAAGTGCTTCGGGGGCTAAAGCCCCGTCTGCATTGAGCGTATGCGGGGGCTGAAGCCCCCGCCTCCTAAAGAAAGTTCGCGCGGCGGGCGCGGGGCGCGCAGGTGAGGCGTGCGCGAAGGTAGAGTAGACCGGAGCAACTTTAGTCAGGTGTACCGCCGGCACATGAAAACGATCGGGTATCTGGGGCAGATCTGGGTAGGCGGAGATCGGGTGGGCTAAGGCTTTATAATCCGGGGATGGCGCTGGTGGTTTTTCTCCGTGGAGTGAATGTTGGCGGGCACCGGACGTTTCGTCCGAGCGTGCTGGCCAAAGAACTGAGCGAGTACGGAGTCGTGAATGTGGGAGCGGCTGGGACGTTTGTGGTTCGAAAGCCCGGGCCTCGAGCAAAGTTCCGTGCGGAACTGCTGCGAAGGCTGCCGTTCGAGGCGGAAGTGGCGCTGTGCGATGGCCGAGACATTCTCCACATGGAGAAGGAAGATCCGTTTGGGGCCGAGCCGGCGCGACCCGACAGGGTGCGATTCGTAAGCATCCTGACGAAAGGCGAGTGCGGACTGACTTCCGTTCCGTGCGCATTTCCGCCGCGCGGGGAGTGGTTTGTGCGAGTGGTCGCGACGCAAAAGCGATTCGTTTTTGGAGAGTACCGCCGGCACATGAAAACGATCGGGTATCTGGGGCAGATGGACAAACTGTTTGGTGCGCGGGTGACGACGCGGAACTGGAACACTATCGTGGCTATTGCGCGGATTTTGAAGGGCGAGGACAAGAAAGCCAAGCGCGATTGAAGAGGTGAGTTGGTGGCTAAGCGGAGTCGCGCAAACTTTTAGACAGGAACGTCGATATGGCTAGGCGGATGTGCTGGCTGGTGCTGTGTTTTGCGTTGGGAGCAGGCGTGCTGGCGTCAGGACGAGGCAGCGCGCGGTTTGCGCAGGCGAGTGAGGCAGAGAGTGGGGCGCGGGCTGATGGCGTGGCGGTGCTGGAGCGGAAGCTCGATACGCGGGTAGCGAAATTCGATACCGGCGGGCGGACTTTGCTGCAATGCGTGGTGGACCTGGCGTTTCAATACAAGCTGCCGGGGGCCATTGAGTATGCCGGCGGCGGTGGTGCGACGCGGAAGCTGGAGCTGCAATTTGAGGATGAAACGGTGCGGTCTATGCTGGAAAAACTAGTGAAGCAGAACGCGGGCTACAGGGTGGATTTTTCCGGGGGCATCGTGGACGTATTTTCGCCGAGGGCGAGGCAGGATGCCGAAAATCCATTCAACGAGGTGATCCGGGATGTTAGCGTGAGGGATGTGGATACTCACCAGGCAGATGCTGATCTTTTGTGTGCCTTGGGCCGCCAAAGGGGCGGGCAAGTTTGCACTGCGAGCATAGCCAAAGGTCAATGGCCGAACGTGAAAATCACGCTGCACATGCAGAATGCCAAGGTGTACGAGATTTTAAATGCGATCGTGGCGCAAAATGGCGAAGCGATCTGGGCAGTGACTTACTGGCCGGAAGAGTATTACAAGCGAAATGAGAATTTTTGGTATGTGTATGCGCTGGAAGAGGCGTTTCGGGAGACGGTTTACGAGGGATTAGTGGCGGCGCGGCGGTAGCCGTCGATGGGGGCGTTGCGACGCGGAGCGAGAACAGGCCGGGTAACTACTTGGGTATGAGAATCGGTATTGGACGTGCGGCGAGCTGTGCAAGAAGAACGGGCAATTGAGAGTAGGCATGGTCGATCGCATTTTCGTCAAACGAGTTCGGATAATTCATATGTCCCACGAGATTACGAGGCACTCGTATACTTTCCAAGATTGCGATCCACTGATTTGTGGAGGGTATGATCGGGGTAAAGAGGTGACTGTTTGCCCGGATGATTTCAGTCAGATCGGTGAGAAAAAGCAAATAAATATCATGCGTACCGGGATGGGCGTTCCTAGGTTTAGCAGCGTAGCTCCTCCGGAACGCGTTTGCTCTTGTGATTGTCTTGCCATTGACGGCAACGGCCCACCAGTTTGCACTAATCTGAACGGACAAGACCGAATGGATCACAACCCGGACCGTGTTCTCGATGGCGTAGAGCTTCCAGTAAAGTCTAGAACCTACGCTCCTGCCACAGCTGTCGACCCGAGAAGGTAAAAAGGCAAAGTGTCTGAAGTCTTGCACGGGAGCCATGTCTGTTTACTTTGTCTTCTTTTTCTTCTTACGTGCAGCGTACAGACTTTGATTGACTACTGCGGCGTTCGTCCCTAAAAGGTCCGCAATTTCAACATTTGTGAACCCTGCGATGCTCAGTTCTCTTGCTTTGTCAGCGAGTGTAGTTGTCTTTAAGTTTTGGATTAACAACAACGCCAGAAGACGCTCCACCCTGTCGTTCGAATCCTCCTTCATGTTAGCTCCTCTTCTTGATCTTGCGAAGATTCGACGTCAGCGTTCGAATTACCGCGACCGATGTATTTAGAACGTCCGCGATGGTCTGATTATCAACGCCGGCCATCTTCAGTAGCCGCGCACGCTCTGTGGTGCTCTTGTCCACACCAACTTGGATGCTTACTACTTTAATTAGAGTATCAAGCTTGTCATTTAGGTCGCGAAGTAAAGCAGTGTCGTCCGCATCTCTAGGCACGGTGCCCCCCCTTCCATTTGCCGCGGCCAAATGCTGCCGGATAAGCGTGGCGTAGGCGCAGCGAATCATCCCTCTCAATATAACCCCAGTATAGGTGCTGACCCTCGTGACGGGCCCGCAGGTCGGTAAGCTGGGCCCGCAGGTCGGTAAGCTTCTGTAGTTGGTCGATTGAATACTGGTCTATCTGCCCTTCAAATTGCAAAAAGAACACTCGCGCTGGTGCTTCTAACAATCTTTGGATCTGATTGCCTTGTTTTCCCCACTTACCAGGGGTGACAGTTCTTACGCCGACGCCTGGACCTTTTAAAGTGAATGCAGCGCTGTATCGTTTGTTTTTCATCCGCAATTTGTTCGTATAAAAATCGGTCTTCTCTCCGCCCCAATCCTGATGCTTCCCGGAATCTGCGAAGAGACGTTTTAATCCGCGCTTGAACGTACTCTCAGGCAGTGGGGGGAGGGACTTGACGATTCCATTTCGCTTCAGGACTTTCTTAAATTGATCGACATCGTCGATCGTTACCTCCGTGGCCCGGCCTTGGTGGTGTCTTTTATTGTTGATATTGACGGTGACGCGCCCTTGGGTTCGTTTGGTCGGTAGAGCATTTCGTTTCGTCTTGTTTAGCGCCAGTCTCAAGATTCTGGCTTTATAGTGATGCACGTCGTCTATTTTCTCGTAGACGATTGGATAGCGCCCCGTTGCCTGCCTTATAAGAACATCTCCAAGCAATCTTTTTCCCGCTTCGGTCACCCGCTTTGGAGTTATTTTCCCGTTTAGCTCCGCAGAGATCTCTTTGGCCGTCCACTGCTTTCGCTTCCCAGAGTAGATAACGTTCCACACAGCCAACTTGCTACCGCCGCCTTTTAGGGCGTTTGACCACCTTTGAAGGTTCTCTTCGAGATTTGAGCCAAGGTCCATCACTGGGTTGTGCATTCGGCGCATCTCCTTAGCGGACCGACTGCCTTATGTGAATTACCTTAGCCACTGATGGTTAACGTCGGGTTCGTTTTGCTTTTCTGAGCGTTCGATTTTTGCGATTGGGTACGAGGGTGCTGATGTTATTTGCACCCATTCCGGTAACTTTTCCGACTTGATCGGGAGAGCCACCCAACTTCACGGCTATCAAAATCAATAGATTTCGAATTTGGCGCAGTTCCTTTGCCAGCTTAGGATCCATGGCCTCTCCTTGCACATTTGGTGTGCTTCAAATCCGCGTTACCGTTACCTCGTGAGCTGAGGCACACTCAAAATTTTTGAATATTGGAGTGCTTCAGTCCTCGCTTCAAACCCTTGTTTATGGCGCTGACGCGAGAAGTGCGTATTTTTAGCAGCGAACGGATATCGGTCGGGCTTGCGCCGAGGCTCAGGGCATTGAGTATGTAGATGTTTTCCAACATTTCGATTAGTGCATCAAATTTATCGGCATAGCCAATGTTGGCGTCTGTATTGGGCGCCTTATCGTTATTCGATTTCAAGTTTTATTCACCTCGTTCAATATGTTTCGTAATTCTGGTGACTCGGTCCATACTGCAACCTACAATTTTACGTATCGTGTGACTTTTAACGCCGGTACTTGCAAGGGATGTAATCAATAAGTCGCGTAACAGCGTTTCGAGATTCTCGCTTTTTGTCCTAGCCTTGCCATTATTCATTTTCGGACTCCTTTCCTACTAGCCTCATCTTTTTTCCTTGCTTCTCTGACTTGCGAATGCTGAACAACGCCACCCGAACCGCGTTGGAACTCATTCCAATTAGCTCTGCAATTCCACTCGGCGAAAAGCCGACACGACTCAGGAGGGCGATCTGTTGCTTCTGAGGGAGGTCTTTAATGGCAATTAAAGCTAGCAATCGCACTGAGATTTCGTCCAATTTCATTCCTTTCTGCTTTCCCACGCGATCTCCCTTTCTATGAACGACAGATGCAGAACGCCAATTATGCTAATGACGTCTAACTGCATTAGCTAAACTAGGCTCTGTACTAGCTCTAGCAGCTACATTATAGCAGATAACTAATGGAAAAATAGTTCCAAGCCATTATTGCAAGACTCTAGCGATGACTGTTGAGCAGGTCCCGCAGGATTTATTCGGCAAATCTGGGACGGAATGGAATTGAACGGAATCTTGGATTTAATTTCCTTGGATCGGTTATTGGCCCCTGTTGAACGCGCATGTGTGCGGTGGCAGAGAACCAGGCGGAAAAAAGTTCTCGGCTTCGCCTGAGAACCGGGGTGAGTAAGTATGTGATAAAAGAAGAAAAGGCAGGGTGGATCATTTTACTTCTGGTGGATGTTTTGCGGTGATATTCTTCGCGCCTATTCTGGCGGGCCCCCTTTTTGAAATGAAGTGGTGAGTGGTGCGGGAGGAGTTTATGGACGCGTCCATCTATAGGCGTGATGTGGCGGGGTTTGTGTTGGCGCGAAGAGCAAGGGCGAAGAGAGATTCCTCGACTGCGCAGCGCGACTGCTTCGCGGGAGCGAAGGAGAAGAGAATGCGTCGCGCTGCTGCGCTCGGAATGACAGGTTGGCGTGTGGCGGACGGAGTTGCTTTGGGCATGCTGGGTCACAACGCCCTTGGGGAGTTGCTAGCGCGAAGAGCAAGGGCGAAGAGAGATTCCTCGGCTGCGCAGCGCGAATCCTTTTCCGCCCGCGACTGCTTCGCGGGAGCGAAGGAGAAGAAACTGCGTGGCGCTGCTGCGCTCGGAATGACAGGTTGGCGCCTGGCGATGGTGGTGGCGCTTTGCATGGCGTTGGGTGCGGGGATGGCGGGGGCGCAGACGCTTGGGGTGACGTATGTGTGCAACGGGGAAAAGATATTTATTGAGAATTGCAACATACGGGACACTTCGGACACGTCGAGGTGCATGGTGGGGCATCCGGAGACGGTGCTGGCGAACGGGTTGATGAAGTACACGTATGAGACGCGAGGGGATTTGAAGAAGCTGCTGCCGACGTGCAAGCAGCCTTCGGCGGAGGAAATTGCGAAGGCGCAGGCGTTTCAAAAAAAGCAGCAGGACCTGTACAACGCGAACGAGAAGAAGGCCATGGATCAACTGAAGACGATCGAGTCGGCGCCGCTGCCGGGGCAAGCGCCGCAAAAGCCGAAGTCGGCGGACGAACGCGCGCTGGCGAGGTGCATTTCGTCGGGAAGGCTGCCAGCGTCGTGCACGGGGAACACGCTGATGGGGGCGTTCAGCCAGATGGTGTCGGCGGTGCTGCCGGACGCGGCGGCGAAAGACGCGGCGGCGGCGGGGCCGGTGATGGCGGGAGTGTTTGAAGGAGCAGGGAAGTGGCGGCTGGATTTTATCGATGGAGGAGTGCTGGTGAACTGCTCGTTCCTGTCGCCGAACCAGCAGGGCTACACGCTGGATTTTAAAAATGGGCGCACGGCGATTGTGATTGATACGACGCCGAAGGCGCTGGTGCTGACGCTGAACCGCGACGGAACGATCTCTGGGCCGGGGCCGGTGGTGATCGATGGAGTGGTGGCCAGCGGGTATGCGAAGGGCGACGCGTCGACGTCGTACAGCGGATACCGGGACCAGAATGGCATGTCGATTTCGGATGCGCAGGCGACGTCGGGCGGCGGGCCGGTGTACACCGCGACGGGCGATCGCGTGTATAACCCGGCGGCGACGAGCACGCAGGGGCATACGGTTTTTGCGAAGAAGACGGCGACGTGCCCGGCGGTGAACCTGTCGTCGAAGGGCGCGAGTGTGGGGATGCAGACGATGCAGACCGATCTGCTGAAGACGATGTTTGGCGGGGATAAAGGGCCGCCGACGCCGCCGGGGATTCGGATGCACGGAATTTATGCGGCGGTGGGGACGGGTTTTAGCGTGCAATTTTTCCCGGAGTCGGCGGTGCTGGGCTGCGGGCCGGATGCGGCGCGGGCGTATCGGTACAGCGTGGTGGCGGATGGGAGCAAGGCGGTGGTGGAGATTGCGGCGCCGGATCATCCGCTGAAGCTGGCGATGAACGCGGATGGGTCGCTGGAGCCGGGGAGCGCGGAGGCGTACCAGGTACATGGGCGGGTGGTGACGGGGCAGGGGGAGAATGATGATTTCACGTTTGCTCCGATGGAGCAGACGTGTAATTTGGGGCGGCTGACGGCGAGCAAGACGATACCGGCGAGCGGCGGGGCGGGGGTGGCGGCGGCGGCTGGGGCGGCGGGTTCGGCTGCGGGGAGTGTGGTGGCGGGAAGCGCGGGGGGTGGGCGGCTGTCGAGCGTGAACGCGCCGACGGGGAATGCGGTGCTGACGATTGTGAGCGGATTCCCGGCGCAGGCGGGAGTGATGAATCCGCTGGCGGGGCATCCGTTTGTGCTGCTGCGGGATGATTATGATGGCGCGATTCGCAAGGCGGGGATCGCGATTCCCGCGGGGATGACGGGGCAGAAATATGTGGGCAGCGTGTGCGGGGCGCGCGCGCCGGAGTGCCAGAAGGCGCTGGGGGCGGTGAGCGCGGATGCGGCGACGGCGATACGAGCGGATTCGAACGGGAAGGGGGCGCTGCCGGGAGTGCAGCCGGGGAAATATTATTTGATGATTTCGGCGCAGTACAACAAGCAGGTGCTGACGTGGGGATTTGCGGTGGAGCTGAAGGCGGGGGCGAATACGATCACGCTGGATCAGAATAATGCGGTGGTGATGAAGTGAGTTGAGGGAGGGGAGTGGATTGGTGGGAGGAAAATCTCCTGAGTCGAAAGATTCGACTATGCTTTCCGTCGGCTGAACGCGGGGCCTGGGAGCGGCAGGCCGAATGTTAAGCATGAATAGTTAAGGAGAAAGCGCTATGAACATCGCAGAGATTCGCGAGGTACTGCTGTGGTGCGCGATCGTCAATATTGGCATTGTGACAGTGTGGTCGATTCTGATTTTGGTGGCGAAGGGATGGCTGAACGGCATGGTGCTGAAGTGGTTCCGGGTATCGGCGGAACATTGCGACAGGATCAACCTCATGGGAATCGTGGTCTACAAGGTGGGCAACATTTTGTTGTTCATTGTGCCGTATATTGCGTTGCGGATTGTGGGATGAGGGCGGAAACGCGGCAGGCGTTGCGGATCTTTGGCTACCGACGGATGCGTGGGTTGGTGATTTTTTTGGTGGGCTTGAGTTGGTGGGTGTTCAGTGGTGATGCGCTGGCGCAGACTGCTTTGCAAGCAAAGGTTGCCGGCATTGCCGCTGACGCGGAAGGGACGGTGTCGGTGGCCTGCCTGCTTCCCGGCACCGCGCTTACTTGCGACTTGCATCCGCACAATCATTCTCCGATGCAGTCGGTGTTCAAATTTCCGGTGGCGCTCACCGTTCTGCACCTTGCCGATACCGGCAAGCTGCTGGCTGACCAGCGCGCCGGCGAGACGATCGGCGTGACACTGCAGCGCACGGTGCGCTTTCTTCCGGAAGACCGCATACCGCACAGCTGGAGTCCGCTGCAAGATCGCTATCCGGCGGGGAACGTGGATGTGCCGCTTAGTGAACTGATCGAGTTGGCTGCCGGTGAGAGCGACAACGTGGCGGCCGAAATTTTGCTACGGATTGCCGGTGGTCCCGCGGTGGTGCAGGAGTACATCCGGTCTCTGGGCATCACGGGGTTTCAACTGCAAGATGGCGAGAAGCGTCTCCACCGCGACCCGCAGGCGCAATACCGCAACTGGATGGAGCCGGCTGCCGCGGTGCAACTGCTGGAACGGCTGGTCAGCGACCCACCGCTTTCTTCGGCAGCCAATGAGTTTTTGGTGCGGGCGATGAGCGCCTCGGTCATTGGCGCTAACCGGCTGCGCGCCGGGCTCCCGGCAGGGACGGTGCTGGCGCACAAGACCGGTTCATCCGGCGATCACAATGGAAAGGCGGAAGCTACCAACGATATCGGGCTGGTCACTCTGCCGGATGGGCGGCGGTTGGCCGTGGCGGTGTTCGTCACCGACGCGCGCGCCAATGAAGCTACGCGCGATAAGGTCATCGCGCGCATCGGACGCGCTGCTTACGATGAGGCGCTGCAAAACTTTGGGACTGGTCGGAGTCACAACCGGAAGAGAGGAATTCACAAGAAAGACCCAGGTTCAGAGAGCGAACCTGGGGCACCCAGCGAGGGACGCGTTGCGGACTACACCTGAGGACGCGAGGAAAACAAACTTTTCCCGGATGACGCTCTCCACGTGATCCGCGGTAGAAAGACTGCTGTGTTCTTTGATGAACTGCCAGATTTCAAACAAATCCAAAGCGGCCTGCGGTGCGCAGGACATACCGCGCCGTCATTTGATTTTAGACTTTAGTTTGGCCAGGTGGGCGTCTAGTTGGTCTTCGGGAATTCCCTCGCCGCGATCAAGCTGTGCGATGCCGTTAGCGATTTTCGCGTTGATGTTGTCGCTATTTTCCAAAAGCCAGCGATCCTGCTCTTCCTGAGTGTCGAGTAAGCGCAACAGCGCTTCTTCAACGCTACGAGAACCAGTCGATTGAAGGTGCCGCTGAAGCCTGGCTTCCAGAGTCGAATCGCGAATGATAATTGGCATGGACTAATCCCCTGAATGGTAGATTCTGCTTCCCGTCGCTGTAGCTAATATACGCTTCCTAGAAAGAGAAATCCTCAGGTGGGAATGACCGCTCGGGGTGCGGTACGGAGCAGCGTGCAGGCGGGCGGAGCATGGGGCGTGGCGGTGTGTGGATACGTCAGAAGTGAGGGTTTCGTAAATGACGGCTAGTGCGAAAGAAAAAATACCGCTTTTTTGTGCCGCGGGCGCTGGGCGCGCAGGTGGGGCCTGCGCGAAGGTGGAGGTCGCAGGGAGATTGTGCATGGGGGACAGGCGACATTGTGTTAAAGCATGAATAGTTAAGGAGAAACGGCTATGAACATCGCAGAGATTCGCGAGGTACTGCTGTGGTGCGCGATCCTCAATATTGGCATTGTGACGGTGTGGGCGATTCTAATTTTGGTGGCGAAGGGATGGCTGAACGGCATGGTGCTGAGGTGGTTCCGGGTATCGGCGGAACATTGCGACAGGATCAACCTCATGGGAATCGTGGTCTACAAGGTGGGCAACATTTTGTTGTTCATTGTGCCGTATATTGCGTTGCGGATTGTCGGGTGAGCCGTAATGGTTGATTGCGAGTAGCGGTAAATGACGGGCACGGCGGAAAGAAAAAACACCGTATTTGTGCGCCGCGGGCGCGGGGCGCGCAGGCGGGGCCTGCGCGAAGGTAAAGGGCGCGAGTGACGAATTGTTTTGATTACATTTGGCAGCAGGGAATTTAAGGGGTGGGAACGGGTTGGTCTTCACGGAGGAAGCGCGGCAGGCTCTGCGGGTCATTGGCTACATCAGCAGGAAGAAATTTGAGGGCCACGAAGCGGTGCAGGCGGGTGTCTTCCGCTTCGTAAACCACGCCCATGCCGTACCCCGCGCAGAGTGAGGATGACTTACACGGCGGGACTCGACACAAAATAACGGCCAGTGAAAAAGGTGCGAAGAGTACAAAAGGCCCCAGACGCAGGTACGGCGTCTGGGGCAGCCGGCGAGCGGCCAGCCTAAAAAAAGACGTTGGGGAATAGAAATTCAAAAGAAAGACCCAGGTTGAGAAAGGAACCTGGGGCACCCAGCGGCCAGCCCCAAAAAAAAGACCTTGGGAACATAGGAAATTCACAAGAAAGACCCAGGCTCAGAAAACGAACCTGGGGCACCCAGGAGAAAAGCTCAAGCAGGAACTTACTGTTTTAGAAGGCCCAACTGGCCCGCAAGTTCATACGAGCGATTTGTGACAGATATTCGTATAATGACAGCTTGAGGACAAAATGACAGAACGAGCGGAAACGCGGCAGCGCGTCAACGAGAACGGTCGAGTGGTAATACCAGCGGCTTTTCGCAAAGCGCTGGGCATAAACATCGGCGATGAAGTGGTGTTGCGGGTGGAGGGCGACGAACTGAGAATCACCACGCTGAAACAGCGCGTCGAGCGAGCTCAGCGGCTGGTGAGGAAGCATGTAAGGCCGGGCACTTCGATCGTGGACGAGTTGCTTGCCGAACGGCGCGAGGCGGCCAAGGATGAATAAGATTGTGCTGGATGCTTCGGCGGTGCTCGCGGTGCTGAACTGTGAACCAGGAGCAGACAAGCTTACGCCCGAGATGTTGAGCTCCGCGACCAGCAGCACCGTGAATCTAGCGGAGGTACAAGGCAAACTCGTGAGCCTGGGGCTGGCTCCAGGCGAGGCATGGGAGGCGACACTCAGCCCCATCCGAGAGGCCACGGATTTTACGGCGGAACATGCGGAGGCCGCCGGGAATCTGATCAGCAAAACTCGTGCACTGGGCCTGTCGCTGGGCGACCGAGCGTGTCTAGCGCTGGGAATGGCGCTGAACGCTCCGGTGTACACGGCCGACGGGTCCTGGAAAAAACTGAAGCTGGGAGTGCCGATCCGTGTAATCCGATAGCACCTGTGGAAATAGAAATTCACAAGAAAGACCCAGGTTCAGAAAGCGAACCTGGGGCACCCACACCCAGGAGAAAAGCACCAGCTAGGCGTCGGCGAGGGGCTGCCAGAGTTCGAGGCGGTTGCCGTCGCAGTCCTTGATCCAGGCGAAGCGGCCGTAGCTGGCGTCGTCACGCTTGGGATCGATCCAGACGCCTGCGGCGGCGAGCTGGGCGAGCAGCGCGTCAAGGTCGTCGACGCGGTAGTTGACCATGGCGGTCTGTGGGCCGTCGCCGAAATATTTGGTGTCGACGGGGAAGGCCGACCAGGTGGTCATGCCGGTGCCTTTGGGGACTTCGTCGGACCACAGGAAGGTGGCGCCGCCGTAGTCGCTCAGGGTGATGCCGAGATGGTCGGAGTACCACTTGGCCAGCGCCTGGGGATCTTTTGAGCGGAGGAAGACGCCGCCGATGCCTGTGATTCGTGCCATAGGATGCTCCAGTGGTTCGTTGGTTAGAGCGTACTTCATAAAGGGCGTCTCAGTGTAATTCAGAGACGGGCAAGAAAGAAGAAGGCTTGATAGGTGACGAGGATGAGTAAGACGCGAGGAGTTTTTATCGGACCTAGCTGGCGTTATCCGCAGCCGGGCGTTCGGATTTCGAACGCTCCGCTAATTTCTTTGTAACGAGATTAGTGAGGTGTGTGATCTGCGTATCGATATTTCCATTTGGATCAAAAATAATCCCGCCAACACGTGTGGACTCGTCAAAAATGCCGGAAGGCGCCGTTGAAAACCAAACGGGAATTACGGCACCTTGCCCAAATCGGGCCTTAAACTGCTCTGATTCGAACTTAGTCCAGATACGCTTTGGATATTCAGGCCCAAGAAGCGCAATCACATAGCTCGCCTCAGATTTATAAATTGGACCTAAGTAATCTTCTACGTTCTCCGCAAGAATTCTAGACTGCTCGTTCGCGTCGTAGAAAACCGAGAATTCGGCATCCGTCAGTGTCTCGAAGAGCCGTTGAGCTATTGTCCGATCCGCACCTGCAAATGACAGCGCAAAGTCATACTTAGAATCGAACCTAATGTTCAGATACCCGACTCTTTCTGCCAATTTGTTCCAGTTTAGATTTCTTAAAAAAAAGACAAACTGAGGATCTTCGACCGTCAATATGTGCGTTGCCGACTGATAGTGAAGGATGCTGTTAAATTCATTGGGGTTGGCCTTAAGGAATGCCTCTAGATAGCCCTTTTCCACCACTTGCCCGGCGCTTCCTCGTTGTTCCGGATGCGTCGAAATCTCTCGATCCAGCGAAATCGACCATTCGTTTGCTTCTGCTAGCCACTTCAGAATGTGCAAGTAAGGAGCGCGTCCCTCCCGCCGAAGTCTTGGGCCACCTGCAAATCTCATAGCGACGTTCATGTATCGCCGTGCGAGATTATCCATGACTCGTGAGCGAACTAATTCAGAACTGACGTTTAGTCTTATGTGGTTTTCTTGTGCTTCGGTGACTTTCCCAGCGAGGCACGTCTCATGTGCCAGCATTTGAGCGATGTAAAAGCTACCGCTCGCCGCCTTAACAATATCGTCGCGAATACCCAGACCTACCTTAAGCGCGGTTTCACCCTTGGCAACCAATTCGTTGACGAGTTCGTCTGGATTGGCCTCGAAGCGAATCGTATCAATCCGGTTGTTTAGGTCGGGAGCAAAATTTACGAGTGAGTCGCCCGCCTTGTTAATCCCCACAACTATAATCTTGGTCTCTTTTCGCTCTTCGTCGGCCAGCGTCTTCAAGAAGTCAGCAAACTCTCGCTGAATCGGCTCTTCTAATCGATGAAAGTCGTCCACAATGACCACGCCCAGTTCCTTCATGCGCGGCAGTTCATGAATAAGGTCGCGGTCGTCGCTTTTGCGGGCACTCAACCTCAGCGTTTTTTCTTCAATCTTTTGTTCCCCTAGCGCCTTTGTTACTGCTGTAGTCTTTCCAATTCCTGACGGACCTTCGATTACTACCCCCCGTCCGGGCGTTCTTAACGCGACCAGTAGCTTGTCATACTCTAACGGCTTTACAAAAGTGTAGGACGGCACTCCTGAAAGCTTAAATACGTCTTCTAGCAGAGGTGGGGCCATGTGCAAGTACACCCTCGTACCGCATGAACGATCACAGCTATTGGTGAAGCCAAATTGTCGCCGTAACTCTCGTAACAAGACGGTTTTATTCCCATATAGTTATCTTGATTATAAATATTAACACCAAGAAAGGCGAGTGACATGCAAGTCGAAGAACTTGAACGTCTAAGTAAAAAAGCTTTGCGATCGCGAATTAACGAGTGTTTCGCGACCGCTGATGAAGTTGGCAAGGAGCGAGGGCCCCTCTACGAAAAGGCGCATTTTTACATGAGCGAGCTTCAGCATCGCCGCGACTCAACGGTAGCCGCCCGAGACCTCGTGCTCGAAATCGTCGTGATTGCCTTAATCGGCTGGGAGATTCACATGGGGTATCGGCAGGAATTGCAACAGACACGTTCATTCGACCAAGAGCAGATAATCTGGAAAAATATGGAAGCGAGTTCAGACGCAACGGCAAAACAGTCTCAGACTACGGCCAAAATATTGGAGTCTCTGTCCAAAACGATGGAGTCAACCAAAACTGCCGTGGAACGTCAATTGGCAGTTTCTTATGATCCCCAGGTACTGGTGCATTTCATATTGACGGAGCGGCTTAACATACTGAACAGTGGTCACACCAGTATTACACTATGGGGCAGCAAACTTGCCAGCGACCCGGCTTTTTTCCTGGAAGTACCGAGTGTACTTCCCCCAAATGGAGGCTATGAGTTCAACGCTGAGACTTTGTATAAGGAGCTCTCGGAGAGACTGGGTAATGGGTCCCCACTTTCATTCTCATATGGAATCTATATTAAAAACGAGCTGGGCCGAAAATATGTCGTCGACTGCACACTCACTGCGTTCAAGGAAAATCTTCAGGTGCATATCGCGACACAGGTAAATGCAATCTCGCGACGCGAATGGCAAAAGCGGTGATTTGTAGTATGTCTTCTGGAGCGGTTTCGATGAACGAAGATGTTCGAGGTGTCGGCGATAGCCTGAACCTATCCATATCGGATGAAGATTTGCTCTCAAAGCTGACAAACACAGAAGATAATTTTGTCGAAAGAAAGACAGTTAAGAATACCCGCGGATGGCTCCACACTGCCGTTGCTTTCGCAAATTCGTGCCCGGTCGGATTTCCGGGCGTGTTACTCGTCGGCGTTAATAATAATGGGAGCGTTCAGCGACACGAGCAGGCGGTGGACTTCGAAGATCTTCAGAAACAAATTTCTAACCGGATTAATGAAGCTTGGCCGCCAATTTATCATTACTCGAAGATACTGCGAAGAGAGGTAAATCAATTCGTCGCGGTAATAATTCCGGGTAGCGAACTCCGACCGCATTTTTCTGGAAAAGCTTTTGTGCGGGTGGGGCCCCAAACGAAAGATGCGTCGGAAGAACAGTATGAAAGTCTAATCGCGGAGCGTAGTGCCACTTTCCGGGCACTTCAAAAACTCATCGGACGGGAAGTCTTTTGGAACATCCTTCCGAATGCTGGCAATGGTAATGCAATATTGGCCGAATGCAACAAATTTTTTGTAACTTTGGACGGCGTCAGTTACAAGCGATGTTTTCCAACGGATTGGATTACTCTCAGCTTCGATCCAACAAATCGACGATTTCAACTGATTGTTGAGAGGTCTGCGATGTAGCCCTAGGTCCGCCGCCTGACTGCATTCGCGTGCCCCATAGTCGTGCGTTATGACACGAGGAAAGGCGAGCTGAGAGGCTCGCCTTTTGTTTTTGGGGCGGTGCAACGCGGCGGTCGGGCTGAGATGTGATGAATTGAAGAAAGCCGCGGCTGCGGACGCGGCTTTGTGCTGTTAACTGCGATGAATGGGCGGAAAAGAAAAGGGGCAAACCGTGAGGTTTGCCCCTTTTTAATGCTGGATACGATGTGTTGTGCGCGGTTGCGCTTTGGCGATCGATACGATGAGACAGAATCCGTTCAAACTTAGCAAGCTAAGTAGAGTAAAGCGAAACGTGTGATCAGCGCGATTCGTGAGAAAAGCGTGATCACAATTGAGTGGCATGATCCGCACACCATAGCGGGTTGAGCCACTACTACTTTAGAAAGGAGGTGATCCAGCCGCAGGTTCTCCTACGGCTACCTTGTTACGACTTCACCCCAATCATGAGTCATACCTTGGGCGCTTGCCTCCTTGCGGTTAGCGCAGCGACTTCTAGTACAACCCACTTTCGTGATGTGACGGGCGGTGTGTACAAGGCCCGGGAACGTATTCACGGCGTCGATCTGATACGCCATTACTAGCGATTCCGGCTTCATGCAGTCGAGTTGCAGACTGCAATCCGAACT
>Ga0182015_10000318_pt1 | contig 68833 bp, 54 predicted proteins | sample 712P3MmetaG_FD_120478 | JGI IMG/M metagenome (GOLD analysis project Ga0182015, IMG submission 120478) | Permafrost microbial communities from Stordalen Mire, Sweden - 712P3M metaG | ecosystem: Environmental > Terrestrial > Soil > Wetlands > Permafrost | place: Sweden: Stordalen | collected...
CGTTCCTTCGAGATTAATGGTTGAACCGGCGCCCACGTCGGTAATGCCATTGGGCTGATTGGTGAGATTCAGTGTGGCGCCGGTACCGATTTGCAGAAGTCCGTTATTCACCAGCGTACCCACGCTAGTCACGTCGGCGCCCTGGTTGTCTCCTCCCACATAGAAACTGGCGCCGGCGTCGTTGGTGAAGGTGCCGGTCACGGTGAGAGAGCCGCCGGTACTGCAGCAGTAATAGTCGGTGGCCACAGTGCCGGAGTTGGTCAGGTTTGTCGCGGTCAGCGACGAGCCGCTCGTTATATCTAAAAAGGCTCCGTTGCTCACCGTCAGCGTGGTAGGCGTCAGCGTCAGCGCTTGCCCGTTCTCCAGATACAGGTCTCCTTCGATGCTGGCGAGGTTGGCCAAACCATTGTTCGAACCAGCCTTGATGGTCCCGTACAAGTTGATAGTCGAGCCCGCACCTACGTCGGTGATGCCGCTGGCTTGGTTGGTCAGCTTCAACGTGGCGCCAGTACCAACGGTCAGGACTCCGTTGTTCACCAGCGTTCCTACGCTATCCACATCAGTGCTGTTGTTGTTGGCTCCCACCTGGAAGCTGGCACCCGCGTTGTTGGTAAACGTGCCGGTGACGGTGACGGAGCTACCGGTGGTGCAACAGTAATAATCCGTCTCGACAAAATAAGAGTTGGTTAGGTTTCCCGAAACTGAGAGAGAAGACCCTCCCTGTAAGAGGATAGAACCCGCGTTGGTGGCCGAGGCTGCGGTCACCTTGCTGCCCATATTCAAGGTTCAGCTCGCCCGTGGCACCCACGGCCAGTGCGCCGGTGACGGTAAGCGTTTCCGGCGAGCCGGAGGCGTCCTCGAGTTCGGCGCTGCCGCCGCTGGCGGCGCCGAGATTCAGGAGATTAATGGTGGGGCTGATATTCAGGGTGACTACGTCGGCGCCGCCTGAGTCGATGGTGACGTTGTAAGTGTGGCCGCCGCCATTATTGGGGACGCCGCTGGGCGTCCAACTACCCGCTGTGTTCCAAGTGCCGGTGCCACCGCTCCAGGAGGAATTGGTTTGGCTGAATGCGGCAGACGCGATCAAAAGGACGGCTAGGCAGACGAATGCTATGCGGCTGGTTAAACTCTTCATCGAATTCTCCCCCTGCTTACGCACTTAGTCTGAAAGACAGTGGCATTTTTTGTTCCAATCGAAAATTTTCCGCCGAAAGCGGCAAATCATTGCGATTTCGGCTTTTTCCCAAAGAGAAATTCATTCGCATCGCCATGTAAGTGTGCAACCGTTTGCATAGTGACGGGAAAGTAATGTCTGCAAATCCGACAGAGAAGGGGAGCGTGAGTTTGAGCGCGCTGAGCGAACCGGCATGTTGCCTGTACGAACTTGGTCGGGCCCGTGTGAACACACCTATACCCATGGTTAATTTTTGATTTCACCCGCGCGAAAAACTTTGCGAGTGATTGGCGGGTTCGCCCAGGAAGGACCGGCCACTACACTTTGAATCTAACCACAAGTCTCGCGACCTGTGATTACAGGTTTGTAAAAATTCTAGTGCTCGGCTTGCGCGATCAATTGAGCCACTTTGGAATCTTTGCCCACCGGCTCAACGAAGATAATCGCGGTCGGAGTCAGGTACATCCGATCGGGCGCATGCAATTCCTTGCCGCGCTTCACCAGCACGTTTTTCGTTTCTTTGGTGGTGGGATCCGTCTGGCTGACGATGTAGAAAACGTCGGTCAACACCGGATGATGGCTGCCGTAATCGCTCAACTTGCCGAAATATACGGAACCGTTTGCCAACAGCACTGCTTGATAAGGCGTATCGAACGTCACAGATTCTTCGTGCCTGAAACATCCCGCGAGCGAGAAAACTAAAACGGTTGTTAAGGCGATTAGTATGGAACGAACGGAGAGAGAGCGCTGCTTCTTCATTGTTGGAAATTCCTCGATGTGAAATGCATCCGGTTGACCGCAGCGGAAGAATCCCGCCAAGGACGGGGAGAGTACCATTTTCCACAGGGGTGATGCAAGCAACGCTCGAAAGCCAAAAAAATGGAGAGGGCTACTTTTAGATCAAAAGTAGCCCTCTTCATAGACGTTATGACGCGGTGTTATTTCGCCGGGATGTAGCTTAGGTCCGGGCGGAACTCGATGAGCTCGCTGTAGGTGCCCTCGATCGCGCTGTTGAGTCTCTCGATCACGGACATGGCTTCCTGCTCGCCGAACGCGGCGCGGAGGTCGTCGCGCAACGGCTTGACCGCGGGATCATCTTCCATCGAGGCCCAGTTGGCATGTTCGATAGTCAAGACGTAGGTGCCGCCATGACCACCGTTCACCAAGCGGTACCAGGAATAGTGCGCGGTTGAGTTCATCTTCTGGCGTGCTTCCGCGGCGCGCGCGATGGCGCTGCGGAAATCGTCGGCGTGTCCGTAGCGGATGTAAAAGGTTATTACTTCGGTGTACTTGCCGTTCATGTCCGTGGGTGGATTGCTCCATTTGGGCAAGAACTCATAGTAGGAGGTGGTGAGTTTTTCAACGTTGGCACCCACGAGGGCTTGATATTGTATGAGGTCGGCAGCGTCGGTGACCTTGGGCTTGTCCATATCGGCCCAGTGCAAGCCGAGGCGTCCGACGATATAGGTTCCGGTGCGTTCGCCGGTGAGCGTTTCGAACACGTATAGACCCTGATCGTCATTCTGCTGCTTGTGCCAGGCGACCTTTTGTTTGCGGCCGTCTTCGTACTGCTTGACCATGCCGTTTTTGGGCGTCTGAAATTCCAAGGCGGCGATGTTGCCTGGTTGACTTTGCGCTGAAACCGAAAAAGCTGCGAGAAGTAACACACTGAGGGCTGTACTCAGTTTGAGCAATTTCACAATTTCCTCCTGAAATTTTTTGGTAACGTGCGGGCCGAATGTCGCAAAAGAGTAGCTCCCAAGGGACAGAGTGTCAACTGGGATCGCCGGAGGGGCGCAGGCACGCGGACATTCTCACTTTGCGGCGACAGAGGGGCGCAGGCACGTTGACGGAAAGAGAGTCGAGATGTAGACTCGCGCCGACTTGTAGCGATTCAGAAACAGGAAGCGAATGCCTCACCTCGCTGGCGTGTAAGGTTCTTCGCGGCGAGATTCATGCGAAAAATTGAGAAATTATGAGCGACTGGGAATACATCCATGCGCATCCCGCCGAGCTTTTAACGCGATTGCATCCGTTTACGATCCTGAAGCAGCAGTCGGGCGGCGACGTGACTTTCGCGATTACGGTGAAGGAATTTGCAGTGCCGCCGCCGGGGCAGCGAATGAGGTTCTACGCCGAAGCGGACAAGTCGGTGAATCAAAATACAGCCCCGTTTACGCCGTGTGGCTGGGGCGATTCGTTATTTTCGGCGCTGGCCGGCTGCGTAAAGCTGATTCAAAATTTTCCGTATGAAGGCGAGGAGCGCGCAGCGACGTGATCGTACGCTTCGCAAGACGGACTGTGCGGGCCGGCATCGGCGCGCTGGACATGAAAGGAAGCATACATGCCGGCGCGGAATGCGCGCGCCTGGAGCAGGAAGTGGACGACATGATTGCGGCGCAGGAGACGCGCGTGATTTTTGACATGGCGGGCGTGACACACATAGACAGCGCGGCCATCGGCACCATCGTAAAGTGCTTTACCAAACTAAAGCGAGCAGGCGGCGCGCTGCGGATCGCTTCCGCACAACCGATGGTTCTCTATAGCCTGAAAATGACGAAGCTGGACACGCTAATCCCAATGTTTCCGACCGCCGACGAAGCCGCCGCAGGATTCGACGTGAGTGATACGAACGTTAGTTAACTAGTCCGACAATTCAAAAAGGTTACGTCTGTTAGCAACTTTTGGCCCGGTTCGTGTTATATTGCCGCGGGGTCGTTGTTCTGGGAAAAGTTCTAACTTGGCAATCGAAGGCGAAGTCGTGGACCGGCGTCTATTCGCCCGCCCATGCGAAGTCCGCGACCGTTTCTTCGGTCTCAAGAAAATCCGCGAGGAGGAAAAAAGTCTATGAAATGGCGGTTTAGAGTTTTAGGGCCATTGGTTTTGGCTCTTTGTGTGTCTGCAGTGCCGCTTCACGCGCAAACCTCCGCAGCAAAAACAAAAACAGTCGCGCATCCTTGGTACGACGTGAGCAGGGAAGTAACACTCACGGGCACGGTAACTAGCGTGGTCAAGAGCGCGACCCCAGAAATGAAGATGTTGGGCGGCTCTCACTTGATCGTGCAAACAAAATCAGGATCGGTGGATGCAAGTTTGGGTGGGTTTGCCATGCGGGGCAAAGGCGCTCTCTCCGTTAACGAAGGAGAGCGTGTTCAGGTAACCGGCGTGGTGAAAGAGGTGAAAGGCAAGCAAGTCATTCTCACTCGCCTAGTTCAGGCGAACGGTCACCAATACGTCCTCCGCAATGAACATGGCTTTGTCATCGGTCACGCAGCCCACAGCGGAACCGCGAAGTCCGGGACAGAAGGAGGGCAGCTATGAACCGCGTAACTCTTTGGATCGTTCTACTTTCAGTATGTGCTTTGGGAGTGGCGGGCTGTGGAGGCGGCGGCACCCTTGCTGTCACGATTCCATCCCCGCCGACGGCTGTAGCAGTGGGCGGGACCGTTAGTCTGATGGCCAACGTAGCCAACGACCATAATAACGCTGGAGTAACTTGGGCTTGCACGCCGTCCGTGGCATGCGGACAGTTCTCGTTCAACCCCGACGCAACAACCAGCGGACAGACGACTGTGTTCACAGCGCCACCTGCAATCCCGGTCGGCGGCACCGTGATGATTACGGCTACCTCGGTTGCGAACACGGCTCGAAGCGCAACCGTACCGCTAACCATTACAGCGTCGAGCACGGCCACGAGCAATTTCGTGTTCTATGCTTCGGGCGAGGAAGCTAGCGGAGACACTTATTCGGTCGCCGGCGTAGTCGCGATTTCCACCGATGGCAATAACACGATCATCGGAGGTGAGCAGGATTACAACGATGGCGACGTAACCACGTCTCCACAACCCTCAGGTGATTTCATCAGTGGCGGATCGTTGACTTTTGCAGATGACGGTAGCGGCGCAATTCTCACTCTGATCACGGACAATCCGAACGTGGGTGCTTCAGGGACAGAGACTTTTGCATTGTCATATGCGAACGCTAACCACGCGCTGATTATCCAGTTCGACGGCAGCGCAACTTCGTTTGGGAGCTTCGACCTTCAAACGTCGGCAGCTACGCCCGTGAGTGCATCGTTTGCATTCACTGACACGGGTGCTGATAGTGGTGGAGCGGCGGTCGCAGACGGAGGTGTGTTTACACTGGACGGTTCCAGCAATATCACCGGTTTCTTTGACACCAATGATGCCGGAGCTCCGGTGACCGACACACCCATCCCGTCCGGAGTGTCAGCAGGGCCGACCGACTCTTTGGGTCGCGGAAACGTAATCGGCGGACTTGCCGGTGCCGTTACCATAAACTACTACGTGGTTGGTCCCGAAGTGCTTCGGACCATCAATGCGGATGCAACGGATACGGCGGTCGGCTCAGCATACGGTCAAGGAGCTACACCGGCCTTCTCGCTTGCTTCAATTGGACCTGCTGATGTATTCAACGTTGGCAGCAGTCTCGGGTTCTATGCGGTAGCGGGCCAGCTCACTACCGACAGTAACGGTAACATTACTGGCGGAACCGGAGATGAGAACGAGTCGGTGTTGAACGGCAACCCGCCCGTGCTAGGGGCCACTCCGCTCCTCGGCACCTATCTTATGGGCGCCGACGGGTACGGATCCATCACCTTTACGTCGACAAACCTGAACTCTGTCGCCGTTTTTGGTGTATACGCGGTCGATCCAACCCTCAACATACTCGATCCCAACAACCCGCTTCCCGCTGGCGAAAACGGCGGAGCTCTTATTGCCGAAATGGACAGTCTTGTCGGCATCGGGGCTCTAATTCCGCAAACCGACACAGCGTTGGGTGACGTAGCATCGGAGGTAACTTTCGGTGCGCAGGGCGACACCAACACCGACGGCGTCGGTAACGACGAATTCGACTTCGTTGGAGAGGGGTTGTTCAGTGGGGGCCTAAGCAATGCACCAGGTTCTCTCAGCGATCCATTTGGAGCACTCACCGGGACCGTTGGAGAATTCAATGCTACCTTCAATGGAACGTTCACCGATGACGGCACGGGCGTGGGACGCTCCACTTCCTCGCTTGCTGTGTCCGCCACGAACGGCACTGACTTCGGTACAGTGGACTTGGCGGTCACCGCATATGAGGCTAATCCTAGCCAATTGTTCTGGATCGAAACAGACGACACCAGCTTCTTTAGTGGGTCGATCCAGGCGAACTCGATAGTTGGGGACGCCAAGCCGGCGAAACCACGGTCGAACGTCCAGAAAAAACGCTAACCTCAACCAAGTAGTTTTGTGGCACGGCCGGTTTTTGATCCAGCCGTGCCACAATTTTTTGTGCTCGTTAGTTCGTGTCTCGCGTACCTCGACAGCTTGCTGACTCCGCCGTATATCAGCGCGATTTTCTGTCGCCTAGTTCCACCGGGAAGGGAACGCCGTTATTCATTCCTAAAGTTTGCGCATGTCCGGGTCGATTAGGGAGTATTGAGACTTCGCGTAGCTTTCCCGACATTCCTTCCTGGTAACCTCAACCGTCCACAGTGCGTCTATAAAGCGGACCTTACATATGGAGTAGAGTGTTGAGATCACGATCGACCGTTATCCTTGTCTTTAGCATTGCCACACTTCTGATCATCTATCTGGGAATACGAGTTCGTACCAATATCCGTGGCGCTGCTCGTGATCCAAAGGCCGACGATGCTTCTGTTCTTAGCTGGCCGTGGCCCGATCAAGCGTCAGCTGACAACCAGATTACGGGGAACAACGTAAGAATCCTTACTTACCACAACGATCAGGCGCGCACGGGGCGAAACGCGGCGGAAACAATTCTTACGCCCGGGAATGTTAATTACTGGAATTTCGGCAAGCTTGGCTTTCTTTCGGTGGATGGATTGGTGGATGCAGAGCCTTTGTACGTTTCCAACTTGATTGTGGCGGGCAATCCTCACAACGTCGTCTTCGTCGTGACTGAACACGATTCCGCGTATGCATTCGACGCGGATACGTTGGCGCAACTTTGGCATGTGACCGTGCTGAGGGCAAACGAAGTTCCCAGCGACGATCGCGGGTGCGGTCAAGTAAGTCCGGAGATTGGAATCACGTCTACTCCAGTTATCGCGTTCAGTAACAGAGGGCGCGGCTTGATGTATTTGGTGGCGATGTCGAAGGATAACAGCGGGAATTATTTTCAGCGTCTGCACGCTCTGGACATCGCGACGGGAGCGGAAATTTCCGGTAGTCCGACGACGATAACAGCCACATTTCCGAATCTCTCGGGGGATACGAGGTTCGATCCCAAAATTTACAAAGAGCGCGCTTCATTGCTATTTCTGAACAACAGGATCTTCACAAGCTGGGCTTCTCATTGTGATAACGGCGAATACACCGGTTGGATAATTGCCTACAGCGCCTCAACGCTGAAACAGGAGCAAGTGCTGGACGTAACGCCCAACGGCAGCGACGGAGCGATTTGGATGTCGGGCGCCGGCCCAGCCGCCGATGCTCAGGGGAACATCTATTTGTTAGATGGGAATGGAACATTTGACAGCACGTTGAACTCTGACGGTTTTCCTATCAACGGAGATTTTGGCAACGGATTCTTGAAACTGTCGTCGGCTGGAAACAAATTGGCGGTGGCCGATTATTTCAACATGCATAACACCGGCGCCGAATCTGACGCTGACGAAGATCTGGGTGCCGGCGGCGCGCTTGTCCTGCCCGATTTAAAAGATACGGCGGGTAACACCTGGCAGCTTGCCGTCGGCGCCGGCAAAGACGGACACATTTATGTGGTGAATCGCAATCAGATGGGTAAATTCAACACGAAGAACGACAACGGAGTATATCAGGAGCTGAACAAAGCTCTGGCTGGCGGAGTGTGGTCAATGCCGGCTTACTTCAAAAATACTGTTTATTTCGGCGCAGTGGGCGATTTCTTGAAAGCATTTCCCGTCGTGAACGCAAAACTTGTGGCGCAACCAGCGTCGAAAACAGCGGCGAAATTTGCTTACCCTGGGACCACGCCGAGTATTTCGGCGAATGGCGATTCTCAAGGGATTGTGTGGGCCGTGGAGTCGCGAGGCAGCGATGCAGGCATTCTCCACGCTTACGACGCCGGCAATCTGACCAACGAGTTATACAACAGCAATCAAGCCGGTGAGCGCGACAACTTTTCCGACAACAAATACATCACGCCCATGATCGCAAATGGAAAAGTCTTCATCGGCACGCCCACGGGTGTAATGGTTTTCGGATTGCTGCAACAGCAGTAAAGAATCCCGTTCAGAAATTCCATCAGAGACTTCACAAAAGCAGCTTGGCCCGCTTTCTGAGTATGCTAACCTGATTGCAATAATAACGGAGAGGTGTCCGAGCGGTTTAAGGAGCACGCTTGGAAAGCGTGTGTTGGGGAAACTCAACCGTGGGTTCGAATCCCACCCTCTCCGCCAGTCAGTCTTGGCATTTCTCTCTCTCCCTGCTGTTTCTGTAGAAACATCGAGTTTGGGCCGAATTGTGCCCGCCTTGCATGGACAAACACGATCTATTTTCTGGGGTTCCGAGAAAATTGTAGAAAAGGCCTCGGATTTCTCCGAGGGAGTGCAGGGAGGTGGCGTGTCGGGGCGTTCACTGCATCTCCAGCCTGCTAGAACAGGATTCACAACTGTCCAGTCCTCATCGACTTTTGCCCAATCTCATTAAACTTGTCAAGAACTGCCATTGCCTCCTTCACGGAACTTTAATTCTCTGCCTTTCCTACATTTTGGCCGAGAGGAATTTCACTTGACCCCTGTAGTCGTATAGTTAAAATGCGGTCTTAGATTCGTGGAATATAGTTTCATATAGTGAAACACAGAAGAATACGATTCGAACGGAGTGCGATCCTTTCAGCAACATCGCACATGGCGGTACTTACGCTGTTGCTCGTGCGTTCGCTTCAACTCAACCGCCGACTGCCATGACGCACATTTCTGATTCCGAGTCCAGCGTCGCCGAGATGTTGCGAGGCTATTCGATCGAAGTGAGTCCGCGAGAGTCGAAAATAGTGGACGCAGCTTCGGGCCGCCTGGATCCCGGAACGGAAGTTTTCCTCACCTGGATACCCGGAGCAGACCCAATGAATATGGTCGCCGCGGCCACAAAGCTGCGGCGAGCCGGTTTATTGCCGGTTCCTCATATTGCTGCACGCATCATCGAGAGCGTAGCTCAACTAGAACAGTTGGCAGCGCGGCTTGCGGGTGACGCCGGGGTTGACCGCGTCCTGATTATTGGGGGCGACCGGGAGAAGCCCGCCGGGCCATATGATTCCAGCCTCGCGGTGATGAGAAGCGGCGCCCTTCAAGGGGTGGGGATCATTCGCACCGGCATCGGCGGATTCCCCGAAGGAAATCCAAATATTCCGGATGCGCTCTTGGCCGAAGCGCTTACTGCCAAGTTGAACTTCGCGCGCAGTACGGGACTGCAACTCAGCATTGTGACCCAGTTTTGTTTCGAGGCCGAGCCGATCGTCAAATGGTTACGGAGCCTACGAGCCTCGGGCATCGATGTTCCGGTGTGCGTGGGGCTCGCGGGCCCTGCGGGACTCATCGCGCTGACGCGCTACGCGATCCGATGTGGAGTTGGCAATTCGTTGCGCGTTTTGACCGAAAAGCCCTCGTTTGCGAAGTTGCTCATTGAAAAGGGCCCCGAGCCAATTATTCGCGAGCTCGCAGCGAACGCTGAAAGTTCAAATGGATCGGCGCTTCCATTAGAAATCGCGCGCTTGCATTTCTTTGTCTTCGGTGGCTTCAATAATACTGTGGATTGGATTAACACTCACCGAACCAGATAGCTTGCGCGAGCACGCGCGATTCCGTCACCGCTGAGACTAAAAGACCTTCGGGAACTTCATTGTGCCGTCAGCGCTCGGTCACTTCTGACTGGTACGCCAACCTTCCGCATATGATTTACGCGCGACTTCCGAGTATGGGACAGGACTGACTACGGCCCGGATTTCAATCTGCTTGTGCCGTTCTACGGTCGGTTTCTTCGTGCCACCGCCCTCTTCGCCCCACAGAATCTTGACTTCGTTGCCGATCTCCATGTCGGGATCAACTACACCCAGTGAGAGCATCGATCTCTCGTTGTAGCTGTAGCCGCTAAACATCGAGAGGCCGACGGTCTTACCTCTGCCCAACACCTGGTCATAGGACGCAGAGGCGTAATTCGATAGCGGTAGGTCGATGTATTTGTAAGTTTCTCCCGGTTCGAAAAGCGATTGGAAGACCTTGGCGACATCCTCGGAGTTCCAGGCGAACGTTACTTTCTTCCGTTGTGGTTTCGTCGCCATTTTCTCAAGAGCTTCTCTACCGATGAAGTCATGATCGAATTTCACGAAAGGACCGTAGCCCAATTCGTACGGCGTCATGTAGTAGTCTTCAATGTTTTTGGAATTGAAACTACCGCCGATGGAACCGGTGCCCTCGTAGCTTGTGGCTGGCAACCACTGTCTATAGGATTTCATCTTGTCGCCTGTGTAGACGGCCGGCAGGGGCGACGGAATCCAGCCCGATTCAAGCGTGTTAGTGGCGTAAGCTCTCGCGCCCACTTCGCGAAGAACGAAGTCCTTTCCGGCCTCAACGATTGCCGCGCGGATTTCTTCGCGTTCCTCGTACGGCCCCCAAACTTCCAAGCCTGGAGCGCCGGCCATGCCATGACGCAAAGCGCGAACCTTTCGCCCGGCAATGTTGATCACGTCCATATTGAAAAATTTAATTTCAGGAATGGGCCCGCCATTCAACTTTTCGAAAATCTGCGGGGCATTGGGGCCCTGAATTTGATAGCGGTAAACCGTGCGAATGACTGCCATTGCTTTTGGATTCGAGGGCGATCTATCGTCTTTCTGGATTTTTAGATTGTATCCGCCCGTCTCTGCATGGAATTGAATCCAACTGGCGGTGGGGGCGCGCCCGACGAAAACAAACCGGTTCTCTTCCAGATGAAAGAGAATGCCGTCGCCAATCACATAGCCATCGTAGCTGCAGGGCGCAAACTGTTTGGCTCTATTGACTGGAAATTTCGCGAAACTATTGGTGCCGAGATGGGATAGCAATTTGAGAGCGTCGGGGCCTTCTACATATAAGTTGGCCATGTGGTGAGATTGGTCGAAAAGAACGGCAGTCTCACGCCAGGCACGTTGTTCATCGCGCCAATTTGAAAATTCCGGAGAAACCACGGGATAGACGTAGGCTCCGATTTGCGAATTGCGCAACAATTCCACCGGATTGCCCCTGGCTTTTAGCAAATCTTCCAAGCTTTGCTGGCTCATGCCCACTCCTAGCGGAAAAAGTATTTTTAATGCTGGCAGTGAGATTTCCTCGTTGACTCCTGAAACGGGCGTGATTATACATCCGCGTTGTGTCAAGGAGATGCGAATTTGAAACTGCGTTCCATTTATGCTGTGCTATAGAACGGGTGGATGCGGTCATCCTGGAGTACACTCTCGTTTGTTCTCGGGCAGAAGTCGGTCGATCGTTGCCTAGCGGGAATCGGAGTAGGGAAAAGATGAGGCGAAATTCCGATATTGCGCGCGCCAGCTTTTTTATCGTAACGATTTTTCTTGCGCTCGCCGTAGGGGCTGGATGCGGTAGATCCAACTCCCGCAAAGCGGACGGAACTCAGGAGCCCGGAGGATGGAAGGCCGCCGACGTCAACGACGCACGACTAAGGAATGCCGATCAGGAACCAGGGAACTGGATGAGCTACGGTCGGACCTATAACGAACAGCGCTTCAGCCCGTTGAAGGAGGTCAACGATCGAAACGTTGGCCAGCTTGGACTCGCGTGGCACTACGACCTCGATACTCGCCGAGGTCAAGAGGCCACGCCCGTGGTTATTGATGGGGTTATGTACTTCACGTCGGCTTGGAGCAAGGTATTTGCCGTCGATGGCGCGACCAGCGCGCTGATTTGGACTTACGATCCGAAGGTTCCTCCGGAGTGGAGCGCAAATGCCTGTTGCGATGTGGTCAATCGTGGCGTGGCTGCGTGGCAGGGCAAAGTTTTTGTGGGCACGCTCGATGGCCGGCTGATCGCACTCGATGCCAAGACGGGAAAACGGATGTGGGAGACGCTTACCATCGACCGCCAGTTTCGGTTCACGATTACCGGCGCTCCGCGAGTGGTGAAAGGTCTGGTGGTCATCGGCAACGGCGGTGCGGAAATGAGTGTGCGGGGTTACGTCTCGGCCTACGATGCGGAAACCGGGAAGATGGTCTGGCGCTTCTACACGATCCCGGGCGATCCGTCGAAACCATTCGAGAGTCCCATCCTCGAGAAAGCGGCAAAGACTTGGAGTGGGGAATGGTGGAAGGTCGGGGGAGGAGGCACCGTTTGGGATGCCATTGTTTACGATCCTGAGCTCGATTTGCTCTACATCGGTACTGGAAATGGCGGACCTTGGAATGAAAGATATCGGAATCCCAGACGCGGAGACGGTCTCCTTACCTGTTCTATCGTGGCGCTCAAGCCGGAAACGGGAGAATATGTTTGGCATTACCAGGAAGTCCCTGGAGACGACTGGGACTACGATTCTGACGAACAGATCATCCTAGCCGACATCCCGATTAATGGTGAGACTCGTAAAGTTTTGTTCCACGCTCCAAAGAACGGATTCTTCTACGTGCTCGATCGCGCCACGGGCGCCGTCATCTCGGCCAAACCATACACTCGCGTTAATTGGGCGAGCTCGATAGACACAAAGACCGGCCGGCCCATCGAAAACGACGCTGCGCGTTATTCCAGGGGTCACAATCCAATGGTCGTGACTCCTGGCCCCCTGGGCGCACATAGTTGGCAACCCATGTCTTACAGCCCTCTTACGGGGCTCGTTTACATTCCGACTCAAGAGGCAGGCTTCTTTTACAAGTCGAATCCGTCATTTGAGCAAGAGTCACTTGGATTAAATGTTGGCATCGATCTGGTAGCTTCTGGTATGCCGCAAGACCCAAAAGTGAAAAAAGCGATCCTCGAGAGCGTTACCGGCCGTCTGGTGGCTTGGGACCCTATACAACAGAAGCAGGTTTGGAGCTTGGAACGACCCCTGCCTTGGAATGGCGGAGCGCTTTCAACGGCGGGCAACCTCGTTTTCGAAGGAATTGCGGATGGTCATTTTGAGGCTTACCGTGCAGACACCGGCGAGAAGATCTGGTCATTTGCTGCTCAGACCGGGGTAATGGCGGGGCCTGTGGCGTACGAGGCGAAGGGCGAACAATATATCGCCGTCCTTTCGGGCTGGGGCGGTGTGTTTCCGTTGGCAACAGGTGAGGTCGCGTTGAAAGTCGGCCGGCGGCCGAACATTGGACGCATGTTGGCATTTAAACTCGGTGCTAATGCAAGCCTGCCTCCGAAGCAAGATGTGGAAATGCCGGAACTAAATCCTCCTAAGTCAACTGCAAGTGCAGCGACGATCGAAAACGGGAAAGAACTTTATCAGCGCTACTGTTCCATGTGCCATGGAGACGTCGCCGTTAGCGGCGGCATACTTCCCGACTTGCGTTATTCGGCCGCGCTCTCAAGCGACCAGTGGACCAACATAGTTCTCGGGGGCTTGCTTCAGCCGAACGGAATGGTCTCTTTTAGGAAAGAGCTTTCATACAAAGACGCCGAGGCCATCCGCGCCTACGTGATTTCGCGAGCCAACGAGATCGAAACCGAAGGCGGACACACCGCCGTGAAATAAGTTATGTCGACCTGCCCAATCGATATTCGCTCGCAACTGCGTTAGTAGAGTGCTTGCCGTTAAGCTAGCGCCTCCTGACCCTTCTGAAATCGCCAACAAATGAAAGCTAAACAGATCGATTCAGCAATTATGCAGTTACGGGCTTTATCTCGACACTAACGAGGTGTATTTCCGCGCTTCCAATGTTTTCCACGGAGTGAGGCGGCATCGAGTCCGTCCAGATTGTGGCAGGTGCTTTATCTGCAGGGCTGGCGTCGCGAGAATCAAAGAGCAGGTTGCCATCCCTATCACGTCGAATGAAATCGCTTGCACTCCTGACTTGTATAATGCTGGGCCATCTATGCGTGTGGACAGGCACAATCTGCCCCGGCCCAATGCGCACATCCAGAACGCGGACATGTTCATTTTCGAATAGCAACCGGTGGTAATCCGGAGCAGCTACCAACGCGTCCAACGCCTCCGGCCAAGGCCATGCCTTCGAACCAGCACGTGTTGTCTCCATGCTCGGAGTCTCTCCTGAGCCCTGAGACCCGACTTGATCGCCTGGCGACCAGGGCGTAGCTCGTACCCCGACCTTAATATTATTTTCTGGAATTGTACAACTGTGCGGTTCGATAATCGCCTGCGAGTGCCTTCGCGTTTTTTCGCGCTTGTGTTAGTGGAACTGGCGTGGTGGTATCATCCGGCCGTTCGTTGCAATCGGCGATAACTACGGACGCTCCCGCGGGGGAAAGAGAGAATCTGGTGACTGCACCGACGTACACTGGGATACGCGCTCTCACGGAGGAAGCTTGGGCGGCGTTGCAATCGGCCTACGATCTGCAAGTGCACGTGGCGCCGGACATTATCGACCGAAGAATAGACGACATTGATTTGGCTAAGGAATTTCTTGCGCACGGACTCCGAGGGTTTGTTTTGAAATCACATTACATTCCCACTTCGGAACGCGCGAAGGTGGTTTCAAAAGCTGTTCCCGGAATTTCGGTATATGGCGCCATCACGCTGAATCACAGTGTCGGAGGGATTAATCCAGTCGCGGTTGAGATTGCTGGCCGCTCAGGATGCAAGATCGTGTGGATGCCAACCGTCGACGCAGCCAATGAAACGGCCGGCCGAGCCGATGGGCCTAATACCAAGTTGCCATTCTGGGCAAAGATTCAGCGCGAGCTTGCGGCCATCGGGATTGCGCCCCCGCCTCTTTCCGTGCTGGATGCCAGTGGCGAGATCTCTCAGGCGACACGCATATGCCTTCCCCTGATTTCAAAGCACGAAATGATACTTGCTACAGGACACTTGGGACGTGTGGAGATCTTCAAGCTGGTGCGCGCGGCGCGAGAGACCGGCATTCGCAAAATCATTGTGACTCATGCGGAATTTCCCTCGCAGAATCTGTCCGCCGATGAACAACTGGAACTTGCAGAGATGGGAGCCTTCATCGAACATTGCTTTACGACCATGCATACGGGAAAAGCGCCCTGGGAGACGGTAATAGCGAGTATCCGGAAGGTTGGCGTGGAACGCTGTTTACTTTCGACCGATCTCGGGCAAACCATCAACCCTCCGGTTGCGGAGGGATTCGCGATGTTCGCGCAGCGGCTCTTGGACCACGGATTCACGGTGCCGGAAATTCGCCGCATGGCAGTGACCAATCCAGCCGCTTGCGTTCAGTAAAATGGGAGTCGCGGAAAAACGATGATTGACGTGAAGAAAACGGCTCTGGTTATCAGCGCTCATGCTGCCGATTTCGTTTGGCGCGCCGGGGGTGCGATCGCGCTTTATGCGGGACGTGGCTGTCGTGTGCGGATTTTATGTTTGTCGTTCGGGGAACGAGGCGAATCTGAGCGACTGTGGAAGATGCCATCGATGACGCTCGCGCGGGTGAAGGAGTTGCGCCAGGCGGAATCGGAGAAGGCCGCCGAAATCCTCGGCGCGGAAATTCGATTCTTTGACTCGGGAGATTACCCGCTCCAGGCGACGGAACAGTTGACCCATCAGATGGTGAGTGAATTCCGCGCCTGCCAGCCAGATTTCGTGCTGACTCATTCGTCAGCAGACCCTTACAACTTCGATCACGCGGAAGCCTACCAAGTAACAATGAAAACCCGCATTTACGCTCAAGCCGCGGGGTATCCAGCGGAAGGGAAGAAGCTCGGGGCACCGCCTGTGTTTGCTTTTGAGCCGCATCAGCCCGAACAGTGCGAATTTAAACCGCAAGTCCTGCTCGACATCACGCCGGTGTTTGATCGCAAGCGCAAAGCGATGGAAACGATGGAGGCGCAAGAGCATCTATGGGAGTACTACACGGACCTTGCCAAGCGCCGCGGCGTGCAGGCTGCGCGCAATTCGGGCAAATCCGGGATCAAATTCGCCGAGGCCTACCAGCGGATCTATCCGCAGGTAACAGAAGAATTGTCATGAAGCCAACGATTGTGCGCAGCGTTGCCCGGCCGGAACCGGAGGTCGTTCAGCGCTTGGGAGAACTTGGTGTCGCCACTGTGCATGAAGTGCAGGGTCGCGCCGGTTTGATGAAGCCCTATATGCGCCCCATACACCCAACAGCAAAAGTAGCAGGGCCCGCAGTCACCGTTTTGTCCCATCCCGGTGACAACCTGATGATTCATGCAGCGGTTGAAATTTGCCAGCCTGGAGACGTTTTGGTTGTTGCATTGGTTTCCGAATCAACTGACGGTATGTTCGGCGAATTGTTGGCTTGCTCAGTGCGAGCGCACGGAGTGGCGGGGGTAGTGATTGATGCAGGAGTGCGTGACGTAGCAGATTTGACGGAGATGAAATTTCCCGTGTGGGCGAAAGCGATTTGCGCGCAGGGTACGGTGAAAGAGACGGCGGGCTCGGTTAACGTGGATGTTGTATGTGCCGGTGCGCTTGTCCATCCCGGCGACATTATCATTGGCGACCTGGATGGCATTGTCGTTGTACCGAGGGAGCAGGCCGCCGAAGTTGCTCGGCGGGGAGGGGAGCGATCGGCAAAAGAGCAGCGTTCGCGCGAACGGCTCAGTTCGGGCGAACTGGGGATTGACATCTATGGACTCCGCGCGAAGCTCGTGTCGCTCGGCGTGACGTACTTGGATTAGCCGATTGAGTGAAGAACGTTATTGCTGCGTTCAGTTGTGGCGCATTAAAAGTTCAAGTTAGAGCAGCGAAGTCCGCGGAGGATGAAATGCCGAAGGTCTACGCCACGAGCAGTCTTGAAGCAATCACCGGCGAATTCAGCCGACCCGACGTACACATCGGCGCCAGCGAACACGAGTCCCCCTTTGTGCCCTTTATCGAGAATGTTTATATCAGGCACTTGGCATTTGATGTTCGCAACGGCGCATTCGCCAACATTCTTTGGGTCAAAAAAGGCGGGAAGCTCGGTCGTCATCGGCACCGCGGGCCTGTTTTTTCCTGCACGCTCGAAGGCAGTTGGCGTTACCTCGAATATGACTGGGTCGCAAGGCCGGGAAGCTACGTCCGCGAGAATCCCGGAGCAATTCACACGTTGGTTTCAGACGACCCCAACGGCATGAAGACGTTCTTCTATCTGAACGCTTCTCTTGAGTTCTACGACGATCAAGACAATCTGCTCGAAACTCTGGATGTGTTCTGGTTCATTAATCATTACGTGAGCTACTGCCGCGAGCATGGCCTAGAAATCAATCAGAAGCTCTGGATTTGATTGTTAACGTGAGACTGGGCGGAGAAGCTTCTAGCTCCCTGGAGGTATGTGTCATAATGTGAAATCTGATTTCATATTGAGACTGGTAGAGTCTTCATCTACAAAAATGCCGTCCGCGTCGAGTTGGAAATCTTTCAACTAAGGCTGGTCCTCTTTGCCGTTGGTTTCCATCACAAAAAGAAAGCACACCCGGAAAAGAGAGAATGGTGCATCCGGTTCCAGCAAGTCTCTGCAGAAAGCGCTCCGCATTCTTCTGCATATGGGGAAGTACGGTCCTGAGTTGGGTATTACGCAAGTAGCCTCTGCCTTGGAGCTGAATAAGACCACTGTCCACCGTCTATTGAATGCCATGGAGAACTTCGAGCTAATCGAGAAGAACCCGGATAATGAGAGGTATCGGCTAGGACTCAAGCTGCACGATCTGGGGACAAAGGCAATAGAATCTCGAACTCTCCGAAGCGAAGCGCATCGTTTCCTGGTCGAAATGGCCCGACGCTCGAATGAAGCTGTCAGCCTTGCTGTACCAAATCGGGGAGGCGTCGTTTGCCTCGACCGGGTCGACTCGCCTCACACGGTCATAAGTGTGCGGACTGTCGTGGGAGCACGTTTCCCGGCGCACTGCACGGCGGTGGGCAAGGCAGTGCTCGCGCATCTATCGCAAGAGGAGGTCGATGCGATTTTGGCCGCCAATGGACTCACTAGGTTTACCCCGCTCACGATCACGCGAGTTTCCGATTTAAATAAGAATCTAAGACAAATCCGCGAGCGAGGATACGCCCTCGACAAGCAAGAGTTGGAGCGGGGTTTGAGTGGTGTGGCGGCTCCCATTCTTGCGCGAGACGGCCGGATTCTTGCCGCGGTTGGAATTGCTGGACCGACGCTGCGGTTCCGGGGAAGAGAACTTGCGCGACAGATCGCGCTCGCTAAAGAGATCGCCTCCGGGATATCCGTAAGCGTACGCGATCACGCATTGTGATTTGATGAGCAGAAGCGCCGCGCTGATTTGAGCCCATTTTGCGGTTCGGCTAACCCAAGGATATAAGGCAATGCCTACAAAATATCGAGCGGATCATATCGGGAGTTTACTTCGGCCGACCGAGTTGCTGGAGGCGAAACGAGCCGGGGGATCGCAGCGTGTGCGGATCCTGGAGGATAGCCATATCTCGCGCGTTCTGGCCAAACAGAAGGAATTGGGTTTTGAAATTTTCACGGATGGCGAGTTGCGGCGAGACAACTTTATGAGCGACTTCACCGATGCGGTGGAAGGCTTCGACATGGGCGACGCCGTAGCGCGAACCTGGAAAGCAAGCGAAGGGAAGGGCGCCCGCGAGAGCGGCGTAATGGGTGTGGTCACTTCTAAGCTACGGCAGGTTCGTCCGCTCACCGGACACGAGTTGCCGTTTTTAAAGAAGCACTCACCCGGTGCGATCAAAATGACTCTGCCGAGCGCCACCCAGTTTCCGGCAATTTCGTTTAAGCGGGGCGTCACCGACAAAGTATATGAAAATCATTCCGCATTGCTGTGGGACATTGTCGCCATCATGAAGAAGGAGATGTCGATGCTGTCGGACGAAGGCGTGAAATATATCCAGATTGACGCGCCCCGATATAGCTACTATCTCGATCCCAAGTGGCGCGACTGGATCAAGGCCGAAATAAAAGTTGAGCCGGACGCATTACTGGAGGACTCTATTCGTGCGGACAATGCGTGCTTTGAGGCCGCGCGCCGGCCTGGCGTGACGCTTGCGATTCACCTCTGCCGTGGCAATAATCGCAGCCACTGGTATGCCGAGGGTGGGTACGATGCCATTGCTGAGAAGTTGTTCGCAACCATGGCTGCCGATTGCTTCCTGCTCGAATATGACGACGAGCGCTCCGGTACTTTTGAGCCGCTTCGTTTCATTCCCAAGACAAAGACGGTCGTGCTGGGTCTTGTTAGCTCGAAGCGGCCGCAGCTAGAAGAAGGTGACGAACTTATCCGACGAATCAGGGAAGCGTCGAAGTATTTCCCTCTCGAGAATCTCGCGCTCAGCCCGCAGTGCGGCTTCGCATCGACCATGGAGGGAAACCTGCTTACCGAAGAAGAGCAGTGGGCTAAGCTGCGACTCGTCTCCGAGACAGCCCGGCGCATTTGGAGTTGAGTCCAGCAACTGAAAGACTAAGCGTTCGTGGACGCTTGACTTTCCCTGGAAGCTGGCAAAAGATTCATCAAGAAAACCGCACAGCCGCGCGATTAACGCGCGAGGCGGTGAATCGCCGAAAGGCTCGCCCGGGGTGTCCCCAACCGCGTGGCCGACCGGTAAGAGAGAGGCGCTATGGTTTCAACTCCCTATATTGCAGGAAGAAACATCGATGTTCCGCCGTCCGCTTTCACCGATGTTGTGAACCCCGCCAATCAGAAACCGTTTGCCAAGATTTCAATGGGGCAAGAAGAACACATGCGCTCGGCAATCGATGCTGCCGACGCCACAAAAAAAAGCTGGGGTGCGACACTCGCAGCCGAGCGAGAGGCTGTCCTGCATCGCGCCGCTGACGAACTAGAGAAAGCGCGCGACGAGATGGTTGAGTTACTTATCGACGAAGCAGGCTCTACCTTTGGTAAGGCGCAATTTGAGGTGCCTTTTGCCGCCAATTTGGTGAGGTCGATCGCCGGTGAGGCCCGCCGCATCCACGGCGACGTTTTTCCGGCGGATGTGCCCGGAATGATTTCCATTTCGATTCGGCGACCGCTCGGGGTTATCGCCGGGATATCTCCGTTCAATTTTCCGGTAGTTCTTTCGCTCAAGAAAGTGGCCTTTGCCCTGGCCACAGGTAACACATTCGTTCTGAAGCCGTCTGAGGAAACTTCGCTGATCGGACTCAAGCTCGCCGAAATATTTGAGCGCGCTGGTTTGCCCCCGGGCGTGCTGAATGTCGTGCCGGGAAACGGGCCCGCGCTCGCGAAGGTGCTCTTCGATGATCCTCGCGTGAAGCTGATATCGTTCACGGGCTCGACCGTGGTGGGAAGACTGATTGCCACGGAATGCGCGAAGCGGGGCAAAAGGGTGGTGCTGGAAATGGGAGGGAAAAGTCCTCTCATCGTGCTGAAAGATGCCGACCTAGATTACGCCGTGGACACCGCCTGCTTTGGGATATTTATTCATCAAGGCCAGATTTGTATGGCTGGCTCCCGAATCATCGTCGAGGAGCCGATCTACGATGCTTTCCTGGAGAAATTTGTAGCCAAGGCTCGCACGCTGAAGGTCGGGGATCCGCGCGATCCGCATACGGTCATCGGGCCCCTCATTCGTTCCTCCCAGTGCCCTATGATCGATCGAAAAATCAAGGATGCTGTGGCCGGAGGTGCGCGTTTGCTGACGGGTGGCAACTACGAAGGGAATTTCTTTCACCCCACGGTTCTGGCTGACGTGACCCCTGACATGGCCGCGTTTCGCGACGAACTTTTCGGCCCGGTAGCGGCAGTGAGCCGAGCCAACGACGCCGATCACGCTTTGGCGCTCGCCAACAACTCAGCCTATGGTCTTTCTTCGGCGGTGCTTACAAATAATCTACAGCTCGCCATGAGGTTTGCGCTCGAACTCGACGCAGGAATGGTTCATCTCAACGGTCCTACTATCCATGACGAAGGAGTTGTACCGTTTGGAGGAGTTAAGGATTCAGGCAGCGGTCGCGAGGGAGGGCGCTGGTCTGTTGAGGAAATGACCGAAGTGAAGTGGGTGACGATCCAGATGGGACGGCGTGCCTACCCCTTCTAATGAGTCAACTATTGCGGAGAATTGTCTTACTTGGCTGGCAAAGTATCGTTCAGGCTTTCTAGTTACAGTCCGCAGTCAAAGAAGACCGTTTCGCCGGGGCCCTGCAGGAGGATGTCCCATTCGAGCATTCCACTCTTATCCGCAACCTTTTTCGCCACCAGCGTTTCGCGTCGCTCCGGTTCGACGAGATTTAGCGCAAAATCGCTCGAATTGCTCGGCTCATCCGGGAAATAGATGCGCGTGACTAAACGCCTTTCAAGACCGCGCGCGAATACTGACACCGCGATGTGCGGAGCCTGTGTTTTTCCATCCGGGGCAGGCACGCTTCCTGGCTTGATTGTCGTGAACTGAAATCTTCCCTGATCATCGGTCATCACTCGTCCATAGCCCTTGAATCCGGTCTCGAGGGATTTATTTTGATCGTCCTCTGGATGCGCATACTTTCCGTGTGCATTGGCCTGCCAGGTTTCAACCAAGCCTTCAGGCACCGGCTCTCCATCGCCATCCAACATGCGCCCCGCAATCGTCACTCGTTCCCCGGAGACTCCCTCGCCCACGAGATTATCTTGTTTTAACCTAGTAAGCCCGATCGCGAAGAACGGACCAATCGTCTGTGATGTTGACGCCCACAGGCTCATGTTATGTCTCCATCGGAGTGGCTTCGCGGCCACTGAGAACGATGTCAAATCGGTATCCGAGCGCCTCAGAGGGAATGGTGGTCTCCCAATCAAAAACTGAGATCAGCCGGTTGCGCGCTTTTTCATCGACTGTGCAATTAAAGATCGGATCGAAGGGAATTAGCGGATCGCCCGGAAAAAACATTTGTGTTATCAGGCGTGTCGCGAAGGCCGGCCCGAAGAGTGAAAAATGAATGTGCGCCGGCCTCCAGGCGTTGTGATGGTTGCCCCAGGGATACTCGCCCGGGCGGATGGTCACGAAGCGATAGCGACCCTCCGAATCGGTGAGCGTATGGCCACAACCCGTGAAATTTGGGTCCAGCGGAGCGTTGTGCTGGTCGCGTTTATGCAAATAACGCCCGGCCGCGTTCGCTTGCCAGATCTCGATCAGCGTATCTCGCACGGGCCGTCCGTCTTCGTCTATCACTCGCCCGCTCACCACTATGCGTTCCCCGAGCGGCTGGCCAGAATCCTGCTTGGTAAGATCGCTGGCTTTCACATCCACGGACTCCTTGCCGAATAATGGGCCGGTGATTTCCGAGAGCGTATGCGGAAGATAGATCAGTGGTTTTGAAGGTGCGCGCTTAATTGAGGAAACATACGACGGGTGCAAATGATTCGGTTGCGTCCCGATGTACGGCCGCCGGTATCCTACAACTTTCGCCATAGAAGTTCCTTTAATTGCATCCCAATTTTCTAGCTGTTTAACGAATCTATGCAAGCACCTTCGTTATTGTCAAGAGCCGATTATCGAAGTTGCGTGCGCCTATCGAACAATTAAGGTATCCTTTCCGATACCATACGGAGGGGATCGATGCCGTCTGCCAATTCTCCCGCTATTTCCGGAAAACAAACACGTATTGTTCCGGCTGCGACTAGCCGGACTGCCGCCCCATTGATGCCGGCGGCACAGATTGATGGGTTCAGCGGAGATCCCAACTTCATGACGTCGTTGGCTCGCGGCCTAGCAGTCATTCAAGCTTTCTCCACGCCGAGAGACCCCCTTACCATCTCGCGTGTCAGCAACAAGACCGGGTTTTCGCGGGCCGCTGTACGCCGCTGTCTATACACGCTCGCCCAACTCGGCTTTGCGGGATCGGATGACGGCCGCCACTTCTTCCTCCGGCCCAGAATTTTGGCGTTGGGCCACTCCTACATTTCTTCGATGCCCTTGGCCGCGGCAGCTCAGCCCGTGCTTGAACGTATTAGTCATCTGCTCCACGAATCTTGCTCCATTGCCGCACTTGATGGAGTGGATATCGTGTATGTCGCTCGCGCAAACGTGACGCGTATTATGTCGATCGACCTCCGCGTGGGCAGCCGCTTGCCGGCCTACTGTACGTCCATGGGACGCGTGCTGTTGGCTAACCTCCCGCCGGAAGAGCTCGAGTCCTATCTGAGTCGCGCGGAGTTAGCCCGGCGAACCGGTCGCACGATTGTAAGCCGGGAGAAGCTGAGGCAAATGTTACGTCTGGTCCGGCGCAACGGTTATTCGATTGTGGACCAGGAATTGGAACATGGTCTTCGTTCCATGGCTGTCCCTATTCAGAACTCGGGCGGCAAGGTTACCGCAGCCCTCAATGTTGGAGCGCAGGCACAGCGCGTTACGATTCTGGAAATGACGAACAAATTCCTACCGCACCTGCAAGACGCGGCGCAAGAGCTGACCATGCTACTGTAACGAACGCTCTCAAAAGTATTGAACGGATGGCGAAAAGAGCGATAGGCGCGTGTAGCAATCCGCAGAGTTCGCTCTGAAGGACTATATGACATTTGAAAACATTTTGATGGAAGTGAAAGATCAAGTCGCCTGTATTACTGTTAACCGGCCGCAGGTGCTCAACGCTCTAAATCACAAGACCATGGACGAACTGGGTGAGGCCTTCGACCGTGCGGGCAGCGACGATGGTGCTTGCGCATTGATCCTCACAGGCGCGGGCGAGAAGTCATTTGTCGCTGGTGCAGATATCAACGAGCTCGCGCAGCAAACTCCCACCGAAGGGAAGAGATTCTCGCTTGTCGCTCAGCGCATCATGGGCCGCCCGGAGATCATGGGAAAGCCATCGATTGCCGCCATGAATGGTTTTGCGCTTGGCGGCGGATGCGAATTGGCGCTCGCTTGCACGATGCGTATCGCCAGCCGAACAGCGCGGCTCGGGCAACCCGAGGTAAAGCTGGGAGTCATTCCGGGTGCAGGTGGAACTCAGCGGCTCGCGCGGCTTTGCGGCAAAGGGCTGGCGCATGAGCTGATTCTAACTGGCGATGTAATTTCCGCCGAAGAGGCTCTGCGTATAGGACTCGTCAACAAAGTGGTTGAGCCCGCCGAATTGATCCCGGCGGCGGAAGCTGTGGCGCGCAAAATCGTCGCTGCTGCACCCCTCGCTGTTAGATACTCGATGGAAGCAATAGAGCGGGGCCTGAACGGGACGCAGAACGAAGGCCTTTTCTTGGAAGCATCACTCTTTGGATTATGCTGCGCAACTCAAGATATGCGGGAAGGGATCTCCGCGTTCATCGAGAAACGGCCACCGAAGTTTGAGGGCCGCTGAGCGAAGTCGCTAGCTCCGCCGCGCGCAACTTGTCGTTGCCACCGTGCCGGGATCGGTGCCGGTTACCCCACGCTGACATCAGCTCTAAGATAGGCCGCAAACTCTGGCCATGTTTCGTAAGCGAGTATTCGACGCGAGGCGGCACCTGCGGGTACACCTTACGATGAACGATGTTGTCGCGCTCCAGCTCACGCAATCGCTGCGTCAACATTTTCTTTGTGGCTCCCGGGATTTTCTTCTGAAGCTCGCCGAACCTGTGAGTTCCATCCTGGAGGTGAAACAGGATCAACGGCTTCCATTTCCCACCTATGATGTCGGCTGTAATTTCTACCGGACAGTTGAACCCGTCAAACATGGAGCATCTCCTGACTCTAGGTTTCAGAAAGGTGCCTACTAGCGAAAAAGATACTTTAGCCTAATATCTGGGGTCGCGCCATCGAGAACGGGAGCGAAGCCCGGCAGAATTTGCATATGAAAAGCCTGCTTGGGATGGAGAAATAATATGAGCAAGAAACCCGTCGTTCTGTACGGAGCCAGCGGCTTTTCCGGACGGCTCGTCGCTGAATTCCTCCGCGAGTACAACGTCCCATTTATCGCGGCAGGCCGAAACCGGGCCAAGATCGAAGAAGTGATGAGCCGCGTTCCGGGTATAGAGACCGCAAATTACGAAATAGCTGAAGTCGGCAATTCACCCGACGAATTGGCCAAGCTATTCACCGGTTCTAAAGTGGTATGCAATACAGTGGGCCCGTTTCTTTACAACGGCCCGCGTGTGATCGAAGCTTCCCTAAAGGCGGGCTGCCATTACCTTGACATCAGCGGCGAGCAGGCATGGATCCGAGAGGTCGCGGAAAAATGGGGCGAGAAATTTGCACAGAAGGGATTACTTGCAGGGCCGGCCACAGCCTACATGTCGGCGACCAGCGAAATTGCCGTGCAGATGTGTCTCGAAACGCCGGGGATCGATACGATCGAGACCGCGTCACTGTTCAAAGGCATACCAACTTTCGGATCCACGCAGACGATTTTTGCCGTCATCCAGACAGAAGCGTTCTATCTCGAACAGAATCAGTATAAGCCGTGGCCGCTCGCTATATCTCACGAAGTGGTGATACCGAGTTCAGTCGAGACGCAATTGGCTCTGCCTTGGGGAGGATTTCCGCATCCCGTTTGGTACAAGGATCACCCGCAGGTCGCCAATGTCCGCTCCATGGGTGGGATCCTCGACCGTCAGCTCATGGAAAACGTTCTGGCTACAGAGAAATATTATGAAAAGGAAATTCGTCCGTTGTCCAAAGAGGAGCGGGAACGCAAGCTCGCGGAAATGGCCAGTTCCGTTCAAGGTGGAACTCCGCCGCGGGAAAATAGTCGCGAGCAACGCACGATGGATTTGGTTTGCGCACGCGGCACCACAGCTTTTGCCCGTTGCGTGATTTTCGGCGCCTGTTGTTATCGACAAACCGGATTGATGCAGGCTTTTGCAGCTCACAATTTGATTCATAGTTCCCCGCGTAAGGCGGGTTTCGCTTCGCCGTCAGCGGCATTTGGCCATCGAGAAATTCTTGGCGCTCTCGAGAGCTATGGGCTTGTCAAGGCGAGGATGATTTCGTAAGAGCAAGCCTTCGAGGTTGTTGAAGTCATGGTTTTCGCACGGTCAAGCTGTGGACTGCTACGGCTTTCCCAAGAAGGCGATGATAGATGCGCGCGATAGACTATTTCGACAAGGGCGCTGATGCTTATGCCGATCGGACAGCCGTTATTGAGGGTGAGACTCGCTATACCTATGAGGAGATGCGAGGATTCACGCATCAAATAGCACGTGCGATGTGGGATGCGGGATTGCGCGATGAAGAACGGGCTGCGATCTTCTCACCGAATGACCCCCGAGTTTTGTTCTGCATGCTGGGTATTTTGCGGGCGGGGGCGGTTTGGGTCCCCGTCAACTCCCGAAACGCGCTAGAAGCCAACATCGAATACATGAACTATGTGGAAGTGTCCTGGCTTTTTTATCACAGCAGTTACCGCGATTCCGTTCAAGAGATCAAGCGGCGCGTCCATTCGCTGCGTAACTGTGTTTGCATTGACACCGAAGATAGCCCCAATCCTTCGTTGGACAGATTCATGGAAAGAGGGGTGGCGGCCCAGGAGATTGATTGGGGCGACCCCTACGGAAATCCAGATCGCTTAATGGGCCTGGTTCCTACCGGTGGAACCACTGGAGCGGCAAAGGGCGTCATGGTAACGGATCTAGCTTGGGGAACCATGACGGAAATGGCCACCCACTACTGGGCAGGCAACACGGCCGAGCGCGTTTGCCTCACCAGCGCTCCCCTTTCTCACGCAGCGGGCGTGGTGGCATTCGTAATGACCTCGCTTGGAGCCACCAACGTTGTCATGCCCGGGTTCGACGCGCTCGAAGTCCTGCGAAATATCGAGCGATTCCGCGTAACACACATGTTTTTGCCTCCCACCGCGCTGTATGCATTGCTCGCGCATCCGCAGTTGGGGAGTTTCGACTATTCGAGTCTGCAAGTCTTTCTCCTGGTTGCCTCGCCGGTTTCTCCTGACAAGTTCAAGAAAGCGGTAGAAGTCTTCGGGCCATGCGTATGCCAGAGCTACGGTCAGACGGAAGCGCCAATGCTGCTCACTTGGTTGGATCAGAAAACCGCCGCGGCATCTGCTGGTGGAAATCATCCAGAGCGGCTGCGAAGCTGCGGCAAGCCCACGTCCGCGGTTACCCTCGCTCTTATGGATGACGACGGACACATCTTGCCTCCGAATGAGCCCGGTGAAATCGTTGCGCGCGGATCCTTGGTGACGCGGGGTTATTACAAACTACCCGAAGCCACCGCTGAAATTCGCTCCCATGGTTGGCATCATACCGGCGACCTCGGCTACAGAGACGATGACGGCTATTTCTATATCGTCGATCGAAAAAAGGACATGATCATCACTGGCGGTTTCAATGTCTTTTGCACGGAAGTGGAGGCGGCTGTGATGGAACTTCCCCAGGTGCACGAATGCGCGGTCATCGGCGTCCCCCACGACAAATGGGGCGAAGCAGTGAAGGCCATTGTAGTGCTACGAAGTGGACTGTCTTTGACCGAGGAAGCAATCATCGCACACTGCAAAGCGAGGCTCGGAGGAGTGAAGGCGCCGAAATCCGTAACATTCGCGGGAGAGATTCCCAAGACTCCCGCCGGCAAGACTGACAAGAAAGCGCTTCGCAGGCCCTATTGGACCGATCGCGATCGGAGCGTACATTGATGGGAGTTATTACACGCTGTCGAGACCAATTTAGAATCGGCCGTATTTAACTCAACCTAATATCGACCAAATCTTTGGACGGAGTTGCTCGAGAAGAAAACGGAAGAGGAATTTTCGCCGGCGGATGGTCAGCCTCCGTCGTTGAATTGGGACATCCTTTTTATTGGGGTGACGCTGAATGGTAATCAGTGTTTTCGTGATGGTCCGGATAGCTTATTTCGAGGGTTAGCCGATATTCGCACATTCGGACGATTAAAGGCTTGACAAATTGCAACGCGGGCGTTAGACCTTCTCCAAAATATGTTCGTGATGCAGCACACGGGGCTATCTCGCGCTCAGTAAAGCAAATTTACTCTTGAGGGGGTGTGGCATGAAGGCACGTCCTGGCCTTTGGGCAATCCTTGCGATCGTAATTTTCCTGAGCTCTGCGAGTTCCGCGATATCACAAGTGACAGTAGCCCAGCTGAACGGGACGGTGGTCGACGAAAGCGGAGGGTCCGTAGCTGGTGCTTCTGTCAGCCTCCGCGAGGTAGACACGAATAGCGTCTACACTGCGGTCACGAACGATGCCGGCTTCTACGCGGTGCCCAATTTGCCGCCGGGAAAGTACGAACTGAAGATTTCGTTCAAAGGGTTTGCGAATTACACGCAGACCGGTATCGTTCTCACCGTCGGTCAGAGCGCAACGATCAACGTAAGCCTGAAGGTAGCGGCGCGAGGAGAGCAGATTGTCGTCTCTACTGAGACACTCGAGATTGAGCCCACCAAGACCGAAATCAGCCAGGTCATCGATACGCAACAAATTCAGTCTCTGCCGATTTCAAACCGGGTATTTACGGATTTCGCTTTGTTGACTCCCGGAGTTGCCTCTAGCCGCACCAGCCTGGGTACCACATTTACGGAGTTTGAGGTAACCCAAATCTCTTTCGGTGGCCAGCGTTCCTTCAGCAATGAGATCACCGTGGACGGCGCGGACTTCGTTAACTCGGTTAGCGGTGTGCAGCGCGCTACGCCCCCCCAGGATTCGGTGCAGGAATTCCGCGTGGTGAACAATAGCTTCGGCGCAGAATACGGTCGGGCGCTTGGCGGAATCGTTAACATCGTCACTAAGTCCGGCGGGAATGATCTTCACGGATCGCTCTACGAGTATTTCCAAAACAGCGCCACAGATGCCCGCTCGCTACTACAGCCCGCACCCCTTCCACACGAATTGCGGCAAAACCAATACGGGGCCACACTTGGCGGGCCCGTCAAGAAAGACAAAGCCTTTTTCTTCGTGAACTATGAGGGCAAGCGTAGCGCCCAATCTCCAACCTACGCGCCTGATCTTGCGAATAACATCGATGCAATCGATTTGGCGAAGTCATACTTGGGGCTCTCACCCGAAGGTTGTTTTAAGCCCCTCGCGGCCTGCACCGGCTCTCCTGAAGGATATCTCAACGGTTATCTGAAAACAGCAAACAACGACTTCGGTTTTGCCAGATTCGATGACCAAATCACTACTAACAATCGCTTAGCGATTCGTTACCTGGTGGAGGATGTAAGGAACACGGGCGAACTGGTCGGCAGTACGCTCGATGGTGGCGGGATTGGCACGCCCAGCGGCGGACGCAATCTTTTCGTACGCGATCAATCTTTGGTGAGTACTTTGAGCTCAGTTCTTTCGCCGAACGTAGTCAACACCGCCTTGGTGCAGTATGCCAGGCGGCACTATAACTTCCCTGGGGCTACGGGCGAACCCGACCTGAGCGTGTCGAACGATCTGGAATTCGGACATAACTTTGGAACCTACGATGCCATTTACGAAAGCCGCTTGGAAGGCGCGGACTCGATTTCCTGGGTTAAGGGCAACCATGTAATAAAATTTGGTGCCGATTTGAATTACGTTTGGTCGGCTAACAACTATCCAGGCTTCACACCCGAGAGGATACTGTTTCCAAATTTGAACTGCGTTGTTGACTTTGCAAATTTTGTGGATTTTGGCGGCGGCCCGCCGATCGGGCCGGTTTCTGGTCAGACCTGTCCGCTGGCGTCGCAAGCAGAGGGTGTGAATTTCATGTACTGGGGGACTGCGCTGCCGAGAGCCAATTGTCCAAACCTTACTCCTTGTGCCAACGGTTTCTTTAACGGTTACACTCCGCTACCAGCAACAGGTGCCGGATACGGGGGTGGCTGGCCGAACGCATTTCCGACAAGTGAATATGGAAACTATCAATACACGTTGAACCATGGCTACTTTGGTTTTTATGCGCAAGATCAGTGGCGGCTGACCCCCAAGTTAACCGTCAATTACGGCCTGCGATGGGATTTCGAGTCAGGTCTGGGCAAAGTGATCGACCCGGACTATCGGGCCTGGCAACCGCGTGTTGGGTTTGCTTACTCTCCAGACAACAAGACAGTCATTCGGTCCGGGTTCGGGATATTCTTTGACCGCAACAACATGACTTTCTTTTTCACCACGGGAAACCAGAAGGCGCTGCCGGGATACTTCTGCAATCCACCGGGTGCGGACCCCAGCTGCATGGCCAACGGGATCGGACCTGTAGTAGTCCCTATGATTCGGCAGGGAGCAGCGAGCGCTGGCTGGCAACTCAACGCACAGCCAGGATATCCGGGAGTGCCGGTGCCCGGTGGAGCTCCTGGATCGACGGCCAGCTTGGCCGAAAGCATACTTGCCGGTAATCCCTATCCAGGAGTGACGCTAACGGGCGTTTGCGCTCTCGGAGCATTTGGGCCGGCGGGTGAATGTGGTGTCGGCGCGGGAGGCATTCAGAAGAACGGCCGGCTTCCCTATGCCGAACAGGCCAGTTTGGAAATTGACCGCCAAATTGGAAAAGGGTTCGCGCTTAACGTCGGGTATCTATTCGTCAGCGCCCACAAACTGGTACGGGGGAACAACCTTAACGTGCCCTGCCCGCTCGGCACGGACAAACCCGCGAATCCTTACTATGCCCAAGGGTGGCTTGATCCCAGCGGATCGCTTACCCCCTGCCAGGGAACGCCTACTCTCGGACCGCTCGGCTTAGGTCCTATTTTCGGGACCTTAGCTAATCCCGCCGGACTTGAATTTACCACGCCGGCTGCTAGCGGGCCGTCGGCTGGTCTTCCAACCATTGGCGCTGGCCTGCTCGACTATAACAACAACGTTGCTAACACCTCTTACAACGGCCTGACGGTTACGGCGATCGAAAGGTGGGGCAAGTATCTCAATCTGACTGCCAACTATACTTACTCGCACACCATCGACAATGGAAATTTCACTACGTTCATTAATTTGCCTCCGAACCAGTTCGACTACTCATCGGAGCGAGGTAACTCAAACCAGGACGTTCGCCACCGCTTTGTAACGAACTTCACACTCACTGCACCCCAGCACAGCTTCCTTCGCAACTTTGAGTTCAGCAGCATCATCACACTCCAAGCCGGACGTCCGTTCACCCTCTACGCCGGGAACAATACCCTCGGCGACTTAGCTGGACCCAATACAGACCGCGTGGGAGGGCCGCCTGTTGTATCTAGTGCGTGCAATACCGTGACTGACTGTTCGACCTTAATCGGAAGGAACACCTACGTCGGTGATCCTTTGTATGCTTGGGACCTTCGCCTCTCACGGTACTTCATGATCACAGAACGTATGAGGCTTGATTTGATGTTCGATGCTTTCAACGCGTTGAACCGACCAAACGTGGACGAGATTACATCTGTGTACGGCTCGCCTGTTTTTTGCGGCTCCAGTCCAGTCATTCCAAGCCACTACAAGGACGCCACTACTCGGGCCATCGAGGGCGATGCAGTGTCCTGCGCTTCGCAACAAGCGGTCGGAAATCCGGGGGCTTGGCTTGCCATCGGAGCTTTGCCCGTTACGATTCCAAATGCCCCGAATCCCACGTTCGGATTGCCGCGGACCATGCTGAATCCCCGGCAGCTCCAGTTCTCGGCCAAATTCTCATTCTGATGGCCGCGTATGTGAGGATAGCGTCGAAGTGTGCGGGCGCTGATGGCGGCTGATTAGAATCGGCTTGTGCTGTTACACTTGGACCGCGTCAGAACCATCAGCTTCGAGGACAAATTTGTGTGGACCGCGCTTGCTGGTATCATTCTGGACGCATGGATCAGATCCAAGATTGTAGCGGATTACGCATGTGGGTCGAGCGTGTCCGTCGAGTGCATCTCCGGACTTCCGGCGCGTCTGTCACCAAGAGGACCGACGGCTCGATCCTGGTCCGACCAGACGAGGTGCTCGGTCCGTACCCCAGAGTTCTCACCGACCGGGTCGCTCATTGGGCAGAAGTCGCCCCCAACCGAATCTGCGCGGCCAAGCGAGATGATTCCGGTGAGTGGGTCCAACTAACTTATGCGCAAACTTTAGCTGCGGTACGAAGCATCGGCCAAGCACTGCTCGACCATGGTCTCTCGGCCGACCGGCCCGTCGCAATCCTTTCGGAGAACGATCTCGAGCATCTGCTCCTGATGCTCGCTGGGCAGCACGTCGGAATCCCTACCGCACACATTTCACCTGTATATTCGCTGGTCTCAAACGATTTGGCCCAACTGCGCCATTGCTTCAGCCTTTTGACCCCCGGCCTGGTATTCATTTCAGAGGGTCAGAGGTATCGCCGTGCCATCGAAACTGCGCTCGCGGACGATATGGAATTAGTTGTCACAAGCGCGCCCCCGGAATTCCGCAAAGCGACTCTCTTCTCCGAACTCGTAGCCATACCCCCGACGTCAGCCGTCGATGCCGCGCACAGTCGAATCGATCCGGACAAGCCGGCTAAATTTCTCTTCACGTCCGGTTCAACGGGCTCGCCGAAAGCCGTCATCAACACGCATCGCATGCTCTGCTCCAACCAGCAGATGATCGCTCAGATCTTTTGCTTCCTGCAGGATGAGCCCCCAGTTCTGTTGGATTGGCTTCCCTGGAATCACACATTCGGCGGAAACCACAATATCGGCATCGCTCTCTACAATGGTGGAACCTTCTACATTGATGGCGGCAAGCCCGGGATCGGATTCATCGAAGAGACAGTTCGTAATCTGCGCGAAATAGCTCCCACGGTTTACTTCAATGTTCCAAAGGGCTACGAGGATTTGCTGCCGGCCTTCCGCGGAGATAGACAGCTTCGCGAAAAATTCTTCAGCCGGTTGCAGCTCTTGTTTTACGCCGCAGCCGGTTTATCGCAGCCAGTTTGGGATGCATATCGCGAGCTCGCGCTCGAAACTTACGGTGAGCGAGTAATCATGGTCACCGGACTGGGTGCCACCGAAACGTCACCCATGGCTATTCAAGCCACCTGGGAGACCGACAGCGCCGGCCGTATCGGCATTCCCATTCCCGGCGTTGAGCTCAAACTCGTACCGCGCGAAGGAAAATTGGAAGCGCGCGTTCGAGGTCCGAACATTATGCCTGGCTATTGGCGCCAGCCGGAACCCACGCAACGGGCTTTCGACGAGGAAGGCTTTTACAAGTTCGGTGATGCCGTGCGTTTTGTTGACCCCGCCGACGTCAATCAAGGTTTTGTCTTTGATGGTCGCTTTTCCGAGGACTTCAAACTCGCCACCGGCACTTGGGTCAGTGTCGGCCCGCTCCGCGCAAGGATTCTCAATCATTTCGCGCCTTTCATTCGTGACGTAGTGATCACGGGGCGCGACCGAGAGGATGTCGGGATGATGATCTTCGCGGACCTGCATGCTTGTTGCTCTCTTCATCCGTTGCTATCTCCCGGTTTGCCGCAGGCACAGATTTTAGGGCATGAATCTGTCCGCAAACGAATTTATGAGCTGTTGGAAAGTTTCGCGATGGAATCTACGGGCAGCTCCAAGCGAATTGCGCGCGCCATATTCTTAGAGGAGCCGCCTTCGCTGGATGCGCGCGAAATCACTGACAAAGGCTCGCTGAATCAACATGAGGTACTGACTCATAGGGGTGCATTGGTCGAGCGCCTGTACAGTTCCGAATCATCCCCGCTCATTCTGCGTCTTGCGGAAAAGTAGCCACGGTCAGCATTTTCGCCTGATGAATCTTTGTTTTTGGAAAGAAACTCCGCGTGAAACGAGAGAAAGTCGAAGATTAATTTCGATTGCAGGAGAGAGCAGACGGTCACTATTATGCAAGCAATTCGCTTGGATGATAATGTCGCTCGCCATCCTGCGAAGCCGCGGCAACTGAGCGGGGCGCCTCAAACCGATTACCACTGCCCGCATTGTCGACGTGCCCGGCACGATCGATAATGTCCGCAACATGGCTGGGCCACAAAGATCGAGGGAAATACGATTTCGGTCTCCGCTCGTGGAGCAGAATTCCTTGCTCACACGTTGCGAGAGCCTTTGGGCGTCGTCGGCCAGATCATCCCGTGGAACTCCCGCTAGTTATTCATCTATCGTATCGAAGTGTTCGCTTCGGCCTGGGGCTCGCCAGCTGGAGCGAGCGTTGGTTTCCGGATTCAATGATCTTTGTGCTGCTAGGAATCGTGATTGTTTTTGTGGTGGGACTGTTGCTGCACCCCAGAGCCCGTCGCAGCTGGCGATTGTTCGGAACATCACACACCCTAACGAACTGACAACTTCTCGGAAAAGATCTGGCTGCCGCAGCGATTAGTACTTCCGTACCGGTAACTTAGAGAGCGACTGCGACAAGCGAACTATCGACAGCTGCGGAATGCGCCCCTACCTTAAGGATTGAAGCTATTACAGAATTACGTAAGAGACCGTTACGAAACGGGCAGACGGAATTGCGCCGCCCTTCGTTTGCCCGTAGCGGTGTCGATCGCAATTGCCGCACACGAAGCGCTCGAGTGGATTGAATGCATACATTACTGGCAGTGAACAATTTGAACGTTTCCTACGGCCGTGCTGACGCAAGCCAGCAGCACGCGGTACAAGATGTGAGCTTCGACATCGGTGCCGGCGAAGTGCTGGGGCTCATGGGGGAATCGGGATGCGGAAAGACGAGCATTGCGTTGGCGATCCTCGGGTTGCTTTCCAATGAGCAGGCGCATATCTCGGGGTCGATCCAATTTCTCGGAAAGGAATTAATGGAAATTGACCAGAGCGCGTTGCGCTCGATTCGCGGAGCAGGAATTTCGATGGTGTTTCAGGAGCCGGGACTCGCGCTGAACCCCGTGATGCAGGTAAGAGATCAGGTGGCGGAAGTGATTCACGCACACAAAGATTTGAAATGGAAACAGTGTGGCGAAAATGCTGAATCGGGGCTTGTTCGCGCGGGATTGGCGAGCAACCAGCGGATTTTTTCCGCGTATCCACACCAGTTGAGCAAAGGGCAGCAGCAGCGCGTAGTGTTGGCCCAGGCGCTCGCATGTGAGCCGGCGCTGGTGATTGCTGACGAACCTACGGCCTCGCTCGACGCGCGCAGTCAGGATGAACTGCTGGGGCTTTTGCGGGAACTGCAACGGGAGTTGCGTATATCGATTTTGTTGATTAGCCACAACGCGGAAGTTCAGGCCCACTTGGCGGACCGTCTGATGGTGATCAAACATGGACGGATCGTGGAGCAGGGACGGTTCGAAGAGCTCTATCGGAATCCGGCGCACGCCTGTACGAGAGCGATGTTGCGCACCGTGGCGCCAGCAGATATTGCTGAAGACTTGGATCTGGAGATGGTTACGTAAGTGATGTCGGGACGCAATACCTGCGAAAACATCCAGGGACAAAAGATGAAACCGAGTCCGAAATCTGAGGCGAACCGAACCGGGCCGCTCTTGCGCGTTGCGAGTTTGAGCAAGCACCACGTGCAGCAGCGAACTTTTTCGCGCACGGAATTCGCGGTCAGTGCGTTTCAGGATGTGGATCTGGAGCTTTTTAGCGGCAAGACGTTAGCGTTGGTGGGAGAGTCCGGCGCCGGAAAATCGAGTTTGGCGCGTTGCCTAGCGCTGCTCGAACGTCCTGATTCAGGAAAGATTGAGATGGAAGGCGAGAATTTGCTCGCGCTCAATCGAAAGGCTCTTTTCGGGATTCGCCGCCGGGTGCAAATGATTTTTCAGGAGCCGGTATCAGCGATGAATCCGAGATTGACCGCCTGCGAAATCATTGCGGAGCCGCTTGCAATCCAGCGCGAGGGAACACGGCTACAGCAGCGCGAACGCGCGCTAGAACTGATGGAGCAAGTAGGGCTGGAGGCGAACTGGGAGCGCAGGCTGCCGTTTGAGTTCAGTGGCGGCCAACGCCAGCGATTAGCGATCGCGAGGGCGCTGGCGTTGAAGCCGAGCGTGCTTATTCTCGACGAGGCTTTGTCGAATCTCGACGCGTCGAATCAAGCCCTGATTCTGGAATTGCTGGCGGAGCTGCAAATCTCGCACTCGCTCGCCTACTTGCATATCTGGCATGATCTGCGTTTGGTTTCGCAATTTGCCGATGAAGTTGCCGTGATGTATCAGGGCAGGATCGTGGAGCGTAAGAAAACGCACGACCTGTTTGCTTCTCCCGAGCATTCGTATACCAAGGAGCTTCTTGCCACAGTGCATTCGGTGGAATCGATCCTGTTGGAGCGGTCTGCATAAAAAAGGTCCGATGAAATACTTCGCGCGACGATTTTTCCACGCCACACTCCTGCTTCTGGCAGTGTCGATTTTTTCTTTCACAATCCTGCAATTGACGCCTGGCGATTTTTTCGCACCGATGGGATTGAATCCACAGATTTCTTCGCGAACTATAGCCGGGCTGCGTTCGCAATCCGGATTGGATCGGCCGTTGCCAGTGCGCTACGGACATTGGCTGCGGGATGTGCTTAAGGGAGATCTGGGACGGTCGTTCGCTTACAACAGCGCTGCAACTCCGCTTCTTGCGGTCCGCGCGCGCAATACGCTTCTCTTGACTGGGACTGCAATGTTGCTGGCGTGGCTGATCGCGATTCCGTTGGGGATGTGGAGCGCGGTGCATCGCGGAAAGTGGGGAGACCGGGCCGCAGGAGTGATGACCTCGGGTCTGCTGGCGGTCCCGGACTTGGTCTTGTTTTTAGTGCTGCTGCTGCTGGCGGTGCGCACTGGATGGTTTCCTACTGGAGGAATGGTTTCAGCGTGGTTTAGCGACCTGAACGCGTGGAACAAAGTGAAGGACGTGGCGGAGCATCTTTTTCTGCCCGCTTTGGGATTGGCGATCGCAACGTTGCCGACAATGTTGCGACACGTCCGGTCGGCGATGATCGAAGTGCTCGAAGCTCCTTTCATACAAGCCGCAAGAGCGCACGGAATTGCTGAACGGCGCGTGCTGTTTCGCTACGCCCTGCCGGTTGCGGCAAATCCTCTCATCTCTCTTTTCGGTTTTTCGGTGGGAACGCTGCTGAGCGCTTCGTTGCTGGTGGAAGTAATCCTGAGCTGGCCAGGTATTGGACCACTACTAGTGGACGCGATTATGGCGAAGGACGTCTACGTGGTGATTGGAACGGTAATGCTCTCGTCCCTCTTCCTGGTGGCGGGAAATCTATTTGCGGACGTATTGCTCTTTGCCACCGATCCCCGGATACGCGTGGAGTGACGGTTGAAGCGCCAGAAAAAACTCGTGGTGGCGTTGGTCCTGCTAACAGCGTTCCAGAGCCTCATTCTGTTTGCAGGCTTTTTTGCTCCGTACGACTTCGCTGCTCAAGATCGCGAGCAGCCATTCGCGGCGCCTACCGCCGTTCATTTCGTGGGCCCGCAGGGGAATGTGCACATTCGTCCGTGTGTTTATAACCTTGAGGATTCGGTACGCTGCTATCCGCTGCATTTTTTCGTGCGCGGCACGCCGTACAAAATTGCCGGCGTGTTTACGTCACACCTTCACCTTTTCGGTGTCGAGGCGCCAGGCCACATTTTTATGATGGGCTCGGACGCTTACGGACGCGATCAATTGTCCCGATTTCTTTTTGGCGGTCAAATCTCTCTGCTCGCCGGCCTGATTGCCGCGATTCTTTCAGTGTCGATTGGGATCATTGTGGGAGGGATCGCAGGGTATTACGGCGGCTGGGTCGATGAACTGCTGATGCGTGGAGGAGAGTTATTTCTTGCATTACCGTGGCTGTATCTTTTGTTTGCGGTGCGCGCAGCGCTGCCTCTCCACATTTCCCAATGGGAAGTATTTCTGCTGTTAGTTTCCGTGATGGGGCTGATCGGCTGGGCTCGTCCGGCGCGGCTAATCCGCGGGGTGGTGTTGAGCGCAAAGCAGCGTAATTTTGTGGTCGCAGCGCGGGGATTCGGAGCGTCTGACATGTACTTGTTACGCCGGCACGTGCTGCCGCAAACGTATGGAGTAGTGATAACGCAAATAACGCTGCTGATTCCATTGTATGTGCTGGCTGAAGTGACGCTCACTTTCCTGGGACTTGGTGTCGGCGAGCCCATGCCAAGCTGGGGAAGCCTGCTATCGTCTCTGCAGCAGTATTACGTTCTTTCCTCCTATTGGTGGATGTTTTTACCCGCACTACTTCTGATTCCTCTGTTCCTCATTTTTTATACTGCCGCCGATGCGCTGCAGGAAATTCATAAAACCGTCACGCTATAAAAACGGTTAAATCTCTGCAAGAATTTATAGTATGGGGAAGAATTACTCTTGGGTGAAATGCCTCGTCCTCGCGACGATAATCGCGAGCACTTGCTCATCCGCGCCGGCTCTGTCCTCGCAAGCGGGCGAAGAGCGAATGATCGCGGACGGCGCCCCGGGCCACGCGGGTGGCAGACTAGTAGTTGCGTTGCGTTCGGAACCTAAGACGCTCAATCCAGCTATGGCGGTGGATGAGACCTCCCGAGACGTGATTCGTTGCCTGACGGCTGATCTAATTCACATTAATCGTGGGTCGTTGAAGACGGAACCCTCCTTGGCAAAGTCGTGGAACGTTTCCCGCGACGGCCGGCAATACACTCTGGAACTTCGGCGCGGGTTGCGCTTTTCCGATGGTGAGCCATTCACCGCGGATGATGTGATCTTTAGTTTTCAGGTTTATTTGGATGAAAAGGTCGATTCTTCACAGCGGGACTTGCTGGTGGTGGGCGGAAAGCCGATCGTCGTCGTGAAAGTGGATGCGTACACCGTCCGCTTTGAATTGGCACAGCCCTACGCCGCTGCCGAGCGATTGTTCGATGGCGTGGCGATTCTGCCGAGACATTTGTTGGAGAGCAGTTATCGGAACGGCAGCTTTTCACAAGTTTGGAGTCTTTCCATGGCGCCGAACCAATTCGCTGGACTTGGCCCATTTCGATTGAAGGAATACGTTCCAGGCCAGCGCGTGGTGCTCGAGCGGAATCCGTATTACTGGAAAGCGGACCGGGCCGGAAACCAATTGCCGTATCTGAATGAAGTGGTATTTCTATTCGTTCCCAGTGAGGACGCACAGGTTATCCGTTTCGAATCCGGAGATACGGACGTACTTAGCCGATTCAGCGCGGAAAACTTCGCCGTGTTGCAGAAACAGCAGTCGGTGAAGGGCTATCACCTCGACGATCTTGGATCGGGGCTCGAGTACAACTTCTTATTTTTCAATCTGAACGACTTAGCCTCGAAAGGGCTTCCGGAAATTGCCAAAAAGCAGGTTTGGTTTCAGGATGTGCGTTTCCGGCAAGCCGTTTCGGCGGCGATTGACCGCGACGGAATCGTTCGCCTGGTTTACAGCGGGCGCGCGGCTCCGATCTGGGATCAAGTCACGCCGGGAAACAAACTGTGGCTCAACGAGAAAATAGCCCATCCTGCGCGGTCACTGGACCGGGCCCGCCAGCTCCTGCAGTCCGCTGGTTTTTCGTGGAGCAGCGGAGCTCTGGTAGACTCTCACGGAAACCCTGTCGAATTTTCGATTTTAACCAGCTCTTCCAATGCGCAACGCATGAGGATGGCGACAATCATTCAAGACGATTTGAGCCAACTCGGAATGTCAGTACAAGTAGTTCCGCTAGAGTTTCACGCGATGGTGGATCGGCTGCAGAATAGCTATAACTACGAAGCGGCGGTGATGGGGTTGGTAAGCGGCGATGCCGACCCAACGTCGGAGATGAACGTCTGGCTTTCAAGCGGTGAAACTCATCTCTGGCATCCGAATCAAGATAAACCAGCGACACCCTGGGAATCCGAAATGGATGGGCTGATGCAGCAGCAACTGGTCACATTGGACTACGCGCAGCGAAAGCATTTATACGACCGCGTCCAGGAAATCGTGGCTGAAAAGCTTCCCGTGATTTGTCTTGTGAGCCCGAATATTTTGGTGGCGGCGGCCAACCGGGTGGGGAACTTCCGGCCGGGGATTTTGGTCCCTTACGCGTTGTGGAATATCGAACAGCTTTACGTGCAATAGAGTGAACGCGAGCCGCAACATTCTCTCAAGAACCCAAATGCTTGATGAGGTGCGCGCCGCGTGGCCGGACACGCGCCTAGTCCGCGAATGCATCGCCGGGAAAGAAGAAGCCTGGTGCGCACTGATCTCCAAGTATAAGAACCTCATTTTTTCGATTCCTCTAAAGTACGGCTTCTCCGCGGATGAATCGACCGATATATTTCAGGCAGTTTGTCTGGACCTGTTGTCCGAGCTGCCCAAACTGCACAAAGTGAAAGCTTTGCCAAAGTGGATCATGCAGGTTACCGCACACAAATGTTTCCACAGAAAACAACAGGAGAGGCGTACCGAAGTTTCAGACCCGGATGATAAGCAATTCGAACGGAGCACGCCGGCGCGCGCGGAGGAAATTCTGCGGGAAGCGGAAGACGAGCAAGGTCTGCGGCAGGCCATGTCAGAACTAGCGCCACGCTGCCGCCAACTCGTGCGCATGCTCTTCTACGACGAACCCGCTCGCCCGTATCAGGAAATTGCCGAGACTCTTGGAATTGCGGTGGGATCCATCGGTTTTATCCGGCAGCGTTGTTTAGAGCGATTGCGGAAGCGGTTGCTCGAAGCAGGTTTCTCGTGAAAGTGCAGAAAAAGGGAGAGCCTGTCTCCGAGCGGTCACTGCGCAAACTGGCAGGTCTGACGACGGAATCCAGTCGCAAAAAATTCATTGCCGCGCACCAGCGGCTGTTTGACGACAACGTGGTCCGGCAACTCAACGAAGTGGTGCGTGCCAAGTTGCGCGAAAACCCTCACGAAGCACTCTTTCTAGCGGAGGCCAGTGTAGCCATCGCGCGCCGGTTGCGAAACAAGGAAGCTCTGGGCCGGAGTCTGCGCTCCAAAGCGAATTCCCTTTACATGCTCGGAGACAATCAGAAGGCGCTGGAGTTTCACGGGGAGGCTTTGCGTATTTTTCGGGAAGCCCACAATCTCGAGGAAGAAGCCCGCACGCTAATTCCTTCCATTCAGCCCCTGATCCTGTTGGGAAAATACGACGAGGCGTTTGGCGCAGCGGAAGATGCCAAGAAAATCTTCAAGCAATTGAATGACGACAAACGCTGGGCACACGTCGAGATCAATGTTGGGAATATTTACCATCGGCAGGACCGTTTCGAAGAGGGTCTAGCTTGCTACGAGCGGGCTTATGAGATGTTGCTGCCATTTCGCGATTCTGAGGGGCTGGCTGTCGCGTTGTACAACATGGCTGTCTGCCTGATTACCCTGAATGATTTTCCTCGGGCACTGGCGACCTACCAGCGCGCGAGAGAAATGTGCGTCAGCCACGGCATGACGCTGCTGGTGACGCAGAGCGACTACAACATTGCATACCTTTATTACCTGCGGGGTGAATACAGCCGGGCGATCAAAATGTTGCGTGCCACACGCGAGGAGTGCGAAAAGAACGGCGACGCGCATGTCCTGGCGCTCTGCTATCTCGACCTAGCGGAAATATATCTGGAATTGAACCTGAGCACGGAAGCGAAGGAATCGGCTCATGACGGATATTTGCGTTTCCAGAAACTAGGGATGGGGTATGAAGAAGCAAAATGCCAGGCTTATGAAGCCATGGCATTGAGCCAACTGGGGAAATCGTTGGGCGCGCTGGATCTGTTTGCGCGAGCACGCGCGAAGTTTGTCAGCGAAAAAAATCTGGTATGGCCCTGGCTGATGGATTTGTACCAGGCGGTCGTTCTTTACAATGAAGGAAGACTGTTCGAGGCTCGACGGCTCTGCTCCGGCGCGGCGGAGTTCTTCGACAGCTCTTTCCTGGCGAACAAGGCCGTCCTATGTCATTTGCTGCTCGCCCGACTTTCTCTGAGAGCCGGGGAATTGACAGCCGCGCGAGCGGAGTCTTCTCGGGCGATTGAACGGCTCGAGCGCCTTGAGGCTCCCGTACTTCACTATCAGGCACATTTTCTGATGGGTCAGATTCAACAGGTTTCCGGAGATCTTCCGAACGCTTACGAGTCCTGCCAGAAAGCGCGGGGGTTTCTGGAGACGTTACGCGGCAGCCTGCGAGGCGAAGAATTAAAGATCGCGTTCATGAAGAACCGCCTGGAGGTTTACGAGAACCTCGTCGAACTATGCCTGATCGCGGAAAGACCGAATGCGGCGGAAGAGTCTTTCGGTTATATCGAACTGGCGAAATCGCGCAGCCTGGCGGAGCTTCTGAAGCGCTCCGGACCCTCGATTCGCCCCGCCGACGCGGGCCAGAGCGAACTGGTGCGGCGTATCAGGGAAATGCGCGAGGAACTTAACTGGTATTACCGGCGCATTGAGATCGAGCAATTGCGCGCAGAAGAGCCATCTTCCGAACGAATCGAAAAGCTTCAAAAAGAGGCTCTAGCGCATGAGAACGAACTGCTGCACGTATTGCGGGAAATGCCGCAGTCGGAGGAGGACGCGAACCACGGTCCGGCGATAAGTTCGCTGGAAAACGTCCGTGCGTGCTTACCTCCGCAGGCTGCACTGGTGGAGTATTTCAGCGTGAAGGATAAGTTTATCGCCGCGGTGTTGACGCCGGAAGGGCTGAAAATCGTGCCGATTACGCCGGTATCGCGCGCCATCAATCTGCTGCGACTGCTCCACTTCCAGATTTCAAAATTCACGTTGGGCGCGGAATACACGCAGACGTTCGAAAAATCCATGCTGGAGGTGGTGCAAGGGCACTTGCGTCAACTTTACGAGGAAGTGCTGGCTCCGGTCCGTGCTTACTTGCAAGCACGTCACTTAATTATCGTGCCGCACGGCGTACTGCATTACCTTCCATTTCATGCTCTGTTGGACGACACAGGGTATCTTATCGACTCCTTTGCGATTTCATATGCACCCAGCGCCAGTGTTTTTGCCCACTGCCAGGAAAAATCGATGCACGCTACCGGCGCGCCTCTCGTCATGGGAGTTCCGGACGCCCAGGCTCCGCTGATTTTGCAGGAAGTGCGTGCAGTGGCGGACATATTGCCAGAATCGGAATTGATAGTAGGTCCTGCCGCCAACGAGCAGACCTTGCGAGAGAAAGGTCTGCAAAGACGGTTGATTCATATCGCCACACATGGAAGATTTCGACAGGATAATCCCATGTTTTCGGGCATACGCCTCGGCGACGCTTACCTGAGCCTTTACGATCTTTACCAGCTCAAGCTGAACGCGGAATTGGTGACGCTGAGCGGTTGTGCGACGGGGATGAACGTACTCACCCCCGGAGATGAATTACTTGGCCTGGTCCGCGGACTTCTTTTCGCCGGAGCACATTCCGTGCTGTTGAGCCTGTGGGACGTTCACGACCAGAGCACCGCTGATTTTATGGCGTGTTTCTACCGGCGCTTGAAGGGCATGAATGACAAGGCCTCCGCACTGCAAGGGGCGATGATTGAGTTGCGTGAGCGCTATCCACACCCCTACCATTGGGCTCCCTTTGCCCTAACTGGCAAGGTTTCTTCGGTTTAACAGCAGAAAATTTTCTTGATACCCCCTATATTTTTTGCGGGTGTACCTACCCTTATGAGTTGGTGGTGCATATAGGGAACGGGGTTTTCAGCCGGTCGAGGCCACGAATTCAAATCGGGGGGACAGGGATGCGACACTTTTCGTTGGAAAAATGGGTTGATTTCGCACGAAACGTGATTCGGGAGGAAGAAAAGGCCAAGATGCAAAGTCACCTGCAAAGCGGTTGTTCGGAGTGCCTGAAGGAGCTGAACTTGTGGCGGCGTTTGCAACAGACGGCCCAACGCGAGTCGACGTACGAACCGTCCGATGGCGCTGTTCGAACGGTAAATGCGACTTTCGCAAACCAGCGTATCGGTCGGCCGCGCTCTGCGAAACAAGAAGTGGGGGCCTTGCTTTTCGATAGCTTTCGCAGCTCTGCATTCGCTGGCGTGAGATCGTCTGGAAGTGTCGCGCGCCAATTGCTTTACGGCGCTAGTTCTTACCGGATCGATATCCGGATCGAGCCGCAGACGGATTCGGAAAAGGTCCTTCTTGTTGGTCAGATACTTAATTCAGCTGATCCGAGCGAGCGACTGTCGCGAGTGCAAGTGGCGTTGATGAAGGGACGACGAGTCCTGTCGCAATCGGTAACCACACTGTTTGGCGAGTTCCAGATGGAGTGCGCTCTGGATGGGGGCTTCCGGCTGATGGTGACCCTGCCTGACGGCAGGGAAGTAAGCCTGCCCTTGGTTGAACCAACATTCGGCCAAGGCGAGGAGATTCCGGATGCAACTGATTTTAATAAGGTTAGTAGTAGGCCCGGAACGAAGATAAGGCGTACTAGAACGAAAGATTGATGCGAACAGTACGACAAGTAGCCGTTTGTACCATTGCCTGAAAATATCGTCCGAACCAAACTGAAACTAGACGAGGTTTCACCGCAACAGGCTATTGGCCGACACGCAAAAGGAGTATTGGTCACCATGAAGCGACTTAGACTAATTGGGCTCTTGGTTCTTCTTTCGCTGGGATTCTGGGGACAGGCTGCCAGCGCCCAAGGCCTCCTTGGTGGCTTGCTCTTAAATGTCGAGCAAGTCTTGTCCAACACCCTCAGTCCGCAACCGGGAGTCATCGTTCGAACGAATCTCGGTCTTGCTGGGTTGCAGCTTGCTTGCCTTTCCAACGGCTGTACGGTGGTTGGCAATCTTGATGGCAACATGAACCAAGTTTTCCTGGTCAAGCCCGTCCAGGGACTTCTGCCGCAACTCCTTGCGGGACTCCTTCGGCTCGTCGACGGAATACTTGACGCCGAACCCGATCAGGCTCTGATGATTCCGCCAAACAACACCAATCAGACGAGTTCTTCTACACCTCCCCAAGGCCTTTGGGACACGACCCCGGTCAACTATTACGGCAACAGCGTCACTCACGGGTACGTGAACCAGCCAGCAGTCCAAATTATTCGCGTGGCGCAAGCTCAGAGTGTTTTTGGACTGAGCGGTGCGGGAATAGTCGCCGACATTGATACGGGTGTGGACCCCAACCATCCGGCCCTCCAAGGCGTTTTACTCTCAGGGTACGACTTTACGCGGAACCAGCCGGGCGGTTCAGAACTGAATGACATTTCTATATCGGCACCGCCGCCATGTGAGACTTGCGCGGCAGCTTATGTGAATCAGCACACAGCAGCAATGCTCGACCAACACACCGCTGCGATGTTGGATGGCTCGCAGTACGCCGCCTTCGGACACGGGACCATGGTAATGGGAGTTATTCACCTGGTCGCGCCAACTGCACGACTTCTGCCTCTGAAAGCGTTCAACGCAAGCGGAAGCGGATCCCTTTCGAACATTCTGGCTGCGATTTACTACGCAGTGCAGAACAACGCGAACGTCATCAACATGAGTTTTGACCTGACGACCAGTTCAACTGAATTGAAGAACGCTATCAATTACGCCAACAGCCAAAACGTTATTTGCGTGGCATCCTCCGGCAACGATGGTAAGGAAGAGATGGTTTATCCGGCCGGCTTGCAGAATGTAATGGGCGTGGCTTCGACGAATAATGAAGACCAGCGTTCGACCTTTTCGAACTACGGGAATCAGATCGTGTGGGTGGCGGCGCCAGGCGAAGGCGTAATCACAACTTATCCGTTCGCAACATACGCCGCAGGTTGGGGGACTTCGTTCAGCTCCCCTATGGTTGCCGGAACTTCGTCACTGATCATTAGCATGCAATCCGCGTACGGCCAAAACCAAGCGGCTTGGGCCATCTCTCATGCTAAGTGGATTGGCCTAAACATGGGTAATGGACGCCTGGACGTTTATGGCACTTTGTCATCCTTGCGCCCCATCCAGGGTTTGCTCCAGTAGCGGCCGATGCCGATAGACGACATGGAACGAACGGGCACCTCCGAGCGACTTGCTCGAACGGCGAGCGTCACCGAGGTGCCCACAATTTCCTCGAGCGCTTTGCCGAAACTTCGGCATGACTGGGCTCCTCCATCTTTTCACGTGAAGCTCATAGAAGAGCAACTGACTGCGTTGCGTAGTACTCTAATCTGTGCCTTCAATCAACTCCTGGATCTGAAGGATTTAAACACCGGAGTTCACAGCACGCGCTTGGCGGAATGGGCTCTTCACGTCGCTGGAGAACTGGGGCTGGATCGCGAATACCTGGGCGATATCGAGGTCGCGGCGCTCTTGCACGATATAGGAAAGATCGGCGTCTCTGATGCCATTTTAAACAAGCCCGCCAAGCTAACCGCCGAGGAATACGAAGTCATGAAGAAGCATCCGGAGTACGGATGGGCTGTCTTGCGCCAAGTTCCCGGAATGGAGCGCGCCAGCTTGATGATTTTGCATCACCATGAAAATTACGACGGCACTGGCTATCCTGGCGGACTGAAAGGCGAAGAGATTCCGATCGGATCGCGCATCGTATCCGTCATCGATGCTTTCGACGCCATGGTATCCACGCGGCCCTATCGCCAGGGGATGCCATTCGAAGAAGCTGAACGTCGATTATTGGCTGCGAGTGGCACGCAGTTCGATGCTCGCGTGGTAAACAGCTTCCTACCCCTGGCCCGAGCGGAAATGTCATCGGTGTTCGCTGCGGCTGGTACATCAGTCACTGCAGTTCTCTAGATCGATCGTTTCATCAGGTTGCGTAAGCCAAAAGCCTCTTTCGAAGGCCTTCCTGGGCCGCCACCAAGTCCGGGAGGCCACAGATGCTTACCGAGAATTTTTGGGGACGTAAATGGCACAACCCGGGTCGTCAACCGAAATTACATAATCTTGACCGATTGCATCCAGAACGTCGCTAGGGAATCGCTCATTCGGGCGCTCTAAAGATTCCAGAGGTCTATCCAGTTGAATGGCTCCGTATTGGTGAGTTGCGATGTTTTCCACGATCTCTTCGCTGTCTAATTTGTGGAAGCGCACTAGTCTGGTGCTATTGAAAGGCTCGAAGACCTGCGGCTTACCGGCGTAATAACAGCGCAGAAGGCTCTCACAGATGGCTGGGCCGGGTTGCGCCCGGAGGAAAGACGTCTCTTTATCAAATTGCTTCTGCTCCTCAGGCATTTCTCTCAGCCCGTTCCAAAACCAAAAATATCCTGATAGGGCGAAGGGCAGAAGCAAAGAGGCGAACAGAATAACGGGAACGCGGCGTCGCCAGAGAGGGTGTGAGATAAAGAACGTGGGGGAAGACTGCCAGGCGTCATGAAGAATCATTCCCATGATGATGGAGATCGCGAGGAAATTACCGAAATACGCGTTAATAGAAACTCCAATGCCTCCGGCAGCGCTAACGTCGAGCAGCAACGACACAATGAAGAAAATACAGATCAATCGCCACGTTTCGTTACGCCAATTCTTTTTCACCCAGATACAAGACGCGACAAACGGCAATAAGATCGGCCAGTAATCGGCCAGGAAATCAACGATGCCGCCAAAAAAGGAGTACTCGCGCGCACCGAGCAAGTTTGAGATGAAAAAAGGGCCGCCGAATTTGATGTTAAGCGCGATGGATGCGCAGAGGAGCACGGCTGAGAAGAGGGCAAAGGCTGTAGCTTTGCGTCGGGACGCGATACAAAGATCTATGAACACGGCGAGCGGGAATTCGAGAAGGTTGTGCTTGATGTTGCCGCCCAATATGAAAAGAACAGCGATAAGCGCCAAGCGCCCCAGGGTAGGTGGCGCTGCGATATACAGCAGCAATCCACTCAGGAAAAATACCTGCGCAAACATTTGAGGGTCGGCCATCCCCACATAGCGTGTGGCCACGGCGCAGAAAAGCGCCAGGCAGAAAAAGCCGCCAAAAAATGCCGCCGCAAAGTCGGCGGTCAATTTCCGTATGATAAGTCCGATCAGAATGCAGGAAATTCCCAGGGAAAAAAGAGATAACAAGCGGCCGGTCAGCAGGTAATCATGCGTGAAGCGCGAAAGGTAAGCGACGACGTAAAAGGAAAGGGCAGGGTAGTTTACCGTGGTCCACGCATACTTCGCGCCGTAGAGCGGGACGTGTTGAGCCACCTTCAGCGCATTATAAACATTCCAGCCGTCAACGTAATTTATTTCGAAATGGTAGAAGGCACGAACGGTTGGGCAGACGGCTGTAATGAGTCCGAACAAGGCAAGGCTGCACAATGCCAGCCACTCTTTACGGTGAATTGAAAAAGGGCGTGCGGCATCCGCCCGGTTGACGAGCGCCATTTATCGGGCGCCGGCGATGAGAGAAAGCTCCGTTGCCACGCCACTCGCGGCGATGTCCGCGTGAACCATTCGCTTTACGAGCGTCTTAAAATCAACTTTCGGCTGCCACTGTAGCTCAGTGCGAGCCAGGCTGGGGTCCGCGCGCAAATCGTATATCTCGCCAGTTCGCAGCAAACGCGGATCCACTTCGACAAAGTCTTCAAGCTTCGCGTTCGCAAATTTTCCATCGAAGAGGTTTTGGAGTTCCGCCAGCACCAGCCTTACGAATTCTGCGACGCTGTGAGATTCGCCGGTTCCAACCACGTAGTCCTTGGGAGCCGGTTGTTGCAGCATCGCGTGCATAGCGATTACGTAATCTGCGGCAAAACCCCAGTCGCGGCGCGCTTCCAGGTTTCCGAGTTTTAATTTCGTTTTGTCACCTGCAGCCCAGCCGGCCGCCGCTCGGGTAATTTTGCGCGTTACCATTTCAGGTCCGCGGCGCGGCGATTCGTGATTAAAAAGAATGCCTCCCACGCTATATACTCCGCGAGCGCGGTAGGCTTCGGCCAGCCTGTGCGCGGCCATCTTGGAGATGCCGTAAGGAGAGGTCGGGTTAAACGGCGTTTTCTCGCTGCAAGTGCCGTTCGCATTTCCATACATCTCGGAACTCGACGCCTGGTAAATACGCGTGTCAGCTTTGCGGCGCTCTACGAGCGACAGGATACGAGCGAGGCCGCCGACGTTAATATCGAACGTTTCCGCCGGTGTCTCCCAACTGGTGGGAACAAAAACCTGGCCCGCGAGATTGTAGACCTCATCCGGCCAGGACTTGTAGAACGCAACCTCCAACGACTGGGGATCGCGCAAGTCGCCATAGAGAAGTTCAACACGATCCCGGACGCCTTCCAGCCAGCGCATGGTTCCCGGTTCGCGCCTGACAATTCCGAAAACTTGATAGCCTAACTCCAACAAGTATTCGGCCAGATAAGATCCGTCCTGGCCGGAGATTCCGGTAATGAGGGCACGTTTCATCGCGGCTCCCTTGGCGTCCCAAGTTTAAAAGAAAAATTACTTTACTCTTTCAGCGCCCATGCCCGACGTCACCACGACGCCGCGGTGCTGCCTGCGAAGAAAAAATATTCTAGCAACGCGACCCAGGAACTCCGCTTGGTCGCGAATCGCTAGTTTGGATTCCCCGTGGCCCCGCACTCCAAAGGTGATCGGAAGTTCCAGTACACGCGCGCCATTCCAAATCAGTCGGCATAATAACGCAGACAAGAAAGAGTAGCCACGTGTGGAGAGTTCTTCCAAGTCGCAAGTAAGCAACAACTCGCGCCGAATCGCGCGATATCCGGACGTACAGTCCTGTATTTTCAGGTCCCCAGCCCAGCGAATCATGGAATTTCCCGTGTGGCTGAGAAGCGTGCGCCACCCCGAAAAATTCAGGACTTGGGCGCCCGAAACGTAGCGGGACCCGATAACCAATGTATATCCCTGGTTGCACGCCTCAATCATTTGGGGCAGAAGGATGGGATCGTGTTGCAGGTCGGCATCCATATTTAGAATTAGCTCCGGATTGAAAAGGTCCAACGCGTGACGAATGCCTCTTTTGTAAGCATCGCCAAGCCCTTTTTTTTCTCCCCGAATGATGTGGAGAAACGGAAAGCGCTGGCGAAATCGTTCAACCACTAGCGCGGTACCGTCGGGCGAATTATCGTCCACCACAAGCACGTGCAATTGATGAGAAGAAATTCTCTGCTGTTGTTCAAAAATTCGAGGAAGCAATTCCTTTAGATTCCGTGCCTCGTTGTAGGTGGGAAGAACGACACAGGCGTCAGGTTTGGTCGTCAGTTCGAAAATGTTTCACCCCAGGAAGTGAGATGCTTTTTGAGCGCCTACGGTTGCTGTGCGTCGCCCTGTTAATGATGGGTGACTTCACTTTAGAAGTAAATGGAAATTAAGCGGAGCAAGGCGCCGAAACAAAGCGAAATGCTCGAACTCATGTCGGCGCATGTGCCGCGCCGAACGGCTTCGCGAGAGCGTCGCTTTATGCCGGTCGAATAGCACATTTTCCCTCTGATGAAAGGTGTTGACTTCGGTTCCGACATTCGGCAATCTACTTCCGTGATGATGAATCTCAGCCGGATGACAGTTTGCATGGCGTGTTGTTGCAATTGTTGCGTACGCCTGTCGTCCGCGCCGGGGGCCAGCTAGAAAAGCATCTAAATTCTAAACGCTGAGTTCAAGCCCACCGCCAGACGACAAGCTGGTAGGTGGGTTTTTTGTTTTTGGGGGCCTTATGGACGTTAAAGTGGACACCAAAGAGACCAAAGCGCAGAAAGTGGAACGGCTGAAGAGGTCGCTGAATCCCTGGCAATGTCTCGAGGAAGTCCGCCGTTTCGCGCGTGAAGGATATGCATCAATTCCGCCGGAATGGCTCGGGACCTACTTTCGATGGTGGGGTGTCTATCCGCAAGGGGACGGCGCCGGAGCCGTGGGTGGCAGCGGCGGTGAAGGCAAAGCAGTTCCATTTTTCATGGTGCGCATTCGTATCCCGAATGGCTTGCTCAATTCGAACCAACTCCGGACAATCGCGGAGCTCGCCGATCGGTATGGCTTCGGAGTTGCAGACCTCACCGTACGTCAAAATATTCAGCTTCACTGGGTCACGATTCAGGACTTGCCCGAGGTGCTTGACGGTCTTGAACGTTGTGGCTTGTCTTCGCTCGCCGCTTGCGGCGATGTCACGCGCAACATAACCGGCTGCCCCCTGGCCGGGGTGCACGCGGACGAAATCTGCGATGCTTCTCCGCTCGTGGAGCAGGCCACCCGCCTGCTCGCGGGCAATCCGGATTTCTACAATCTCCCGCGTAAATTCAAAATTTCCATCACTGGGTGCCGAGCCTGGTGCACCTATCCCGAAATTAACGATGTGGGTCTTACGGCGGTCGTGCGTGAACGCGGCACAGGTTCAGAAACCGGATTCTCAATTCGCGTGGGCGGCGGACTTTCGACCAAGCCCCATCTGGCGCTGCGCCTAAATGCCTTTATCGGCTGGGATCAGGTGCTTCCCGTAATTCAGGGTGTTGCTGAAATTTTCCGGGGCTCGGATGTTTTGCGCGAGAGCCGCGAGCGCGCAAGGCTGAAGTTTTTGTTCCTGGAGCACGGCTGGACGGCGGAACAATTTCAGGAAGAACTCGAGCAACGTATTGGATTCCACTTGGATCCCGCAGAGCCGGAAAAGCCGCCAGATGATCGTTACCGCGATCACACCGGCGTCCACCCGCAGAAGCACGGCGATTATTGCTACGTGGGCGGTACGGTGCTGCGAGGCCGCATCGAGCCAAAACAGATGCGTGCGGCCGCGGATCTGGCAGACCGCTTCGCTTCCGGTGAATTGCGTACCACCAGCATGCAGAATCTTCTGATCGTCAACGTGCCGAAGCAGAAGGCAAACGTACTTGCCGATGAACTTAATTTAATTGGTTTGCGCGTGGATGCTTCGTCGTTTCGTCGTGGCGCGGTCGCCTGCACGGGCACCGAATTCTGCAAACTTGCGATCACCGAAACGAAAGCATTCTCGCGCTGGCTCGTGGAAGAGTTGGAAGAAAGAATTCCAGGTTTCGACCAGCACCTGAAGCTGCACGTTACAGGTTGCCCGAACAGTTGCGGCCAACATTGGATCGCCGATATTGGAATCGAAGGCAAGAAACAGCGCGTGGGTGGAGAAATGGTGGACGCCTATTATTTCTGTGTCGGCGGCGCGGTAGGACAATTTGCATCCATCGCCCGCCCGATCGGCTACCGCTGCCCGGCAATGGAGGTTCCGGCGGCCATCGAGCGGCTACTCCGCTCTTATCTGGATCTTCGGCAGAGCCAGGAAAATCTTCGCCAATTCTTTTCGCGCCATTCTGATGGGGCGATACGCACCTTTCTTGCCGGCCAGGAAGTCGAAGCTGTGGTCCGCGACGCCGCTTCAGGGGCTGTGCCTCGCGGAGTGGAAGGCTGAACGATGAGCGCACTCGCCAAACTCTCGATAGAAATGCAAAAGACCGACGTCCCTGACATCTCACTAACTTTGCTCTGCCAAATTACCCACATGCGTTGCGTATGTTGCTGCTGGTGTTGTTGTCCAGCGGCGTCCCGCGCCTCAAGGAGCGGATCGATGTAGCAAATTACTCGATCCAAAACTCCAAAGGCCCGCGACGCCAGCCGTCGCGGGCCTTTTTGGTTTAAACGACCGATCGCGTAACCGGAAGAGCGAGAGCGATAACCAGAATTACACGGAGGCTAAGATGATTGAGTTGCTGCAGGAAATTGAACTTCAACAGGATGAGGCGGAACGCTCCACGGCGGAAGAATTGCTCCGCTGGGCGAGCGATCGGTTCGGTTCCCGCATGGCGATAGCATCAAGTTTTGGCGGAGACGCCGTCGTACTGATCGATATCGCGGCGCGAACCGTCAAGAACTTACGGGCGTTCACGCTGGACACCGATTTTCTTTTCCCAGAGACCTACGAACTGATTGAACGTGTCCAGGATAAGTACGGCATACAAGTCGAACACGCTCGTCCCGCCCTGTCTCCCGAACAGCAGGCGGCTTGTTATGGAGAGTCGCTCTGGAGTAGGGAGCCCGACCTTTGCTGCCGAATACGAAAGGTCGATCCGCTCAAGGCAAAAGTTGCCGAACTGGACGCATGGGTTTCGGGAATTCGCCGCGATCAAACGCCATCTCGCGCTAGAGCAAAAAAACTCGAGTGGGACGCTCACTTCGGTCTGGTCAAACTGAATCCGCTCGCGGATTGGACCACGGAACAAATCCGGGACTACGTGCGCGAGAATGATTTGCCTTACAACGCCCTGCACGACCGCAATTACCCGAGCGTCGGTTGCACTCACTGCACACGCCCGGTTCAAATTGGCGAGGACCCTCGCGCGGGCCGTTGGGTTGGATTCCAGAAGACTGAGTGCGGTCTGCACGCAAAGGAGTAGTGCACATGTCTCTCTTTCCGATGTTCGTGAAGCTCGAAGGCCGTCCGTGCCTGGTCGTCGGCGCGGGCATGATCGGCGAAGGCAAGATAGGCAGCTTGCTCGAAGCGGGCGCCAGCGTGTTCGTGGTCTCGCCGTGTGTGACTCCGCGTGTCCGTGAGTGGTCCGCGGCCGGCGCCATCAAGTGGCTGCGGCGAAAGTTCAAGCAGTACGATCTCGCTGGAAAGTTTCTGGTGATTGCCGCAACACCTTCGGCCAAAGTGAACGCGAGCATTTTCGACGAAGCTCGAAGAAGAAAAGTATTGTGCAACTCGGTCGATGATCCGCCGCATTGTGATTTCTTCTACGCCGCGATCGTTCGCCGCGGTGATTTGCAGATCGCTATTTCTACAAATGGCAAGAGCCCTGCGCTGGCCCAACGATTGCGCAAACGGTTCGAGCGGCAATTCGGACCAGAGTATGCGGACAAGATCGATGAGCTCGGCGCGGCACGAGAGCGCTTGTTCCGCGCTGCGATGGAGCCCGTGCGGCGTCGCAAACTTTTGTTGCGTATGGCGCGAGAAGTTCGACTAGGAGGAGCAAAATGAGCGCGAAAGTGTATCTGGTTGGCGCTGGACCGGGCGATCCCGACTTGTTGACGCGCAAGGCGCTGCGCTTGTTGCAATCCGCCGACCTCGTGCTGCATGACGATTTGGTGTCACCGGAAATCCTGGAACTGATTTCGCAGACTGCGTTGATACAAAACGTGGGAAAACGTTGCGGCCGGAAGCGAATCACACAAGAAGAGATTCACCGGCGCACGATCGATGCCGCTCGGCGGGGTAACACAGTCGTTCGATTGAAAGGCGGTGACCCACTGCTTTATGGGCGGGCTGGCGAGGAAATGGACGCGCTGCAAAGTGAAGGGATCGATTTCGAAGTGGTGCCCGGGATCACCACTGCGTTCGCTGCCGCTGCATCAGCGAAAATGCCTTTGACCGATCGGCGCGTTTCATCGAGATTAATTTTTCTTACCGCCCACAACTGCAAACAGAATATGCCCGCAGACTTTGGATCCGGCCTTTCATCCGGAGCTATGCTCGCTATCTACATGCCCGGGCAAAATTATGCACGGCTCCAAGAACAGTTGCTCGCGAGTAATGTCCGTCCTGAGATTCCATGCATTGTGGTGTCCCGAGTCTCGCGAATCGATGAGTCTTTCCATGCGACCGTCGTTGGGGAGCTCGCTCTCTGCCCTCACCTGGAATCCCCAGCAATTCTTTTGGTGGGGCCGCTGGCCCGATCGCTTTATCATACTGAGGGCGTGACGAGACGGCTGGATTGTCTTAGCGATGAGATTGCCGAATCTTTCGCGCTAGCGCTTGAGACGACGTCTTAATTTTTCCGGCCCGGGCAGCTTAGCCGCGAGATCATTTCTCTCGCGAATTCGCGGTAGTCGTTGAACCGTGGTCTGGAACGGACAAGCAGCGAATTGTGGCGCCTAACCCGGCGTTCTCAAAGCGAGCCGCGATAGACTTGCCAATCTCGTCGAAATTTTCTGTAGCTAGAGCCACGACACTCGGTCCCGCACCACTCAGAGCAATTCCAAGCAAACCGGGAGAACGAGGCTGGCTCAGTATGCCGGCCAAGCCCGGGATCAAATGTTGGCGGCAATGTTGATGCAACCTATCTTGCATCGCCTCCCAAAGAAGATCGAAGCGCCGCTCCTCCAATGCTGCGATAAAAAGCGCGGAGCGCTGCAGATTATGAATCGCATCTTCGCGCCGAACTGTTTGGGGCAGCACGGCTCGCGAACCTGTGGTGTTCAACTCGAGGTCAGGCGAGACGGCGACAACGCGAATTTCCCGTGGCCACTCTTTGCGGATCATGATGACACTTCCATCCGGCCGCACGGAGGTCACTACCAGCGCGCCCATCAGCGCTGCTCCGACATTGTCCGCGTGCCCTTCGATTTCCGCGGCATAACGCAGAGCCGAGTCCTCATTCATGTCGCGCTCGCCAATTGCAAAAGCCAAAGAAATCCCAGCGATGATTGCCGCCGCGCTGCTGCCCAGCCCGCTAGCGACCGGAATCGCGTTGTGAACCGCCAGCCGTACCGGAGGCAGTTCGAAATGTTCACACGTGGCTGCGTGGTGCATCGCGCGAAGAATCAGGTTTTGTTTCGGATCGCGTGTCAGAAGAAGACTGCCGCGCGTTCCGCGACTTCGAACGCGCGATTTCGCAAACGAGTCTGATGGCAGCACACTCGCGCGCACTGAAAGGTAAAGATCCAACGCGAGACCGAAACAATCGAATCCCGCGCCGAGATTCGCCGTGGAGGCTGGAACTTGCACCTCAATTGTTGAATGACGCTGAGGACTCATTGTGGGCGGACCAATGCGCTCGGGATCAAAATGCCGGGAATCAATTCTTTGCTCTCGGTAGGCTGCCGCGCGTTTGGTTTCGGCGCTCGATGCTTTCCAGAATCGCGCTCTTTTTCGCCGCAACCTTCTCGGGCGGATTCGCAAACGCGCCTTTGATTGGCGGCGACGAGCCGAGCGACAGTGTCCCGTTATGATACCGATTCACGTAATCCGGATCCTTCAGAACATGTCCCGTGAGAACGGCCACAACGGATTCACCGCGACCAATATTTCCGGACGCGACCATTTTGCGGATCCCAGCAACAGTTGTTGCGGAAGCAGGCTCACATCCGATGCCGTCGCGCCCGATGATCGCCTTCCCGTCGGCAATTTCCTGCTCGCTCACCGCAAGCACACGCCCGCCTGAACGCAACACACCGCGCAGACTCTTCCTCCACGAAATCGGGGAGCCGATTTTTATCGCGGTAGCTAGTGTCTTCGGATGCTCCACTGGAATGATATCCGGCATAACCGAGCCATCTAGCGTCGCTAGATTCTTCTCCATCTGCGCGAACATGTGAGCCATTGGTGCAGAGCCTTCCGCTTGAACGACATGAAGCTTAGGCAAGCGATCGATCAACCCAAGTTGCAACAATTCACCAAACCCTTTTGCCAAAGCCGAGCTGTTCCCCATGTTTCCCCCGGGCACCACGACATGCTTCGGTAATTTCCACTCACACTGCTGCAGCAATTCGAACGCGACAGTCTTCTGTCCCTCGATGCGGAACGGATTGATCGAGTTCGCCAGATAAATGGACGTGTCGTCCGCGAGTTCCTGCACTAAACGCATGGCATCGTCGAAATTCCCATCGATCTCAAGAACCGCGGCTCCGTAATCCATGCTCTGCGCCAGTTTCGCGGCTGTAATCTGCCCCTGGGGCACGACGATGGCGCATTGCATCCCGGCTCGCGCGGCATAAGCAGCCAGACTCGCAGCCGTATTCCCGGTGCTGGCGCAAACCAGCGTGCGAGCTCCCAGAAGAGCAGCATGCGTTACAGCAGTAGTCATACCGGCATCCTTGAAGGAGCCGGTCGGATTGCAGCCGAGATGCTTTACCTGCAAACTCTGAAGCCCGCAATACTCCGCGGATCGAGGCGCATCATAGAGCGGCGTGTTGCCTTCGAACAGGCTCACTACCGGTACATCAAAATCGAATGGCAACAACTCGCGATAACGCCAGACGCCGCTGCGGTCGCGCGGATCGTTAGAGCAGGCGCGATCTGTCCATTGCTTGCGCAATACATCCCCATCGCCGCAGGATTCTACGCGGCAGTGGATTTCCAACGGCCCTCCGCATCGTGAACAAACATGAATTCGCTCGCGAATCCCATACGCCGAATTGCATTCAGGAATAATGCATTGCTGAACGGCGTTTGCCGACCGCCTCTCTATGGCGTGTTCGCTCATGTGACGGCAATCCCTTGCGGCGCAGGATTGTTGCTGTGGCGCTCTTCAACTCCCAGACCAAATTCCCGGTGAGCCGCTTCCAGCGCCGCCTTCATATCCTTTCGCGCAACCACAAATGAAATATTCGATTCCGATGATCCCTGCGCGATGGCGATGATATTCACATTCTCGCGGCCCAGCGCACTGAAGGTGCGTCCGGCGACGCCAGGACTTCCGCGCATATTTTGTCCCACCACGGCAACGATCGCGATTTCCGGATCCAACGTAATATGCTCGACGGCCTGGTCCGCCAAATCCTGCGAGAACTCGTCGCGCAGAGCTTGTACGGTGCGTTTGGTATCCGCGGAAGAAACAATGAAGCATATATCGTTCTGCGACGAGGATTGAGAGATCAGCAGAACGTTAGCCCGCACTGCCGCCGTAGTGGAGAACGTTCGTCCGACCACGTCCGGCACGCCTACAATTCCGGGCCCGCCGAGACTGATCAGCGCAACGTCACTCATCGCCGTAAGGGCCTTCACCCCCAGACCATCGCTTCCGCCTTCGGGCGTTATTTTCGTTCCGACATTCTCGGGACGAAAGCTATTGCGAATCCAAACGGGGATGCCCGCTTCCGTCACCGCGCGGAGAGTCTTTGGGTGAAGCACCTTCGCGCCGAAGTAGGCGAGCTCAGCTGCTTCGCGATAGGAAATCTCGGGAATTGTGCGAGCTTCGGGCACGAGTCGCGGATCGGCAGTCAATACGCCGTCGACATCAGTCCAAATGATCACTTCGTCTGCTTTTAACGCGGCCCCCAAAATCGTGGCCGAATAATCGGATCCGCCGCGACCGAGCGTCGTAAGGACGCCATCCGCAGTGGAACCGATAAATCCGGTGACGATGGGAACCACTTCTTTCTCCAACAGCGGCCGCAGAAGATCTTCCGAGCGTTCACGCGTGCGATCAGCGATCGGCTCGGCGCTGCCGTGGTGCGAATCAGTGATGATCAGATCGGTGGCTTCGATTGACTGGGTGGATACGCCGAGCTCGGCCAATGCCCCGGCAACTAGCGGCGCAGAAAGGCGCTCGCCAATACTGGAGATCGAATCCAGAGTACGCGCCGTGAGCTCGCGAATCAGGGCGGTGCCTTCGCAAAGGCGTTGCGCTTCCGCAAGGACATCGGAAATCTTACGAGAGATACTGTCTCGCCTTTCGCTTGAGTGAACGAGAGCATCAAGAGCGGTCTCATGTTGCTCGCGCAAGGCATCCGCGAGCGTCTGCCCCGCGTCCCGATCTCCACCCTCCGCCCGCGTAGCAGACGCAATAAGCTTGTTTGTAACACCGCTCATGGCGGAGACGACCGCCACGACACAACCTTTACGCGAAGCAGCCGCAAGTAATTCTGCCGCACGGCCAATGCACGCGGCATCGCCGACAGAAGTGCCGCCAAACTTCATCACCGCAAGAAATCTTTTCATTTCAAGCCGCCCTGCGTTCAACTCAGGAAGTAGCCCTCAGCGGCGAGTCGCTTCGCATGCGGGCTGGTCTAGAGAAACGTCGATTTTGCTGACAATTATGCGCAAATCCTGTACCCGCCACCAATGCTTATTTCGGGATCGAATTCCAAGCTCTGCGGGTACGTCGCGCCCGATTAGGCAGTTCGCCGCGAGATCAAAGAAATGAAAGCAAGGGCCGCTCGCGGCAGCGTTCGATCGCGACGGTAGATCAGGCCCAGTTCTCGCCAGAGATCGACATCGGCAATGGGAATTAACTTTACCTCGCCGGCGCGAGCTTCCTCGCGCGCGAACGTCTCACTGATCAGCGACACTCCCAGATTGGCAGCTACAAAAGCTTTGATCATCCCGACGCTTGCCAATTCCATGGTGACATGGATCTGCGAGCGGTAAGGACGAAAAAGCTTGTCCAACATTTGGCGAGTGAACCCAGTCTTTGGAAAGATGAGCGGCTGTTCAACAATCTCGCTGGTGCGCACCACTTTCTTCTTGGCCAGAGGGCTTTGCGGACTAACCATCAGCACTAATCGGTCCCGAAAAATCGAATGGGTCTTTAGACTCGGTGATTTTATCGGCAGCGTAACAATTCCGACGTCCACCGTTCCGTCTTCCACTTTCTCCAATACTTTATTGCTGAAGTTACGATAAATATTTATCTGCACGTCGGAATAGAGCCGGTGGTATTCCGCAAAAACCTCGGGAAGAACGTATAGGCACGTCGCTTCGTTCGCGCCGATCAATAAAGTTCCACGAGGCGTATTGGCTTGGTCGGCTACCGCTCGCAGAGATTCATTGCGCATGGCGAGAAGCTTTTCGGCATATTCCAGGAGCGCGTCTCCGGCAGCCGTCAAACGCACTTTTTTTCCAAAACGGTCGAATAATTTCGCGCCGTATTCCAGCTCTAGCTGTCGAATCTGAGCGCTGACGGCCGGCTGCGAAAGGAAAAGCTTTTTCCCTGCGCGCGAGAAATTCGAAGCTTTTGCAACTTCGAGGAAGGTTGTAAGTTGGTCAAAGTCCATGGCTGTCGGGCGCCGCGATTATACATTTGAACCGTTCCGCTTACTTGAATCTCAAAAGATCATCTTCACGATCGGAAATTCATCTGTCCAAGCTCTTGCTACTGGATGCCACGCGCCCATCGGAGGCATCAGTCGGACGCAACACGCATAGTTCCTTGGTCCGAAAGAGTAGCATTCGAGTTAACAGCCGGGTATAGGCAAAATTGTGATACATCCCATCCATTTTCACGATTGTACTTTTAGGCGCGCGACGGTTTGTAATAGATCATGGGAAATGCGCGCTTGGTCGGTCACCCGGATCACGACGCCTGCGGCGTGGGCTTCGTCGCTCAATTGGGCAGCCTCGGCTCGCGTGACGTTATCGAACGCGCCCTCACCGCGCTCATTCGCCTGACGCATCGTGGCGGAGTGGATGCTGACGGTTCGAGCGGCGATGGCGCCGGTTTGCTGCTGCCCATTCCCAAGGAGTTTTTTCGCTCCCGCGCTCGAGAAGAACGCATCGATCTGCCTGTGGATTTTGGCCTCGGTATGGCGTTTCTCCCGTGCGGTCAGGAAAAGGAAGCGCGCGCTGAAGTCGAAAAGATTTCCGCCCTCTCCGGCGTCCGATGTTACGGCTGGCGAAAAGTTCCTCTAGACGCTTCGATCCTGGGACCCTCCGCCGCTGCTACGCTGCCCGCGATTGAACAGGTTTTTTTTGCATCCAACAAAAGCGGCGACGCTTTTGAACGCCAGCTTTTCTTTCTACGCAAGCGAATTGAAGCCGAAGGAGACCAGGGCATTTATTTTTGTTCGCTCTCCTCGCGCTCGGTGGTTTACAAAGGACTGCTTGCGCCTTGGCAACTCGCCGAGTTTTATCCGGACATCTCCCACCCTCGATTCCAGGCGTCCTTCGCAGTTTTTCACCAGCGCTATTCGACGAACACTCGGCCCACTTGGTCGTTGGCCCAGCCATTTCGTTTCCTCGCGCACAACGGCGAAATCAATACCATCGTTGCAAACCGTCGCTGGATGCGCACGCGGGAGAAATCGATCCAGCGGGAAATGGATGCGCCCGAATGGTGCGGCCTACTCGAATCGGGCGTCAGCGATTCCGCCAGTCTCGACAACGCTCTCGAAGTTCACCTGCATCGCGAATACAGCCTCGCTGCTGCCATGCTTCGCCTGGTTCCGCCAGCGTGGGTCGCAGATCCCGATGTCAGCCCCGCGCTAAAACTTTTTCTTCAGACGCAAGCTTGCGAGCAGGAACCGTGGGATGGCCCAGCCGCTCTCGTTTTCAGCGACGGACGCTACGTTGGCTCGAAACTCGATCGCAACGGTCTGCGCCCGCTTCGTTACACTATCACATCCGATGGATTGGTTATTGCCGGCTCCGAAGTGGGCCTTTCTGATTTTGATGACAAGCACATCGACGAACGCATGCGTCTGGGTCCCGGCGAAATGATCGTCGTTGATCCAGTGGAAGGTCTCGTCTTGCGCGGCAATGACGTCGCTAAAATGCTCGCCGTCGGCTACGGAAGAGAGAACTGGCGTCCAGCGCGCAAGATTGAACCGTCGGCGGAATTTTCCGGCCCATCCACGGAAAACCCAAAGCGCATAGCCGCCGCGCTCGGCTGGAGTGAAGATCAATTCCGCATGCTTTTTCAATCACTCGGTATGGAAGGGAAAGAAGCGATTTGGAGCATGGGTGACGACGCTCCACCAGCTTTCATTTCCTCCGCTCGTCGTCCGTTGTGGGATTACTGCAAGCAACGCTTCGCTCAAGTGACGAATCCTCCGATCGATCCGCTACGCGAAGCCCACGTCATGTCCCTGGACGTGCATTTGTGCAAGACGCTGTTCATCGAGTCGCCTCTTCTGGAGTTCGGCCAAATCGAAAAGATTTGCTCGCATGTCGATGGTTCTGTGCGCACGCTGGATTTCACGTTTGAATCAGCCATGGGTATCGAAGGCGCGCTCGCCGCATTAGATCGCCTTCGTACAGAGGCTCACGCCGCAGCATCTGAGCCCACGCGGCCTAAACTGATTATCTTGAGCGACCGCAAGACGGGTGCCGAACGCGCCGCTCTGCCCGCGATGCTCGCCGTCGCAGCCGTTTGGAAAATTCTGGTCGAATCCGACGCTTTCGAGATTGCTCTGATTGTCGAAACCGGCCAGGTCATCGAGACCCATCACTTGGCTATGCTCATTGCCGTCGGCGCCAGTGCGGTTTTTCCATATCTTGCGCTCGAAATGTCGGAACAATTAAAGCCTGGCGGCGCTGCACGCTACCGCAACGGAGTTGAAGCGGGTCTGCGCAAAGTGATCGCGCGTATGGGCATCTCTACGATCGCGAGCTATCGAAACAGCCACCTCTTCGAAACGGTGGGGCTGGGCGGAGACATTGTTGATGCGTTTTTCGAAGATGCGGATGCAATCCTGGGCAGTAAGAATCTCGCTCACATCTTGCGCGACAGCCTTGACCGTCATATCGCAGCGTTCGAGGCCGACTCGCCCGAAATGCGCGACGAAGGCCTTTATCGTTTTCGTCATACAGGCGAGCGGCACGCCAGTTCGCCCGAGCTCGTGCGTCGTATGCATAAATACATCCAGTCACCGACGCCGGAAAGTTATCGAGCATTCGCCGAGCTCGCCGAAATGCGCGAGCCGGTGGCTACACGCGACCTGATGGCGATCTTTCCGAGCAGCTCTCCAATTTCATTGGACGAAGTTGAACCGGACACCGCAATTCTTTCCCGCTTCAGCACCCAGGCGATGTCGCTCGGGGCGCTTGGCCCGGAAGCTGTGCGGACTCTCGCGATCGCAATGAATCGTTTGGGCGGACGCAGCAATACTGGCGAAGGCGGCGAAGACAGCGACGTCTATCGTTTCGAGCCCGAAGCGCGTAATCGGGTGAAACAAGTTGCTTCCGCGCGCTTTGGTGTTACAGCGGAATATCTTGTCCGCGCCGAAGAGCTCGAAATCAAAATGGCGCAAGGCTCGAAACCCGGCGAAGGCGGCCAGCTTCCTGCAGCGAAAGTTACGCCCTTCATCGCGCGCATACGCCACGCGGTGCCCGGCATGTCTTTGATTTCGCCGCCGCCGCACCACGACATATACAGCATCGAAGATTTGGCCCAGCTCATTTACGATTTGCGCGCTGTGAATCCCAGCGCTCGCATCGGCGTGAAACTTGTTTCCGGCGCCGGCGTGGGAATCATTGCCGCCGGCGTCGCTAAAGCCGGCGCGGATGTGATCACCATTTCGGGTTTCGACGGAGGAACGGGCGCCTCGCCTCTCTCGTCCATCAAAAACACGGGGTTACCTTGGGAATTTGGATTGCGAGAAGCGCACAAAGCGCTTTTGCTCACAGGATTTCGCGGGCGCGTGCGTCTGCGCGCGGACGGCGGTTTAAAATTCGGTCGCGACGTGATCATCGCCGCTCTTCTCGGCGCCGACGAGTTCGGCTTCGGCACTGCCGCGCTCCTCTCGATTGGCTGCGTGATGGCGCGGCAGTGTCACCTGAACACTTGCCCGGCCGGCATCGCCACGCAGGACGAAAAATATCGTGCGCGCTTTACCGGAAAACCGGAAATGGCCATGGCTTATTTCCAAGGTGTTGCCGCGGAGGTTCGAGAACGCCTCAGCCAGCTCGGCGTTCGTTCTTTGGACGAAATCGTTGGCGAAGCGCACATGTTGAGGCCGCGCACTAAACAGGCCAGCGAAAATTTCGCAGAACTTTTGGCTCCGATAACGGATTCCACCAAACAATCCAAGGGTTTTTTCGTGGACGACCAAGGAATTCATCGCGAGCTATCTCGCGCGATGGAGCATGGCGATGCAAAGTCCGGCAAGCCGCTCAGGTTTTTTATAGGCAACTCGGACCGCAGTGTTGGCGCGCACCTGAGCGGACAAATCCTTCGTCGTACGGGATACCTGGGACTGCGCAACGACGCAATCCAGTTTGAATTTCATGGCGTTGCCGGACAAAGCTTTGGCGCATTCCTGATTCGTGGCCTAACTTTCCGGCTCACCGGCGAAGCCAATGATTACGTCGGCAAAAGTTTAAGCGGCGGCACTATTGCGATTAGCGCTGGCCCCGATGCGTCGCAACGCGGCGACGTCCTCGCCGGTAACACCATTCTCTACGGCGCAACCAGCGGGGAACTTTATATCGCTGGGCGCGTCGGCGAGCGTTTCGCGGTCCGGAACAGCGGCGCTCTCGCCGTGGTTGAAGGTGTCGGTCAACACGGATGCGAGTACATGACTGCCGGAATCGTGATTCTGCTCGGCCGCGCCGGGATTAATCTTGGTTCGGGAATGACCGGCGGTCTGGTGTATGCGCTCGGTAAATCGCTCGCCGCCACTGACTACAATTCCGAGTTCGTCCGCCGCTCGGAAATCGATGAGCCCGAACGTATATGGCTGCGTCAGGCGCTGATGGAACACCTGCGCCTGACAGATAGCCCGAAAGCGCGCCGCCTTCTGAGATCTTCGTCGCCATCATTCGGATTGGTTCGCCTCGAGCCGATCAACCGCCCATGCGCCGTGGAGCAAACCTGGGAGCCGATCCTTTCGCGTTGGCGAAAGCAGGGTACCCAAACGATCGCCGTGCCAGTCGCGCGCCGCGCAGCGGGCACGCGATCCGCCGGCCCTGTGATTCAGTAGCACACCGAAGCCGGAGGATTTGCCAGCTACCACCCTCATTCGCGCCAAGCTAATGAGTTCAGAATCTAGGGCGGACTTAAGACGGCAGCAACCGCAACAGCAGTGAAGCAAAGGTGTCCAACCGGGAACAGCAGTTTTGTTTTGGATCTTACCGCGCAGGGAAGAATTCCAAATCGAGCATATCGTGTCCAGGCCTTCTCGACGTGTAACTATAAACCCGAATCCATCAAGAGTATGAAAGTATTGTCCTCGCAGTAATCGTTCTTCGACTCCTCTCAGAAATCACGTAAAATAATAAAAGGAGGGGATTTTTGCAAGTATTTTTTGAAATTTTCGGCCACTTCTTTCGCGCAAATTGCGGACCCGTCATCCAACCCAAACTTTGGCTCCGCATGGCATGAAGTCATCCAGCAACCTGCATGTAAAGACAGCCCTTTTGATCCTGATGATGGTGACTTTCGGTCCGCTCGGTAACGCGCTTCTCGGCAAAGGAATGAAAAGCATCGGCCCGATTACGATTCAAGCGCTTCCCGATTTTCTTCACATCCTCTATCAAGTCTTCACTTCAGGGGTGATTTGGCTCGGTATGCTTTCTCTGATGATGTTTCTTCTGTCGTATATGTTGGTCTTGACCTGGGCCGACTATAGCTACGTGCAGCCTGCGTCTTCCTTTGCATACGGCGTCATAGCTTTATGGGGACACTTCCTATTGCATGAAACCATCACGCCGATTCGCTGGATCGGCGTGATGACCATCTGTGTAGGCGTTTTTGTTGTTGGCTACACACACCCTCGCACTACAGAGCACAACTAATGTTTTGGGAAATCATACTTTTACTGTTGATCGTCATCGCCGGAACGTCGGGCGAACTCTGTATTTCGCGCGCCATGAAGACAGTTGGTGAAGTGAAAGATTTCCGGCCAGCTGCGGTCTTTCGAGTCATCGTCCGCGCAATGCACGTCGGATGGATGTGGCTCGGCCTGTTGCTCTCGATAATCGCGTTCCTCTCTCTGCTGGGTGCGCTCTCGATCGCGAATGTCAGCTTCGTCGTGCCGGTTACCGCGATTAGCTATGCTGCCGGTACGCTTGGAGGAAAGTTATTCTTGGGCGAGCGTGTTTCGCTACAGCGATGGATTGGCGTGGCCCTAGTCTGTATTGGTGTGACTCTAGTGTTTATAGGTCGAAGTTAGGAGCGGATGTTCTTCTGAAGGTTCGCCGCTGGCAACTCAGTCTTAAACTCATTTTTCAACAGCCCGCGAGGACGCTGCGACGAGCATGCCGTCGCGAATGTAATATTCGCCGTCCCGCCACTGAATGCTCTTGCGAAGAAAGCTGGCCAACCATATAAAGAACGCAAGCGCATCCCACAAAGGGATCAAAGCAATAACTTTCCACAAGCCGGTCTGTTTCAGCCCCTGAATACCGATGCTCCAGGCGATGGCGACCCGCAGCCCCAGATAAATGCCCACGTATGCAAGCGCAAGTGTCGCCGAAGGATGAACCGCAATAGCTGCCAGCAGCCATGGAAGTCCTTGCGTGAAAAGCAAACCGAAATGCGCTGAGCGCCGCATGTGCTTCATCACTACCATCCAGCGCATGCGTTTGGCCAGGAGGTCTTTGAACGAATGGCATCCGCCCAGCTTCATAACCGTGTAGGGAAGAAGCTTCACTTCGTGCCCGCGCTCGGCAATGAGTCGGCCAATAAGCAGGTCGTCGCCCGGCTGATTTTCGATTGCCTGCAGCCCGCCGAACTCCGCCAAGCGCTCGCGCGAAGTTACGATTGTTGCACCTAGGGCGAACCGGATTCCTTCGAATTGCCGGCCAACTAAGAGTCCGGCATAAAAATCGGAAACCATTCCGACGGTTTGAAGATTCTCGGCAAGGGTTTGTGAATGCGCCGGCAGGTAGAAACAAGTTACAGCCCCTACTTTGGGATCGGCGAGAGGAGCGACTACGGTCCGCAAATAATCGGGCGTCACTCGAACATCGCTGTCGCCCATTACCACTATTTCGTATTGGGCTTCCGCCACAAGGCGTCGCAATTTTGCGACTTTGTCGTTTACCGCTACTTTATCGGGACCAAATACGATTCGAATGCGATGCTCGGGAAAATCGTGAATGACTTTTTCAAGAGTAGGAATTACAGGATCGTCAGTTTGCCCGATACAAAAAAGAATCTCGTACTCCGGGTAATCCTGATTGCAAAAGCTGGAAAAATTTTGATAAGCCTCAGGATCGAGCCCGCGGATCGGTTTTAGAATGCTTACCGGCGGAGTAAAAACATTTCGCGTCGTCGGTTTCGGTTGCGAAAAGAACCGCCAGGAGCTGTACAGAACCAGCAGGTAATAGATGAAAGGGGCTACTACTGTAACCAGGAAAGCATCACGCGCTATATTTTCAAACATCTATCGTCCGCTCCGTCGGGTGGCAGCATCTAGGAATGCGAACCCACTCCCAAGATGTTGAGCCACGCATCGTTTCCATGATATCGTGGGCGCTCAAAATCCCGAATGGCCTTCGAAATTCGAGCCGGCGCCGTGAAGCCTACGGCGGTGTGGCACTCGCAAGCGGGTGATTCGTGAAAAGGTATTTACCTCCGCTTTCAGCCACAAGCGCAAGCTTCGAGCTACCCACTAACTCCTGCATTCGACCCACTCCCGAGTCCGTTGCCAGCAGATAGTAACGTTCGGGTTTGATCCAGAGATTCTTGAAATCCGCGTCCCCGATAAAGACATCGGGTACTCCCGGGGCGTACGCGCCGTACTCCAAATTGTGAAACCGGCCATTCAGCAGGAGCGCGCTTCTATTGGTGTAGAAAAAGACAGATGAAAATGTAAAGTAGTGATGATTCACGATGAGCACACCATCGGGAGATTTCAGAAGCGCGTTTGCCAACGGCCGCGAAGAAAAATACGGATCAAAAACCACAAGCGCCAGGCGAGCTGCGTGAAAGAAGATCACCATCATCAGGGCCGCAGCCAGAAATGCGCGCTGCCCCTGGGACCGCAGTGTCCCCGACGAACCCGCCAGAAACGCAATTCCCGCAAGCAGCAACGGGGTTCGCAGGTACGCGAACGAATCGAGAGTGAGATCTTCAATATGTCCAAGCGACAGTGAATAAACCTTGGGATGGGAAGTAAGCGCTTGGGAAATATCGCCGGCCACCGGAACGTGGCGAACATATATGAGAATGCAAATAACAGCTAAAGCGGCCAATGCACTGATGGCGGAAAGTACGCGGGTTCCTCGCCGCACCGATGGCCCATCCATGGCCATCGCGGAACCCAATAGCAGGGCAAGCGCCGGGTAACACGGCATCGAATAATATTCCTGCGTGGTAGAAAACGTCAGAAAGACCAGTACGAAACCTACCCAGCAAAGTGCCAGCAGCCTGGTTCGGCCTGCGCGGTCGATAGGCTTGAATGAAAGCTTCGCGACCGCCGGGAAGTAAACGCTCCAGGGAAACAGCCAGAGAAAGTGCAACAGCCAAAAGTAGAGTCGAGGGACTGTGTTGTAATCACGCGGATAACGTAAATTCAAAAAACGTAGAAGTTGCTCGTTGATAAAGAAAAACCAGAAGAAACCGTGGTACTGCCCCGGTCCGCCGTGCATTGTAAAGCCGAAATAGGGAGGGTTTCGCAAAGTGGCCAGCACGTACCAGGGAGCCGCAATCAGAATAACTATGAACGCCCCGCTGATCATGCGCAGGCGCTTCCATATCTCACGAGAAAACAATTCATGCGTGAGCAGAAGATAAATCAACCCAGCCGCGACTGGAAAAACAATCGCGATCAAGCTTTTAAATAGCAGACCGGTTCCTAGGCCGGCCGCCAGAATGAAAGCCCACCTGCGCTGATGAGGCTCCTCGTCGTCAATCACGCGCAAAAATGCCCACATCGCCAAAGCAATCGTGAAAGTCAACATCACATCGGAAATCAGAATCCGTGTGAATAAGAAGATCCCCACACACGTGGCCATACATAAGCCGGCATAAAAACCTGCTTTCCTCCCGAATGCCCATATGCCGAACGCGCACGTCAACAAGGCTAGACCAATCGCAAACATTGCCACGGGTATACGCGCAGACCAGTCATGCACTCCGAAAATTTTATAGGAGCCGGCAATCAGCCAATAAATCAACGGCGGTTTCTCAAGATCGATAACGCCATCCAGACGCGCGGTCACCCAATCACCCGAAGTCAGCATGTTTCGAGCGATTTGGCCGTTCACCGCGTCCACGTCATCCATCAGTGACGGGGGCGAAATGATGCAACCCAAATAAATGGCACTCGCGAAGAGCAGGACTGCTAAATAGACATAACTGTTTTTCCGGAAGAGAGGTGACTCGTTGCCGACCGTAGTGGATGCGTCAGGCAGGGAGCCAGGGCTGAATGAGGGACTCCGCGTGCCCAATATCTGTGGCATCAAAACTTACTACGCGCGACCCGCTCTAGCTTGCTGGATTGGAGCACGCTTATTTTTTCGTTCTGATACGCTATCAGTTGTGAACTGCCCCCCAGATTCCGGAGCGCTGAAAGGGACGGTATGGGCGCGGCGAATATCGTTGTGAGGATGCCGCCAGTTCACGCGCGGCCGTATGAGAGATACATCCACACGATCGCGGTATTGCATCGCAATATTCATGAGCGAATCAAGCAATGAATGAGAAAGGAAATGGGGCTTTAAACCAA
>Ga0182015_10000319_pt1 | contig 68816 bp, 67 predicted proteins | sample 712P3MmetaG_FD_120478 | JGI IMG/M metagenome (GOLD analysis project Ga0182015, IMG submission 120478) | Permafrost microbial communities from Stordalen Mire, Sweden - 712P3M metaG | ecosystem: Environmental > Terrestrial > Soil > Wetlands > Permafrost | place: Sweden: Stordalen | collected...
AGAGCGCCGACGCGTCGAGTAGTTCACGGTTGAGTTCGCTGAGTCCTTGCATGCTTCAATTCTCAGCGATTGGCGCTCAAGAATTCGGCTTTGCGAGCTGAATTAATCAACAGTCTCCTAGGTCGTTGTTAGTCTCATCGAATGCTTGGTCCCGAGTTTCGGATTGAAGACAGGCGCTTGCGCGGAGATGAGGTACGTGAAGCCGCGGAGTTGGCCGGCCGCGCATTCGACAGTGGTCCGTTTTTCACGTTTGTATTTCCCGAAGAACGACGTCGCGAACGGGGAGTGCGATTCATCCATCGCACCTTGTTCGCTCATCCGGGGCAGGCCGCCCGGTTTCGGACGGTTCGCAATTCACAGAATCGAATTGTCGGGCTTTCGCTGTGGTTGCCCACGGGACACTATCCACTACCCGCCACCACCCAACTCGCACAACTGCCCGGTGCAGTACGCAGTTGCAACTTCCGGCCAAGTGTCCTCAAAACCGGGATCGCGTACGCGCGGGCCACCGAGCCGATACATCCAAAAGTGCCGCACTGGTATTTGAGTGTCTTAATGACTGAACCTGCCGTTCAAGGTCGAGGGATAGGGACAGCGTTGATGGACGAAGCCCTCGCGGCCATCGACGACGAGGGCGTAGGCGCCTATCTTGAGACGAACAATGAATCCAACGTCGCCTACTACGCGAAATTCAGCTTTGAAGTGCAGGCGACCCTGCGTCCAATTCCAAGTGCTCCACCGCGCTACACCTTATGGAGAGAACCCGCGAAGCCTAAGGAGTGAACTGTGGTGGGGTGGTTGAAGTCACCGGCGAAGCTGGACTGAAGATTCGAAGATCGTTGGTGTCGGAGGCCCGATGTGAACCCGCACGCTTTGCGTGAAACCTCTTCTCAATGCCAGTCGCGCGACGGCGTGGTGGCGCCGAGGCGGAGTGGTTCGACGAACTCGGCCGTGAGTGCAAGTGTCCCCTGACCTCGCTGCAGCGTCCCACGGATCATCAGGGCCGGCGACTTTCGCGCGACGAGTGACCACCGGGCCCACGCACCCTTGGAGAAAATCACGTTGACGTGACCCGTTTCGTCTTCGAGGTTGACGAAGACCGCGCCGTTCGCGGTCTCGGGGTGCTGGCGGTGCGTCACGACGCCGGCGACGAGTACCCGCGAACCCTCCGCGCCGATCAATGCGTCGGCGCGCGTGACGCCGCGCTCGTTGAGGTAGCCGCGCACCAACGCGATCGCCGTGGCCTCGGGCGTCAGACCCATCGACCACAGATCGTCGGCCACCCGTTCCATCTCGGTCGTCGCCGGGAGTTCCGGTGCCTCTAGGCCGGTCACCACGCCGGGGAGTCGATCGAGGGTGCCCTGGGCGGCCGCGCCAGCCGACCACGCGAGCGCGCGGCGAGTGGCCCCGAAGGAGTCCAGCGCGCCGGCCGCGGCGAGCACTTCGAGGTGGTGTTGCTGGGCGCCGGCGCGACGCGTCAGGTCCGAGGAGTCGCACCAGGGCGCGCCGTCCACGATGCGCGTCGCGAGCTCTTCGCCAATGGTGCGGAGGTCCTCGAGGCCGAGTCGCACGTCGGGGTCGTCACGCTCCCCCTCGAGCGTGGCCCCGACGCCCGAGCGGTTCACGTCGGGTCGCTGCACGCGCACGCCGTGGCGCTGCGCGTCAGCGACCAGGCTCTGCGTGGACCAAAAGCCCATCGGCTGGGCGTTGAGCATCGACACCAGGAAGGCCGCCGGGTAGTGGTACTTCAGCCACGCCGAGCAGTAGACGAGGTGCGCGAAGGAGACCGCGTGGCTCTCCGGGAAGCCAAAGTTGGAGAAGGCCGCCAACGCGTCGAAGAGTTGATCGGCCGCCGCGCCGGTGATGCCGTTCTCGGCCATGCCGGAGTAGAAGCGACTCTTCAGCTTCATCATGCGCAACTCCGAGCGCTTGGAGGCCATGGCCTGGCGCAGTTCGTCGGCCTCGGCCGGCGAGAACCCGGCGACCGCGACCGCCATCTCCATCAGCTGCTCCTGGAAGAGCGGCACGCCGAGCGTGCGGCGCAGGATCGGCTCGAGTCGCGGGTGCAGGTACGTGACCGGCTCGTCACCGCGGCGACGTCGGATGTAGGGGTTGACGGCGTTGCCCTGGATCGGACCGGGACGGATGATCGCCACCTCGATCACGAGGTCGTAGAACGTACGCGGCTTGATGCGCGGCAGCGTCGCCATCTGCGCGCGTGACTCCACCTGGAAGACGCCGACGGTGTCGGCCTCGCACAACAAGTCGTAGACCGCGTCCTCCTGGGCCAGCGCCCCGAGGTCGATCGTGAGGTCGTAGAAGGACTGCACCTGATTGACGCAGCGGTGCAACGCGTCGAGCATCCCGAGGCCCAACAGGTCGAACTTCACGAGACCGATCGCGGCGCAGTCGTCCTTGTCCCACTGGAGGACGGTGCGCCCGGGCATGCGGCCCCACTCGACCGGGCAGACCTCGATCACCGGTCGATCGCACAGCACCATGCCGGCCGAGTGGATGCCGAGGTGTCGGGGACGGTTGAGCATCTCGGTCGCCATGGTCGTGACGAGCTCGGGCACGTCGCTTCCGGTCATGGTGTGGCGATCCACGCTGTCGCGCAGCACGTTGGCCTCTTCTTCGTTGAAGCCGAAGGCGCGCGCCACGTCGCGCAGCGCCGAACGCGGTCGGTACGTGATGACCGCGGCCACCTGGGCCGCGTGCCGGCGGTCGTAACGCTCGTAGACGTACTGGATCACCTCCTCGCGCCGACCGGACTCGATGTCGACGTCGATGTCCGGGGGGCCGTCGCGCGCTGGGGACAAGAAGCGCTCGAAGAACAGGTTCAACTTCACCGCGTCGGCGTTCGTGATGCCCAACGAGAAACAGACCGCCGAGTTCGCGGCCGAGCCGCGGCCCTGGCAGTAGATGTCGTGGCGGCGACAGAACTCGGTGATGTCCCAGACCGTGAGGAAGTAGCCGGCGAAACCGAGGGTCTTGATCACGCCGAGTTCGTGGTCGATCTGATGCCACGCGCCCGCTACGCGCTCGGCGTCGCGGGTGCCGTAACGCTGGGCCGCGCCCTCTTCGACGATCGCTTCGAGGTAGGACTGCTCGTCCATTCCCGCGGGCGTCGCAAAGGGCGGCAGGTTGGGCGCGACCAGGCGAAGGTCGAAGGCCAGTGCGCTCGCGAGTTCCCCGGCCGCGTCAACGACCCCGGGCCAGCGCGCGAAGCGACGGCGTTGCTCAGCGTCGCTGCGCAAGTGCGCGAGCGGACTCGCGTTCAGCCACCCCTCCATCTCCTCGAGGCTCTGGCGCGCGCGCAGTGCCGAGAGTACGTTGGCGCGCGCGAAGGCGTCGGGGGTCGCGTAGTGCACGTTGTTCGTCGCCACGAGCGCCACGTCGTGGCGAATCGCCGCCTCGGCGAGGACGTCGTTGCGCGCGACGTCGTCGGGCGCGCCGTGGTCCCAGATCTCGACCGCGACGTTGTCACGACCGAAGGCGGCACGCAGTCGCTCGAGCTCGCGCGCGGCGGCGCGCGGACCGTGCGCCATCAAGGCGCGCGTCATGGCTCCCTTGCGACAGCCGCTCAGCACGAGCCACTCGCGCGCCGCGTTCGCGACCTCGTCGAGGCTGAAGCGCGGCGCGCCTTTCTCCCCGCGGCGCAGGTGGGCCTCGCCGAGCATCGTCGAGAGCGCGCGGTACCCCTCGGGCGAGCGCGCCAGCACGACGAGGTGCGAGCCGGACGGGTCGTGGACCCCGACGCGGTCGTCGTCGGCGTCGATCGAGATCTCGGTCCCGAAGACCGTGGGCAGACCGAAGGCCCGGGCCGCTTCGGCGAAGCGCACGACCCCGTAGAACCCGTGGTGGTCGGTGAGCGCCAGTCCCGAGAGGCCGAGGCGAGCCCCCTCGGCGGCGAGCTCCTCGGGGTCGCTCGCCCCGTCGAGGAAGCTGAAGCCCGAGTGGGCGTGGAGCTCGCCGTAGAGCATCAGTCGTAGATCCCCGCGAGCCACCACCGGTTCGACTCGGCGGTGAGCAGCAGTGCCTCGCCCGACACGAGCAGGACCTGCACGTGGGCGCGGCGGCGATTGAGCGACCACCAGCGCTCCACCAGCGGCCACGGCCCGGCGTACCAGACGACCTCGCGGCGCAACTGGTGCGAGAACAACAATGTCGTGGGCACTTCACTGAGAAGGCCGCGCGCGCCCATGACGACCGGGTGGTCGTGGGCGTCGCGCAGTTGCAACGCCACCGGACGGGTCAGCGTCGTGGCCGGTGACGGCGCGCGCATCTGCCCCGGCCACGGCGCGACGTCGCGAGTGACGCTCTTGGGCGAACCCCACGGCACCAGCGTGGCGCGGTCCTCGGGGACCCGACCACCGCGCAGTGACGCCACGACCACGGCGTCGACACCGAGACGACGGCGCACGCGGTGCGCGGCCGCCTCGGCGCGGTCATCCCCGGCCCCGCGCTGACCGAAGAAGCCCATCTGCTCGTCGTGCTGTTCGTCCTCGCCGCGCAGTTGGCGAAGACGAGCAGCCAGTTTGAGGTCGCGCTGTTCGGTGAGTTCGAAGAGCTCGCCGCGAGCGACGCGATGCAGGACCAGCGCGTGCTTGTTGAAACGTTCGGCGACGCGCGCGGTGTCGAGGTCGGCGAAGGAGCCGACCGTGTGCAGACCGAGTCGCTGACAGGTCGTCGCCACGTCCTTTCGACCGAGCGCCGAGAGCGGGAGCGAGCGTCGGAACGACTCGGTCGCACCGGGCTCGAGCACGAGAGCGCGCCGCGCGCACGCTTCGGCGCAGAACAGTCCGTCGGCGATGCCGAGCGACGGCTCGTGACCCGTGAATTCGACGACCGTCGTGCGAACGTTCTCCATCACCGCGGCCTCGCCGCCGAAGAACCGACTCGGTCCTCGAATCGGCAGTACGAACAGACCGAGGCGCACCGACTCGGTGAAGGGGCACAGCACGCTCAGCGCGTCGAGTAGCGCCAGGTGATCGCGCAGCGTCGAGCCGTCGGGCGCCTCTTCGCCTAGGGCCTCGATCCATATCGCGAGGAGGCGCTCCACTAGTTGGCCTCGCAGCGTCCTCTTCGATTCGGGAGGACCACCACGTGCTCCCCCGCGCGAATCGCCTCGCCGCGTCCGCCGATGCGCACGGTGAGATAACGCGCGTCGAGTCGCGACGACGTCGCCCACTGCGCGTTCGTGATGTCGAAGGAGAGGTCGGTCGGCAACGGCCACAGCGAGGCTGGCTCGGCGAGCACGATCAACACCGTCCCTCGTTCGCGCACCCGGTCGATGAGTCGACGCGCCGCACCGTGGGACGCGCGCGACGGTGGTCGCACGATCAAGAGGTCGACCCCGTCGAGCAGGTCGGCCGCGGACTCGGCCCACGCCCCGCGCGGGCGCGGCACGAAGAGCACGCGACGAAGGTCGACGCCGAGGTCGGCGATGGCGACGACGCCCGGGTCATCCACCCCGACGACCGCGCTCCAGTGGCCACGTGCGCTCGACTCGGTGAGGAGACTGAGCGCGAGGCTCAGCCCGCCCAGTCCCGGCTGGGACTGCACGACGACGCTCGAACCACGACGCAGTCCCCCGTTGGGGACCAGCGATGCCCAAGGCTCACCGAGGGGCAGCATCCGGCTCTTGGCGAGAGCGACCGGGCGAAGGGTCGCCACGAGATCTTCAGGCAGCGTAGGGCGATCGGAAGAAAAAACGAACATATGTTCGTAAGATAGCCGGTTGTCGTGACAGACGCCAATGGGTAACTTTCCCGGCAGAATAGAGGCATGTGTGGTCGCGTCGCCCTCTTCACCCCGCCGGTTCGCCTGGCCCGGCTGCTCGACGCCGCCCTGGCGGCGGGCCTGGACCCGGACGCAGAACCCAGCTGGAACATCGGGCCCCAGCGACGCCTCTTCGCCGTGGCCGAGCGCGACGACGAGCGTCTCATGGACCAGTACCGCTGGGGTCTGATCCCGAGTTGGTCCAAGGACCCGAAGATCGGCAACCGACTCTTCAACGCGCGCGGCGAGACCCTCGCCGAGAAGCCCTCCTTCCGCAGCGCCTTCGCCAAGCGACCCTGCGTCATCCCGGTCGACGGCTTCTACGAGTGGGACCACCGTCCCGGTTACGCCAAGCAGCCGCACTTCTTCACGCGCACCGACGGAGAGCCGATGGTCTTCGCCGGCCTCTATGAGTACTGGCGAAGTCCCGAGGAACCGGCCGACGCCGAGTTGACCAAGACGTGCACGATCATCACCACCACGCCGGGTGAGGACATGGACGCGATACATGACCGCATGCCCGTCGTCCTCGAACTCGACGACGTCGATACCTGGATCAACGTACGAGAGCACGAACCCGAGGAGCGACTACAACTGATCACCCCGGCACGCAGTGGCACCCTCGTCCACCACGGCGTCAGCTCGGTGGTCGGATCGGTGAAGAACGACGGACCGGAGTTGATCGAGTCGGTCGAGTCCACACTGTTCTGAGTTGCGATGCCCGTACGCTTTCGCCCCTACGCCGGCGACGACCTGGATCAAGTGCTCGCCCTGTGCACCGAAGAGGACTGGCCGTCCTAACCGGCGGACCCGGTGCGCGCGCACTCCGTATTTACCGCGCCCGGTGTCGTCTCGGTGGTTGCTGAGGACGACCACGACATCGTGGGGTTTGCGTATTGCCAAACCGACGGTGCGATACAGGCTCACCTATCGCTCCTCGTCGTAACTCCGAGTCGACGACGCGAGGGTATTGCGCGAGGACTCCTCGCTCTCGCGTTCGAACGTGTCGGCGCGAGTCGCATGGATCTGATCACCGACTCCGCTGAGGACTTCTATCGTTCACTGCCTCACAAGGTGAAGCCGGGTTTTCGGATCTATCGCGAGAGTGTGTAGTGAGGAGGATCCATCTCTCGTTGAAGAGATTCGTCGACATCGAGATTCGATTTTAGAAAGCCGAAAACCCCGAGTGACCAGTGAGCCGAAGCTCACCCGCCCCTCGGGGTTCCCGAAGGCACATCAGTCGCTGACCCGTGTCGGACAGGCCACCGCTTGACGGCTGGCACTCCACGTCATTTGTCGTTACTGACCGCGGACCGAACTCCGCTGCCCGTTGGAGGAGTTCTGTTCCTCTTGCGAGGCCCCTCTCCCCTCCTGATCCGAATCCCCTTGCGGTTCTCCGTCTCATTCGACAGGTGCTACGTGAACTACGAGTGATACTGTGCCAGAACTTTGGCGCCGGTGACGGGTCGATTGGTGATATCAGGAACTTTTGCCCAATAGTCGTCACCTTTTCCACCGGTTTGTTCACGAAGCGCACAACTTCGAACCATTTAGCCTCACGTTTTCCACAGACTCGCGGCCTCGCGAAGACTCAAACAGCCTCCTCTTCGAGCCTCTCCCACCCGGATTGAACGGGTCGAAGAGGGCCAACGCCAGCCGCCAAAACCCAGGACCCACCACGTCGTGCCTTATTCTCCGACCTATGCCCGACGCGCGTGCCGAAGTGCCCCGAATCGCTGGAAACTTCGACGCCGCGATACGACCGCACGAGAATCATGGCGACGAAATCACTGCACAATCTTCGATGAGCTCACTCGCTCGATGACGATTCTCTTCGCGCTGCTCACGTCGCTCACCAACGCACTCGCCGTCACGTTGCAACACATCGCGAGTACGAGTGACACCGAGAAATCTTCCGGATGGAAGTTCGTCATGTATCTGTTGGGCCATCCGCTGTGGTTACTTGGTTGGTTGGCCCTATGTGGTTCGTTGATCTTCCAGGCGTTGGCCCTTCACTTCGGACCACTTTCATTGGTGCAACCAATACTCGTGACCGAGCTCATCATCGCGTTGGTGCTGCGCCAACTTTGGCTGCACCAGTCGATCCGCGCTGTGACGTGGTCGGCGGCCGTGGTCACCGGGGCGGGACTCGTGATCTTCCTCGTGATGACCTCGCCGCACGGCGCGCCGTTCCTTCCCCATACTTCCGCGTGGACGATCCCGTCGATCGTCTGCGTCGCCGGCGTCGCGTTGCTCGTCGCACTCGCGCAACGCGGATCACCGGCCCGTCGCGCGGCGCTCTTCGCCAGTGCAACCGCCGTCATGTGGGCATTGGAGGCGACGTTCATCAAAGCCACGACTGACACCATCAGCGCGCTGGGCTTCGGGGGTGCGTTCACGCGCTGGCCGGTGTACGCCTTGATCCTTGGCGGCATCGTGGGACTGCTCTGCGAGCAGGCGGCGCTGCACGTCGGGCCGCTCAGCGTCTCTCAGACCTTCATCGTCATCGTCGATCCGGTCGTGAGCGTCGCGCTCGGCGTCTGGCTGTTCCGCGAGCGACTGCACCACGACGCCCTGCACCTCACGATCGGCGTGGTCGCCTTCGCCGTCATGTGCGCGGGAATCGTCGCCCTGACGCGAACGGCGCCGGCGACGATGTCCGCCGACGTCCACCGGGTCTGAGGTCTAGGTCTCCCAGAGACGTTGCAGGCGGATCGTGCGCCACGATCGTCGCGCCGTCGTCGCGCCCCAGATCGAGGCCGCGCTCGCGAGTCCCAACGCCAACGCCATCGGGAGCCACAGGTCGTGTCGCGGGTACGTCGCCACGAGTGATCCGACGGTGCTTCCCTGACGGACCTGGATGTCAATGGCCACGCTCCAGACGATGAACGCGAGGAAGGTGAGCGACATCGAGATGGACGTCAGCACCGAGACGGTGCGTCCGAAACGCAGCGTGTCCGGTGGCACGTTGACGCGGTTCGCGACGACGGCGAGGCCGCCCATCGCCAGGAGCCATCCACCGATCGCCAGCGTCCACGTGAGGTCGCCCATCAGAGCGGCGACGCCCGGATGTCCCCCGACCCACGTGATCTGAGTGTGACCATTCGATGACGTGGCGACTTGGTTGGCATTGACGTAGGTGCGTGCGATCGAGAGCGCGATGATGCCGAACACCGTGAAAAACGGTGCCCACGTCAGGAGATACATCCAGCGTCGATTCCGCCCCTTCTCGCGCTTGATCCCGTAGCGCAGCGCGCTGAGACCGACGCCCAAGATGATCAGCGTAACGATGAACAGCGCCTGGACGACCATGACCGAAAAGCCACCGACCCAGGTCGCGGCCGACATCGCCGGGTGCATCGTCTGCCCCGAGGTGAACACCTTCGTCGGAAACGGTGAGAGTTGAAACGGGTAGCCGACGATCACCTCATGCCGGAACGGATGGAGCACGTAGGTACCGGTGATGGTGAGGACGAACGGCATGATGGCCAGCCACGGCAAGGTGCCCGCCGCGACGGAGGTCCTGGTTCGATTCGCGAGCAGACCGTACGTTCGAGGCATACCTCGAGCTTGAAAACGCGATCGCATCGCGTCACGAAGCAAACCGGCCGCAATCGTCTTGTCCGATCGACCTTCGTTTTTGAGATCGTCGACGACCGCGCGCATCTCTTCGCCGTAGCGCTCCTTCCACCACTGCGGATAGCAGCCCAAGGCGAGATCGACCAATGTGCGTCGCATGTTCAGCCCATCGCCCCGAGGCGCCGAAGCCCGATGGTCGCGACCTTCATCGCGCTCTGTAGCCGTTCCGTTAAGACGGCCGACCCCGCGCCCGTGATGCGGTACGGCCGGCGACGATCGGTGGCTGGCAACGCGGCGACGAGGCCCTCTTCTTCGAGGCGCACGAGGACGCCGTAGAGGGTGCCCGGACCGAATACGGTGCCGGTCATCTCCTCGATGTCCTTGATGATGGCGTAGCCGTGCTTGGGGCCACCGGTGAGACTGGTCAGGACGAGGATCGTCGGGTCCTGCGTGCGCCCTAATCGTTTCGATTCCATCGCCGCCACCTCTCCGGAGGCACGCTACTACGGAATTCGTAATAGTGCACTTCGAGTGTGCATTTTCACGGCCACCACGGTTCGAAAACGACACGTCCGTCAACGACGACGCTCCTAGGGTCAAAGGTCCCACGCGAGTCGAAAAGGCGCGTATCGCCAATGAATAATCACGTTGTTGGGCCTACGTTTTGAAGGAATAAAAGTAAAATATTTGCGTGCCTCAGGTAAGGCCGTCGTTGACCCCCCTCCATTTTGCGTGTTGTTTTTTGTGTGACACGAGTCAAGAGCCCCGCTTAACGAAATTGCGGACTTGCCGTGTCACCATTACTCGGCGTTTTGTGTGAGTGATTCCTTCACACCGGTCCCCGGTCGAAAGAGTGCGAGTCGGGGTTTTTGGATCGCCATCGCCGTGGTCGTCATCGGTGTTGGTTCCTTAGGTTTTTACTTTGGCGCCAGGAACCTCGCTCTGGATGATGTGCTACGCGCCCATCAGAATCTCCAGACATCGTCCGTCGACATCGCGTCCACGCTCAACCTCGCCATCGAACAGGAACAGGACCTCGCAATCAGCGCCGGTGCGTTCATCGTCGAGAACCCGAACGCGTCGGAGTCGACCTTCAATCGCTGGGTCAAGGATGAAGACGCCTTCCAGCGATATCACGAGATCCTCGCCGTCGCGATCGTTGAGGTCATTCGACCATCACAGCTGCGGGCGTTCGCCGCGCGTGCCGCCATCAATGAGAAGGAGTCCAACGCTCCGAGCCAGACGTTCACCCTCACGCCGCCGGGCAGGCGACCGTTCTACTGCCTCGTGGACGTCGAGCACGCCCGACCGGGACTGACGGAGATTCCGATTGGTCTCGACATGTGTGACTCGTCCCTGGGTCCGCAACTGCTGCAGGCCCGTGACTCCGGCCAACCCACCTACGCCCCCGATAGCTTGGGTGGTCCCGCGGCCTTCGCGGTGGGCACGCCGCTCTACCGCGGCGGCAGCCACCCGAGCACGCTGGCCGGTCGCCGCGCGAACCTCATTGGCTTCACCGGCACGGAGATCTTGCCGAAGACGATCTTGACGACCGCCTTGCTCGGCCACCCCAACGACGCCGTCGCGTTCCACTATCAGCGCAGCGGTTCGAACGCCACGTTCAAGGACGGTCATCGTGCGAAGAACGCGATGTCGGCGACGATCAGTCTTCACAACGGTTGGCACGTGCAGGTCTTTACGGCGGCCGTCAGCGCAAGCGTCTTCAATGCGCCGGACTCCGCGCTGCTCCTCCTCGGCGGGGCCCTCCTCAGCCTCTTGCTGGGACTACTGATCTTCGTCCTCGGGACGAGTCGCTCGAGCGCCATGCAGCTCGTGAAAGAGCGGACCGACCAACTGCAACATCAGGCGCTGCACGACTCGCTCACCGGACTACCCAATCGCGCCTTGATCCTCGACCGAATCGATCGGATGCTGGTGCGCTCGAGACGAGAGAACACCGAAGTCGCGGCGTTGTTCCTCGACCTCGACAACTTCAAGGACATCAACGACACGCTCGGCCATCGCGCCGGCGACGAACTGTTGGTCAGCGTGGGCGTGCGCCTGAAGAGCGCGGTACGCGAGAACGACACCGTTGGTCGTCTCGGCGGTGACGAGTTCGTCGTCCTCGCCGACGGCGTCTCCTTGGACGCCGGCGTGGACGTCGTGGCCGAGCGATTGCTGGACGTGATGGCGACGCCGTTCATCATCTCGGCGAGCAACGTTCCGCTCACGGTGTCGGCCAGTATCGGCATCGCCGAGGGTGACCGATTGACTCCCGAAGCCTTGCTCCAGGACGCCGACATCGCGCTGTACCAAGCCAAGGCGGCCGGCAAACGACGGGCCGTGAAGTTCATCGCCTCGATGCAGGACTCGGTCGACCACCATCGCGCCCTGGAGGTCGACCTGCAGGGCGCGCTCGAGGGTGATCAGTTCTTCTTGATGTATCAGCCCACCGTGGACCTGGCGACCGGTGCCTTCACCGGCGTCGAGGCACTCCTTCGATGGAGGCAGCCCGAACGTGGTGTCGTCCAGCCCGACGACTTCATCCCCGCGCTCGAGTCATCGGGACTCATCGTCGCGGTCGGGGCGTGGGTCCTGCACGAAGCGTGTCGTCAAGGTGCGCTCTGGCAGAGCCGCGGTCACCGCTTCACCGTGTCGGTGAACATTTCGGCGAAACAGCTCGAACGCGACCGCCTCGTCACGGACGTCCAAGAGGCGATCGCGTTGAGCGGATTCGACCCCAACGAACTCATCCTGGAACTCACCGAGACGGCATTGATGCACGACTCCGGTTCGACGCTTGCACGTCTGATGCTGATAAAGGCGCTCGGCGTGCGGGTCGCCATCGACGACTTCGGCACCGGCTACTCCTCACTCGCCTACTTGCGACAGTTCCCCATCGACATCTTGAAGATTGACCGATCGTTCGTGTCCGGCATCGCCGACTCGAAAGAGTCCGCGGCCCTCGTGCACACGCTGGTGCAACTCGGCAAGGTATTGGGTATCGAAACCATCGCCGAGGGTGTCGAAACCAACGACCAGCGCTCGCGCCTCGAGGACGAAGACGTCGACACGGGACAGGGTTTCCTGTTCGCCCGACCGCTCGCCGTAGCGGACCTCGATCGACTCCTGCTCGAGTCCGATGGCAAACCGGAGTGGCTCAGCGTCGCACCGCGCGGAGATGTACCGTAAGTCCCGTTGGTCCAGATCCGAAGAGTTACCCTTTGACACGGGAAAGTCAGAACGTACTCACACTCGCGTGTCGTGTCAGTGCGCCAAGCGTATGAGAAATCCTTATATCGGCTTGCTTTGTATCGGTAGCCGATATAGGGTGCGTGCATGAACGAAACTCAGTCCCCACTCGTTGGGCTCGGCCGAATCACTGACGTTGCGATATTGATCCTCTCGAGTCTCGCCGGCGGTGAAAAGCACGGCTACGCCCTCGTTAAGGATGTGGAGGAGTTCGCTGGCGTACGAATCGCACCAGGGACTCTCTACGAGGCCTTGGCTCGACTGGAGTCGAAGGGGCTCATCGAGGCACTCGAATCCGATGAACGGCGTCGGCCGTATCGACTGTCGGCGAGCGGAGCGAGCGCTCTCTCAGAGACGATCACCTCGCAGCAGCGCATCATCAAAGTGGCCAAGACTCGCCTCAACAAGAGTTGGTCATTCGCGTGAGCGGCACTCCGAACGGCGCCCGGCGCGCCGCACGACTGGCGCGATGGTATCCGTTGATCTGGCGCGAGCGCTACGGCGTCGAATTCGTCGAACTCTTGGAGCAAGAGATCAGCGAACAGCCGCGGAACTTGCGGCGATCCGTCAATATCGCCTATCGAGGTTCGGTGGCACGGTGTCGAGAGCTCGGCCTGAGCTCTTCCACCCTCAATCCCAGCGATCAGCCCCGGGCCGCCCTCGCGACCGTATTCGTGACGTCGGCGATCTTTGGTGCGCTGGCCCTTAACTTCTGGTCCATTGCGATGCTGTCGTGGAACTCGTACTGGACGGCGCCGTCCTCTCTTGTCGCGACGGCGTTGACCGGCATCCTCACGGTCCTCGCCTGTGTCGTGGTCGCGCTCGTCGTAGTGACGTTTTTCACGCTCCTGTGGACGGCGGGCCGACGGATCGTGAAGGGCCACGCGAAGGGACTGGTCACCTCGCTCTCGCTCATTGTCTCGTCCGTCATCCTGATCGTCATTGCGACGCTCAATGTTCTTCGCTACGTCGTCGCGAGAGGTGGGATCGACTGGAACCAGCCGGGTCAAGCGATCAAGCAGTTGGCGGGCATCGCGGGATCTGAAGTCACCACGATTAACTGGATATGGATGAGTCCGCGCGAAAGTTTGACCCTCAGTTCGAATGTGTTCGACGGTCTCATCCCGGTCGCGTTACTGGTGCTCGTGATCTCGGTGGGCGTCCTCATTCGTCGAACCAACCTCTCGGTCACTGCACAACGCTCGGGCCGAATCGCCACGCTGGTGTTGGTGTCGGCCATGGCCCTCTTCGTGATCGCCTTCGGTGGTCTCGTCGCGTGCATGTCGCTCGTCTCGGTTTTTGGTGGTCCGCCGAGTTTCTCCCCGCTCATCTTGGAGTTCGTCTTGATGGTGGTCATGACGGCCCTCGCCGTGCAAGCCTTACGTCGGCTGCTGAAGAGCCAGAGACCGGTCATCGTCGAAGCCTCCTAGCGACCTTCTCTCGTTCCTAGATATTGAGCGGGAGACACTTGTTAGGGTCGAACCGACATCGTGAGTGCTTAGAGGAGGAACAAGGTGCCCAAGAGCGAATCGAAGGAAGAGTCGGCATCGAGCAAGATCACGAGGCGCACGAAAGAGCTTGGTGGTTGGCGAGGCGAGACGCTCGCGCATCTGCGCCAACTCATCCTCGACGCCGATCCGAGCATCGAAGAGGAATGGAAGTGGGTGAAGCCCACCAACCCGGGGGTTCCCGTCTGGAGTCGCGACGGCGGCATCTGCACCGGCGAGGCGTACAAGGAGGTCGTCAAACTGACGTTCTTCCGGGGAGCCTCCCTTAAGGACCCGAAGAAACTCTTCAACTCCAGTCTGGAGGGGAACGTGCGACGGGCGATTGACGTTCGTGAAGGAGAGAAGGTCAACGAAGCGGCGTTCAAGCAACTCATTCGCGACGCGGTGGCGGCGAACGCCGCGGTGCTCGCCGAACGTTCGTCCAAGAAGAAATGATCTGGCCCACGTGACGGCAGTGACTCACGCAGCACTTACGCCTCGTTCACGTCTCCACGAGCACGGCGAACGAAATAGGAATAGATTCCGATTTGGCGTCGAGTGGCGTCGCCATTGAGGGGGAATCATGTATCTGTTTGCGAGGCAGGCCAACCTGAGGGGGCTGGACTCTGAGAAGTGGGCCGTAGAGATCGGTGCCGCTGCCGCGGCGGGAATGGGCAACGACGTGGGGGTCTGGGCGAACGTCCTCTCCCCGGGATTCGGCACCATCACGTGGACCTCACGATGGGCCGATCTGAGCGCCCTAGAAAAGGGCTTCGCCGCGCTGGCGGGTGACGCCAAGTACCGTGATCTCGCCACCCAAGGCGCCGAGATCGTCAACGGCCCGATCAACGATGTGTTGTACGAAGAGGTCTATGCGGGCATGGCCCCGAGCAACGACGCGACGTACGTCGGCACGGTCTCGGCGGTGTGCTCGCCCGGCAACATCGCTCGCGGAATGTTGGGCGGCATCGAAATTGCTCAGAGGGTCGAAAAGGCGACGGGGGTGTCAACCGGATTCCTCGCGGGTCAAACCGGCCCCTACGGCGCCGTCATTTGGATCGCTGGCTACAAGAACATCGCCGAGTTTGAAGCGGCGCAGCACGCGTTGGCGGCCGACACGAGTTTCATTGAATACCTCGATTCGTTAACGAACGCCTATCAGGCGGACACGACCATCACGCAGAGCACTCTGCACATGCGCGTCAGTTGAGTTGAGCGGCTCTTAGCAACGAGCCCAGCGCAATCGCACTTTGACATTCTGGTGCCGTTAGGGCGTGGGTATTGGGACAGAACCCGGCAACGTGCGACCCGTCGCGCTACTGTGAGCCAGACAGATTCCCCACGCGGGTCGAAGAAGAGGGGTGCAGATGGCGTATCTGATCATCGGACTAATAGTGGCCTTCGTTCTGATATGGGCGACGTATATGTCCAAAACGCACAATGACCCCAACCGGAAGGTCAAGTTCGAGAAGGCCCGGTACCGCGGCGGCAGTGTTCGTCGTTACGCCCGAGCGGGCCGTACCATCGTCCAAACCGATGAGCAGCGCTCCGAACTGATCATGAACAACCGCGTTCGCTACGATCCCTCGATTGACCGGCTGGATCCGCGTCACCCGGAGTACAAGAAGCGCACCACCGACGAGGTACCAAGGAGCGCCGAAGACCAGTGAATCGACGCGAGCTGCCTTTGGACTACCACGCCGGCTGACGCAGCCGCCGATGGCTGCTGCCGCCTATAGGGGTGGCAATCTCAGTGTGATCCGAAGGTCGTCCACGAGGTTCGAGCTTCGATTGAACTGCTGTTGGAACTGCGTGAAGGCCAGACCTTGCGTGTTGTAGTCGTCGTCCTCCCACGAATTCAGATCACTCAACTGATTTCGATCGCTCTGAACTAGACGACGCACGGCGACGCGCGACGGCGCCGGCCACGACTGCGTCGAGAGAGATTTGACGTCAGCTTTCAGGGCACCCGACAACGACCTGGCGACCGCAGATTCCTTCGAAACGGACGCACTATTGAAGGACGTCAACTGCAGGTTGAACTCGGAGAGCGCCGCATCGAGAGATTGCTCGTCGCTCAGATACTGTTCGGCCGCTCCGGTCGGCGCCGTGAGGCTGAAGGAGTCATCGCGATACGCGCCCGGGACGCGAATCGTGCCGTTCGACGCGATCAGGACCTGGCCGTCACTGATGTTCAGTTTCGGCGCGGCACCGTTCACCTGAAGACCTCGGAACGCGACGTTGGAGATTTGGGGATACGGAAGATCCTGCGCGGTGTTCGTCGACGGGCTCGGATCCTCTTGAATCCACTCCCCCTGGGTGAAGGGAACGCTCTCGGAGAGTTTGACGAATCTCTTGCCATTGAGGTGTCGTGACTTGTCGACGAAGTCCAGGGCCCAACCTCGGCTACTGCGGGTCATCGAGACCGAGACCAGATCACCGGGCAAGACGTCGCCGAAATTCTGTGGCGAGAAACCCTCGGCCAGGTCACTCCAGAACGCCTGGTACTGCACGGGCCCGTCTCCGTAGTCGTTCTCGGTGACGCCGATCTGCACGAACTGGTTGTTGACCTCGTTCTGGACGCCGATCCAGGTCGAGGCGTATCCCGCCTTCGAAGAGTTCGAGATCGTGGGAACTCGCCACTGGGCGCTGATGTTCGAGACCTTCCCGTACCAGTTGTATCCGCCGAAGCCGGTGATCGGCGCGACGATGACCGCGCCCGGTGCGGCGATCTTCGCGTTCCGACGCGACGCGCTCAATTGGGTGGAGACGATCAGGACCAGAACCGCGACCGCGATGGCTCCGCGAAAGAGCCACGGCGCGCTCTTGCGGAGTCGACTCCTACCCGGTGGTTGCATGGGCACGATTGTGGCACATCGCGCCGCTCAAACCAGGTCTTCAACCCGCGGCACGAGGCAATTGACACCCGGGGCACACTGGGCGTAATCCCACAAGGCGAGAAGTAGTTTGATTCCACCAATGTCATCCGATCGAATCTGTTCAGTGTGCGGCCAGAGGTCAGACCTGGCAACGTGTCCGAGATGTGGCAACTATTCGCACCCACCGGTCGATGGGTCCGAGGACGTCGCGACTGACCCGGAAGACGTCGTCTACCTCAGTGAAAAAACCGCCGGGGTGCCGAAACGTGGGAGGAAGATCCTCGTCACTGTGTTGCGATCCTGGTACTTCTTCGGGATCCCCATCATGTGCGCATGGCTGGCAATCGCCGATCACGATCGCGTCGTCTTCATCATCGGCACCATATTTGGCACGCAATTGGCGTTCATATACGTTCGAGGCAAGCGGTTCTCGGGTCCGATCATCGACGATCCGGTGATGAGGTCCCGCGTCTCTTCCCCTCTCATTGAACTCTGCGCCGTCGCCGCAGCGGCGGTTCCGCGTGTCCGCGTAAAGCGGACCCCGATTCCTGCCGCCGTGGTCCTCCAGAACAAACTCCCGACCCTCTGGCTAACGCCCGACTTCATTCAACTCGCAGACGACGCTGAACTTCGCGCGATAATTGCGCACGAAGTGACCCACTTACAGAAAGGCGACCTGGCGCTCGCGCAGCGAAATCGTACCTGGATGGTCCTCTTCGTGTCGGTTGTCGCGGTGGGCATCGTCTGGTCGAGCCACACGAGCAGTTGGCTTCCGGTCGCGATGCTGTACGCCTTCGTCTTCCCGGCTTTCCGACTGATCTCGATCGTGATGGGCTTTTTCGCGAGGAAGCACGAAACGATTGCCGACCTCGATGGCGCGGTGCTGGCACGCGATCCGCAGGCCATGATCAGAGGCCTCAGGTTGATCTACGGGCTTGGCGCCGACATCAAGACGAGGGTCTTCGGACCTCGGCGCTTCAGGTGGTTGCTCTATCCCTACACGCTGCCCTCGACGAGTCATCCTCGACTCGAAGAGAGGGTCGCGCGCCTCCAAGAACTGGTTCTGCCACCTCTCACTGCAGACTCGCACCCGAGCCGTACAGCCAGCAATCATGCGGCATCTTTAGCAACCACAACACGGACCTCTGGCGTCGCTCAGGGTGGCGTGACGAAACGACGCCTGGTCGTCGTTCGCGGTGTGGTCGTGATCATCGTCGCCGCCGCTCTCGTCCTCGTGTTTCGCGCAACCGTGAAGTCTTCGATCTCGCCCAATGTGGAGAGCCCCGGTGGGGCGCATTACGTGGCGCTGCAAAATCTGGGCCTCCGCTATTCGATCCTCGGCTTCGCGCCGCTCGCACCGAATCAGCGCCACGACGACTTCGTTACCGCCAAGCAAGCCGTCTCCGCCGCCGAGTCGTCGGAGGGCGTCCATCCGAAGAGCGGTGTGACCATGATGGTCGCCGAAGGGAACGTCAATCAACCGTCGCTAGCAGGCGGAAACGCAGTCTTTTACAACACATCGACGCCCGCCAATTGGCAAGCGGCATACATCGTGGAGTTCTCTGGCCCCAAACTCTCTAGTGAAGGATTCTCTGGGACGGAAGTCGTGTTGATCAACGCGTACAACGACGCGGTCTTGAACTCCTTCATCGTCGTCAACCTCCCGTGATCACCCATGAGATTGGCATCCTTACTTCTCGCTCGACTCTCGAACATCACGACGAAGAACGATCATCCGCGCAATCATGATCGGCAACGAACAACAGAAGATGACGATGCCCAGAACGCGTAGCGGCCACACGTTGACAAGGATTCCGAGCAGCGCCAGCAACGAGCCCACACATACGGCGAGGGCGTAGGCCATCTCGAGTTTCGCCTGCTGAACTTTTCCTTCTTCTCTGAGCCAGCGAGAACCCAGACTCGCGACTCCCATCGTGCGGAGGTACATGATGACGCACAGACAGGCCATGGCGACGACGGCGTCGATCACTTTGAAAGTTAACCATCGTCAAGGTTCGAAGCTCGGACGGATGGGATTACCTTCCAACAGGGCTGTTCCCCTCTTGGACGATGTATTGCGCGCGGCGAATCCACAGAAAGCCGTGATACACGACATGACCGTCTTCGAAAGTCAACTGCCCGCGGCGGATGAAACTGGAGAAACCGCCCGTGTACGGGCTGCCGAGTTTCACCAGGCCTGCGTGACGCGGGTAAGCGGCCAACTGCTTGCCGGGAATGTGGAAGGGCCAATCCCGATACACGTACACATTCTGATCGGTGACCAATACGATGCGATGGAAGTAGAACGTTAGGAAGCCGATCGCCAGTTCGATCGCGGAACCAATGGCTGGTATGAACCGGGCGACGTCCTCCACCACGCCGATCAGCAGCGAGGTCATTAGGTTGTTGAACGCGAAACACACCGCCACGCCCTGCTCGTTGACGTGTGCGCGCTTGGCCACCCGTTGAGCCATTCGCTGGTTGTATTGCCGCACCGGCGGACGCGCGTCATTGGGATCGTTGGAAGCGTTCATGAAGGAAACTTAGAGGACAGCCATCGTGCGAGGCCACTTCCATCGGGAGTGAGGTCTGTCTACGCCGACTCCTCGCTCGTCTGCGATCACTACGCCCCGCTGGTTCGACGCGACCCGAGTGCCACCGCCGCAAAAGGACCGGAGGCGGAGAGGCAACTTGCGCGAGTACCTCGTCGGCTGAGTTTGAGCACCCCGCTCATTTCCGATGAGCCCCTCATTCAGTGGAGGTGATGGGATTCGAACCCACTGCCTCTACATTGCGAACGTAGCGCTCTACCAATTGAGCTACACCCCCGAAGAGGCTTTAACTTTAGCCCAACGCCCGACGCGGCTGGGATTGACGCTGCCAGCCATCGTCTTCGTCGTCCTCTTCGTATTCGGATTCGTACTCGTCTTCGTAGCGCGGTGACACCGCGTCGTACAGGCGCTGCACCGACGCCAGTTGGCGCGGCTGCGGCAGACGCAGCGGCAGTGACGATTCGTTCAGAAAGCCCTGGGAGACGGCGTAGAGCGCGAGGGCGACGAACGAGACGATGCAGACCCACGACGCGACCGCCAGGTCCATAATCAATGAGTTACTCATCGTGAACGTGAGGATCGTCAACACGGCCGAGACGAGTAGTAGGCGCACGAACATCGTCTGTCGACGCGACTTCATCGTTCGATGACGGATCGGCGCCTCGTAGCTGCGACGCACGGTCGTCTCGTTGGGCACCGACGAGTAGGCCGCGGCGTAGTGGTTCATCGATTCACGTTGGTTGCTCGGCTCTTCCTCGTCGTAGTCGTAGTCGCGGCTCCACTCGTCCCAGGAACTTCGCGACTCCAGTGAGCGGTAGGTGTCGTCGGCGTGAACGACGGTCAGGCGCGAACGGCGCCCCGGACCCGAGACGGAATCGACGTCGTCGGGCTGATCAAGGCGGTGCGCCGGGTTGACGGCGTACTCCTGGCGGCTGAGGACCTCGTGTTCGGCGTGGAAGGACTGAATCGAGCGTTCGGGTCCCCCGTCACGCAGGCGGCGAATCGCCACCGGCGCCAGGAGTGCGAGCCAGAAAAGAGCGAGGATTATCAGCAGCATTCGACATACCCCGCGACCCGCCACCTTGACATTGCACTCAAAGTTACAAGCGAATTAAGGGTTTTTGGTGGATGTCACGCCTCGTGGAGGCCGCACTCTTCCTTGTCGGCACCGACCCAGCGACCGGAACGACGGTCCCCGGGGACGAGCGGCTTCTCGGTCATCGCGGCGCATCCGATCGACGCGTAGCCCTGGGCCCACAGCGGGTGCTCGGGCAGGTTGTTCGAGCTCAAGTAGTAGGTGACGTCGTCGTCGCTCCACGTCGCGAGTGGGTTCACCTTCACGAGATTGAATTTCTCATCCCACATCAGGGTTTTCATATTCGCTCGCGAGGGCGCGTCCACGCGTTTCACCGACGTGATCCAGGCCGCCTTGCCCGCCACGGCTCGTCCGAGCGGTTCGACTTTTCGTAGTTCGCAGCACCGTTCGGTGCCGCACGGCCACGCGTCGGCCTCGGGACCGGGCGTCGTGCGCGTCATGTTGAGCGACCATTCGCGTTCGATTCGTGACGCGAATTCGAGCGTTTCGGGGAAGTGCCCTCGCGTGTCCAAGAAGATGATTTCAGAGTTGGGGCGAAGTCGTTGAACCATGTGCAGCAACGCGACGTCCTCGAACGAACAGGCCATCGCGACGTCGTCGTTGAAGCGGTCGAAGGTCCATTGGAGGATCTTGATGGGCGTCGAACGCTCGAAACTCTCGTTCACCGAATCGAGTTCTTCGATCAGGTCGTCGGTCGGCGTAATCAGGGGCATTTGCTCAACAGCCTTACATTCTCGAGTGTTTTACTAGGCTATACGGAGACCTCACGGACTATGACGACGACACCCTTGCGCACCTCCACCTCCACCGACCACCTCGACCTGCTCGAGTCCCACGCCATTTTCATCCTCCGAGAGGTCGTCGCGGAGTGCGAGCGACCGGTCCTTCTCTTCTCAGGTGGCAAGGACTCGGCGGTGCTACTTCACCTCGCGCTCAAGGCGTTCGCGCCCCAGCAACTGCCGTTTCCCGTCATGCACATCGACACCGGACAGAACTTCCCCGAGGTCATCGAGTTTCGAGACGCCGCCGTCGCGCACGTCGGTGCGCGACTCGTCGTCGCGAAGGTCCAGGACACCATCGACCAGGGCAAGGTCCAAGACCCCGGCGTGTTGGGATCGCGTAACCGACTGCAGACGGTGACGCTGCTCGACGCCATCAGCGACAACAACTTCGACGCCGCCTTCGGTGGGGCGCGCCGTGACGAGGATAAGGCCCGCGCCAAGGAGCGGATCCTGTCGTTCCGCGACACGTTCGGCCAGTGGGATCCGCGTAAGCAACGCCCGGAGCTTTGGCAGATCTACCAGGGCAAGGTGAATCCCGGCGAGAGCCTGCGCGCCTTCCCCCTCTCGGACTGGACCGAACTCGACGTGTGGCAGTACATCGAGCGCGAGGAGATGGCGTTGCCGGACATCTACTTCGCCCACGAGCGCGACGTCGTGCTGCGCGACGGCATGTACCTGGCGATCGGACCGTTCGTGGAACCGCGCGACAACGAGACGGTCGAACGCCTCTCGGTGCGCTTTCGCACCGTCGGCGACGCCAACTGCACCGGCGCGGTGATGTCCCGGGCCTCCACGCTCGAGGCGATCATCGAAGAGGTGACGCTGGCGAACGTCTCAGAGCGCGGCGCGACGCGCGCGGACGACAAGTTCTCCGAGACGGCCATGGAGGATCGAAAGCGCGAAGGGTACTTCTAAGCGTGCACCTCGCCACCAAGGACTTACTGCGCCTCGCGACGATCGGTTCGGTCGACGACGGCAAGTCGACGTTGATCGGGCGCATCCTCGTCGACACCCGACAGCTCTTCGACGACCAACTCGACGCCGTCGCCGAAGCCTCGGAGAAGCGCGGCGTCGGCGACCTCGACCTCAGTTTCGTCACCGACGGGTTGCGCGCCGAGCGCGAACAGGGCATCACCATCGACGTGGCCTATCGCTACGCGACGTCGCCGACGCGCAAGTTCATCATCGCGGACTGCCCGGGCCACGTGCAGTACACCGGCAATATGGCGACCGGCGCCTCGACCGCCGACCTCGCCCTCGTCGTGCTCGACGTCGCCTCGGGCCTCAAGGAACAGACCCGTCGCCACCTCTGCATCGCGGCCCTGCTCGGCGTGCGCTCGATAATCGTCGCGGTCAACAAGATGGACGCCGTCGACTGGTCCAAGCTCGCCTTCGACCGGGTGGTCGACGAGATCCAAGCCCTCGCGCGCGACCTCGATTTCACGTCGGTCTCCATCATCCCGGTGTCGGCCCTACTCGGGGACAACGTCGTCGAGACGTCGGTCCACTTCCCCTGGTACGAAGGTCCGACCGTCCTCGAGGCGCTCGAGAGTTCCGAGGCGGGCGCATGGGAGCACACGACGACGCGCGGAGCGCGACTGCCCATCCAGTGGGTGCTTCGACAGTCGGGCGGTGGACGCACCTACGCCGGCATGGTCAACGGCGACACGCTCCACGTCGGTGACCGCGTCACACTGCTGCCGGCCAACATCGAAACGACCATCTCGGCGATGAACTTCGGCGGCGAGGAGGTCACCGACGCCATGGTCGGACTGGCCGCCGACGTCGCGCTCGCCGACGAGACCAACGCCGGACGCGGCGACCTGATCGCCACGAAGCCCCTCCCGTCGGTCGTCAATGAACTCAAGACCACGATCTGCTGGTTCGGTGAGAAGCCACTCGTCATCGGCCAACGTCTGAAGATGAAGCACACCTCGAAGGTCACGCCGGTTCGTGTCAAGACGATCAACGGCGTCATCGACATCGAGAAGCTCGACATCGACGAGTCGACGTCGCTCCAGACCAACGACATCGGGCTCGCGACGCTGCAGACCGCCGACCTCCTCGTCGTCGACGACTACCGCGCCAACCGGGTCACGGGCAGCTTCGTCCTCATCGACGAGGCGACCAACGCCACCGTCGCCGCCGGCATGGTCGGCCACGCGAGTTTCCTCTAGAAACTAGAACTGCACCAGCATCGCGATCAACGCGACGCCGATCAACGCCAGCAGCACGTCGATCGATTTCACCAACGCTCGACCACTGGCGGGCGGCGCCACGCCGTCGAGGGCGATCACCTTGGCAACGGCACGCTCCTGCGGTAGGGTCCTCGCCTCGAGGTGTCCGGCCATCGCCAGGTAGCACACGATCCCCACGTCGATCCACGGCTTGGAGAGCGAGACCGACTTGTCGCCGCTGAGCGACAAGATGAGACCGGTGATCGGCAAGACGTGGAGGACGCGCGCGGCCCAGTTTCGTCGGTCCGGGAATCGCTTGCGCTGGATGGCCTCATCGGCGCCGCGCGCGACCGACTGGGCCGAGCCGCGCATCACGATGAAGACGATGAGCGTGTCGACCGCGGCGATGATGTGGACGAGAAAGACCAGGTCGTAGGTGATCGACGTCGCGATCACGCGTCACCCAACAACGCCTCGGCCGCGCGGTAGGGGTCGGTCGCGTCGGCCAACAGCGCGGCGATCTGTTCTTCGTAGGCATCGCCGTGGGCGAGCTCGCCGACACGGGCCCTGACCATCGCCGCGAGCACCTTGTCGAGTTCGACGCGCATACGGGCTCGTCGTCGTTCCTCCATCGGCCCGCGCTCGATGAACGTTCGGTGCTCGACCACGGCGTCCCACAGTTCAGTGATCCCGGCGCCGTCGGTCGCCACGGTCTCGAGGATCGGTGGGCGCCACTCGTGGGCACCGCCGAGGTCCAGCATCTGGTCCAGGTCGCGGCGCGTCTCTCGGACACCGGGGCGGTCGGCCTTGTTGATGACGAAGATGTCGGCGACCTCGAGGAGTCCGGCCTTGTTGGCCTGCATGGCGTCGCCCCAGCCGGGATTGACCACCACGATGGTCGTGTCGGCCGCCGAGGCGATCTCGACTTCCATCTGACCGACGCCGACGGTCTCGACGAGCACGAGTCGGAACTTCGCCGCCCCGAGGACCCGAACGGCGTCGGGCACCGCCAGCGAGAGCCCTCCGAGATGTCCGCGCGTCGCCATGGAACGGATGAACACGTGCTCATTGGTGGCGTGGCCCTGCATGCGGATACGGTCACCGAGGATCGCGCCACCGGTGAAGGGCGAACTCGGGTCGACGCAGAGCACACTGACCTGATCGAATTCGTCGACGCCGCCGAAGGATCCGCGCTCGAGCACGACGCTGATCAACTGGTCGGTCAGCGTCGACTTGCCGGCACCCGGTGGTCCGGTGACGCCCACGACGTACGGCGCACTCGCGTGATAGGCCAACGCCGCGGTCGCCAACTGATTCGCTCCCCCGGACTCGACAAAGGTCAACAGACGCGCGAGCGCCGTGCGCGATCCGCCTTGGGCCTGCTCGACCAGTTCGGCCGGATCGCTCGAGATCACGAGAACCGTTCGATGTTCGCGCCCAGGTGGGCCAGGCGTCCGACGAAGTCGTCGTACCCGCGGTCCATGTGCTCGAGCCCCGTGACCGTCGTCTCGCCGTCGGCGACGAGTCCGGCGAGGATCAAGGCGGCCGCGGCGCGGATGTCACTCGCGTGCACCGAGGTCCCCGTGAGGTGGTCGACGCCGCGGATCATGGCGTGGTGACCCTCGGTGGTGATGCTCGCGCCGAGGCGGACGAGTTCGTCGACGTAGCGAAAGCGTCCGACGAAGAGGTTCTCGGTGACGACCGAAACGCCGTCGGCCACGCTCAACATCGTCGTGATGAGCGGCTTGTAGTCGGTGGCCACCCCGGGATAGGGCAACGTCGCGACGTCACAGGCGTGTAGGACGCGCGGCCCGCGCGCGGCGACGCCGGGTCCGCGCACGTCGACGACCCCGCCCATCGCCTCAATCTTTCGCAGCAGCATCTCCATGTGCTCGGGGCGGGCGTCGACGACGCGCACCTCGCCGCCGGTGATGAGTCCCGACGCCAGATACGTGGCCGAGACCACGCGGTCGGTCACGACGTCGTGTCGCGCGGGTCGCAACTCGTCGACGCCGTCGACGGTGAGTCGCGACGTGCCGAGTCCTTCGATGCGCGCGCCCATCGCGATGAGCTGCTTACCGAGGTCTTCGACCTCGGGTTCGCGAGCGGCGTTGTCGATGACCGAGCGGCCCTCGGCCAGCACGCAGGCCATCAGCAGGTTGTCGGTGGCGGTGTGACTCGGGTACTCGAGAGTGATGCGCGCCGCGCTCAGTCGAGGCCGGTCAATCGTGGCGCGGATGAAGGTGCGATCGTTATGGAACGTCGCGCCCATGGCGCTGAGTCCGTCGGTGTGGAAGTTGATCGGACGCTGTCCGAAGTCGTCGCCGCCGGGCAGCGCCATGTCCGCTCGCCCGCAGCGCGCGAGGAGCGGTCCGAGGATGACGATCGACGCGCGCATCGCCTCGAAGAGTCGCGCAGGCGCGACCGGATTGATGTCCTGGGCCTCGGGGACGACAATCGACAGTTCGTGGTCGGCCGGTCGCTCCACCGTGCAGCCGAGCGCTTCTAACAGGTCCGCCATCATCGCGACGTCGGTGATGGTGGGAACGTTCGTCAGGCGGTGCTCGCCGGAGGCGAGCAGGCAGGCCGCCATCTCCTTCAGCACCGCGTTCTTGGCGCCCAGGGCCCGCACGTCGCCCTCGAGGGCTCCGGCGGGCTTGACGACGAGGGTTGTCACCCTTCAAGTATTGCCGGTGATGCGAAAAGCGCCCGGGACGAGGTCGAAGAGTTCACTCACACTACGCTGGCGAAGTGCTGCAACCGTACCAACCTGACCGCAATATCGCCCTCGAGTTGATTCGCGTCACCGAAGCCGCGGCCATCGCCGCGGCGCGCTGGTCCGGTCGCGGCGACAAGCTCGCGGCCGACGGCGCGGCGGTCGACGCGATGCGCTTCGTGCTCGGCGGCATCGCGATGGACGGCATCGTCGTCATCGGCGAAGGCGAAAAAGATGACGCGCCAATGCTCTACAACGGGGAGCGGATCGGCGACGGCCGTCCGCCGCTCGTCGACATCGCGGTCGATCCGATTGACGGCACGACGCTCACCGCGATGGGCCGCAACGGCGCCCTGGCGGTCATCGCCCTGTCCGAACGCGGCTCGATGTTCAACCCCGGACCCTGCGTCTATATGAACAAGATCGCCGTCGGCCCGCGCGGTCGAGGTTCGGTCGACATCAATGCGTCGGTGACTGACAATCTGACGGAACTGTCCAAACGGCTGAAGAAACCCATTCCCGAACTCGGCGTGGTGATCCTGGATCGTCCGCGCCACGAAACGCTGCTCGCCGAAGTTCGCGAGGCCGGAGCGCGCGTCCTCTCCATCTCCGACGGCGACGTGGCCGGCGCTATTGCAACCGGGTGGCCCAACTCCGGAGCCGACATCCTCATCGGCGTCGGAGGCACGCCGGAGGGCGTGATCGCCGCGGCGGCCCTCAAAGGTCTCGGTGGCGAGATCCAGGGCATGTTGATCGCCCGAAACGATGAGGAACGTCGTGCGGCCGAAGCGCTGGACTACGACTTCACGCGAGTGTTGACGATCGACGATCTCGTCGCGAGCGACAACTGCTTCTTCTCGGCGACGGCGATTACCGACGGCGACTTCTTGCGCGGCGTGCGATTCCACGACTTCGGCGCGACGACCCAGTCGATGGTCGTGCGCTCACGTTCCGGCACGGTGAGAACGATCGAGACGTTCCATCGTCGCAACAAACTCGAAGAGTTCACGTCCGCGGGCTTCTAACACTTGTTCGATTGTTCACGAAGCGTATTTTCGTAGACGTTCACGCTCGATTTTCGATTGCAAACAAGAAGACCCCGTCGTAAGTTCGACGTAGAACGCTGGACTCAATTACAGAGTCCTGACAATGAGGAGGACATGGTGCAGGTTTCAAATCTCTTAACCAACAAGAACCAAGACGTGGCCACAATTTCCCAAGAGCGCACGGTGAATGACGCGCTTGCACTTTTGAAGGAGCGCGGCATCGGTGCCCTCGTGGTCACCGGTCCAACACCGCCGTTGGTGGGCATCTTCAGTGAGCGCGACGCGGTGCGGGCTCTCGCGACCAGTGGGGCCTCGGCACTCGAGATGCCGATCTCGGAACTGATGTCGAAAGACGTACAGACCTGTGATGAAACGACGATGGTGACCGAATTAATGGGACTGATGACCGAGCGTCGCATTCGCCACCTGCCGGTAGTGCACGAAGGTCAACTCGTGGGAATGATCTCGATCGGCGACGTCGTGAAGGCCCGCTTTGACGAACTCGAACACGACAAGAAGGACCTACTGGACTACGTATCGGCGAGGTAGTCGTCAGCGTCGAGCGGATGCGACCGGAAAACTGATTTGCCTGCGTCGTGACGTTCTCGATCCCGGCTGCCGACGGCACGTGTCCAGTGCGCAATCACGCCGAACGCGAGCACACCTATTGGCCCGCGGACTCGTTGTGCGACGGATGGGGCACATTGCAAGGTCGGTTCAAGTGCGAAGGCGTGTCAGTGTTGGCGCTCGTGGCCCACGCCGTCACCTCCAGAATGACGGCGATAGACCACTGACGTCAGCTCTCCGTTACCCCCAACAAGGGACCCAAGACCGTCGGGATGTCACCACGCACTACGGCGTCGGCGTCATGGTCGAACGGTGTGGGATCCGCGTTGACGATCACGAGACGCGCACCTCGTTCAAGAGCCTTTGGGACCAGCCGCGCCACCGGATGGACCTCCAACGTCGAGCCGATGCAGATCAACAGCTCGCAGGTCTTGGCGAGATACTCGGCACGGGCAAACTCTTGTACCGGCAGGGGTTGGCCGAAACTGACGACCGCCGTCTTCAGTAGTCCGTCGCACACCAGCTCCCCCACCATGACGCGACAGTGGGGATCGAGTTCGCCCTGCGCCACTCGATCCAGGACCTCAGAGGTCGGTAGTTCAGCGCCACATCGCAAGCATCGCGAGAGTCGTGAGTATCCGTGGACCTCGATGACCAACTCCGGATCCGATCCGGCAGCGATATGGAGGCCGTCGATGTTCTGCGTGATGAGCGCTTTGAGCTTGCCCGTGCGCTCGAACATCGCCAATGCTCGGTGTGCCGCGTTGGGTTCGAACACGACGTCACGTCGCAGCAGCATCCGTTGCCACACCGCTTCGCGAACGTCGGATGACGCGGTGAACGCGTCGATGTTGGAGAGTCGTTCGGCCTCGGGATTCTTCGTCCAGACGCCCTCGGGTCCTCGAAAGTCCGGGATCCCTGAGGCGGTCGACACTCCGGCTCCGGTAAGAACGACGACGTTGGACGACGCCTCGACGAGCCGACGCGCTTCGTCGAGTGGGCTACTGGTCACGAGGAGAGAGTAACCGCCGCCTACTCGGACGCGAGCTTGACGGCCTTTCGAAACTTGAAGCGCTCGCCGAGCCAACACACGAGCGGAAACAGTCCAACCGTGGAGATCATCCATCCCGTGTACTGAAGAGTGTGTCCGACCGGCGCGAACATGAGCCCGAGACCCGCGATGTAGAAGACCCACGTGATGCGCTTCCAAATCTGCGCCCGACCGTACTGATCGGCGATGGTGTCGCCGTACTGCGCACGACCGGAGTACTTGGCCCCCCAACGATCGACGCCGCTCTGTTCAATGTTGTCGACCCAGCGCATCACGAGGCCTTTGCCGCGCTGAGACGCAGTTCGGCCCGTTCGAGTGCGGACTTCGCCATCACGCTCGCGGTCGTCTCTTGCTCGTTGCGAGCGTCGGCGGCGATCTCGGTTTCGGCGCTCTCTTTGGCGGCCTGGGCTCGCGCCACGTCGATGTCACTCACCTTCTCGGCGATGCCCGCGAGCACAGTGGCGAGGGTCTCATCTTCTCCTTCACCGGGTCCCACTTGAAAGAAACCTCCGTGCACCGCGACGGCGATCTCGCCCTCGGTCGAGCCGACCCGCACGACGCTCGGCACGACGTCGCCGACCATGTCCATGTGCCCCGGCAAGACGGTGAACCAACCTTCGGTCGATCGCGCGATCAACGCCGTCGCCTCACCGACCCACAGCGGAGCCTCGGGCGTCAAGATTTCAACCTTCAGGGTGGCCACGGCTAGTCCTTTTGGAGTTCGGCGGCCTTGCGCTCGACGTCCGCCGCTCCCCCGACGTTCAAGAACGCCTGCTCCGGGAACGCGTCGAGGTCGCCGTTCACCAAGTGCTCGAATGACTCGATGGTCTCCTGGACCGGGACGTTGATGCCGTCGATGCCGGTGAAGACCTTGGACACGAACATCGGCTGTGAGAGGAAGCGCTGGATCTTGCGCGCGCGCGTCACCGTGATGCGGTCCTCCTCGGACAGCTCGTCGAGACCGAGGATCGCGATGATGTCCTGGAGCTCCTTGTTGCGCTGGAGGATCTGCTGGGTCTGACGCGCGACGGCGTAGTGACGATCCCCGACGATCTCGGGCGCCAGGATGTTCGATGTCGACGTCAACGGGTCGACCGCCGGGTAGATGCCCAACGCGGCGATCTGACGGCTGAGTTCGGTCGTGGCGTCGAGGTGCGTGAAGGTCGTGAACGGTGCCGGGTCGGTGTAGTCGTCGGCCGGCACGTAGACGGCCTGCAGCGACGTGATCGAGCGGCCCCTCGTCGAGGTGATGCGCTCTTGGAGTTCGCCCATCTCGTCGGCGAGCGTCGGCTGGTAGCCGACCGCGCTCGGCATGCGGCCGAGCAGCGTCGACACCTCGGAGCCGGCCTGCACGAAGCGAAAGATGTTGTCGACGAACAAGAGCACGTCCTGATTTTTCACGTCCCGGAAGTACTCGGCCATCGTGAGTGCGGCGAGCGCGACGCGAAGTCGCACGCCCGGCGGCTCGTCCATCTGGCCGTAGACGAGGGCGGTCTTCTCGATGACGCCCGACTCGCGCATCTCGAGCAAGAGGTCGGTGCCCTCGCGCGTACGCTCTCCGACACCGGCGAAGACGGACACGCCCTCGTGGAGTTCGGCCACGCGACGGATCATCTCCATGATGAGGACGGTCTTGCCAACGCCCGCGCCACCGAACAGGCCGATCTTGCCGCCCTGGACGTAGGGGGCGAGGAGGTCGACGACCTTGATGCCGGTCTCGAACATCGTGGCGTGCGGCTCGAGCTGGTCGAAGGCCGGCGCGCTGCGGTGGATCTCCCAGTAGTCCTCGACCGGACCGATGTCGTCGGTGTCCAGCGACTCGCCGATGACGTTGAAGACGTGCCCGAGCACGGCGTCGCCGACCGGCACCGTGATCCCCCGGCCGGTCTGGCGCACGACGGCACCGCGCACGAGTCCGTCGGTCGGCTTCATGCAGACGCAGCGGACGCGGCCCTCGCCGATCTGCTGGGCGACTTCGCCGGTGACGGTGATCGTGGCGCCGTCGATGACGATGTCGACCTCGACGGCGTGGTTGATCTCCGGCAGCGAGTGCGGCGGGAACTCCACGTCCACGACCGGTCCGGCGATCGCGACGACGCGCCCCGTCTCGAGCGTGGTCTTTTCTGGAGCGATGGTCATTTGTTTCTCACTTTCCCGAGCGGAGCGCTTCGGCGCCGCCCACGATTTCCATGATTTCGGTGGTGATCGAGTCCTGGCGGGCCCGGTTCATGATGCGACTGAGGTTCTGGCCGAGCTCATCAGCGTTGTCGGTCGCCGCGGCCATGGCGCGCTGCTGGCTGACGTGGAACGAGGCCGCGCCCTCGAGGAGCGCGGAGAAGATCTCGCTCTCCAGGGCCTTGGGCGCGAGGGTGATGAGGAGTTGTTCGACCTCGGGCTCGAACTCGGTGTAGCCCTTCAATCCCTTCGCGGTCTCCTCTTCGGGCATCGCCGGCAGGACGAGCGGCAAGAGCTGCTCGATCTCGACGCTCTGGGTGGCCGCCGAGTGGAATCGTGTCGAGACCAGCAGGACCTGTTGGGCCTCGCCGGCGACGAACGGCGCAGCGACGGTCGCCGCGATGCGGCGAGCGTCGTCGAAGGTCGGGCGATCGGACATACCGATGAAGCCCTCGGCCACGTCGATGCCACGGAAACGGAAGAAGGCGCCGGCCTTCTTGCCGACGGTGAAGAGCTGCGCGGCCGTACCCTCACCCTCGAGCTTTCGAACCAGTCGTTCGCCGGCGCGCATCGCCGAGGAGTTGTAGGCGCCGGAGAGGCCGCGGTCACCGGTCAGCACCAGCACGATCGCGCTCTGCACGTGGTCGGGCATGGCGAGCAACTTCGCCGCACCGGCCGGGTCGGCCTTGGCCGCTTCGACGATGATCCGCCGCATGCCGTTGCGATACGGACGGTTCGCGATGATGCGAGCCTGGCTCCGCGAGATCTGGGAGGCGGCGATGAGTTCCATCGCCTTCGTGATCTTGCGCGTGGACTGCACCGACTTGATCCGTCGACGCAGTATTCGTTCCTGTCCACCGGCCATTGCTCCTCCTTTCTCGCTCGCTCGTTAACCGACTACTTCGCGGTGACCGCGAAGCCGTTCACGAACAACTGCATCGCCGCGTCGAGTTGCGTCGCCTCCGGCAGCGCGCCGGTCTCGCGGATCGCGTAGAGCAGGTCCGCGTGATGGGCGCGGAAGTTCGTCAGCAGTTCGGCTTCGAAGCGTCGCACGTCCTCGACGGGAATCGTGTCGAGCCAGCCCTTGGTGCCGGCGTAGATCGCGATGACCTGCTCCTCGACCGGCATCGGCGCGTTCAGTCCCTGCTTCAGCAGCTCGGTGAGGCGATAGCCGCGGTCGAGCTGGCGCTGTGAGGACTTGTCGAGTTCGGACCCGAAGGTCGCGAAGGACTCGAGGTCGCGGAATTGGGCGAGGTCGATCTTGAGCGTGCCGGCAACCGCGCGCATGGCCTTCACCTGCGCGGCACCACCGACACGCGACACCGAGTTACCGACGTCGATCGCTGGGCGCACGCCGGAGTAGAAGAGGTCGGACTGCAAGAAGATCTGGCCGTCGGTGATCGAAATCACGTTGGTCGGGATATAGGCCGAGATGTCGCCGGCCTTGGTCTCGATGATCGGGAGTGCCGTCAACGATCCGCCGCCGCGCTCGTCGCTCAACTTGGCCGCGCGCTCGAGCAGGCGGCTGTGGAGGTAGAAGACGTCGCCGGGGTAGGCCTCACGACCCGGTGGGCGCCGCAGCAACAGCGAGATCTGTCGGTAGGCCTCGGCCTGCTTCGAGAGGTCGTCGTAGACCACCAGCGCGTGCTCGCCCGCTTCCATCCACTCCTGACCGATCGCGCATCCCCCGTAGGGGGCGAGGTACTTGAACGGCGCGGGGTCCCCGGCCGAGGCGACCACGACGACGGTGTACTCGAGTGCGCCGAAGTCCTCCAGGACCTTCACGGTCTGGGCGACCGACGAGTTCTTCTGGCCGACGGCGACGTAGATGCACTTCACTCCCTGGCCCTTCTGGTTCAGGATCGTGTCGATGGCGACGGTCGTCTTGCCGGTCTTGCGGTCACCGATGATCAGTTCGCGCTGGCCGCGACCGACCGGTGTCATGGCGTCGATCGCCTTGATGCCGGTCTGGAGCGGCTCGGAGACCGGCTGGCGTCCGGTGATGCCCGGCGCCTGGATCTCCATGCGGCGCTGCTTGGGATTGACGAGCGGTCCCTTGCCGTCGATCGGCTCGCCGATGGCGCTCACGACGCGTCCGAGCAACGCGTCACCGACGGGCATGTTCAAGATGCGACCGGTCGCGCGAACGACCTGCTCCTCTTCGATGGTGTCGACCGAACCGAGCACCACGGCGCCGATCGTGTCCTCGTCGAGGTTCATCGCCAGTCCCAGCGTGCCGTCCTCGAACTCGAGCAGTTCGTTGACCTTGGCCGACGGCAGACCGGAGACGCGCGCGATGCCGTCGCCGACCTCCACGACCCGACCGACCTGCTCGGCGCCGACGGCGGGATTGAAGTCCGTCACGTGCTTGCGCAGGGCCTCGGTGATCTCGGTGGCGCTAATGGTGAGCTCTGTCATCACAGATTCCTTTTCTTAGTCATTTCGATTCAAAGACGATTCGAACAAGTGGCCCGGCGCCACGGATTCGCGCAGCGCGCCGAGGCGCCCGCGTGTCGTGGCGTCCAGGCGAAGGTCGCCGATCTCGACGAGGACACCGCCGAGCAACTCGGGGCTGTCGGCGATCTGCAGTTCCACGTTCTTGCCGGTGAGCGCGGAGAGCGACGCGACGAGGTCCGAGCGGCTCTGCCCATCGAGCGGCCGCGCGGTGTGGACGCGCGCGACGCGCCAGTCCCGAGCCCGCGCGACGTAGTCCACGAGGTAGTCCAATGTGCCGACGACGTCGCGGGGTCGCCCGCCTTCGATAACGAATATGGCCAGCGCCAGCGTGACGGCGTCCACCTTGTCGCCCAGCAGGTCCTGCACCGTAGCGACGCGCGAACCCAAATCGGCGTCGCGGTCCAGCAAGAGCCTTCGCAGTTCGAGGTTGCCCTCGACGGTGCGCGCCCAGCGAAACAGCTCGTCCTCGATCTCGTCGAAGTTCTCGGCGTCGATGTCGTCGAGCAGGGCGTCGGCGAAGCCCGCGACGCGCTGACGGGCCCCCATGAGTCCCAGCCCTGGCAGGGGCACCTGACCATGTTCGGACAGTTCCCTCGCGGCAAAGGCCAGTTCCCCAAGGGCGTGAGGGACCTCCTGGGCCGGGGCGTGGCTCGCGGCGTACGTCGCGACGTGCAGCGTGACGTCGTGCACCTTGCCGTGGAGGAGGTCATCCACGATCAGTCCCCGCGAGGCCGCGGCGATCGACGTGTCAGTGAGTACGGCTCGCAGGTCGGCGCGACCGAGGACGGTCTGTTCGAGCGACGTGAGCTCCGACGAGACCGTCGCGAGTGCGGCGGCGTCCAGTGAGCCCAATCGGGCGGCGGCGTATCCTTCGAGCTTGGGCAGCATGATCAGGTACTGGATCCCCTGGCCGCCTCGACGTTCAGCGCGGCGACCGCTTCACGGACGAGGTCCTGATGCGAACTCTCGTCCACTTCGCGTCCGACGATCTGGTTGACGAGTTCGAAGACGACCTCGCCGATGCGCGACGACGCTTCGTCGATGGCGCGCTGGCGCGCCGTGTCCACTTCGGCGTTGGCGTTGGCGATGATCCGGTCGTATTCGGTCTGGCCGCGAGCCGCGGACGCGGCGCGCACCTGATCGGACGTCGCCTGGGCGGCGGCGACGATCTCGCGGGCCTGGTCCCTCGCCGCAACCAGGAGTTGCTGGCGTTCGTCACCGGCGGCGGCCGCTTCGGCCCTGGCCGCGTCGGCCGCGGCCAGGGACTCGCGGATCTTCTCTTGGCGAGCCTCCAACGCCTTGTTGAGGGGCGGCAGGATGTACTTCGTCATGAGCAGCAGAATCACCACCACCGTGACAAGTTCGATGAAGAACGTGCCGTTGGGGAGGAGGAAGATTGACGCTGAGATCATTGCATTGCCCTTCTATGTGTGATGAACCTTGGCCCGTGCCGCGGTCGTGGGTGAGCCTGGACTACTTGATCTTGGCGAACACGTACACGAAGACGATCATGAACAACAGGTTGATGAAGTACATCGCCTCGACCAGTCCAACGGTCAAGAAGAAGTACGTGCGGGCCTTGGCCTCCACCTCGGGTTGACGCGCGATCGCCGCGATGGTCTGGCTACCGGCCAGACCGTCACCGATCGCCGCACCGATGGCGCCGCCGCCGAGGGCGAGCCCGCCACCGACGAGTGCACCCGCAATGCCGATCGCACCTGCGACTGTTTGTCCTGCCATTGTCTATTCCTCCTGGTTGGTGTTACTGCGATGTCTCGAGTACTGCCCGGCGCTTCTTTTCCTTCTTTTTCTCGCGCTCTTCGTCGACCTCTTCCTCGTGGCTCGTCGCCATATCGAGGTAGATGATCGTGAGCAACATGAAGATATACGCCTGGATCAAGCCAATAGCGAGATCAAAGGGCTTCCAAATGACCTCGAAGGGACCGAGCGCTTTGGACGCCAAGGCCGCCACGACGACGATGATCAGGCCACCGGAGAAGAGATTGCCGAAGAGACGAAGTGTCAACGTGATCGGCTTGGTGACCTCTTCAATGAGGTTGATCGGCGTCAACCATCCAGCCGGCTTGGTGTAGTGCTTGATGTAGCCACCGACGCGCCGCGCACGCAGTGATTCGATGTGCACCCACACGATGACGAAGAGCGCCAGGGCGAGGGGCAGATTCACGTCGCTCGTCGGGGCCGGAAAGATCTCTCCCGATTGCCCGGGATGCATCGCGGTCGGCAGAAAACCAATCCAATTGGCAACCAGCACGAAAATGAAGACGGTGACGGCCAGAGGAATGAATCGCTTGCCCTTGTCGCCCAACGAGGACTTGACGAGGTCGCCCACGACATCCACCACGAGGATCTCCCAGATCAGCTGGAACTTGCCGGGTACGCCATCGGTGACGTGCTTACGCAGGTACCAGCCCATGAAGACGATGATGGCGAGCGCGAGCAATGTCGACATGGCAATATCCGTGTCGAAGGTCAAGCCGAAAAGGCTGAAGTGGGGGTGATCGCCGACGTGAATCGTCTTCGCGGCGTACAGCATCGTCACCCGATTCCTCCCTGGCCGGTCACGACACGCATGACGTTGGCCACAAACACGAGCTGATATAGCACGAGCCCTGACACAATACCGATTCCGAGCGGGGCGTTCAGAAAGACCGCCGCGATGACCACGAGCGTCATCACGGCCAATCGGGCCGTCGTCCTGCCGCCCAGTTGACGTCGAACGGCCTTCGTGCTCTGCTCACCGCGCATCTCGACCTTGGCGGTCTGGCCGTCCAAGAACCGCAGGTTCATTATCGCCATACCCACGCCGATCACGACGCCCAGTGCAGCCAACGGCGGCGCCACGAAGATGGCCACGGCGAAGCCCACGACCCCAACGATGATGGCTGAGAGCGTGGTGCGACGTAGCAGGCGCGGCAGCGTGTCGGTTGGGAGGTTTTCTAGCACTAGCAATGGGTTTCTAAAGGAAACGCCGGACTTGCTTTACCACGCTCACCACGGCGGCGACCGTTCCTAATGCTATCCCGATTAAGAGACCCCACGGCGCGGTCCCCCAGGCGCGGTCGGCCCAAATACCGAGCACGACGAAGACGGCGAGGATGAGCGCGACCGTCATTCCCATCGCCAGCAACGCCATCGCGCCCGGGAGGTCCTTCATCGTGCTATTTACCTGTTCAGGGAGTGTGCCGGACTCGTGATCGCCGGCGCCGTCGCTCACTGTTTCGTGCTCTCGCGAATCCGGTTCGCCTCTTCGGTGCGGTAGTACAAACGATTGACCAAGGGGCTGAACCACGTCATCAATCCGATCAACAACAGCGCGACGCCGAGGGGGATGAACACGTTCGCTTGCCGGTCGAACAGCGGCAACAAGACGAAGCCGCAGAGCACCGCCGTCCAGAGCCACAGGATCACGACCGTGCGCTTGTGACCGTGACCGAGGCGCATCAATCGGTGGTGGATGTGGTTCTTGTCCGGCGTGTGGAAACCCTGTCCCGAGACCGTGCGGCGCACGAAGGCCCAGACCGCGTCAATGAGCGGCACGCCGAGGATGAAGACGGGAATCAAGAGCGGCGCGAAGAAGAAGAACGTGACGCCGCTCGCCGGTGGGGTCCTCCCCCCGATGACCATCGTCGAGGCGCTCATGAGGAGCCCCAGCAGCAGTGCGCCGGCGTCGCCCATGAAGAGCTTGGCCGGATGGAAGTTGTCCCGCAAGAAGCCCAGACAGATCCCGCACGTCAGGGCCGCGATCAGCGGCCCGATGTTGTTGCTCGGCAAGAGACCGAGGTCCTCCAGGCGCAGTCCGTAGAGACAGAGCGTGCCCGACGCGATCGCGACGATGCCACCGGCGAGACCGTCGAGGCCGTCGATGAGGTTGACCGCGTTCGTGAGCGCGAAGACCCACACCGCCGTGATGATCGGCAGGATCGAAGGACCGAGCACGACGAATCCGGCGAAGGGCAGTTTCAGTTGGTACATCGTGACGCCGCTGAAGTACAGGATCGACGCCGCGAGGATCTGTCCGGCGACCTTGGCCGGAGCGCTCATCTCGCGAAAGTCGTCCAGCACCCCCACGACGAAGATCACGCCGGCCGCCAGGAGCACGCCGATCATTTCGTGTGAGGAGAGGATGATGTTGCGCAGCACGGGGATGGCCATCGCCACCATCAGCGCGACGCAGAAACCGATCAGCATCGCCGCCCCACCGCCGTAGGGCGTGGTGACCTGGTGGACCTTTCGTTCGTCCGGCGCCGCGGTGTAGCCGATCTTCAGCGAGATCTTCCTCGCCGGGACGTTCGCCACCAACGTCACGACCGTTCCCACGGCGATGATGGCGACGTACCAAAAGATGTTGTGCATCGACTACTTCGTGAAGTTGGCGTACGGGTTGAACGACGCGCACATCGTCGCGACGTCGGCGCGCACCTCGGCCACGATCGCGTCGTCCTCGCGGTGGCGAAGCGCGCGCGACATCAGCGACGCGATCGTCTCGAACTCGCCCTCCTTCATGCCGGCCGTCGTCTCCGCCGCGCTGCCCAGGCGCAGTCCGGAGGTGATGAACGCACTGCGCGGATCGTCGGGGATCGTGTTGCGATTGGTCGTGATGCCGGCGCGATCGAGCACCTCCTGGGCCGCCTTGCCGGTCAGCTCCTCGTCGAACTCGCGCAGGTCCAACAGCACCATGTGGTTCTCCGTGCCACCCGACACGTTGCGGAAGCCCTCTTTCGCGAGGGCCGCGCCGAAGGCCTGCGCGTTGGCGACGACCTGATCGGTGTAGACCGCGAAGCTCGGCAGCGCGGCCTCTTTGAACGACACCGCTTTGGCGGCGATCGCGTGCTCGAGGGGCCCGCCCTGTTGTCCGGGGAAGACGGCCGAGTCGATCTTCTTGGCGTACTCCTCTCGACAGACGATGGCGCCGCCGCGCGGGCCGCGCAACGTCTTGTGCGTCGTGAAGGAGACGACGTCGGCATACGGCACGGGATTGGGGTGCGAGCCGCCAGCGATCAGCCCGGCGACGTGCGCCGAGTCGAACATCAGCAACGCGCCGACCTCGTCGGCGATCTCGCGGAAGGGTACGGGATCGATCTCTCGCGTGTACGCGGTCGCACCCGCGAGGATCATCTTTGGGCGGTGCCGGAGTGCCAACTCGCGCACGTTGTCGAAGTCGATGAGTTCACCGGGGCTGCCGGGCTCGTCCGACCGCGGCGTCACGCCGTAGGAGACGAAGTTCCACCATTTCGACGTGATCGAGGCGGGCGAGCCGTGCGTCAGGTGGCCACCCTGGTCGAGGCGCATCGCGAGGATGGTGTCGCCCGGCTCCAGGAGGGCCTGGTAGACCGCGACGTTCGCGTTGGCCCCGCTGTGGGGTTGCACGTTGGCGTGGTCGGCCCCGAAGAGCGCGACGAGGCGACGACGGGCGAGGTCCTCAACTTCGTCGACGACCTGGTTGCCGCCGTAGTAGCGACGGCCGGGATAGCCCTCGGCGTACTTGTTGGTGAGGACCGAACCGGTCGCGGCGAGTACCGCCGGCGAGGCGAAGTTCTCACTGGCGATCAACTGGATCGTCGTCGTCTGACGGTGCCACTCCTGGGCGAGCAGCGACGTCACCTCGTCGTCGTTCGTGATCCACGCGTCAAAGGGTGAGGAGGTCATGATTACCTTTCATCGTTGACGAGGTGCTCGTCAAGTTCATCGATTTTCGCGATTCGCGCCACGTGTCGCCCCTCGGCGGGCGTCGCGTTCAGCCAGGCCTCGAGCGCGTCGACCGCGACGACGGGTCCGGTCAGTCGCGCGCCGAGGCACAGCACGTTGGCGTGATTGTGTTCGCGTGCGAGGTGCGCCGAGGTGACGTCGTGGACGGTGGCCGCGCGTATGCCCGGCACCTTGTTGGCGGCGATCGAGATCCCGATCCCCGTGCCGCACACGGCAACACCGAGGTCACACTCCCCCGCGACGACGCTTCGCCCGACGGCGGCGCCGAAGTCCGGGTAGTCGACGGAATCGGTGCCGTTGTCGGTGCCGAGGTCGAGCGTGTCGTACCCCCAGTCGGTCAACGTCTTGGCCAGCAAGGTCTTCAGGTCAAATCCCGCGTGATCTGAGCCGAGGGCGATACGCATCGAACTAACCATACCTTTGGATCAGCGAGCGATGACGGTGCGGCAATACTTCAGGGGTGAGCGTTGCGCCCCGAACACCCGTGCTCGTCGGCGTCGGCCAGGTCACCGAACGACCAGTTGCCGGCGCGACGTTCGCCAGCCGAAAGCAGCCGCTCGACCTGATGGTAGAGGCCCTCCAACGAGCCTCGCTCGACTCCGGCGCGACGTCGATGATGGCGAACATCGATGAGATCGTCGCGGTGTCATCGTTCACCTGGCACACCAACGACCCGGCGCTGTTGGTCGCCGAACGACTTGGACTCGAGGTCACGACGCGACGATTGAGCATCGGGGGCAACACTCCACAAAAGTTCGTGCACGACACCGCTCGCCGGATCCTCGCCGGCGACGTGCGGTGTGTCGCTTTGGTCGGCGCCGAGGCAATGTACGCGAGGCTGCTGGCCAAGCGCGAGGGTCGAGAGCTCGACTGGGTGATGCAAACCAACGACGTTCCGAGTCCCGAGATCGCGACGAATGACCCGGCGCCGTTGACCGCTGCCGAGTACGGCCAGGGCCTGAACCTTCCCACCAACGTCTACCCGCTCTTCGAAAACGCACGCCGAGCGCGTCTGGGTTGGACGATCGACGACCATCGAGAGCACCTCGGTCGGCTCTGGTCGAACTTTGCCCGCGTCGCCGCGAACAATCCGTACGCCTGGATCCAAGACGCGCCGTCCCCCGATGCGATCACCACGCCGAGTGGCGCGAATCGAATGGTCGCCTTTCCGTACACCAAGTTGCTGATGGCCAACATGCCGGTCGACATGGCGGCAAGCTTCATCATGACGAGCTTCGAGCACGCGATGGCACTCGGTATCGCGCACGACCGCATGGTCTTTCCGTTGTGCGGCGCCGACGCGAACGATCACTGGCTGATTTCGGATCGACCGAAACTCGACGACTCTCGCGCGATGCGCACTATCTGGCGCGCCCTGGAGGGACACGGAGTCCGCGTCGACGATATTGCGCACATCGATCTCTACAGTTGCTTTCCCACGGTCGTGCAGACCGCGTGTGAGGTGCTCGGCGTCGACGCCTTCGATCCCGGTCGCGTTCCGACGGTCACGGGCGGCCTCACGTTCGGCGGAGGTCCGGGCAACAACTTCGTCACGCACGCCATCTCGTCGATGGTCGAGCGGCTTCGCAATGACCCGGCGAGTAGAGGTCTCGTTACCGGTCTCGGTTGGTTCTGCACCAAGCACTCCTGGGGCGTGTACTCAGCGACTCCCCCAACCGATGGGTTTCGCTGGTCAAATCCTCAGGGCGTCATCGATCGCACGGCGCGGCGTATCAGTGTGCAAACAGACGGCGAGGCAGTGGTCGAGAGTTACACCGTCACGCACGCGCCAAACGGCGAACCGGAGCGACTCATCATCGCCGCACGAACGCCGCAACGCACACGTACGTGGTGCCACAGTACCGAATCGGCATTGATGGTGGAGGCTGAAAGCCATGAGTTCATCGGCCGCTCCGGAAATATACGAAGCGACGTATTCGCGCTCTGAACATCTCAATCGAGACCGATCAGGGCTGGTTGACTCTGGGCCGCTCACATTCCGCAATCGTGACGAGCGACCGTGCCATGAGGAAGAGCCCGAAGGTCGTTGCGAGAGCACCCATAAATTCGAGCCACACATCTGCGGTTGTCCAAAATCCGCCAATTGAATGGATCGGCGTGAAGATGAAGTTCAATCCAACGGCGAAGAGAAGGTACTGCGCCGCAAAGAACAGATACGCGAGGCGAAGGATTCTGAGCTGACTATCGTCTCGCGCCTCCACTCGAGTCAACAGTGACCACGCACACAGCGCGGCGAGGGCCGTAAGAGGATTGAGCAACGAGTCCAGGATGCCGTGGAACGAATTGGGATAACCGACCGAGTTGACGTCATTGACGAAAGAAATCACCGCGGCCAGGAGGTTCAACGCGAAGCCCATCAATATGATGGCGCGAATTTGAACTCGAGAGAAGGAATTCACAGGCCCACGATAGTGACGTTCCTCATTAGTCTCCGTCTTCGCCTGCGGTCTCAAGGTGCGGGCCCTTCAACGCGGTTAATTCAACACGCGTTCCAATTCGCCAGTTGAGATTGCGCCCTCTCGTAGTACTCGCCAGGGTGTCACCGAGAGGTCGACGACGCTCGACACGTCGCCCGATCGCTCACCACCGTCAATCGCACCAACGAGTTCGTCGCGCGAGGAGAATCGCTCGAGCACCTCATACGCGCTGTGGCACGGCATTTCACCGTGTCCATTCGCACTCGTCACCGCGAAGGGCCCGAGCACGGCCATCATCCGGCGAAGGACGTCGTCGTCGGGAATGCGAAAGCCCGCGGTGTCCTCTTCGCCACCCAACATGACGGCCAAGTCGTGCGGCACGGAAACGATGACCGTAAGAGCACCGGGCCAGAAGGCCTCGGCGAGCATCTGCGCCTCGTCGGGCCAGTCGACATTCAGAAATTGGATCTGCTCGATCGAGTCGACCAGGACCGGGATCGGAATGAACGTCGGGCGCTCCTTCAACTTGAACAACGTAGCGACCGCCGAAGGCTGACTCACCTCGGCGGCCAGTCCGTACACCGTGTCCGTCGGCACCGCGACGACACCTCCGGCGTCGAGTGCCGCGATGGCCTCCTCGACCTTGAGCAACTTCGGCACTATCGTCTCGCCAACAAAAAACGCGGATTACCGAACATGTCGTCGAGGTCCCTGACGTCGAGAAACATTGCGTCACGTGCCGCTTGAAGAACCGCCGGGCGATGCATATTGCCATGTTCACATATCAGCAACCCGTTTGCCACCAGCCAAGGGCACGATTGGCCAATTATCACTTCGAGGTCGTGAAACCCGTCGGCGCGAGCTGTGTCCCTCGAGACCAGCGCCGCGAATGGCTCGTAACCGAGGACGGGGTCGAGCGTCGCGAACTCGGCGGCGCTGACGTAGGGAGGATTGGCGACGATCAGGTCGACATGCCCGAGCAACGACCGGTCGAGGTTGTCGAACCACGAGGAGTGCACCGTCGCGACCTCCAGATCATGCTTCAACGCGTTCGCTTGGGTCACGTCGAGCGCGTCGCGCGATGAGTCGACCGCGACGAGGTTGGCGTGAACTCCCAGTTGGCGCAGCTCGAAAAGTAGTGAGAGTCCGATCGCCCCCGAGCCACACCCGAGATCGACGATGACCAACTCGGGAAGACGTCGCCGCATGAGTTCGTCGAAGGCGAGGCCGACGAGTTCCTCAGTCTCGGGGCGTGGGATGAGCACGCGCGAATCGAGGTTGAGATCCAAGGAGCGAAAGGGCCAGTGGCCGAGCACGTACTGCATCGGCTCGCCGTCCAGGCGCCGTTGCGCCGCGGTGCGCATGGCCTCGATTGCCTCGGGGCTTTCGGGTGAGAACTCTTCGACCAACCACCGTGCCTCACGACGGTTCAAACCGGCGTCGATGAGTTCAGTCACCAGGTACGAATTAGCGTCCATCGCTCTCGGCGAGTTGTCGCGCGCGCTTTTCCGCGAGCAGTGCGTCGACGTAGGGATCGAGGTAACCGGCCAGCACGTTATCGAGCGTATAGGTGGTCAGGTTGATCCGGTGGTCCGTCACGCGGTTCTCCTTGAAGTTGTACGTGCGGATCTTCTCGCTGCGCCCGCCGCCGCCCAACTGGGAGCGCTTGAGGTCGCCCTGCTCGCTCGCCTGAGCGTCCTGAGCCGCCTTCAGAAGTCGCGCGCGCAACACGATCAACGCCTTGGCGCGGTTCTGGATCTGGCTCTTCTCGTCCTGCATCGACACGACGATGCCGGTCGGCAGGTGCGTGATGCGCACGGCGGAGTCCGTCGTGTTGACGCTCTGGCCACCGGGGCCGGACGAGCGGTAGACGTCGATCTTGAGGTCACTCGGGTTGAGGTCGACGTCGACCTCTTCGGCCTCGGGCAATACCGACACCGTCGCCGACGACGTGTGGACGCGGCCCTTGGCCTCGGTCACCGGCACGCGCTGGACGCGGTGGACGCCGGCTTCGTGCTGCAGCCGGAACCACGCGTCCTCACCTTTGATCAGGTAGATCGCTTCGTCGAGTCCACCCTGTTCGGACTCGCGCTCCTCGATGACGTCGACCTTCCAGCCCCGTAGGGCGGCGTAGCGCCGGTACATCTGGGCGAGGTCCGAGGCGAAGAGGTTGGCCTCCTCGCCCCCCTCGGCGCCGCGGATTTCCAGGATCACGTTGCGGCCCTCGTTGGGGTCGTGCGGCAAGAGCATGGTCTCTAAGTTCAACTCGAGCTCGGGGATCTTCTCCTCGGCGTTGTTCATCTCCTCGCGCCACTGTTCGCGCTCGTCGCCGCTCGTTTCGCTGAACATCTCCTTGGCGGTCGCGAAGTCCGACTGGGCGGCCTTGAGCAGGGTCCAGGCGTGGTTGATTTCGGCCAGTTCCTTGTGGCGCCTCGACAGGTCGCGCAGGCGTTTCAGGTCACTCGCGACGTCCGGTTCGGAGAGCTGGGCTTCGACCGAATGCAGTTCGTCCTGCAGGACGTTGAGGGTCTCGTCAACGGAGCGCACGGCGAGTGAGCGCTCGAGGACCTAAGCCCGAGGAGCGCGCGCCTTGGTCTTTTGCGCGTAGCGACGCTGGAAGCGCTCGACGCGACCTCCGGTGTCGACGAGCTTCTGCTTGCCGGTGAAGAACGGGTGGCATTCGTTGCACAGCTCGACGGTCATCGCTGACTTCGTGGACTGGGTCGTGAAGGTGTTGCCGCACGAGCATTTCACGGTCGCTTCGCCGTAGTTGGGGTGGATATCAGGCTTCATGGGTGCTCCTCGTTGCGAATGACAAGTTTAGCGGGAAATCAACTCGTTGATGCGGGGCCGCGCGCGATCTCGGCGAGGAACTCGTCGTTGGACTTGGTCGACTTCAGCTTGTCGATCAAGAGCTCGAGTCCGGCGGCTTCACGGCCCTCCGAGGCGAGTCCGTTGAGGACCCGGCGTAACTTCCAGACTTGGGGCAGCGCCTCGCGGCTGAAGAGCAGCTCTTCATGGCGCGTCGAGGACGCGTTGACGTCGATGGCCGGGTAGATCCGGCGCTCAGCCAAACGCCGGTCGAGGCGCAGTTCCATGTTGCCGGTGCCCTTGAACTCCTCGAAGATGACTTCGTCCATCTTGGAACCGGTTTCCACGAGGGCCGAGGCGATGATCGTCAAGGAACCGCCCTCTTCGATGTTGCGGGCCGCGCCGAAGAACTTCTTGGGCGGGTACAGGGCGCCAGAGTCGACACCACCGGACATGATGCGCCCGGTCGCCGGAGCGGCGAGGTTGTAGGCGCGCGCGAGTCGGGTGATGCCGTCGAGGATGATCACGACATCGCGTCCCTGCTCGACGAGGCGCTTGGCGCGCTCGATGCACAGTTCGGCGACGTGGGTGTGCTCCTCGGCCGGGCGGTCGAATGTGGAGGCGATGACCTCACCCTTCACGGTGCGACGGATGTCAGTGACCTCTTCGGGACGCTCGTCGACCAGCAGCACCATCAGGTGCACCTCGGGGTTGTTCGACTCGATCGACTGGGCGATCTGCTTCATGATCGTGGTCTTGCCGGCCTTGGGCGGCGAGACGATCAGTCCGCGCTGACCCTTGCCGATCGGCGACAGGAGGTCCACGATGCGCGGCGTGAGGTCGGTCTTACCTTCGTTGAGCTCGAGGTTGAGCTTCTCGTCGGGGAAGAGCGGTGTTAGGTCCTCGAAGCGCGGACGAAGTCGCGCGACCTCGGGGTCGAGTCCGGCGACGCTGTCGACGCGCAGCAGCGCCGGGTACTTCTCGTTCGAGGCGGCCGGTCGGAACCCGCCGACGATGGTGTCGCCCTTGCGCAGGTGGTAACGACGCACCTGGTTGATCGAAACGTAGACGTCGTTCGGCGACGGGTGATAGCTCTTGGTGCGCAAGAAGCCGTAGCCGTCGTCGCGCAGGTCGAGGAGTCCTTCGATCTCGATGAGTTCGCCGGCGTAGGGCTGGTCGGCGTTGGGCATCGATTCGCCCCCGAAGCGCTCGCGACCGTTACGGTTGCGGCGGTTGCGGCGGTTGCGACCGGCGGCGTCGTTGCCGAAGTCGCGCGGCTGGCGGTCCTGACGAGGTTGGGCGTTCTGGCGAGGGCCCTGCGCGGCGCGCTCGGAACCGTTCGTGCTCGGCGCGGCGGGCGCCGATTCGGTTGTCGTCGTCTCGACGTCGCTGGGAGCGGTCGAGCGGTCGGTTGACGCGTCGGCGACGAACTCGCCGAGCATCTCGTCGAAGTCATCGGTCGGCGTGGCGACGGTGCGACGCGAGCGCACAGCTCGCGAAACGGACTCCGCGGAGTCGCCGTTCGGGGCGGGGTCGCCCATGATTGCTTCGATCAGTGAGGCCTTGGAAGCGCGCGCCGACACGTCGACGCCCTTTACCTTGGCGATGGTTTGGAGGTCTTCACGAGTCTTGGACTCAAGATCGGACCGGTCTGGGGAGGGCCTTACAGCCATTGGTATTCCTTTCGGTCCGCTCGACAAAATTGAATGAGCGGAGAAGAAAATCGGGAAACGTCGTCTCGGAAGAGAATCCTCACACCGGGGAAAGGCCGGTCGTGGACGACAAGGACAGTGTAGCGGACTCTGTGGAAAAATCCAACATTTGATCCAAATCTTAGAAATCGACGCTGACCGAAGCCTTCGAATGAGGGACTGAACTGCCCCGCCAGTTCGCCAAACCTGTCGTACTGCCACTACTCAAATTCGAAGGCTGACCTCCTACTTCGGAAGAGCCGGACGGGCAATATTTACAGTGATCGGACGTGGCACAGCGTGAGAGGGGCCGACGACAGATGACCGAACCAGCGCACGAGTCGCCGATTCGATGAACGCTCGTTCAACGCGCGTCGGGTGGTTCTGGTTTCGCGCCAACTTCGCACGCCGGTGGGCGAACTACCTGACGATCGTGCTGCTCGTCGGCGCGATCGGTGGACTGGCCCTTGCTTCGGTGGCCGGCGCTCGCCGAACGCAGTCGTCGTACAACACGTTCCTGGCGAGCACGAATCCGTCGGACCTCACGATGTCGATCGACGCGCCGAATATCTCTTCGGACCTGGCCAAGCTCAAATACGTGCGTCACGTGGGCATCTCGTCGTACTCCGTCAACGCGTTCCCCGCGGGCAAAGACGGCCTGCCCGCCTTTCCCAAGGCACTGGACAACGGCGACGTGACCAGTTCCGGAAGCCTCGTCGACGAGTACTTCACGGAGGATCGTGTCGCGCTCATCGCCGGGCGCATGGCCGATCCGAAGAAGGCCAACGAGTTCATGGCCGACGTGCTCGCGGCCAAGGCCATGGGTTGGCACGTGGGCGAGTTCGTGAGGATGTACTTCTACACCGACGCCCAATCCGAAGAACCCATCTTCGGTTCCAAACCTGTCAAGCCGACCGTGAGCTTGGAGATGCACCTCGTCGGCACCATCATCCCGAACGATGACGTCCTGCTCGACCAAGTCGATCGAATTCCGGAGTTGATGATCTTCACGCCCGCCCTCACGCGACAGATCGTGAACAACAAGCTCCACTACAACGACTACGCCCTTCAACTCGACCACGGTACCCGTGATATCTCGGCCGTGGAGCGAGAGATCATTGCCGCACTTCCGCCAGGAACGACGTATGACTTCCACCTCAATTCGGCGATCGCGGCCGAAGTGAATCGGTCGATCGAACCGGAGTCGATATCGCTCGGTGTCTTCGGACTCATCGCCGGCCTCGCCACCTTGATCATCGTGGGCGGCTTAATCGCGCGGGGTCTGCAACGAGAGAGCGACGACATCAATGTCCTGAGGGCGTTGGGTGGCAGCCCTTCGATGTCGGCGACCGCCAGCGCGCTCGGTCCTCTGGCCGCGGTCGTCGTGGGAGCGGCCCTCGCGGTCGTCGTCGCCGTCCTCCTTTCGCCGTTATCACCGATCGGACCGGTGCGCGCCGTCTACCCCGACGGAGGATTCGCCTTCGACGGAAAAGTGCTCGGCTACGGCTTTCTGCTCCTGCTCGTTCTTCTCAGTGCGATCACGTTCGGGGTGATTCTCCGTCGGTCGGGGCGCGTGGTCCGCAACACTCGCCGGCTGTCCGCGCCCCTGGGCTCGCGCGCCGGTCGAATCGCGTCCGACATCGGCCTTCCCGTGACGGCGGTCGTCGGAATACGATTCGCCCTCGAACCGCCGGGTGACCGTGACGCGGCGCCCGTGCGCTCAGCGCTCGTCGGCGCGATGCTCGCCGTCCTCATCGTGGTGGCGACGCTGACCTTCGGGAGCAGTCTCAGCACGCTCGTGTCGCATCCATCGCTCTACGGTTGGAACTGGACCTACGCGCTCACGTCGAACGGGAACGGGATACCGCCGCAAGCGGCGCGGCTTCTCGGTCACGATCCCTACGTGGCGGCCTATTCGGGCGACAACTTCGCCAACGCGCAGGTCGACGGCGTCACCGTGCCGATCATCCTCACGACCTACGGCGCGAAGGTGACGGCGCCGATCCTCTCCGGCCACGAGGTGGACGGTCCGGACCAGATCGTGCTCGGCGCCGAGACGATGCAAGAGCTCCACAAGCACCTCGGTCAAACGGTGACCGGGACCTACGGCACCAAGAAGGACTATCCGGTGTACGTCCCGCCGACGAAGATGACGATCGTGGGGACGGCGACGCTCCCGGCCATCGGTGGGACGTTGACGCTCCACACGTCGATGGGCGTCGGCGCGATCATCCCGCTCAGTATCGAGCCGCCGGCATTCATGAAGTTCCTGCAAAGCAAGTACGAGGCGCTCGACGGCCACTCCATCGAGTTCGTGCGATTACGAAGTGGTGCGCCTACGGCACTCGCGCTCGCGTCGCTGCGAAAGATCGCCCGGATCGGTCAAAACGAGGTCGACGCGACGCCCGACGGGGGCGGCAGTGACGTGAGCATCCAGGGGGTCTTGTACCCCGCGGAGATCGAGAACTATCGGACCATCGGCGTGATTCCCGACCTGCTGGCCCTCTCGCTGGCCCTTGGCGCCGTCGTGGCCCTCGGACTCACGTTGATCGCCTCCGTGCACCGGCGACGACGCGACCTCGCGCTGCTGCGCACCCTCGGCTTCACCGCTCGACAGTTGCTGTCGGCGGTCGCGTGGCAGGCCTCGGTGGCGGGCGCCATCGGAGCGATCTTCGGCATACCGCTGGGCATCCTCGCCGGCCGCTGGTTGTGGACGCTCTTCGCGGACAGCATCTACGCCGTTCCGCGGCCGACCGTGCCCGTCGTCCCACTCCTCATCGTGGCCCTGAGCGCCATGGTGCTCGCGAACGTCGTCGCCGCGCTGCCGGGGCGAAGCGCCGCGCGCACGTCGGCGGCGCAGGTCCTTCGCGGCGAATAGACGAGCGACGGTTCTCCTACGAGAGCTTCGCGAGCAGCGCCTTCAGGGTCGCGTCGACGACGTCCGGCGTGGTGCTCGTCTCGACCGCGGTGTCGGGGTCCTTCAAGCCGTTACCGGTCAGCACGCACACGACCGTCGAACCCTTGGGGACGCCGTACTTGATGATGCCGGCGATCGACGCCGCCGACGCCGGTTCGCAGAAGATCGACTCGTAGCGCGCGACGTAGTGGTACGCCTCGAGGATCTCGTCGTCGGTGACCGCGCGGATGTCGCCGAGCGACTCGTGGATCACCTCGAGCGCCGGGACCCAGCTGGCGGGATTACCGATGCGGATCGCGGTGGCGATCGTCTCGGGGTTGGTGACTGGGTGACCGAGCACGATGGGCGCGGCGCCGGCCGCTTGGAAGCCCCACATCTTGGGCAGAATCTTGCACCGTTCGGCGAAGTGGTACTGCGTGAATCCCCGCCAGTAGGCGGTGATGTTGCCGGCGTTACCGACGGGGATCGAGAGGAGGTCCGGCGCCTTGCCCAGGACGTCGACGATCTCGAAGGCGCCGGTCTTCTGTCCTTCGATGCGGTCGGGGTTGATGGAGTTGACGATGGTGATTGGCAGGTACCGGGTCAGTTCGCGCGCCAGGTTGAGCGCCTGGTCGAAGTTGCCGCGGATCTGCAGGACCTGGGCGCCGTAGACGATGGCTTGGGCCAGCTTGCCCTGGGCGATCTTGCCCTCCGGTACAAGCACCACGCAGTCCATGCCGGCCTTGCCGGCGTAGGCGGCGGCCGAGGCCGACGTGTTGCCGGTCGAGCCGCAGATGACGGCCGTGGCGCCGGCGGCCTTGGCCCGGGTGATCGCCATGGTCATGCCGCGGTCCTTGAAGGATCCCGAGGGGTTCAGCCCTTCGTACTTCAGCCAGACATCGGCACCGACTCGCTCGGAGAGCCGCTCGGCGTGGATCAACGGGGTGTTGCCCTCCTGGAGTGTGACGATCTCGTCGACACCGTCGAGATCGAACCACTGCGCGTACTCGACCAGCAGGCCCCGCCATCCGATCATTGGCGATCCCCGTCGATCACGCGCAGACAGGCGCCAATGGAATCCACCGACTTGTGCTTGGCGAGTTCCTTGATCGTCGCGTTCACTTGATCGGTGACGGCCATGTGGGTCAGGAACGAGAGTCGGGCCTCGTCACCGAAGCCCGACTGCTCCATCGACTGGATCGAGACGCCGTTCTCGCCGAAGATGCCCGCGACGGCGGCGAGCACACCCGGACGGTCCAGTACGTCGATGCTGATGTAGAAGACGCTCTCCAGTTCACCGGCCGGGACTCGGTGCAACGTGCGCACGACCCGGAAGGGGATGTCGTGACGACCGCTGAACCTGTTGCGCGCGGCGTCAAGCAGGTCGCCGAGCACCGCGGTCGCCGACGCTTCACCGCCGGCGCCCTGACCGAGCCACATCAATGGTCCGCTGCGCACACCCTCCACGAAGACCGCGTTCGTAGCGCCCTGGACCGACGCCAAGGGATGGTCTACCGGGATCATCGCGGGGTGGGCTCGTTCCGAGAGCCCGGTGTCGCCAATGCGCTCGGCGATGCCCAGCATTTTGATCACGTAGCCCGAACGTCGAGCGAACTCGACGTCGACCGAACGGATGCCGACGATGCCTTGACGGTAGATCGTCTCACCGGCGAGTTCCGTGCCGTAGGCGAGCGACGCGAGTATCTGCACCTTGGCCGCCGCGTCGTATCCTTCGACGTCCGCGCTCGGATCGGCCTCGGCGTACCCGAGGGACTGCGCCTCTTTCAGGGCGGCCGCGTAGGCGCTGCCCTCGCTCGTCATCTTGGAGAGGATGAAGTTCGTCGTACCGTTGACGATCCCCATCACCCGGTTGATGCGTTCACCGGCGAGCGAGGTCCGCAGGGCGCGAAGGATCGGGATGCCGCCGCCGACGGCCGCTTCGTAGAAGAGGTCGGCGCCGTTTTGGTGGGCCAGCTGGGCCAGCTCGGTGCCGCACTCGGCCATCAGGGCCTTGTTGGCGGTCACGACCGAGACGCCGTGGCGAAGGGCCGTCTCGATGTAGACGCGCGCCGGTTTGACGCCGCCGACCAACTCCACCAGGATGTCGAGGTCGTCGTTGTTGACGAGTCCCGCCACGTCGGTCGTCAGTAGCTGCTTGGGAATACCCTTGCGGCGCTTGGCCGCGTCGCGTACGGCCACGCCGATCAGCTCGATCGGGCCGGTCGCGGCGTCGACCAGGGCGTCGTGGCGATCGGGGTCGCTGAGCAGCTGAACAAGAGCGCCGCCGACGTTGCCGGCACCAATGATCCCGACTCGAACGACCGGCTTGCTCACTACTAAAGGCTAACCGGTGACTTCAGCCGCACCGACCTCAAACCTCGAGACGCGCCATGTCATCGAAGGTCTCTCGGCGCAGCACCTCGCGCGCCGCGCCGTCGCGAACGAAGAGCACGGCCGGCCGCGGCACGCGGTTGTAGTTCGACGCCATCGAGTACCCGTAGGCGCCGGTCACCGGGGTGGCGATGATGCTGCGCACGCCGGTCGACGTGGGCAGCCACGCCTCGTCGATCAAGACGTCGCCGCTCTCGCAGTGCTTGCCAACCAAGCGAACGTTCTGGCGTCGTTCGGCGCGCGGATTCGCGACGTCGAATGCTTCGTAGCCTGATCCGTAGAGGACCGGACGGGGGTTGTCACTCATTCCCCCGTCAACCGCCATGTACGTACGTTGCGCCACGGGCTTCACCGCGCCGACCTCGTAGAGCGTCACGGCCGCCTGGGCCACGATGGCCCGTCCCGGTTCGGCGAGAAGGCGAACGTTGGCGTCGAGTCCGACTTCGATGGACGCCGCGCGAATAGCGTCACCCCATTCGTGGATCGACGGCGCGGACTCGCCGGCCACGTAGGCCACGCCGAGTCCGCCGCCCACGCACAGTTCGTCGAAGTCGTCCTCGGCGATGAACTTGGCCAGGATCGTCAGTGATTCGACGAAGCCAATGAGTTCAAACACCTGCGAGCCGATGTGGGCGTGCACGCCGTGCAACGTCAAACCGGGAATCGCGCGCAGTTCGTCGATCGCCTTTCGCGCGTCGCCACTGGCCACCGAGAATCCGAATTTGGTGTCCTCTTGACCGGTGCGAACGAACTCGTGGGTGTGCGCTTCGACGCCCGGCGTGACGCGAACGAGACAGTCGAGTGGCGCCGAGTGACTGACTAGCGTCGAGAGCAGGGCGATCTCTTCGAAGTTGTCGACGACCAATCGATGGACGCCGACCGCGATGGCTCGCTCGAGTTCGTCGGCCGATTTGTTATTGCCGTGCATGATGACGCGCCCGGCCGGCACGCCGGCACGAAGCACGAGGTCGAGTTCGCCGCCGGTCGCCACGTCGATGCAGAGCCCTTCTTCGAAAGCCAGTCGGGCCATGGCGCCACAGAGAAAAGACTTGGAGGCGAAGGCCACGCCGTCGTCGAAGGCGCCGGCCACCTCACGACAGCGTGCTCGGAGCGTCTCTTCGTCGTAGACGAACAACGGCGTGCCGTACGAGCCGGCGAGACCGCGCAGTGAGACGCCGCCGATGATGACGTCATTGGAAGTGATCTCCGCGGTGTCGGGAAGCAACGACGCCGCAATCGGCTCTGCACTCATAGATGAACATTACGGGGTGTCGTGGTCGGTCTCGAAAAGGTGTTGCAAAAAGCCCCCGGCGGCGGTCGGCCCGCGCGGTCCACTACTCGGCGCGCAGCACGAGCGCGGGCGACGTACGCGCAGCCGAGCGGCCGGGCGCGACCGCGATGAGGTTGACGAGCACCATGGTCGCGACGGCGACGATCACGATCCCGCCCAGTGGCACTGTCGGCTTGGGAACGGCGTATATCTGATGGGCGAAGAGTATCCAGAGCCAGCGTCCGAGTGCGATGCCGAGCGGAAGTCCAACGACGAGCCCTACGATCGCCACCACCGTGGCCTGCACGCTGACCGCGGCGGAGACCTGTGCGCCGGTGAATCCGAGTGCCTTCAGTAGCGCGAGGTCTCTCCGGCGCCGGCGAACCGAGGCGACGAGGGTCAGTCCGAGGGCGACGACTGCTCCGACGGCGAGGCTTCCCGCCAACAACGCCGGCGTCGCACCCATCGAGCGGTAGTTCACGATCTCGGCCGGCAAGAGGTCGGTGAACACGAGCACGGTGGAACCGGCGCCGTCGCCGTTCGGGGCCCGCGCGAACGCCCTGTCACCCTCGCGAGCGACGCGGTTGATGTCGGCGAGCGCCGCGGCGTGGGTCAGGTTCGCGCGCATGCGGACGAAGACGAACTCCGGTCCGTCGAGCGTGCGATCTGGGCTCTTTTCGGCTTCAGTGAGTGCGGCGGGGATGATCCCGAACGAGAGCAGCGCGCCCGTGCCCATCGAGGTGTGATCGCCCTCGGTGCTCGGGAACCCGATGGCCGGCAGGGTGGCCGTTCCCACGACGCGAAGCGTCGTCGGCGGAACGTAGAAGGGGGCGGTCTTGGGGCTGCCGTACGATGCGGTCACGGTGCCGCCGACGCGGGTATGCAACTCCTGGATCGTGGCGGGACCGAGGACGATCTCGCGGTTGGTCTGCAGTCCGTGACCGGACAGGATCGGCGGGACCACCGACGCGCTCAGCGCTTGAAAGATGACTGGGACGGTTTCGCCGTCGATCTGTGCATCGGCGATCGTCGCGTTGGAAGAGGCTTCGACATCGGGGTCGTGGCGCAGCAGCGCTGCCGCCTGTGGCGGGACGTCCGGTCCAGTCTCGGAAGCGAGGGCGTAGGTCCAATTCCACCCATAGAGCGGCGGATGGGAGACGAGGGTATGGAGACCGCTCCCGAAGGTGATTGTGGCGGCGACCACCAAGACCGCGAGCGCGGTCCCCGCGAACGCCGAGCGCACCGGCACCGTGCCACCACTGCCCTCCGGCTGGAGCGCAAACCGTACGCCAACGACCACCGGGACCGGCAGTCCGGACTTAGCGGCCGCATTCGAGAGGACCGGGCTGTGAACCGGTGCCCTGGTTTGACGCCCCGTGACCCGGTGCGGCGTCGACAGGTATGCGAGCGCCACCGCGACCGTGCCGAGCCCGACGACCGCGACTCCGACGCCGATGCCGAGGACGGCCCAATCCTGGGCGAACCCACGCGTCGGATAGACCGCTCGCACCGGACCGATCGGGCCGAGCGGTGAGAGCGCGATCGCCACGGCTGTCGCGAGGAGGGCGCCCAGGATCACCGCACCAAACGTGCCTACGAGAGCGTCGCTCATCGTCGCCGTCGGTCCGGCACCGAGCGCGCGGAGCACCTCGAGATCGGATTGACGTTCGCGTTGCTGGCGCGAGATGGCTTGGCCGGCGATCGCGAGCGCGGCGAGCGCGGCAATGAGGCCGAAGACGCCGAGGGCGATGGAGTCGGGTCGGATGGCACGGTCGGTCCGCGCGGCGGTCTCGGCGGTGACGTGGGGCTGTATGTCGCTGCCGGCCGGGAGCACTGCAGTGATCTCGCGCTCGACCGTCGCGACATCCCGGTCGCCATGGACGAGCTGGATGCCGTAGTCGAAGACGAACGCCGCGGTGTCGCTATGGATGAGCCTTCTCGTAAGCGCGGGCGTCAACAACGCAAACGTAGGGAAGCGATCGACTTGGTCTTGGACGACGCCTTCGGTCAAGGTGACGAGGCCCACCAGCTTCGCATCTACGGTGACGACCGGCACGACGCTCCCCGAGGCGAAACCTGGCGCGTTGAGTTGAGAGGCCGTGTAGAAGCCGAACGGTACGTCCTCGCCCACGTGCCATCCCGCCGCCTCAGCTCCCGCCGCGGTCGTCACGAACTCATTGGCGCTCGAGGGGTCGGCCATGCGGCCTTCGACCACGGCAGCTCGATCCTGGTTGAAGCCGAGACCGTTGACGCTGGTCAAGAGGGTCAGGTCCGAACGGGTGCCGAGACGTGGAACCCCGTTCGCTCTGAGTGGCACGCCGAGGGGTCCGACCCAACTCTCCACCCGCTTGACGTCTTGCAACTTGCTGATCACGCGCATCTGGCTGACCGCCGAGGAGACGGTGGCCTCGCTTGACGGGAACACGTTCACCGAGAGGTCCGACGGGTTCGTGCTCGCCAGGAACGTAGCGAACGATGCCTGGGTGCGCCGGGCGGCGGCGATCGATGCCATCGCGGTCCCGCCGATCAGACTGATGAGCAGCACGATGGCCAGGTAGCCGGGCCACCGACGAACGAACGTGGTCCGGAAGCGATACCAAGCGACGCGCCGGACCTGACTTGCCATGTACCTCCGAGGACGCATCAACCGTCGCGCGTGCCTCGAAGTCTCGTTTCTTTCTATGGGAATCGTCCAGGTGGGTGACCGCACTTGGCCGACTCGTACTACCACCCCTCCGTCCTCGCCGAGGCCGCTGCTCACTCTCAACGTCAAGCAATGCCGAGAAGCGTCCCCGTCACAACATCGCTGAATTGGTCGCGCCGTCGTTCGTCGGCGTTTATTGGTGCTTGGTGAGCACCGATAAACTCGATCTGAAACGGCACAAAGCCAGCAAGCCCTCGTAGCTCAGTGGATAGAGCATTGGCCTCCGAAGCCATGTGCGCAGGTTCGACTCCTGTCGGGGGCACCAGGCCAGTTACCGGTCGATGTACGCCGGCTCTTCGGGATGGAGACTGACGTTGTAGACCGTCGCCAGCTGTTGGGTGATGAACGTGCCAACGACCAGGTCACCGGTTTCGGTGAAGTGAATGCCGTCGGGCTTTCGGAGAACACTGGGCACCTTATTCACGATGGCGCCACCACGGAAGTCGCCGGCCTTTGTTGCCAGAAGGTGCCAGATCGGCTGGAACGTGACGCCGAGCGTCGACTGGGCCACCTTTTTGTAGATGGCGTTCAGCGTTCGTAGGCCCTGACTGTAACTCTTCGGCGCCGCGATTGGCAGACCGACCCAGAATACGTACGCGCCGGCTTTGGTCACCATGTGATCGATCCGACGAACGCGCGCCGTGTACCCGCTTCGCCACTTCGGCGAACCGAAGGGTTGCGACGTCCCCTTGACGTCGAGGGCCTGCTCATCGTTCGCGCCGAACAAGATGACGACGAGATTGGGGTGGTACTTGTGTAAGTCAGTCTTCAGATGAGCCGGCCAGTTGTAGTACCACGACGCGGAAAGGCCGGTCGACACCTTGTTGCGTTGGATCAGTTTCAATCCACGCGTGAATTGCAGTTCATGCCGAATTCCGTATTCGAGGTCGTCACCCAGCGAGTCACCAATTTCGAGGAGTCGGCAATGACCCAATGTGAACGGCGCGTGATGAGGGATGGTCGTCGACGTCGACGTCGTCGTTCGCACGAGCGCCGATTCCGGAGTGAAGCCGCATCCGCGCGCGGGTACACGAAAGGCGGCGCTGTCCGCAACGGGGATGTCCAGCGGGGCCTTTGACTTCGAGGACTGCGACGACGCTGACCCGGCGCTGACTTCGGCGAACTGACTCCCGGCGAGTACCAACGCGGCCAGGCTCGCCGTCGTCAGGCGGCGCTTCCACGGGCGTCGGGGCTTTGGACGAGGAGTCGAAGGGGTCTTCATTGCGGATTCAACGCTAACAGTCGCTCGACGTTCCACTGGAACGATTCGTTAACGCTCGTCAGACGGGTCGTGGCCAGTTGGGTGTGCAGTCGACTAGAAGATTTGCAACGCCGGCGTCTGACTGAAACTGGTCGACGCCGAATCGCCGCTGACGTCGCCAATCGTGGCGAGGGGCACAAACGTAAAGGTGCTCGCCGAGCCCGCCGTGAGGTCGGTGGGTTTGGAGGGTGATCCCGTCACCGTGAAGGTCACGGTCGAATTGTTATTACTGAGACTGAGGGTCCCTGTCGCGGCGCTCGTATCGCCCGACGCTTCGTAGTTCGAGCTCACCGCAAAGCCGGCATTCACGCTCAGCCCGCTGATCTTGATCGTCGTACCAGAACTGCTCCCCACCAACGACATGGTCGACGTACTCGCGATCGTGGTGGGATTCAGCGCGTAGTTGAACGTGACCGCGAAGGTATCACCGATACCCATAACGCCAACGGTGTTACCGCTGGCGTTCGTGCTGGCGATGTTCGTGACCACGAACGTCGCGATAGTGGTTCCCGAAAAGGTCGAACTCTGCGCGCTCGTCCAGTGCGTGCCTACCAACGCATCGACGCTGTAGGTGTAGAGAGTGCTCGCGGCGAGGCCGCTGTCAATGCACGACGTGTTCGTGAGCGTTCCCTTGCACGTACCGGTCGACACGGCCGCCCCGTTGCGGGTCACCTTGTAACCGGTCGGCGTCGGGCCGCTGCCCGGTACCCAACCGAGCGAGAGAGTGGAATCATTCGGACTAGTGGCCGAGCCGCCGGTCGGGGCGTTGACGGAGGTGGATTGGACCTCCGCCGGGTGCGTGCCGTTCGTGAGTATCACCGCCCACGTTGACGCTCCGGCAATGGCGGTGCCCCCGAAGAGTGAGACGACCGTCACCAGTACCGCGTGACGCAACTTTCGATTACGCATGGCTTTCGTCGGCCGCTTCGACCGGCTCTTGGGACCAGTCCCGTGTCCGTGCCCTGATCAGGTACTCAGCGACGAGATCCACGAAAGTACCCGTAGCCGCGTGGTTCACACTCGGGTGATAGGCCCAGCTGTTGTTCTCTCGTATCATTGATTCCTCATTTCGTTAGGTCCGCTCCGTGGCGTCGTGCCATGGGCCGGTGTCTCGTGGCCGTCGCACCCAGGAGGTAGGTGCGACGGCCACGGAGAAACGGCCTCAGCTTGTCGGGGGAGGTGACAAGCTGAGGGTTCAGAATTAGCTGGTCCACGCGTCGGTCGCCGGGCTGGTCGTCGCGGTAGCAGCGCCACCGGTGGCGACGACGCCCGTCAAAGACGGCATGGAGAAGAACGTCGCGGCGCACGCGGCCGGGGAGCCCACGGTCATCGACGCGTCGTTCGTGAACGTCACGGTGAGCGAACCACTGGCCGCCACTGTGAGCGGAGTGGTCAACGTGTGAGCGCTGCCTGACGAGCCGGTCGCATAGTTCCAAATCACGTCACTGTTCGACGCGGTGCAGCCGCTCTGTGCGGTGCCCAACGACGACGTGGTGAACCCGCCCGCGTAGGTCGTATTCGCGGGCAGGTCGACGCCCGTGATCGTCACTGGATACGCGTTGGGGTTGGTGATTGTGGCCACGACGTCGCCGTTCGCGCCCGGATACAGCAGATTGGTCGCCGAGGGCGACGCCACTGCGGTGATGGTCAGGTTGGCGATGGTCGCCGACTGGCCTTCGGCCGATGATCCGGCGCTCAGGCCGACGACCCAGTTCGTGGCGGCGTATGCCCCACCGCCAACCATGGCCATTCCGACGATGGCTGAAACTATCCGGCCGAAACGTGATTTCGGTGCTCGATGGGCACCCCCACGCCTGCGGCGAGTGGTCCGCATTGGGACAATCCCAGTGCTGGATTCAGTCGAAGTTCGGCTAATACGACTTTGTAACATGCTGTCCTCTTTCTGATTGGTCTGAGCCGCCTTGTCACAAGGCCTACTCATCCAAATAGCTCCCCATCAGGGTGAACCAGAAAGACGACTGCCCTTGCGAAAAAGATTTTCGTTCGCCACAATCAAACGCAGGCCGACGAATTCACAACTTCCGGCAAACTTTCGATGACTTGTGTACATACAAGGGTTCTGAAGGACGAAATCCCGTTGCCCCTGACTAATGACGACGTCTCACCAGACCCCAGGGATCAGTCGCGCCCGACCGGCCGAGAACTGTCGGTACGGCTCGCCGAGCGCGTCGGTGAGGGCGCGCTCTTCGACGCGAATACGCACCACGAGTCCAATCGTGGACACGACAATGAGCGCCGCCAGAGACCCCCAATTCTCCAGTGCCACGCCTGGAAGGTCCTCACGATCTCCTTGTACGAAGGGTGTCGCACGAATCGATACGGACCGGTGTCGACGACCGTCTGGCCGTCGCGTAGGCGCACCTGGACCGCGAAGAACTGTCCCAGTACGAGGACCGCCCACTGACGAAGAGCGATACCGCGAACCATGATGATCAGTCCGACGATGAAGATCGGCCAGCGCGCTGAGGCGATCCCGGCGCCCTGAAACGCACTCGCGAAGGAGAACGCGGCTCCGCCGAGGACAGAAGTGACGATCACGACGAAGAAGCTCCCGCGGTCGATTCGCGTGCCGCCGCGATTGAGCCCACCGCGAATCCGAATGCTCCACTCCGAAGCGCCGAACACACCGAGGAGCACGTAGAAGAGTGTCTTGGCGACGACGTCGGTGTACGCAAGCGGCACCATTCGCCAAACCTATTGGTCTCGCCCGAGTCGACCCTTACTGATTCACGGTTCCGAGCCGCCGAGACCGGCCGCTTCGAATATACGCGCGACGACCTCATCGGGAGCGAGATCGTCGACGTCGATGACGAACGCCGCGACCTCGGCGTACAGGGGAAGGCGTTCGCGATACAGGTCGCGAAGCGACTGCGCCGGATCGACACCAAGTCGCGGCCTCACTCCCCCGTGTGGCACTCGTCCGATCAGCGTTTCGATCGACGCGCGCAGCCACACGACGACACCGGAGCGCATCAACAGTTCGCGATTCGCATCGGAGAGCACGACGCCGCCGGCGACGGCGACGACGACCGGCTCGTCTCGGGCGACTGCCTCGACGAGGGCGCGACCCTCCAGTATGCGAAGTTCTTCGTCGCCATCGGCGTCGAATATCTCTTGGGCCGTGCGACCGGTGTCGGACAGGAGCTGCGCGTCGGAGTCGAGGAAGGACCAGCCGAGTCGCTTCGCGCAGAGCTGTCCGACGGTCGTCTTGCCGACCGCCATCATGCCGACCAACAAGAGTCGCTCAGTCATCGATCACTCGGGCATCGATCGGGCAGCCATAGTCACCCATTCTCCACCGCGGCCCGCCTCGTGCAAATTTGAGGGCCAGGTATTCTTGAGAGGGTAGACGCCGCATGACGTTTTAGGCACTTCTTAGGTATCCACTAGAACTGGTTCACGTTCGACCCCGATACTGAAGTCTGATTCGACAGCGCAATGAAGGAGGTCCCGATGGAATGGGACGAGAACCCCGAAGCACCCGTTCGTGAAGAGGGCGCGAGTACCGAGACGCCGACCGTGAGCAGCGCGCCGGTAAAGACGATCACGGTTAGTAAGACCCAGTGGCGACTGGCGAAGGGTTTCAGCGCGCTCGTGCTGGTCGTAGCGATTGGCGGCGCGGGCTACATCCTCGGCCACAACGTCGTCACACCGGCACCGATCCGCAACGCCGCGCCGGGATTCACCCTCCCCACCCTCCCCTCCGGCTCCGGCGGCGGGAACTTCCCGTCGTTCCAGAACCCCACGGTGACCCCCCAGAACACCAAGGCCGATAAGGCCGCGGCCATGATCGCGACGAAGGTCGACCCCGGCCTGGTCGACATCACCTCGACCTTCGACGGCCAGAGCGGTACGGCCGAGGGAACGGGCATGGTCCTCACCTCCAACGGCTTGGTGCTCACCAACAACCACGTCGTCGAGGACGCCTCGACCCTGTCGGTGCGCGACGTGGCCACCAATACGACCTACGTCGGCACCGTCGTCGGCTACGACCTCAATGAGGACGTGGCGTTGATCCAATTGACGAACGCCAGCGGACTCACGACGATCAAGACGGCGAACTCCGACAAGGTCACCTCGGGCGAGAAGATCGTCGGCATCGGCAACGCCGGAGGCGTCGGGGGCACGCCCAGCTACGTCTCCGGCAGTGTCGTCGCGCTCGATCAGGCGATCACCGCCGGCGACGAGACGAATCCGGCCGGCTCGGAGCACCTGAACGGACTGATCGAGGTGAACGCCGCCATCGAACCCGGCGACTCCGGCGGCCCGCTGGTGAACGACAGGGGTGAGGTGGTCGGAATGGACACGGCCGGCTCCGACTTGAACGGCGGCTTCGGCTTCGACCCGGGCAACACCTCGGGCGACCGCGGTTACGCCATCCCTATCAACACGGCGTTGGCGGTGGTGTCGTCGATCCAGAGTGACGACGCCGTCTCGGGCGTCCACATCGGTGCCACGGCATTCCTGGGCGTCGAATTCGACTCGGCCGCCGCGGCCTTTAACAGCCCGAACGCCGCGAGTGGCGTCACCATCGCGGGCACCGTGGTCGGCACGCCGGCGCAAAAGGCCGGATTGGCCGCCGGAGACGTCATCACGTCAATCGACGGACAGTCCGTGAAGACGGGCAGCGACCTGCAGACGATCCTGTTGACCAAGAAGCCCGGCGACACGATTCACGTGGACTACCTGAACGTGCAGGGCGACGCGAGCACCGCGAGTGTCGTACTGGCATCGGGACCGGCGCAGTAAACGCGGACCACGTTCACGCAGTCAGTCGTCAACTACATCCACGTGGCGTGGGTGACCTGATTCGCCGGCACTGAGACGACACTGGCGATCGAGCCGTCGACGTCCACGATCGCGTAGTCACCACTGGCCAGGCTGGGGAAGACGGCGGCGTAGACGACACCGTCACGGGCCTCACGGGGTAGGACCCACACGTGCGTGCGGGCCCCGGGTCGTGACACCGGATGGACCTCCACCTCGATGCCGGAACGCTCCGCGCTCGAGGCGAGCACGAGTGCTCCGGTGTGCTCCCCCACGTTGATGACGACTGCCCGACTCGGTACGGTTGGAGGTGTGGCCTCGATGTGCGGGTGGCCATCATGAGCGTGAACGTCGTGAACGTCGTGATCGTGGTTGTCGTCTGGACCGTGCGCGTGCGGGTCTTGAAGCGAATGGTGCTCGTCGACGTGGACGTGCTCGCCGTGATGCGTGGCAGCGCCCCCGAGGACGTCCGTCATGAGTCGGACGTCCTCGGGGGCGCTGCGAGATGATTCGTTCGGCACTTAGCCGGCCATCGCCCGAACTTGGGTGGACGGGTTGTCGTAGCCGTCCCACGGGTCGGCCAGGTACGGGAAGTCCGAGCGATAGTGCAGGCCGAAGGCCCCCAGGCTCGCGACGGTCTTGGGCTCGCTCGAGCCCACGTCGAAGAGTGCGCCGGCGGCGGCGTCGGGCGTGAAGGTCTTCACGACGTCACCAAGCAGTGCGCCGGCGACGGCCTTGAGCTCAATGCTCACGACGTCATCAAAGACGCGCCGTCCGTTCGGGAACCCGGCGTTGTCGCCCCCGACGACGCCGAGGATGCTCGCCGAGGCGGTCGCCGTCGGCGTGATCGCCACGTTCAGTCGCAGCATGTCGGCCTTCGTGGCGCCGGTGTAGTTCTGGAATCCCGGGAACAACGGCGGGACGCCGGTCAACAGCACCGCGTCGAGGTCCGGCCGCGTGTTGGTCGTGACGGCCGCGTAGGCCGCCAGGTTGGGGAACGCGCCGGGATAGAGCACGTTCAACAACGAGGCGAGGCCCGGGTGGTCGTAGTACGTGGAGTACTGCGAGTCGTTCACGGGCGCCTGAGAATTCCAACGGTCCTTGTGGCCCATGGGGATGATGACCTCGTTGATCAAGGGGTTCCCGAGTCGCGAGACCTGCTCCCACGGACCGGTGTTGGTCTGGGGGGTCGTGCTGTAGATCTTGGTCTTCTGACGACTGGCGGTCGTCCAGACGCCGATGGTCGAGTTGGCGTCGGTGTACGTGGTCGGTCGGGCCCCGCCCTTGGTCAACTCGGTGATCGGCACCTGGACGGCGATGGAGTGCACGTTCGTCGCGGCCAGGGAGTTGACCCCGGCGACGGCTGCGCCCTTCAAGAGGAAGTCGGGTTGGAAGGGGCGCAGGTCGCCGAGGTCAAAGATCGATCCGAGGTCGACGTAGAAACCATCGGCGCGCTGTCCGGCGAAGACCTTCGTCGAGCCGATGGTGTGGACCGCCTGGTTGGTCAACGTCGCGTAGTTCGGGATCGAGTTCTTGCCGACGTTGCACGGCGGGCACGCGAGTCCGCGTCCGAGGATCTTCGACGAACCACCGTCGCGGCGGGTGACCGAGTAGAACTGCTTGCGGTTCCAGGTCGTGTCCTTCAACGACGTGATCTGCCCCGTGTTGTAGAGGAACGTGTCGTTGGCACCGGTGTCGGTGAGGATCGTCTCGAAGCGGAACTGGAAGGTGACGTCGGCTTCGCCGTCGCCGTTGTTGTCCACGTGGATCTCGTAGAGCACGTCGTCGCCGAACTCGAAGAAGTTCGGACCGCCGGCGGGCTGTTGACGGGGGATGTAGTTCGCGATCAACGTGACCTTGTCGGGGCTGTCGGGGCTGATGAAGGCGTAGAGGTCCGTGCTGTCGGCGACGGGGTCCTTGGAGATTTCCGGAGCTTCGGAGTGGGACGACATGGGTGAGACCTTTCTGTAAGTGGGATGGAATTAAGGGGAAACGCGGTCGTTCGTAGTGTTCAGCTGACGTCGCGAACGAGTCGCGCGACCAGCGCGCGGTCGTGACGCACGACTTCGCGGGTGCCCACCATGAAGTGGATCTCGCCGGTGCTGGGGTTGGGGACGTGGATCACGAGGTTCTCCTTCGACGAGACCGGTCGAACCGTGGGTGTCGCCTTCGCCGCGCGGGGCTTGGCGGCGGCGTCCGCCGTGGCGATGAGCGCCGTCGGGGCGGCGGCGACGAGACCGGCTGCGGCGAGTCCGTTGCGCGCGACCTTCAAAAAGCCCCTACGAGAGATGTCTTGCATTGCCACTCCTCCTTGTCGGCCCACGTTCGTGGGACCGTTCGGAGGCTCCGTTGGTTTCCTGGATGCCAACGTCAGCCTCGGTGCTTGCGGCACTGAGGACTATTCGCCGCCATCGGTGAACTCGGATGTCGATCAGGATGTTTTCTTACGCAATGTTGAAGAACAGTTCGCGACTAAGACTTTGGTGCGTTTGAGGACGCTGTGTGCGCTCAGGGAACGATGAGCATGCGCACGGTGTCGGTCACCTGCGCACCGCCCGAGGCTGAGCCGGCCATGATCACGACGGGATCGCCGGACTTGGCGATGCCCGACTGCTTCAGTCGCGTGACCGCGACGTCGCAGAGTTCGTCGATGTCCTGGGCCGGGGAGACGTAGATCTCTTGGACGCCCCACGAAGAGTGCAGCTGTCGGGCGGTGGCGTCACTCGGCGTGATGGCGACGATCGGCATGGGAGGGCGAAAACGCGAGATCGCTCGTGCGGTCATGCCCGAACGAGTGCACGCGACGATCGCCACGGCCTCTTCTTCCATCGCGGCGCGCCACGCGGCGCCGGTGATCGCCGCGGTCACGCGCGTCGAGCGCGTCCCGGTGCCGATCTGTTGGACGCCCAGGCTCGCGCCCCAGCCCGTGTAGTCGAAGTACTCCTCGGCGCGGCGCACGATGCGGTCCATCGTGATCACGGTCGCCACGGGATCGTCGCCGATGGCCGTCTCCCCGCTCAACATGACCGCGCTGGCGCCGTCCAAGACCGCGTTCGCCACGTCGGTGACTTCGGCGCGCGTCGGCACCTGCGAGTGCGTCATCGATTCGAGCATCTGGGTGGCCACGACGACCGGCCGGGCGTAGCGCACGCCGTGTCGGACGATCTCCTTTTGGAGGTGGGGCACCTCTTCGATGGGCATGCGCACGCCAAGGTCGCCACGCGCGACCATGATGGCGTCGGAGACCGTGATGATCTCATCGAGGTTCTCCACTCCCTCGCCGGTCTCGATCTTGGCCATCATCATGACGTCGTCACGCCCGAGCGCGGTGCGAACCGAGACCATGTCGAACGCCGAGCGCACGAAGGAGACCGCGAGGATCTCGAAGGACTCGGTGTGGAGCGCTTCCAGGCGTTCGCGGTCGTCGTCGGTGGGCAGGCGGTCGTTCAACAACGACGACGGTAGTGAGAGACCGGGCTTACCCATGACCGACCCGCCGGAGGTGACACGGGCCCGCGCCTTGGAGCCGGTCTGTTCGACCAAGAGCGACACCCCGCCGTCACCGATGTGGATCTTGTCGCCCTCTGCGAGCTGGGTCAACACGTGGAGACGCTCGACGACGATGCTCTTCGCCGTCGAGGTCTGATCGAAGCCTTCGCTCAACTCGATCTCGTCGCCCACGTTGAGCACGACCGGCGTCGTGCCGAAGGAGCCGGCACGAATCTTCGGTCCGGGGATGTCGACCAAGATCGCGCGGTCCGGCACGAGGGCCCGCAGTCGACGCAGTCGCGCGATCCCCGAAGGGATGTCGCCGTGGGCGAAAGAGAGCCGAAAGACGTCGACACCCGCCACGGCCAGGGCTTTTAGGACCTCGTCGCTATCCGAGGCCGGACCGATGGTGGCTACGATTCGCGTGCGTCGCACGTTCTCCCATTCGTTGCTTTGGGCAAGTCTAGGAGATGAGAAATACGTCTTCGCAAAGGTTCACGCGGCGTTCACGTGGAATCAGTGACGAACCGGCACGACCACGTCGGCTCCGTCGACGTCGACGACGCGCAACGTCATGCCGTAGCACCGGGCCAACTCGTCGCTGCGAATCACCTCGGCCGCCGCTCCGTCGAGTACCACTTCGCCGGCGTCGAGCAGCACGAGCCGATCGGCGAACTGACCGGCCAGCGTGAGGTCGTGCAGCGTCGCCACGATCGTGAGGTCGCACTGGTGGACCTCACCCTTCAACAACTCCAGCATGTCCATCTGGTGGCGCAGGTCCAGTCCGGTGATGGGTTCGTCCAGCACGATCACCTTTGTCGACTGCGTCAGGGCTCGCGCCAAGACCATGCGCTGGCGCTCACCGCCCGAGAGCGTCACCACGTCACGGTCTCGGAACTCGACGAGCGAGACCCTCTCGAGGACCGATTCGATGACGGCGCGGTCCTTGGTGCTCGCGGCGTGGAACAGGCCGTGGTGCGCCACGCGACCGAGCGCGACGTAGTCGTACACGCTCATGCCGCTCGGCACCACGGGGTGCTGCGGGACGAGGGCCACGCGCAGCGCACGCTCTCGTTCGTTCATCTCCGCCATCGCCTCGCCGAGGATCGAGACGGTACCGTGCGAGGGACGTCGCAGCCCCGCGATCGTCTCGACCAGCGTCGTCTTGCCGGCGCCGTTCGGGCCGATGAACGTGCACCAGGTACCGGGCTCGATCGCCACGGTCACGTTCGAGATCAGGAACTTGGAACCGACCCGGACGCTCAGGCCAGTGACCTGGACCGAACTCATACCGCGACCGGTCGACGAAGACTCAGGATGATCACGAAGACGGGCGCGCCAATCAGCGCGGTCACGACGCCGAGCGGCAACTCCGAGGGTGCGATCACCGTGCGCGCGATCGTGTCGGCGAAGACCAAGAACGCCGCGCCGAAGATCACCGAGATCGGCAGGATCCTCCGATAGGACGTGCCGACGAGGAGTCGCACGATGTGCGGCACGATGATGCCGACGAAGCCGATCAGCCCGACCGCCGACACGATCGCCGCCGTGCCGAGCGAGGACGCCGCGATCACAATGAAACGAATGCGTCGAACGGGGACACCGAGAGAGCGCGACTCGTCCTCGCCCACGCTCATCACGTCGAGCGCTCGACCGGCACCGACGCAGATGATGATGCAGACAAGGACGTAGGGCAAGACCAGAACTACGGAGTTCCATCCGGCACTCGCGAGCGACCCGAGGAGCCACAGGTAGACCAGCGTAATCGACTGCGCACTCGACTGTTGTTGGAGAAATGTCTGTGCGCTCGTGAGAAGGGCCGCCACGGCGACACCGGCCAAGATCAACGTCGCCGTGTTCGAGCGCATCGAACGCCCGCCGATGAGCCACGTCACCGTCACCGCGGCCATCGCACCGGCAAAGGCCAAGAGCGGTGTCCAGGACGGGATCCCGGCGCCGTGGCTGATGTCAATGATCGCGAACGTGGCGCCCAGGCCAGCGCCGGAGGCGACGCCCAGCAAATACGGATCGGCCAACGGATTGCGGAACACGCCCTGGTACGTCCCGCCGGCGACCGCCAGCATCGCCCCGGCCAGTAGTCCAAGAACCATCCGCGGCGCCCGCAGCGTCCAGACGATCGTCGACTGCAACGGCGTCAACGTGCTGTGGCCGAGTCCAACGCGCGAGAAGATGTCACCCACGACCCTCCACGTCGGAATCGACGTCGGCCCGATCACCAAGCCGCACAGCACGGCGACGATGAGGGCCACGACCGTTCCCGCCGCGACGATCGCCACCCGACGTTTCGTAGGTGGATCGGTGTTCAAGTGCCTACGTCCAGAGTTCGGGATTGCGCAGCGCGCCCTTCACCGCGGCCGTGAGCTGGTTCATCAGGATGCTCAAGCGCGGTCCCCACCGAGACGCGATGTCGTCGTTCAGTCCGATCACCTCGTGATCTTGGACCGCCGCGATCTTGGACCAGCCCGGCCGCTTCGCGACCGAGGCCGCCGACTGTCCACCGCTGAGCGTGTCCGCGAGGAAGATGACTTTTGGATTCGAACGCACGATGTACTCGGCGCTCAACTCGGGATAGCCCGCGTCCGCCGACGTGTTCTGAGAATCGGCAATGTTCGTCACCCCGAGGGACTTCAACAACGCACCGACGAAGGTCGAACTGGTGAGCGAGTAGTAGGGCTTGATGGAGAGTTCGTAGTACGCGGTGAGGGTCTTTTCCGGGTGCTTCGGGACCGACGCGATATCCGCGTTGATGGTCGACCTGATCGAGGCGGCGAGCCGGTCGGCGCTCTTCACGTGACCGGTGAGCGTGCCGAGTTGCTCGATCTGCGCGAGGGCGCCCGCGACGTTGGTGGGCGGCTCTTGGTTGACGACCTTCACGCCGACCGCGGTGAGCTTCTGCTGGATCTCGTTGGCGTCATAGGAGATGATGACCAGGTCGGGCTTGGGCGACGGATTCGCCTTCGTGGCCTTGCAAATTCCGATGACGGCCTCGACACTGGGATTGAGGGCGTTGATGCGCTTCTTGGGCAGGCCGGACGTCGGGTAATCGGAGTCGGTATCAACGGCTTGCACCTCATTGCCGGCGCCGATGGCGTAGAGCGTCTCGGTGGCCGTGGGTGAGAGCGACACGACGCAGGTCGGATTGGCCGCGGCGTCCGCGCCGCCGGTGATGATCAGGGGAAGCGCCAACGCACTCAAGATGAGCGCGAGAGCCAACCGTAGGGGCTTGAACATGGATATCTCCTTTCCGTCGAAGTGGGTTGGGCGACGGATGGATATCCGAACGACCGCTCCTTACCTCGAGAGCTGTCTTTCACATCTCCTCGCGGAAGGCGACCTGGCTACATGGTCTTGATGCACGACCACTTACAGTTGCGGGACAGCGTTGGAATCTCACCAACTTCGCTGCCGCGAGGCACTTTCGACAATACTGCATTGCAACCGCGACACCCGAAAAATCTCGGCGCGCAACCTAATGTGGGTTCCGTGAACGACTCCCCGAAACGGTCGGTCGGTGAGACGATCAGCCAACTCGTCGTCATCGCGATCCTCATCGCCATCTTGGTCGTCGCCATCATCTTCCTGCGCCAGTTCATCAGTTCCCACGGCTCCGACGCGCCGACCTCGCCAACGAGGAGCACACAGGTCTTCGCCGCGGCTCCGAAACCGTCTGTGTCGAATCGTTCGGGCGAGGCCTCCGTGATCAGTTTCACGACCGCGAGCAACGAGCGCACC
>Ga0182015_10000321_pt1 | contig 68524 bp, 47 predicted proteins | sample 712P3MmetaG_FD_120478 | JGI IMG/M metagenome (GOLD analysis project Ga0182015, IMG submission 120478) | Permafrost microbial communities from Stordalen Mire, Sweden - 712P3M metaG | ecosystem: Environmental > Terrestrial > Soil > Wetlands > Permafrost | place: Sweden: Stordalen | collected...
CGACCGACTTGAAGTCCTGGGTGCCGGCCGAGGTGCCGAAGGTCTGCTTCAGGCCGAACCCGGTGGGGGAGTGGCAGACCCGGGCACAGGTGTCGACGTTGTTGTTCCCGAACGCGGCCCGCACCATCTTCTGCACCACGAACACCTCTTCGTTGGTGCAGCGCGAGGAGGTGATGCCCCCGATCGCGGCCACGCCGTAGCGGGTCTGGATCGACCGCAGGCGATCGGCGGCGTACTGGATCGCCTCGTCCCAGCTCACCTCCCGCCACGGGTCGGTGATCTCCTCGCGCACCATGGGCGTGAGCACCCGCTCCTTGTGCGTCGCGTAGCCCCAGGCGAAACGGCCCTTCACGCACGAGTGGCCCTCGTTCGCCCCACCGTCTTTGTAGGGGACCATGCGGACGACCTCGTCGCCGCGCATCTCGGCCTTGAACGTGCAGCCGACGCCGCAGTACGCGCACGTCGTGAGCACGGTACGGCGCGGCACGCCGAGGCTGATGACGCTCTTCTCCTCGAGGGTCGCCGTCGGGCAGGCCTGCACGCAGGCGCCACAGGAGACGCACTCGGATCCGAGGAAGTTGCCGGGTCCCGGCATGACCTTGGAGCCGAAACCGCGACCTGCGATCGTGAGGGCGAAGGTGCCCTGGGTCTCCTCGCACGCCCGCACGCAGCGCGAGCAGACGATGCACTTGGAGCCGTCGAAGGTGAAATAGGGGTTGCTCTCGTCCTTCTCGACGTCGAGATGGTTGTCGCCGGCGTAGCCGTAACGGACGTCGCGAAGGCCGACCGCTCCCGCCATGTCCTGCAGCTCGCAGTCCCCGTTCGCGGCGCAGGTGAGGCAGTCGAGCGGGTGGTCCGAGATGTACAGCTCCATCACGCCGCGGCGGAGCTGCTCGAGGCGGGGCGTCTGGGTGGCGACCACCATGCCGGCTTCGACAGGCGTCGTGCACGAGGCGGGAGTGCCCCGGCGGCCGTCGATCTCGACGAGGCAGAGGCGACAGGATCCGAACGCGGTCAGGCTGTCGGTGGCGCAGAGCTTCGGGACATCGACGCCGGCGAGTGCGGCCGCGCGCATGACCGAGGTGCCTGCGGGCACGCTCACGGCCATGCCGTCGATCTCCAGCTCAACTGTTGCCGGGCCTTCTCGGCCCGGCGTTCCGAGGTCGTGCTCCCTGAGCAACGTCATGCCGGGCCTCCTCGGGTCAACGACGCCATCCTGTTCGATCTCATTGCGTTTCCGCTACCTCCATCATGGCACCGTGTCGGGCCGGCGTTGACATCGCGCCTCACGACGGCACCGGTCTGACCTGGTCGAAGTCCTCGGGGAAGTACTCCAGCACGCTGCGCACCGGCATGGGGGTCAGCCCTCCCATAGCACAGAGCGAGCCATCGATCATCGTCTGGCACAGGTCCTCGAGCAACTCCAGATTGGCATCGCGGTTCTCTCCCGCGATGATGCGGTCGATCACCTCGACCCCACGCACTGCTCCCACTCTACAGGGAGTGCACTTTCCGCAGGACTCCTCGGCGCAGAACTCCATCGCGAAACGGGCCTGGCGGCTCATGTCGACGGTGTCGTCGAAGACCACGATGCCCCCGTGGCCCACCATGGCACCGACCTTCGCGAAGGCCTCGTAGTCCATGGGAAGCTCGAAACGGCTCGTCGGCACGTACGCCCCCAGCGGGCCCCCGACCTGGACGGCGCGCACCGGCCGGCCGCTCGCCGTGCCGCCGCCGAGGTCTTCGACGAGCTCACCGAGGGTGATGCCGAACGCCGTCTCGAAGATCCCGCCGTGCTTGATGTTTCCCGCCAGCTGGAAGACCTGGGTCCCGCGCGAGCGCTCGACGCCGAGGTCGCGGTAGGCCTCGGCGCCACGGGTGAGGATCGTCGGGACCGCCGCCAGCGAGAGGACGTTGTTCACGACGGTGGGCTTGCCGAACAGCCCTTCGATGGCGGGCAGCGGCGGCTTGGCCCGGATCACGCCGCGGCGACCCTCGAGGCTTTCCAGCATCGCGGTCTCCTCGCCGCAGATGTAGGCCCCGGCCCCGACCCGAAGGTGCAGGTCGAACGCGCGGTCGCTCCCGAGCACCGAGGCCCCGAGCCAGCCGTTCAGGTAGGCGATGTCGATCGCAGCGGCCATCGTGGCGACGGCATCGGGGTACTCGGAGCGGACGTACAGGTACCCCTCGGCGGCGCCGACCGCCAGAGCGGAGATCGCCATGGCTTCGACGAGGAGGAAGGGGTCGCCCTCCATGAGCATGCGGTCGGCGAAGGTCCCGCTGTCGCCCTCGTCGGCGTTGCAGGCGACGAATTTGAGATCCGATGACGCGTTGAGGACGGTTCTCCACTTGATACCGGTCGGGAAGCCCGCCCCGCCCCGGCCCCGGAGCCCGGAATCGGTCACGGTGCGGACGATCTCGTCCGGCGTCATCTCGAGCGCCCGTCTGAGTCCGGCCAGGCCGCCGTTCGCCTCGTAGTCCTCGACCGAGAGCGGGTCGGTGATCCCGACCCGGGCGAAGGTGAGGCGCGTCTGGCGTTTCAGGAAGGTGATCTCCTCGGTCGGGCCGAGGAAGGACTCGTGCGCAGCACCGTCCAGCATGCCGGCGTCGAGGAGCCCGGTGACGCTCTTCGCGTCGACCGGGCCGTAGGCGACGCGCCCGTCAGGGGTCGCGACCTCCACGAGCGGCTCGAGCCAGAGCATCCCGCGCGAGCCGTTGCGGACCACACGGACCTCGCGTCCGCGATCCGCCGCCTCCCGCACGATCGCGTCCGCGACCTCGTCGGCGCCGACCGAGCGCGCCGCGGCGTCACGGGGCACGAAGACCTCGACCGCTCCCATCAGCGCGCCTGGGCCCTCGCGTCGGCGACGAGCTCGTCGAACGAGGCCTCGTCCACCCTGCCCTTCAGTTTCCCGTCGATCATCACCGCCGGCGAGAGCGCGCAGTTGCCGAGGCAGAACACCTGCTCGAGCGATATCGCCCCGTCGGGCGTCGTGGCGCCGAACTCGATCCCGAGGTGCTCGCGGGCATGCCGGGCGAGCTGCTCGGCGCCCATCGACTGGCATGCTTCCGCGCGGCACACCTGGATCAGCGACGCGCCGGGCGGCTCGGAACGGAAGTCCTTGTAGAAGGTGATGACTCCGTAGACATCGGCCTTGGAGAGATTGACCGCCTCGGCCACGAGGTCGATGGCGCGGGGATCGATGTAGCCGAACTCCGCCTGCAGCTCGTGCAGGATCGGCATCACCGGGCCCCGATCGCCCAAATGCCGCTCGACCAGGGCAAGGGCTCGCTCCTCCGACCAGGGCACGTGCGAGCTTGTCGTCTTCGAGACCATCAGTGCACCCCATGCGGCAGGCGCTGGCCAGCCGGTGTGCTCACCAGCGCCGAAATGCCGAGTTGGACACCACTGATGTTACTCCCAGCGAAACGAAGTCCACCACCATGCAACAGATTCCCACTCGAGCAGCATGACGTCGATGGGCCCGCCCGCAGGCACGCCCTCGCCGTCGGGGACGAGTGCGAAGGCGTTGGCCTCGGCCAGGCTGAGGAGCAGATGCGAGTTCTGACTGCGAGACGGCCGGACGCGGGTCAGTCCGTCCGGGCCCCCCGTCGCCGTGACGCGCACCAGGTGGAGCTTGCCGTCGCGGCGGCGAGGCAGCGCAACCTCTGCGACGCCGCGTACGACCGGGCGGTCGAGCTGGCGGTGGCCGGCCATCTTGCGGAGCGCCGGCCGGGCGAAGAGCTCGTAACCGACGACGGCTGCGGCAGGATTGCCGGACAGGCCGAACACCGGCGTGGAGGTGGCGGCGAGGATTCCGTACGCCAGCCGTTTTGCGGGCCGGACGGCGACGTTCATCGAACGCATCGCCCCGGCGCTCAACTTCTCGAGCGCGACCTTCAGCAGGTCGGTGTCGCCGACACTCACCCCCCCGGTCGTGAGGAGTGCGTCGCAGCCCGCCGCTCCCTCAACCAACGCGGCGGCGATCGCGTCCTCGTCGTCGCCGACGACGCCGAGGTCGACGGCGGTGAACCCTGCCTGGCGCAAGAGGGCCAGGAAGAGCGGCCGGTTGGCGTCACGGATCTTGTCGGCACCGAGCGGCTCGGGGCTCTCCACCAGCTCGTCCCCGGTGGAGAGCACGCCGACTCGCGGTCGGCGGTGCACGGTGACGGCATCCTTGCCGAGACCGGCGAGCACGCCGAGATGCGCCGCCGAGAGCACGGTGCCGGGATGGAGAACCTCCTGGCCGACGGTGACGTCCTCGCCCGGGAGCCGGACGTTGGCTCCTTCGGAGACGGGCGATTCGATCACGACGACCTCGCCGCCGGCTTCGAGGCGAGTGCGCTCCACGACGCAGACCGCATCAGCCGAAGCCGGCATCGGGGCCCCGGTCATGATGCGGACGGTTTCGCCCCGCCCGATGGTCGACGTGGTGGCCTTGCCGGCTCGGGCGATCCCGACGATCTTCAACCGGACCGGTGCCCCGCTCGTGTCGGCGGCGTGCAACGCGTAGCCGTCCATGGCGGAGTTGGCGAACGAGGGGATCGCCACGGCGGCGACGACCGCCTCGGCGACGACACAGCCCAGCGCCGCGACGATCGGAACGGTCTCGGGAGGCAGCGGGCCGAGGCTGTCGAGGATGTAGGAACGCGCCTCGCCGACGCTGAGCGGGCGGGAAGACGGAGTGCCACGGACGCTCATGGCTTCATCATCCCACCGGCTTTTTGGGGATGGATGGTCTCGCCGCGAGCGAGCATCGCGACGAACTTTTCGATGCGCCGAGCCCGGGTGGCCGGAAGCCTGGCCGTCGTGGTGCGAAGGACGATGGCGTAGCGGTTCTGGCTCGTGAGCGCTTCGAACATCGCCTGGGCTTTTGGTGCTGCCGCCAGAGCGCCGGCGAGGTCGGCGGGTACTTCGATGCTTGCCTGTCCGGCGTAAGCCGCGTCCCAGCGGCCATCGGCCTTGGCGCGCTCGACCGCGGCCATTCCCGCCGGCTGCATCCGGCCTTCGGTGAGGAGGCGGCCGACGATGGCGACGTTGCGCGCCGACCAGGGGCTTCGGGGACGGCGCGGTGTGAAGCGCTGGTGGTAGGTGCTCGCGTCCCGGCGCCGAACCTGACCGTCGATCCACCCGTGGCAGAGCGCTTCGTCGAGCGCCTGGTCGTAGCTGAGACTCGTGGGTTGGGTGGCGGCCTTCTTGGCGAGCACGAGCCAGACGCCGGTCGGGTCTTCGTGATGCTCGCCGAGCCACGCTCGCCACGCGGCCTCGTCGGCCACGATCAGCTCCAGCAGTCCCTCAGCCACGGTCGCTCAGCCTTGCCCATCGCCACCCGGTCAGTGCATTCCCCCCACGGCTGCCTCAGCACCGTAGCCTCACGCCGCCCCGCGCCGCCTGTCCTGGCGATCGCTCATGCGGGACGTTGTTACCGTCACCCAGCGTGACAGCTCATGAGGGGCTCGTCGTTAAGTAAACGGTATTGGGGCCAGTCGCGCTGAATCGAGCTCAGGCGGCGGTCAATCCGGCCCCTCTTCGGCCTCGGTGGCGCGGTTCAGCCGCTCCAACAATGGCGTCGCTCCCAGTTGGGTGAAGATGTCCCTCGCCTCTTTGGCCGCGGTCGCGTCCGGGTGATCTGGACCAAGTAGCAGCACGAGGTCCAATTCGCACAGAGCGAGGTCGAGGGTGCAGTCGAGTGCCCGCCAGTCCTCGATGGCTTCCCGGTAGCTTGACGCCGCCGCCTCCGTTCGTCCTTCGAGGGTGGCCAGACCGGCCTCGGCGGTGAGCCGGGCCGCTGCCATCCACCGGCCCCGGAAACCCGCCATTGCCGACAGGGCCTCTCTGGCGCCCTCGGCGTTGTGCAGCCAGAGCGAAGCGCGCGCCTGAATCGCCAGCGCATGGGGGCTGTTGATTCCCAAAGGGTCGGCGGACACGGCCTCAGCCGCCTCACGGCGGGCCGTGTCGAGGTTGCCGGCCGCGAGGCTCACGAGGGAGCGAGCTCTCAGGTAGGTGGTCCGAGCGGCGACGGACTCGGTGAGTGCCATGTGGTCGGCGTGCGGTTCAAGGCGAGCTGCGGCCTCCGCCGGAGCTCCTGCGAGCGCCGTGAGCATCGCTTCGACACAGTCGAGGAATACCCCCTGGTCCGGCAGAACCTCTCTCTGGCGCAGCTCGACGATCGCGGAACGGGTGTCACGCCATTCCCCGATGAGAACCGAGATCTCCGCGGCGTTGAGCAGGTTCATGACTTCAAGGTGGCGCAGGCCCGCCCGCCTGGCCAGCTCCGAGGACTCGATCGCTGCCGACAGTGCCTCTCGGGGATCCTCGTCGAGGACGAAGACGCTCACGTAGAGCAATCCGGTCGCCTGCTCCCTGAGAACCCCGGCCGCCTCCGCGAGAGCCACCTGCCCGCGGGCGAGGATGACGGACTCGCGGTGTCTCCCGAGATTGAACAAGGCGGACGACCTGGCTCCGATGGCTGCGGCGAGCAACTCGGCGTCGTCGAGCTGCTCCGCGAGAACAAGGGCCGTCTCGGCCCACTGCAAGGCGCTCTTCGACGACCCGGCGAGGCTCTGGGCCGAGGCCAACTCGCAGGCGAGGTCCGCCCTCACCCGCCTGTCACCGCCGTCGCCGAGCGAAGCGAATGCGCGCTCCAGGCGGTCGATCACGTCGGAGAAGTGGCCCAGTCCGACCCCGAGCACGGGAGCCAGCTTGGCGGTGACGCGACCGACCCCGGCCGGGTCGCCGGCTTCCTCGTGGTAGGTGAGGGCCTCCTCGAGAAGAACTATGGCACGGTCGTAGGCGTTGGCGCGAGAGGCGGCCTCGCCGGCGAGCTCGAGGAGGGTGGCGCGGGCGCTTCCGGCGGCGGTCACCTGCAGGCCCTGCTCGAAGTAGGCAAGACCCTGTTCCGGGGAGCCGAGTGAGAGCGCGCGTTCTCCGGCACGCGAGAGCCAAGCCCGGGCGCCAACGGCGATCTCCTCGGCCTCGGGTCCATCGGGAGCGGCGCGGTGTGCCTCGAGGAAGTGCGCCGCCACGATCCCAATCAGTTCCTCGTCGTCCAGGGACTCGAAATGACGGGCCGCGGCCAGGTGCTTGGCGCTGCGGTCGCGCCTCGACAGCGTCGAACACGCCACCTCGCCGATGAGGCCCTGCACGAAGCCGTACTGGCCTCGCTCGGGCGAGCGGGGGTCGGAGTCGAGAGAGAGGAACTCCTTGCGGACGAGATCGCGGAGATCGGCCTCGAGCGCGGCGCGGTCGCCGGGGTGCACTACCACCAGCGAGGTGACCGAGAACGTGTTGCCCAAGACGGCCGCATCTTGCAGAAGCGATCGCTGCTCGGTCGACAGGGCGTCGAGGCGCGACGCGATGAGCGCTTGCAGGGTCTCGGGTATCTCGAGGGACCCGAGCTCGCCCGAGACGCCGTAGATGCCGTCGCGCTGCACGAGGGCGCCTCGGTCGACCAGCATCCGGACGGTCTCGACGGCATAGAGGGGAACGCCCTCTGCCCGCTCCAGGATCCTGTCGGCGACGTCTGTCGGCAGACCCTGGACGAACCCGCCGAGCAGTGCGCGCATGGGGCCCTCACCAAGCGGCTCGAGGTGGAGCGAGGTGAAACTGCGCTGGCCCGCTCCCCAGTTGGGTCGCTTCTCCATGAGCTCGGGACGAGACAGCGTGATCACCATGACCGGATGGTTGCGCGACCACTCGAGGATCGACTCGACGAAGTCGATGAGCCCGGGATCGGCCCATTGCAGGTCCTCGAAGACCATCACGGTCGGGCCGAGGGCGGCGATCCGCTCGAAGAAAGTTCGCCAGGCCGAGAAGAGCTCCTCCCGGTCACCGGGCGGGGCCTCGGCGAGCCCGAGCAGATGCGCAAGCCGCGGCTCGACCCAGCGGCGCTCCTCGGGATCGGGCACGAATTCGGCCACCGAGGCGACGAGCTTGGAACGCGACGAGGCAGCATCCTCGGACTCGTTGATGCGCGCCCGCATCCTCACCATCTCACCGAGGGCCCAGAACGTGATGCCCTCCCCGTAGGCGGGAGAGCGGCCCTCGTGCCAGAAGACGGTTTCGGCGAGGCCGTCCACGTATTTCAGGAACTCCCAGGCGAGTCGGCTTTTTCCGATCCCCGGCACGCCGGTCACCGAGACGAGCCGAGCCCGTTGCTCGCGTGCGGTGGCGTGCAGGAGGTCCTTGATGAGCCGGAGCTCCTCGTCACGACCGACGAACGGCGGCTCGAGGCGCTCGGAGCGCCCGACGCCCTTGCGCTGAGCCACCACCCGAAGGGCGCGCCAGGCCTGGACCGGCTCCTCCTTGCCCTTAAGGACGAGCGTCCCGATCTCGGCGAAGGCGATCGCCCCCGAAGCGGCGCGCCAGGTCGACTCGTCGACGAGCACCGCCCCGGGCGGAGCGACGCTCTGGACGCGGGACGCCGAGTTGACGGTGTCGCCGAGCACCATGCCCTCTGCGACCTTGCCGATGGTGATGGCAACCTCGCCCGTGACCACCCCCGCCCGCGCCGAGAGCTCCACGCCGGACTCGATTCCGAGCTCGGCCACCGATGCGACCACCTCGAGGGCCGCCCGGACGGAGCGTTCGGCGTCGTCCTCGTTCGCGACCGGTGCTCCCCAGACCGCCATGACGGCGTCGCCGATGAACTTCTCGACGGTCCCGCCGTAGTGCCCGATGATGGCCTGGGCGCGCCCGAAGTAGAGGGACAGGAGCTCTCGGATCTCCTCCGGGTCGCGTCGCTCGGCGAGCGGCGTGAAGCCGACGAGATCGACGAAGAGCACCGAGCACAGCCGCCGCTCCGAGACCGGCGCCGAGCTCAGATCCGGCGTTTGCCCGGCGATGCGAGCACCCAACGGCCGGATCTCGGGCTCGGTGGCGTCCATCCTCGCCCCGCACTCTCGACAGAACGTCTTGCCTGCGGATGCGAGCGCACCGCAGGTGGGGCACGCGCTGGCCGCGGGCGAGCCGCACTCCTCGCAGAAACGGCTACCGGGTGAGAGCTCCACCCCACACGACGAGCAGCGCACATCCCCTCCCGAGCGTCCGCCGGTAGCCTACCGGCCCGTCTTCAGCTCGACGGAGGGTCGGGCTCGTCGGGCGTTCCTGAGGGCTCGTCGGGCTCGCCCGCCGGCCCGCCTTCGAGGAGGTGCTTGACGCAGAGCAAGATCCCGGGCCCGTCGTCGGCGGTCTCGATCGACAGCAATGTGATCTCTGAGGGATCCAGCTCGTCGAGAGTCAGCCCGCGCAGCTCGACGAGCTCTGAGAGCTCCTGGTAGGCCCTCGCGTAGTCGTCCGGCCGGCGCCCCGCCCGGACGACCTGAGCCGTCCAGTGCCTGCCTACCGATGCAGCCGAAGCGCCCTCTGCCTGCATCTGGCGGAGAGTGGCACCGCCGCTCGGCGCACCGGCTTCGCCTTGGTACGCGCCGAGAATGTCGGTGACCCGTACTCGCACCCGTTCCAGGTTGGCGCCGAGGTCGATGAGGACCTGCGCCCCGACTCCTTCGCCTTCCCGCACAAGGCCGAGCAGCAGGTGCTCGGTGCCGATGTAGTTGTGGCCGAGTTGCAGCGCCTCGCGCAGCGAGAGCTCGAGCACCTTCTTCGCCCGGGGCGTGAACGGCGGCTGGGCGGCCGGCGGGCCCAAAGCAGGCCCGATGTGCGACACGACCTTCTCCCGCACCGCCTCGAGCGAGATGTCGAGCGACTCGAGCGCCTTGGCGGCCAACCCGTCGCCCTCGTGGACGAGGCCGAGAAGGATGTGCTCAGTCCCGATGAACCCGTGGTTCAAGAGGCGCGCCTCCTCTTGAGCCAGCACCAGCACCCTCCGTGCTCGATCGGTGAAGCGTTCGAACATGGGCACATCCTTCCAACTCCGCCGCTCCGGCTTCGGCGCATCTGCAGCGCACCGGGGTCGTGCGGGAAGGGCTCGCAACGTCCTGCGGGGGGACCGTGAGGTCCCCCCGCAGATCGCGCTACTTCTTTGGTCCTGCTGGTTCTGAGCTCTACTTGACGGTGTACTTGTACGGAATTGCGGTCAGCTCGTCGCTGCTGATCTGGCCGTACGGCGGGATGGCGCTGAGGGCGTCGTCGACGTACAGGTTGCCGCTCACCACCGTGCCAGAAGCGGCGGACGGCGTGATGGTCACGTCGACCGTGGCCGAGGCGCCCGGGCCGATGACCACCGGTTTGAACGAGGTGAAGGCCGCCGGGTTGATGGCCACCAGCTGAAGGTCGCCCGTCGGTGACGTCACCGCCGGGTCGAACTCCTTGGTCTGGACGGTCATGGCGATGCTGACCGAGCCGGTGGGCGCCGGGCCGGTGTATGGCCCGCACTCGGTGGGCCCGGCCGACCATACGCCTGCCGAGACGGCTCCGCCCGGCGGAGCGTAGGAGGCCGACGCGCTGGCACTGCAGAGCGACCCGGATCCGCTGCTCGAGCTCGCCAAGTCGGGGTCACCCGGGACGGGGCTGAAGTCGAACATCGCGGGCAGGGTCGCGGTCTGCGAGACCGACACGTCGGATGTCTCCGTCGGCACGAACCATTCGGGGAAGTTGCCCGTCATCGGCAGCGCGATGTCGGTGATCGGCGTCAGCCCGGCGAGCGTCGTGCTGGCAGTGCCGTTGAGCCTGGCGTCGATGAAGAAGTCCTCCGGCGCCGCGCCGTTGTTGGTGATCGTGACCGGAACCGTCACCGGTACGCCGGCCGCCAACTTCTGATGGGCGCTGTCGGGCAACCCGGCGGCGGACGCACGGACGGCGTTGAACTCGATGTTCCCGGTGAACGGCTGGGACAGCTCGTCCCCGACGATCGGTTCGGCGAACTCGACGATGAGCGTCCACGTGCCGGCCGCGGGATTCAGCGTGTAAGCGGTCAGCGACGTCCCGTTGGTGCCGTTGAGATTGTTCTGCCCGAAGCCCACGGCGTCGCCGTCAGGACTGACCAGGTAGGACCCGACGGGGTCACCTGCGTCGTTGCTGAGCGAGACGTTCGCGGTGATGTTCTTCACCGAAGGCCCGACCTTGAACTCGTAGTAGTTCACCTGACCCTCACCGGGCGGCCTGCCGTTGCCACCGGTCAGTACGCCGCTGAAGGTGCCCGTGCTGTGGGAGAAGCTGACGAGGCTGCGCAAGGTGACCGGGATCGACGTCGACCCGCCGTAACCGAGGTCCGAGGTCACCACGATCGCTCCGGCGGCGTCACCGGGTGTCCATGGAGTCCTGGCGGAGACCCACACCGTCCGGCTCTCGCCGGGGTGGAGCAGGAGGTACGACTGCGAGACCGAGCCGAAGCTCACGAAACGCTGCGTCGACACCTGCCAGGGGACGGTTCCGTTCGTCCCGTTCGCCGTTGCCACGTCTCCGAAGATGACGCCCGTCCAAGTGCCCGCAACCGGGTACCTGACGTCGACATTGCCGAAGTTGCCCACGCCCTGGGGCAGGGAATGCGCGGCGAGGCGTCCGAGCGGGTCGATCAGGATCAGCCGCACCCGGGCGTTGTTCCCGTTTGCCGGGTTGGCCGGGTACGCGATCGAGGCGGACAGCCGGTCCTGGCCCGGCCGCACATGGAAGTGGATGACGGCGTAGTTGTTCTGCACGCCGGCATAGTTGGCGAACTGCGGGCTGGTGGCGTCGTTCAGCGTGACGCTCCCGCTCTGCACGTTCTCGGCCGGTCCGAACGTCCGGCCGTGCAGGTGCACGAGTTGGGTGTGCGCGCCCGTGTTCGTGACCGTGACCGGCCAGCGCTCAACGGTGCCCGTGCGCCCGACCGCGTTCAGCTGGCTGGTCGAGAGCAGCAAGGTGTTCCCGACCCGCTTCGGGGAGCCGGCGGACGTGTGGATCGACTCGGCCAGTTCGACGGCCTTGTAGCTGTTCAAGAGGCCGGCGCCCTGCTCGGTCGCAGGGGTGCCGAGGTCGGTCGCGGTGCTGACGAGGATCTGCTTGACCAGCGCCGGCGTCGGTGTGGCACCACCGTGGGTGTTCCGGTAGGCCTGGATGACTAGCGCCGCAGCGCCGGCCACGAATGGCGACGACTCGCTGGTGCCACCGCTCTCCTCGACCGGGGAGGGCTGACCCACGAAGTTCGTGCACTCGGTGTAGATCTTCGTATCGGTGCTGCAGGATGCGAAGCTCAAGTCGCCGGGGGCGACCAGGCTGACGGTGCCGCCGGCCTCGTTGAACCCGCCGGAGCTGAGCGAGCTGATGTTGTCGTTCAGCCAGCCGGTGGTGGCGAAGTAGTCCGCGGCGGCGTAGTTGGTCTGGGCGTAGAAACGGAAGTCCGTCGTCGCGCCCACCGAGATGACGTTCGGGTCGGTGGAGGGCGAGCCGATCGTGTTCGTCGAGCCGGCGTCACCGCTCGAGACGCTGACCACGACGCCCGCCGCGACGGCGGCGTTGTCGAACTGCGTGGTCGCGTCGAGGGCGCCGATGTCGGGGAACGGGTTGGAGCCGAAGGACTCGTTGATCACGTTGACGTGGTCGGTCTCGACGGCGTAGTTGATGGCCTCGAGGAAGTTCGACTCGGTGGTGTCCTCGAACGAGCCGAACACGTCGAGCCCGACCACGCTCGCACCGGGAGCGACACCCTCGATCCGGATGTTGCACGGGGAGGGGTCTGGCTGGGCAGCGAAATTCTGCACGTTGTAGACCTGGATGCCCTGGCCGGCGATCGTGTTGGAGTCGAGGAACGCCTCGTCGCCGCCAGTGATCTGACCCGGCCCGTCGCCGGTGAAGTCCTGGTAGTCACCGCCGGTGGCTGGGTCGAACACCGAGGTGCCGTTGGGCCGGATGAAGTTCACGTTGTTCGGGTCGACACCGTCGGCGATCCAGGCGACCTTCACGCCCGCGCCCGTGATGCCGAGCGAGCGGGCGGTCTTGGCGTTCGGGTTGTCCGAGTCGGTGTGCGTGAGCGCAAGCCCTTCCGGATCCAGCTGAACCTTGCCGTTCGCGCCGCAGGCGCCGGGGATCACGTTGGGCGTCAGCGACGTGCTGGAGGAGGAGTGCACCGCCTTCGAGGTCTTGGCCGCGGGGGTGACCGGCGTGGGTTGGGCGCCCTTGATGATCACGTCGGGCGTGACTTCGGCTACCTGCGGGTTGGCCTTCAGGCGAGCCTCTTCGCCCGCCGAGACGGTTGCGGCGAAGGAGTTGACCAACCGGTAGCTCTTGATATGGGTGGCGTGCACCTCGCGGAGCTCGCTCATGAGCGGCGCCTGGTAGGCCGCGATGGCATCGGATCGGAGCGCCGATGCGTGGCTGCCGACCTTGGCGGCGGCGAGCTGGCTCTTCATGATGACGATCACGTGACGGTTGACGTTCTTTGACAACTGGGCAGCCAGGGCTGCGGTCATGGGCCGCAGCGCAGCCCTCGTGGATTGGTGTGCCGCGCTCCGGGCCGCCGGTGCTGCCGCAGACGCGGCGACCACCGATGACTGCCCGACGATGAGTGCGGGTACTGCCGCGGCAGCCACAACCAGCGAGATTGCTCTGCCTTTGGCGTGCGCCCTACGTGCTGCTCCGCCCGTTCCTCGCATATTCGTCTCCCCTCGCAAGCGACCGTCGTTGGTCGCGTGATGACTCGCCCCGGCGCGCCGACAACTGAGCCACCGGATCGAACCGGGGCTCGACGACATTCAAACCGGACCGTGATTGCGCCGGGCTAGCTACCGGCAAAACCGCACTGTAGGTCAGCAGTCGCCACAAGGTCAATGCCGACATGGTCAGGTAGCCGTGCCGTCCCGATGAGTACGATCGCGCATGAGCGACGACCGGCAAGCCGACCGCGCTGCGAAGCGCCAAGAAGGCTTGTTGCGGGTGCGCGAGTGGTTCGCTCCCGCCCTTGCTCCGGACGAGGCCCTCACGGCGGCACTCGCCGCCAGCACCGTTCCCCTCACGATGCTCAACAGCCTGGTCGCCACTTCCAAGACCTTCGCCGGCAGGAGCCCAGCACGGGTGCTGTTGCTGACCGACCGGGCGATTCACGTCGCGACCCGGAGATTCTGGAAGCGACGGTTCAAGGGCCTGCTCGTCTCGTACCCGATCGGGACCGTCCCGATCACGGTGGCCGGCAGCGAGCTGCGGATCGGCGAGGAGTCGTACTTTCTCAATCCGCCCGGTTACCAGCTTGGCGGCAACAGCGGGACCACCCAGGACGTGCGGCTCTTTCTGGGGGCGACCAGGCGGGAGTGAGCGTCATGGAGGTGGTTTCCTCGCCTCGATCAGCAAGCGCTGAGCGTGCGTGATGAAGGGACCCTCGCGTTCGATCTGATCGTGAAGGAGCTTCAGGCGTTCGCGATAGCCGTCGACGGAGAATCCGGGAACGGTCCAGAAGACCTTGCGGAGGAAGTACACGACGGCTCCGATGTCGTTGAATGCCGCTGGCAGAGCTTCCTGGCGCAGATCGACCACCTCGAGGCCGGCCTCCTCCGCTTCCGCCCTCGCGCGCTGGGCGCTGCGCGCCTGAGCGACTGGCTGGGGTCCCATGAGGAAATCGATGAGCTCGCGATTGGAGCCGGCACCGACCTGTTGCGAGACGTACGTCCCGCCGCGGCGGAGAACTCGCGCGATCTCCTCCCACAAGGGGTAGGTGGGGTGTCGACTGATCACCAACTCGAACGACTCGGCCGGGAACGGAAGGTCGTCCTCGTCGTCCACCTCGACCACCGAAACGCCAAAGGGCCGTAGGTTGCGCCTTGCTATCTCCGCGTTCGGCGGCCAGGACTCGGTCGCCGCCAGGACGCCAGGCGGGTCCGCCACCTGCGCAAGAACCTCGGCGAATACTTCACCACCACCGGTCTGGATGTCCAGGGCCGACTGGGTGGCCGGCAGCCGGGCGACAAGCTTCCGGGCATAGCCCCAGGACGGGCGTTGCTCGGTGGCCCTACCCGCGAGCCACGAGAAGTCCCAACCCTCGACCGGCACCGAGTCACCCTCGGCGACGAGCTCCTCGAACGTTGCCCGACTGTTCATGGGCTCCAGCATCGACGAGGCAGCGACGCTTGACCAAGTGGGCCCGTTCTTACGGGGTCGGCCGGTGCCGCACGTACAGGTAGCTCGGCCCTTCGTCGCTGAGGTCGTCCGAGTCGATGGTTCCCGCCCACCTTCGTTCGAAGCCCGCCTTCTCGAGGGCCCGCCAGGAGCGCCGGTTCGCCTGCAGCACGTCCACCACGACGGCCGGACAATCCGGGTACCGATTCCACGTCTCCTGCACGAACCGGTCGATGATCTGAGGGCCGAGCCCTTGCCCGACGAACGTCTCGACGCCGATGAGATAGTCGATGCCGACTGCGCTCGGCATCGCCGAGCCGGCGGCCACGGCCCGTTCCCAGTCGGGGTAGTCGGCGATTCGGTACCGTTGGATCAGTCCGATCGGCTCATGATCGCCTTCGGTGACGAACACTTCCGTTGCTTCGACGCCGTCGACGCAGGGAGCGTATTTGTCTTCGATCTTCGCCAGATCGTGGTCCTCGCGCCACCAGGTCTCGACGTGCGGCGCAGCGAGCCATTGCGAGAGCAAAGGAAAATCGGCGCGTGCCAAAGGGCGGAACCCGAGCAGCATGGCTAAAGGATGCCTCGTGGCCGAGCGACAGCACGCCGCGGTGAGCCGATTGGGGTTAGCGTGTCTGGTCGAGCGAATCGGCAACGCCGAGGGCGAATTCGGCGGCCTCCTGCCCCGCCTTGGCGTGACGATCGCATTCGCGAGCCTGCAGCGCACCGGCGACGAGCTCCGGCTCGATCCCTCGCTCGAGTGCCCACATCCCGCCGGCGGTCTTCGAGCTGAGCACCTTCTGAACCGAGAAGTGCAAGGCGCGGCACGCGTTCAGGACGGTGTAGGACTCGCTGGCGTTGTCGACCGCCCAGCGCAGCTCGGCAGCGAGCTGGCGGGTGACCACATGGCCTGCTACCGGCCCGATCACCTCCGTGGGAGGTGGCCCATGCGCAGCCCACCCTGATTCGCGGACGACCGCATAGTGCAAGATGAGGTCACTGTCACCCCTTCCGGGGTCGCACAGGATCGTCCTGAGGTGGGCGCGCTCTGTCGTGACATGCACTCGGTACGGCCATGGCGCTGCGGGCACCGCGGCCATCGACTCTTCGACCACCGTCGCTTCGAGCCCGACTCCGGGACAGCGGTCGGACGAAGCCAGAACGCGCGCCATCTGCTCGAGGTCGCGCCGGGAGGTTCGATCGCGGATCAGGAGGAGGACGTCCAGATCGCTACTCGTCGGCCGGAAGTCGCCCAGGACAGCTGAGCCGTGCAGGTAGACGCCGACGAGCGGGATCGGTGTCGTGGCGCGGATCTTGATAGCGAGATCAGCGGCGAATCGTTTCGTCTCGTCGGGCACGACAGCGGGCACAGTTGTGAGTGTGGCAGCCGTCCGGCGGCGATGACCGCGCCCGACACCCGAGCTTGCGAGACTGACTCGGTGACTGAAGGAGTCTGGCTCGTGGTCGGGGTACAGGCCGCAGGCAAGTCGACCGTGGCGGACCTCCTCGCCCGAGAGTTCGAGTCAGGCGTTCACGTCCGTGGTGGGCGGTTCTACCGCTGGGCCGTGCGGGGCTGGGTGCACCCCGGCGACGAGCGATCTGATGAGGCGCGCCGACTCCTCAGTCTCCGCTACACGCTCTCGGCGCGGGTAGCTGACGAGTACTGCGCCGCCGGCTTTTCGACCGTCGTCCAGGACGACATCTTCGGCGAGGACGTACTGACCTTCTTGCGGGACATCGCGTCGCGGCCGCGGCACCTCGTGGTGCGCCGCCCGTCGCTGGCCGTTTTGCCGAGCGAGACCGAGCGAGGCGCCAAGCGTCCGGCAAGGTCGCCTACCGGTCGGGCGAGCTCAGCATCGAGGACCTCGACCGCCTGCTCGACAAGACGCCGCGAATCGGGCTGTGGCTCGATACCTCGGAACAGACGGCGGCGCAGACCGTGATCGAGATCGTTCGCCGTCGCTCCGAAGCAGTCGTCGACAGCCTCCCGTGACTATCGGGCCGAGAAGTAGCGGTACTCGTGATCGACAACAAAACCGGCCCTTTCGTACATCCGCGTCGCGCCCACATTGTCCGCCATGACCGCGAGGTACATGGCGTGAGCGCCCCGAGCTGAGCCTTCAACGGCCAGGTGATGCAGAACCGAGAACGCCGCTCCGAGTCGGCGCTTGGCGGGGTGGGTCGCCACGCACTGCACGCCGGCGAAGCCTCGGTCGATCACGGTCTGCCCGACCGAGTGCACCTGGTGGTCGTCGGACGCGGCCAGAAAGCGCGCCGGCGCCGGCGGCCTCAGGAGGACCTCCCGGTAGATCGGTGCGTCAGCTGCCGACCGCCCTCGCGACGACTCCATGGCCCAGTAGGCGTCGAACCACTCGTCGGTCGGCCGGTCGGTCGCGCAGATCTCCCAAGATCCTGCACCGGTCCGCTCAATGACCTCATCGGTTGCCGCCCATTCGACGAGCGTCTGCGCCTCGGGGATGTAACCACGCGAGGCCAGGTATTCCGCAAGGCGATCGGGCGCCGATGCGGTGCTGACCTGAAACCGCGGTGGGCAACCACGACGTCGATAGAACGCTTCGGCCTCGGCAACGAGCTCGGGGACGTGCTCGTCGCTCCCGACGGCGAGCACGGAGTTGGCGCGCCGGGAGACTCCGGAGTTCCACCGGAACCGCCAGCCCTCGTGCTCAACATCGATCTGGGCCGGCCAGGCGTTCGCGATCAGCTCATCCAGGATCGGCGTGGGACTCATCGGGCACGCGGTGTTGCTTACACGCTCTCGTCGTAGGCACGGCGCAGCCAGCCAAGGGACACAGCGAGACGCTACCCGGCAGTGGACGCGGCGTCCGGCGCGACGGGGTCGCCGATGACAGAATGCGGCATGGCGATCACGGGCGCGCACGTCCTCTTGTACAGCTCGGAGCCGGAGGCGCTTCGCGGCATCTTTCGCGACGTTTTCGGCTGGGACTACGTCGACAGCGGCGATGGGTGGCTTATCTTTGCCCTTCCGCCCGCGGAGCTGGGAATCCACCCTGCCGAAGGGCTTGCGTCCGAGGGCGGCGCGCGCCACCAGCTCACGCTCATGTGTGACGACCTCGCCGGCACCATCGAGGAGCTGAAGCGCAAGGGCGTCGAGGTGCGGGGCGAGCCGCAGAACGCAGGCTTCGGCGTCGTCACGACGCTCGTGCTGCCCGGCGGCGTCGACGTCATGCTCTACGAGCCGCGGCACCGAACCGCGATCTGAGCTTCGCTCGCACCGGGGGCGGAGCCACCGCTTCCGCTAAGCGGTAGCGGTGGGCGCTCGGTCCTGGCGGGCGGCGCCGTAGCGGATCAGGACGTGCCAGAGCTGCTTGATGCGCTGGAGCGTCTCTGCCGGCGTGTCCCAGTCCTGCCAGTTGCCCGGGTCGGTCACGACCGACCGTGCGGCCCGGCCGATCAGCTCGGCGTCAAGGCGCACCGAGCCGCCGCCGAACTCCCGGGCGATCCGCTCGGCGATGACCGGGATGGCCGGCCCGCGAAACTCGGGAGGGACGTCGGCTGCGTCGAGCTCGAAGCCGACGTGCCAGCTGAGCCCGAGCTCGTATCGCCGGGCCGTCTCGCCGAGCAACCGGCCGATCTCGGTACCGCGGAACGAGGGGTCGGCAACGATGGTCTCGGCGTCGGTCGCAAGTTCGACCGGGCCGTGGACCTGTGCCTCGATGTAGTCGTCCAGCGAGCGGCCCTGAGGGTTGGCCACGCCGTCGCGGGCCGGAGGCTGCTCGCGAATGACCTCGACCAACGATTCGACGGACATGCCGGCTCGCCCCAGGGCGATGCCGGTGGACCGCGTGGCCTCGGCGAGCCCGGCCAGTACCGAGTCGAATGCGTCGATCGTGCCGAGGTCGCGCGGCTCGGTGTAGCTGTCCCCGAAGGAGAAGGTGGTGCGCCCGAGCACCTCGTGGCGGAGGCGCAGGTGACACGATCCGAACCGGGGACACGGTCCGTCCGGGTAACTCATGAGGTTCAACCCGCCGTACTTCGGGCGCTCGTGCGGCGCCACGCCCGGTAGTTGGTAGGCGCCCCCGAAAGTGCGTTCCTCCCAGCGGTCACGGTCCCCGCCGGGAAAGGCGGTGAGGCCGCCGTTCGAGATCCTCGACTCGAACTGGCTCCGGTAGATCCCGTCGTCCAGGATCGCCTCCACCACCATTCGCCCGTCGGCGGCAAGTCGATCCGGATGGAAGTTGAGCGCTACCCGGGCGTTGGGGCTCAGCGCAAGCATGTCGGCGGCGCCGTCCGAGGCGGCGGTGGAGGAGTCGAGTGCCGCGGCGAGGCGTCGCCACGCGGCGGACCGCTCGCCGAGTGCCCGCGTCCGGACGTGTCGAAGCCCCGCTTGCTGGGCGGCGGAAAGCCGAGAGTCAGTCGCCCGGTCCGTGGTCATCTTGCGGTCGTCCCCTCGAGGCTGCGAGCAGATCATCAGTATCGACCCTCCGCACACTCATGGCGCTTCGCCGCTTGACATCGCGGTGGGCGCCGCACATAATCAACCAACCAGTTAAACAACTGATTGGTTGATTACATTGCCGGACGACCAGCTGAGCATCACCTTCGCCGCCCTCGCCGACCCGACTCGGCGGGCGATCCTCGCCCGACTTGCGACCGGCGTGGCGACGGTGAACGAGCTGGCTGCTCCATTCGAGATGACTCTGCAGGCCGTCTCGAAACACCTCAAAGTGCTCGAACATGCGGGGCTGATCACCCGGGGCCGCGACGCCCAATACCGGCCCTGCCAGTTCGAGTCCGCACCACTGGACACCGCCACCGACTGGATCGAGCAACACCGACAGGTGTGGAAGGAACGCTTCGATCTGCTCGGGCAACACCTGCGAGACCTACAACGACCAGAGAAGGAGTCATCGTCATGAACGACGCGCTTACGAACCTCGGAGAGCTGACCTACACCCGCATTTACGACGCGCCACGGGATCTCGTGTTCAAGTGCATGATCACGCCGGAACACCTGACCCACTTCTGGGGTCCGATCGGGGTCCATACCCCGATTGGGAACATCACGATCGATCCCAAGCCGGGCGGGGTGTTCGAGACCGTCATGATCAACGACGCCGACGGTGCCGAGTACGCCATGCGTGGCGTCTTCGTCGAAGTGACCGACCCCGAGAAGCTCGTCTGGACCGAACGTGACGTCGAAGGCGGGATGACCACGTCGGTGTCGTTCACGGACCTCGGCGATGGGCGAACCGAGGTCGTCGCGCACCAGACCAACGTCCCGGAGATGTACCGGTCGCCCGAGGCCCAAGCCGGCATGCAGAGCAGTTTCGATCGCTTCGCCGCTTACGTGGCCTCCCTATAGGCGCGTCGACGCAGGCCTGGCGGGTACCATTCGTCCGCTCCGGGGCAAGCCCGGGCGAGGGAGGGACGATTCGTGACATCGCGCGCCGGCGCCGCCATCCACCGATCCCGAGGGCGCCTTTTCGCGCCGGCGAGCCGCAGCGGCCTGCTGCAGCGGGGCCTTGCCGTCGCGGTGGTCGCGGGGACCGCCGCCGGGTTCAGCGCGCTGCCCGCAGTCGCCAACGCCGCCAGCCGTCCGAGGCTGCAAGGCCTCGCGACGGTGGCTGCGACGCCACATTTCGACGGGATGCGGCGCATCGGCGCGGTGGCCAGGTCGCAGGAGATCGTCGGCGCCGTCGCCCTCAACCCGCGCAACCCTGCGGCACTCGAGGAGTATGCAACCGTCGTGTCGACTCCCGGGACGGCGCAGTACCACCGGTTCGTCACACCTTCGGGTTTTGCCCGGCTGTTCGGCCCGACGAGGTCGTCGATTGCGGCTGTCTCCTCGCAGCTTCGCGCCGACGGGCTGCGGCTCGGCTCGGTATCGGCGAACGGCCTGTTGGTCCACTTCTCCGGCACGGCGGCTCAGGTGGGCGCGGCATTCCACACGAGCCTGGCCCGATTCCACCTTGCCGACGGATCGGTCGGCACCGCCACGACGTCCGCGATCCGACTCCCCGCTGCGATCGCAGGCTCGGTGGCCACGGTCGTGGGTCTGGACAACCTCGTCCATCCGCACCCGGTCTCGCTGCTGCGGGGTGGCCGACGCGCGGCCGGGCGTGAAGCTGCCAGGCCATCCGCGGTTGCGCACATTGCCGGAGCGCCGAACGCCTGCGCGGCGGCGCAGTCCACGGCAGCCGACCTCGGTGGCCTGACCGACAGCCAGATCGCCGCCGCCTACGGGGTGGACGGCCTCTACAGCGCCGGTGACCTCTCGGCGGGCAAGTCCATTGCCATCTTCGAGCTCGAGCCCTATTCGGCGGCGGAGATCAAGACCTTCGACACGTGCTACTTCGGCACTGCCGCCGCCACGCTGATGCAGGGCCGGCTTCACACCGTCGCGGTCGACGGCGGTCAGCAGGTCGGAATCGGCTCCGGCGAGGCCGAGCTCGACATCGAGGATGTCTCGGCGCTCGCCCCGCAGGCGAAGATCTACGTCTACGAGGCCCCGAACTCCGAGTACGGCGCGATCGACGATTACAACACCATCGTCAGCCAGAACAAGGGGCAGGAGATCTCCTCGAGCTGGGGCGCCTGCGAGGAGGCCGAGCAATCCGGTCAGCCCGGCGTCCAGGCGCTCGAGAACGTGATCTTTGAGGAAGCCGCCACCCAGGGCCAGAGCGCGTTCTCCGCCGCCGGCGACGACGGCTCGGACGACTGCGCCGGCCAGGCGGCGACGCCGTCGCCCCCGATCCTTTCGGTGGACGACCCGGGCAGCCAGCCCTTCGTCACCTCCGTCGGTGGGACGAGCATCGACAACGCCACCCAGCCTCCCGTCGAGCGGGTCTGGAACGACGGTGCGTCGTTCGGAGCGGGCGGCGGCGGCATCTCGGCCACCTGGACCGAGCCGTCGTGGCAGCTGCGCAGCCGAGTACCGGGAATGAACAACGCCGCCGTCGTGAACCGGGCGGACGCGTACGCCACCTCGCACCACCTCGAGGGCGGCAAGTTCTGCCTGACCGACTCCACGGCGGGCGCAACCGCGACGGCGTGTCGCGAGGTGCCCGACGTCTCGGCCCAGGCGGACGAGTTCACCGGGGCGATCACCGTCTACTGGGGCGGCAGCTGGACGACGTTCGGAGGAACGTCCTCGTCGACTCCGCTGTGGGCGGCGATGACCTCCGACATCTCCGCCTCCGGCGCCTGCGGCACGAGAGGGGCCGGCTTCATCGACCCCGAGCTGTACGCCCTCGCCTCCAACCCGACCGCGTACGCGGCGTCGTTCAACGACATCAAGGTGGGCGACAACGACTCCCTCGGTGCCGACGGCCTCTATCCCGCCACGACGGGCTACGACATGGCCTCCGGCCTCGGCTCACCGAAGGTGACCGGCCCGAAGGGAACCGCCGGGCTCGCGCACTACCTGTGCGGGCAATCCACGTCGGCAACGGCGCCCACGATCACCTCGGTCTCGCCGGCGACGCTCACCAAGGGTGGCGGGACGCTGACGATCACCGGAACGGGCTTCGAGTCCGGCGCGACCTCAAAGCTCGCCGGGGTGCAGGTCGGCGCGGTGTCACTGCCGACGAGCGCGATCACCGACCTCACGCCGACCTCGTTCAACCTTGCCGTGCCGGCTGCGGCTCACTTCGCGCCTCCGGGCACGCCAGCGGGCGGCGAGGGTCGGTACTACGTGTCGGTGACCTCTACGAGTCACCTCACGAGCCGCTCCGGGCCGAGCAGCGCCTTTGAGATCGTGAGCGGCGGCGCGACGACGCCGGTCGTCACCGGGGTCGGGCCGTCGGGCGGGAACGAGTCGGGCAAGATCGGCGCGAGGTCGATCACGACCACCATCTACGGCGCCGGGTTCACCGGGGCGACGGCGGTCACCTTCGGAGGGGTCACCTCGCCGCATTTCACGGTGAACGCGACCGGCGACGAGATCATCGCCACCGTCCCCCGGTTCTCGGCCGGCACGACCACGTGTCGCACCGGCGACAACGCCGTCGCCGACGTCTGCCAAGTGGACGTCGTGGTGACGAGAGGCGCCAACTCGAGCTTCGCGAGCACGGTGCTCCCGCCCTACCAAGGCGCGTTCGCGTTCGACAACTCCGGCGACTTCGAGCCGCCGCCGGGCTGTGGATGCGAGTCCGCTCCCCAGCCGACCGAGTTCGACTACCTGCCGACGCCGCACATCAGCCGGCTCACGGCCGATGTCGCCAGGAACGGCAAGTCGTATGCGGACGAGAACGGCGGCACCGTCGTCACCCTGACCGGCGTCGGGCTCGACGTCCTCGGCCTCGAGTGGCTCGATGTCGGAGGCGCGCCCAACTCGGACAACTCGTTCTTCGGCGACGGGCCGACGTTCGTCTCCGGCACGAAGCTCCAGTTCGTGATGCCGCCGCCCGCGACGATGCCGACCCGCACCGGGACGTTCTCCGTCCCGGTCTACGTCCAGACCCTGGCGAGCCCGAACTCGGGGAACATCTCGTCCAAGACGCCGGCGCCGAGCAATGCCGCCTCGCTCAGCTTCGCCCCGAACCCGAGCGTTGTCTCGGTCTCGACGGGTCGCCCGCCGGCCGCCGGACCGGCCACCGGGAGGACGAAGCTGACGATCCGGGGGGCGGGGTTCACCGCCGCTTCCGTCGTCACCTTCACCGACGAGTTCTCGCCCTTCGGTGCCCCGTTCTCGGCCTCGACCAGCCTCGATTTCACCGTCGTGAGTCGTTCGGAGATCACCCTCAGCACGCCCGACACCAATGCGGGTGTCGACGATGTCCAGGTCTGCACCACCACCGGCTGCAGCACGGCGACGCCGAGGAGGGACAGCTTCACCTTCTACCCACCGGGTAATCCCTCGGTCGCGTCGTCCTCGCCGGCTGCGGGTGCCGCGGCAGGCGGCACGAGGGTCACGATCCGGGGGACCAACCTCGGTTTCGTGACCGGCGTCCGGTTCGGCAAGGTTGCCGCCAAGACGTTCCAGAACGCGCCGGCGCTCCTCGACTCGGGCAGCACCAAGGTTGTGACGGCCGTGGCGCCGCCGGGCAAGGCGGGAACCACCGTGTCGATCACGCTCGAGACATTGGAGAGCGCCAAGAACGGCAAAGGCTTCACCAAGGCCGTCAAGCGGGCGATCTTCAAATACGCGAAGTAGGCAAATACGCGAAGTAGGACGGCCGCCGGGGCTCTGCTGCGGGCGTTGCGTCCCGCGCGCCGTCATGTCAGCATGCGTGCGTGCTGAGCATCGGGAGCGTCGTCATGGGCGTGAGCGACATGCGCCGGGCCGTGGCGTTCTGGATGGACGCGCTCGGCTATGTCCCGAGAGACGGCGAGGTCGAGGACGACTGGGCGGTGCTCGTCCCGTCGAATGGGTCCGGCGCCCCGCTCGCGCTGCAGCTGGGTCAGAGCTCCACAACGGGCGAGACGCACCCACGTGTTCACCTCGACCTGTACCCCGAAGGCGCCTCCGATCAAGCGGCCGAGGTGGATCGGCTGCTGTCGCTCGGGGCCGAGCGGGTCGACTGGGACCTCTACCCCGAAGATCCCGACTTCGTCGTCCTGGCCGACACCGAGGGCAACCGTTTCTGTGTCATCGACACGACCATAGGCTGAGCCGTTCGGGCTGCTCGATCCTCAGTGGCGCCGCTGCTGGCCCTCCGCCCGCGCCGGCGAGACCCGTCCGAACCGCTCGCGAAACTGTCCGTGGCCAGCGGCTGTCGCTTCCGAACCCTCGAACCGTGCCTTGGCATCGGTCGGCAGGGCGGATATGCTCCGGGCACGCTAGGCAAAGGGGGGCCACGCGTCATGGCATCTCGGTTTGAACGCTCTGCCAGGGATCAGGCACTGGCCATGGGCGGAAGCCCGGCCGCTGGACTCGTCGAGGAATTCCTCACCAAGCGGTTCGACCGCCGGCAGTTTCTGAGCCGGGCGGCGGCGATCGGGCTCTCGGCCTCGTCGGCGGGCGCCCTCCTGGCGGCGTGCGGCTCCGGCTCGACGGCACCGACGAGTACGAGCACCGGTGGATCAGGCACCACGACCTCGACGACGTCGCCACCACCGACGACGACCCTCACCTGGCGTCCCGCAGCCGACGTCGAGAACGTGGACCCGGCGATTCTTCCCGGGCTCGAGGACCCGACCTACGCCCAGTGCTTTTACGAGACCCTCATCACCTACAAGCCGGGCACGAGCGAGATCGTCAACTGCCTGGCGGACTCCTTCGAGCGGTCGGCCGACGGCCTGCAGTTCCATTTCACCCTCAAACAGGGCATACCCTTCCAAAAGGGCTACGGCGAGGTGCAGGCGACCGACGTCAAGTACTCCTTCGAGCGCATCGCCGGCTTGACCAAGCCGAACCTGCACTCCCCTTACCAGGGGGACTGGGCAGCCCTCGACACCGTCCGCGTCGACAGCAAGTACTCCGGGACGATCATCATGAAGGAGATCTTCGCCCCGACCGCGACCGCGACGCTGTGCGGCGCGGGGGTGGCGAGCGGGATGGTCCTGTCGGAGAAGGCAATCGAGAAGCTCGGCAAGAAGTTCGGCACGAACCCGGTCGGCACCGGTCCGTACGAATGGACCTCGTGGGTCCCCGGGCAGAAGCTCGTCATGACGAAGTTCCCACAGTACGGGGGTGCCAACAAGGCGTACGCCAACAAGTTCCTCTTCGAGGAGATCGACGCGACTCCGATCTCGAGCGACGAGACCGCCTACCTGGCGCTCGAGAACAGCGAGGTCAACTTCTGCGAGATGGGGACCGCGACGGTGAAGCAGGCCAAGAAGAACTCGTCGCTCAGGGTCTACTCGACCCCGTCGGGGCTCTACTACTGGCTCGCGATGAACGTGACGGAGCCTCCGCTCAACAACATCTGGCTGCGCAAGGCGATCCGGTCGGCGATCGACGTGCCCGGGATCATCGAGGATGCCTACAACGGGCTCTACACGCGGACGAACGCCATCATCCCAAAGCAGATGCCGATCGGGTACTGGCCCGACGCTCCGGTCTACAACCAGAATCTCGACCTCGCGAAGTCCTACCTGCGCAAGGGCGGCCTAAAGAACGTCACGCTGAAGCTGAACGTCGACAACGTGCCCGACGACGTGTCCGCAGCCCAGGTCATCGCGGCGAACCTGGGCCAGATCGGCATCAAGGTCAACGTCCTGCCGATCGACCCGGCGACGATCTCCGACCTGCCCGGACCCGGCGGCGGCGGGGCGCACCCGCAGCTGCTGTACTACTACTACGGCGGCGAGTCGGACCCGAACGAGTGGTTCGAGTGGTGGACCTGCGCCCAGATGGGCCTGTGGAACTGGGACCACTGGTGCGACCCGCAATTCACCAAGCTCACGAACGAGGCGCTGCACACCTACGACATCGCCGAACGGAACAAGCTCTACATCGAGGCGCAGAAGCTGTGGGACTCCATCGCCGGGATGGTCTGGGTCTGCAACTCGGACAACTTCATCGGCTGCGCGCCCTACGTCAAGCCGTCCTTCCTGTTGCAGGGAGGCCTATTGATGTGGAACACGACCACCACCTGAGGTCACCACGAGGACCGCGATCGCGGTTGTCACTCTGAAGCCCCCCGAGGAGGCAAACGTTGGCGACGCCGGTGAGAACCGAGTTCCCCCGCCGGGTCCGGCTCATCCCGCATGTCTGGATCCCGATGTCCGACGGGTGCCGGCTCTCGGCTCGTATCTGGTTGCCAGAGGACGCCGACGACGACCCGGTGCCGGCGATCATGGAGTACGTGCCGTACCGGAAGAACGACTTCCTGGCGCTCCGGGACGCACCGATCCATGCCTACTTCGCCGGCCACGGTTACGCGTCGGTCCGGGTGGACATCCGCGGCTCGGGCGACTCCGACGGCATCCTCGAGGACGAGTACCTCCCCCTCGAGCAGTCTGACGGCATCGAGGTCCTCAAGTGGCTCGCGGCCCAGCCCTGGTGCACCGGCAAGACCGGCATCATCGGCAAGTCCTGGGGCGGTTTCAACGGCCTCCAGATCGCCGCGCAGGCACCGGCGGAGCTCGGGGCGATCATCAGCGTCGCCTCCACCGACGACCGTTACGCCGACGACGTCCACTACATGGGCGGCTGCCTGCTTGCCGCGAACATGCTCTCGTGGGCCTCGGTGATGCTCGCCTACAACGCCCGCCCGCCGGACCCGAACGTGGTCGGCGACTCCTGGCGCCGGATCTGGCTCGACCGCATGGAGCGGACGCCGCCGTTCGTCGAGTCGTGGGTGGCCCACCAGCGCCGGGACGAGTTCTGGAGGCAGGGCTCGGTCTGTGAGGACTTCGCGGCGATCACCTGCCCCGTCTACATGGTGGGGGGTTGGACGGACGCGTACCGCAATGCGATCCTGCGTTTCCTCGAAGGCTACCCCGGGCCGTCCAAGGGGCTCATCGGTCCCTGGGCGCACGTCTACCCCGAGAGCGGCGCTCCGGGACCGGCGATCGGGTTCCTGCAGGAGGCGGTGCGGTGGTGGGACTGCCACCTGAAGGGGACCGACAACGGCATCATGGACGAGCCGAAGCTCCGGGTCTACATGGCGGAGTCCGTCCGGCCCGAGCCCGGTCGTTCCTACTGGCCCGGACGATGGTTGGCAACCGAGGGCTGGCCGGCGCAGGAGGTGGAGACGCGCAGCTACGCCCTCGGCGGCGCCGGCACCCTCGGCGGCGAAGCGGGGACAGAGCAACAGCTCACGATCCGCGGCGCCGAGGCCGTGGCCACGGACCCGGGCACCTGGGGCGGCCATGGCGGTCCCGTCGACCACCCGTCGGACCAGCGTCCCGAGGACGGCCAATCGCTCTGCTTCGACACCGACGTGCTGGCCGAGCCGGTCGAGATCCTCGGCTTCCCCCTCGCGCACCTCGAGGTGTCGTCGGACCAGCCGCTCGCCCTCGTCGTCGTCCGGCTGTGCGACCTCTGGCCGGACGGCACCTCGACCCTCATCACGCGCGGGTTGTTGAACCTCACCCACCGCGACGGCCACGCCGAGCCCGAGGAGCTCAAGGTGGGCGAGCGCTACGTCGTCGAAGTGAAGCTCAACTCGATCGGCTACTCGGTCCCGGCCGGCCACCGCCTTCGCCTCGCGGTCTCGCCCACCTACTGGCCCTGGGCCTGGCCGTCACCGCACCCGGTGCTGCTCAGCGTTTACGCCGGCGGGTCGTCTTCGCTCGATCTGCCGCTGTGGGCCGGCGGGCCCGGGGCGCACGAGCCGCCTGCGCACTTTTCTGAGCCGGAGGAGGCGCCGAGCCCGGCGCACGAGTCGAGCGGCTACGAGGACGGCAGCCGGGAGATCCGCCGTGACGTCGCGAGCGGCGCGGTCGAGATCGAGAGCGGCGGCACCAGCACGCTCAAGCTGCTCGAGTCCGGCCTCGAGCACCGCTCGGTCGCTCGCCTCCTGCACCGGATCGTGGAAGGCGAGCCCCTCTCGGCCTTCAACAGCTACGAGCGCGAGATCTCGATCTCCCGCGGCGATTGGCGCACCCGCGTGCACACGCTGAGCACGATGTCGTCGACCGACGAGGAGTTCCAGCTGACGAACCTGGTCGAGGGCTACGAAGGCGACTGCAGGATCTTCGCGAAGACGTGGCGACGTGCCGTCCCTCGTGACCACGTCTGAACCGATTGCCCAGGCGAGCTGGGCCCTCGAGTGATCCGGTACGCCATCCGACGCCTGGTCGCCGCCGCGATCGTCATCGTGATCGTCATGGCCTTCCTCGCCATCCTCGACCGCCTCATCCCCGGCAATCCCGTCACCTTCATCTTCGGACCGCGGGCCAACCCCTTCCTGATCCACCAGGTTCGCCAAGAGATGGGGCTCAACGTCTCGGTCCCCGTGCAGATCTACCAGTACATCTTCAACGCCCTGCACGGGAACCTCGGGGTCGATTTCGTCACCGACCGTTCCGTGTCGAGCCTCGTGATGGAGAACCTGCCCTACACCGTGGTGCTGGCCGTCTCCGGGCTCGGCCTGGCCGTGGTCGTCGGGGTACCCCTCGGGATCATCGCCGCCACGCGGCCGGGCGGGATCCTCGACCGGGTGATCGGCATCGTCTCGGTGTCGGTCATCACGGTGCCGTCGTTCGTCGTCGGATTGATCTTGATCCTGATCTTCGCCGTCCACCTGGGCTTGTTCCCGGTCATCGGCGCCGGGGCACCGGGCCAGCCCCTGGACGACCTTCACCACCTGATCCTGCCGGCGATCGCCCTCGCCGTCGGCTGGATCGGGTATCTGGCCCGCCTCGTGCGCAGCAACATGCTCGAGGTCCTCACCGCCAACTACGTGCGGACGGCGTACGCCTTCGGAATTCGGAGACGCCGGGTCTTCTACAAGTACGCGCTGAAGAACGCCGCCGCGCCCGTCGTCGCCGTGCTCGGGGTTGGCCTCGGCAGCCTGCTCGGGGGCGCCATCTTCATCGAGGTGATCTTCGACCGGCCGGGCCTCGGAACGCTCGCCTTCAACGCCATCTCCTCGCGGAACCTCCCGATCGTCCAGGGGACCTCGCTCGTGATCGCCGTCATGGTCATCGCCGCCAACCTGCTCGCCGACTTCTCGTATCGGCTGCTCGACAGTCGCATCCAGCTGGGCCAGACGGCCCAGAGCTGAGGGGCGCCATCGCATGACCATGCTCGCGCCGGGCGGACCTGCCCAGGAGACAGGGCTCACGGACTTCCCCCTGCTCGCACCGAGAGCGCCGAGGCGGGGCGCAAAGGCCCGGGGCACGGTGCTCACGATCCTCACGACCCCGGGCGGAGCCATCGGCAGCGTCATCGTGGTCGCGCTCATCGTCCTGGCCATCTTCCCGTCGCAGATCGCGCCGTACTCCTTCAGCCAGATCGACGTGACCCATCCCCTGCAGGGACCGACCTGGCACCACCTGTTCGGGACGGACCAGCTCGGCCGGGACCTGCTCTCGCGCATCATCTTCGGGACGAGGATCGCACTCGAGGTGGCCGTGCCCGCCGTCGCGAGCGCGATGGCCGTCGGGCTCGTGCTCGGCGTGCTCGGCGGGTATCTGGGCGGCCTCGTCGACAACGTCGTCATCTTGTTGACCGACACGTTCCAGTCGTTCCCCGCCATCGTGCTCGCCCTTGCCCTGTTGACGGTGCTCGGGTCGTCGCTGCGCAACTTGATCATCGTCATCTCGGTGACCTTCTGCCCGAACTACGCCCGCACCAGCCGTGCCCTCGTGCTCACCGTCAAACAGAACCAGTACATCCTCGCCGAGCGCTCCCTCGGCGCCGGCCGCTCACGCATCATGCTGGTCCACGTCCTGCCGAACATCATCGCCCCGTTGTTCATCCTGCTCGCGATGGACGTCCCGAGCGCCATCGCCGCCGAAGCCGGCCTGTCGTTCCTCGGTCTCGGGGTCCCTCCGCCGAACCCGTCGTGGGGGTCGATCCTCTCCGACGGGTTCAACTCCATCCTCTCATCGCCCTGGGCGGTGATCTGGGCCTGCCTCGCGCTCGGGATCGCAACGGTCGGCTTCCTCATGTTCGGCGAGGCGCTGCGGGACGTGCTCGACCCCCGCCTCCGTGGCGTCTCCCGGTGGCGGGCATGACGACCGACAGCGACGTCGTGCTCGCGATCGAGGACCTCGCCGTGGAATACCGCAGCCGAGGCGCGACGATGCGCGTGCTTCCGGGCATCGAGCTCCAGCTCCGGCGAGGCGAGGTCGTCGGGCTCGTCGGCGAGTCCGGGTCGGGAAAGAGCACGCTCGCATTGACGATCCTCCGGCTGCTGCCGGCGAATGGCCGCATCGTCGGTGGCCGGATCCTGCTCGACAACTCGACCGACCTCGCAAGCTTGAGTGACGAGCAGCTGCGCCGGCTGCGGGGCGCGAGGATCTCCATGATCTTTCAGGACCCGCTCACCTCGCTCAACCCGACCTTCAAGATCGGTGGGCAGATGGTCGACGTGCAGGCTGCGCACGCCGGGCGACGGGTGCAGCGCCAGGATCGCAAGGCGTACCTCGAAAAGGCGGTCTCGCTCCTCAACCAGGTCGGTCTCCCCGATCCCGAGCAGATCGTCCGTTCCTATCCGCACCAGCTCTCCGGCGGGATGCGCCAGCGCGTCGTCATCGCCATGGCACTCTCGCTCGAACCCGAGCTGCTGATCGCCGACGAGCCGACGTCCGCCCTCGACGTCACTCTCGAGGCCCAGATCCTCGCACTGCTGCGCGACATCCAGGCGAGCCGCAACCTGACGATCCTGTTCGTGACGCACGATCTCAGCGTCGTCGCCCAGATCTGCGACCGCGTCGTGGTCATGTACGCCGGGCAGATCGTCGAGCAGGGGAGCGTGGTCGATGTCTTCGCCCATCCCCAACACCCCTACACGGAGGCCTTGTTGAAGGCGGTCCCGGCGCGCAGCCATCGGGGGCGCAAGCTCGCGACCATCCCGGGTCAAGTGCCGTCGCTGCTCGGTGAGCTCCGGGGTTGCCGTTTTGCGGGTCGATGCGGCTATGCGAAGGACTGCTGCCAGGCCGACGACCCACGCAGCGTGTCCTCCGGCGCGAGCACGGCGGTCCGCTGCCATATGCGCGATCCCTTGTCCGCGTGGCCGCGGGAGGCGGTGGCGCCCTCGCCATGACCGAGACGCTCGCCTCCGTCGAAGCCACGCAGCCGCTCCTCACGATCAAGGAGCTTCGGGTCGTCTTCTCGAGCGGCGGCCCGATCTTGAGGTTGCTCGGCCGCAACAAGGGCGGCGTCCGGGCGGTCGACGGGGTCAATTTCGAAGTCCGTCCGGGCGAAGTCGTCGGGATCGTCGGCGAGTCGGGGTCGGGCAAGACGACGCTCGGCCTCGCGGCCCTCAAGCTCACGCGAGCCACCGGCGGACACGTCCTCTTCGGCGGCGATGACCTGAGCCGGCTGCGCGGCTCCCAGATCCGGCGCGTGCGGCGCAATGCCGTCATGATCTTCCAAGATCCGCACTCGAGCCTGAGCCCGCGCATGCGGGTCTCGTCGCTGCTCACCGAGCCCTACCGCATCCACAACGTCCCCAAGGCCGAGCGATACTCGGTTGAGGAGCTCCTCAAGATGGTCGAGCTCCCCGATCGGCTCGCCAACCGGTACCCCCACGAGCTGTCGGGGGGCCAGGCACGCCGCGTCGGCATCGCCCGGGCGCTCTCGTTGCGCCCCCGCCTCATCGTGGCGGACGAGCCGACCGCCGGGCTCGACGTCTCCGCGGCGAGCTCGATTCTCAACCTGCTGCAGTCTCTGCGCACGAGCCACGGGACGGCGTACGTCATCATCACCCACGCCCTCAACGTCGTCGGCTACCTCGCCGACCGGATCGCTGTCATGTATCTCGGCCGGATCGTCGAGACGGGCCCGGCCGAGCAGATCCACGACGCCCCTCTGCACCCCTACACGCGTGCCCTGATCTCGGCCATTCCGGACATGAGCACCGTCAGGTCCACGACGCGCGTCGTCGTCTCGGGAGAGATCCCGAGCCCGCGGAACCCGCCGTCCGGGTGCCACCTCCATCCTCGGTGCCCGTTCGCGATCGAACAGTGCCGCACGGTCGAGCCGGTACTGGAGGAGGCGCGTCCTTCCCAGTGGGTAGCCTGCCACCGCTGGCGCGAGGTCGAGGCGCTCGAGACCGCCTGAAGCGCACAGTCTTGCCAAAGCGCCGGAAGCCAAGGCCTTCCGGGTTGCGCAGGAGATCGACGAAGCGAGAGGCCCTCGGCTGATGCGAAACGAGCTGGTGGACGACGAGGTGCTCATGCAGGCGAGGGCGTTCTCCGCCGCGCTCGCCAGCGAGCTCGAGGGCGGGGAGGAGAATCGCTTTCAGGGAATGCCCTCGGACGCCGACTCCCGCCACGTCTATGAGCGGCTGGGCGAGGCCGGGTGGATCGGCTTGCACTGGCCGCAACGCCTCGGCGGGCGCGACCTCGGCCCGCTCCAGACTTCGGCGGTGGAAGAAGTGTTCGGCTACCACTGGCTGCCGCTGTCGAGCTACCTGTTGTCCGTGAAGACGATCGGCAACGCCCTGCTGCGCTTTGCAGCGCCAGATCTGGTCGAGCGGCTGCTGCCGCAGATCGCCTCCGGGGAGCTGGTCTTCTGCCAAGGCTTCTCCGAGCCCGACGCCGGCTCGGACCTCGCCGCGCTCCGGACGAGGGCCGTGTTGGACGGGGACCGGTACATCGTGAACGGCCGCAAGATCTGGACCTCGAGTGCCGAGCGCGCCGACTGGGTCTACCTCGCCGTCCGGACCGATCCCGACGTCGGGCGTCACCGGGGGCTGTCCGTCCTCGTGGCGGATATGCGGTCGCCTGGGATCGAGATCGCGGCCCATCCGACGCTCGGCGGGGGAACGCTCGGCGAGCTGCTCCTCGAGGACGTCGAGGTGCCCGCGGATCAGATCGTCGGGGACCGCGACGGCGGCTGGCAGGTGCTCATGGGGACGATGGACTTCGAGCGGATCACGAGCGAGAAGGTCGGCGTGGCGCTCTGGCTCCTCGACAACCTGCGGCCGCTCGTCGCCACCTCCGCCCAAGCTCAGGAGCTCCGCCGCCTGTACGGCGAGGCTCGAGCGTCGCGCCTGCACGGTGAGCGCGCGACCGGGCTGCTCGCGGTGCAGGCGCCGGGGACGGTGGCGTCCTCGATGGCGAAGCTTGCCGTCGCCCGACTGATGCAGCGGCTGGCCGCGTTCTCCGTCAACCTCCTCGGGCCCGCAGCCCTCATCGAGCAAGGCCCGGGCGCGCTGCTCGGTGGGCGCGTCGCCGCCTTTCACCGAGCTGCCGTCGCCACCACGATCGCCGGCGGCGCATCCGACATCCAGCGACGGGTGATCGCCCGTCACGGCTTCGGGCTGGCGCCATGAGCGAGCAACCGGAGCGGCCGGGCGGAACGCCGGACGACGCGCCGCTGGCGGGGATCCGGGTTCTCGAGTACGCCCAGTACGTGGCGGGACCGCTCGCCACGATGCTGCTGGCGGACCTCGGCGCGGACGTCATCAAGGTCGAGCCCCCGTCGGGTGACGCCTGGCGTCATTACGCCCCGATCGCTCCGGACGAGAGCCTCGCCTTCTACGCGTTGAACCGCAACAAGCGGTCGGTCGTGCTCGACCTCAAGTCGCCGGAGGGCCGGGAGATGAGCGACCGTCTCGTCTCGACGGCCGATGCCGTCGTCCACAATCTTCCCGTCGCGCGGGCGGCAAGTTTCGGCCTCGACCGCGAGAGCGTCCGCCGGCGGAACCCGAAGGCCGTCTGGTCGTGGGTCTCGGCATTCGGCGGCGACGGCCCCGATGCCGGGAAGCTCGGCTACGACCTCATCGCCCAGGCGGTGTCCGGGCTGCTCATGGCCGATGTCAGAGAGACCGACGACGTGCCCCGGCGTTCAGGCGGCATCCCCATGGCCGACATCGCGGCGGGCATCCTCTGCTGTGCCGGCGTGCTCGCCGGCCTTTTTGCCCGCGCCGCCGGCGAGGCGCCGGGCATCGAGGTGTCCCTGCTCGGCGCGGCGCTGCTCACCCAGGCGCAGAAGGTCTCCTCCTTGCACGGGGCACTCGACCCCGTTGTCGCCCCGGCGGCGGTGACGCCGGCGGGTCTCGCAGCGGCGGCCTCCGAGATCGGGCGTGGAGAGGAGCTGGAGCCGTACTACCGCTGCTACGAGACCTCCGACGGCTATGTCGCCCTGGCCTGCCTCAACGTCCGCCAGCGACGCCAGCTCCTCGCAGTGCTCGGCCTGACCGACCCGTGGGTCGGAAATCCCCAGTCTGATCCTGTCGACGAGGTCGAGCGGGCGACACGGAAGGGCTATGTTGCCCTGTTCGCCGCCGTGTTTCGTGGCCGGAGCTCGAGCGAGTGGCTGTCGATCCTCTCCGACCGGCAGATTCCGGTCGCCGAGGTCCGCGACCTTGCCCAGGCACTCGAGCGCGACCAGGTCCGCGCGAACGGGTTGGTGCAATCGGTTCACCAGCCGGGGATCGGTCCCGTCCGCGTGCTCGGGAACCTGTTCAAGCTCGGCGGTCGCGCCGCGCCCGCGCGGCGGCCTGCGCCGCTGCTCGGCGAACATGACGGCGAGGTGCTCGGACCGCTCACAAGCGCCCCAATGCGAGAGCGCCCGCCCCGACTTCGTTCGAGCCCGGCGCCGGCGCCGGCGCCTGCCCGGGCAGAGGACGTCCACCCGCCATGCTGAGGAGCGAGGTGGCCGAGTTCGCCGCCTCGATGGCGGCGGTCGTCGCCGCCAACCCGACTCCGGACCCGTGGCGTCCCGGATCGCTCGGGAGCGACCAGGTCCCGCGGCTCCATGAGCTCCTCGAAGACGTGGGCTGGCACGACCTCGGGCGTGACGAGGATTCCCTGGCCTTCGTCGGGCCGGCCGCGGTCGCCCTCGGTCGGGGCTTGGTGGCATTCAGCGAGATCGACGTGCTGCTCGGTGGCAGCCCGCTCGTGGGCGGGCTGGTTCGTTACACCGATCCGGGTCGCACGGCGCTCGTGCGGGACCGGTCGGGCTTGCGTCGGGTGCGTGTCGTCGCAGCCCACCCGGTTGCCTACGGGGACTGCTTCGCAGTGAGATCGGTCACCGCGACCGAGGAGCTGGCCAGCCTCGAGCCGATCCTGGCTGCGTTGCGCGAGCGCGCCTGGCTGTCTGCGACCGTGGGCTACCTGGCCGGAATGGCATCCGCGGCGGTCTGCCTGACCGTCATCCACGCCCGCCAGCGAGAGGCCTTCGGGAAGACCCTGGACCAGCTCGACACGGTCCAGCAGCGACTGGCAGAGGCGGCCACCGAGGCTGACGGGCTGCTGCTCTTGGCAGACGGGATCGCCGATGCGGAGGCGCTCGCCTACGCCGGGCCGGCGGCGTGTGCCGTGCTGGCGCAATGCCACCAGGTCCTCGGCGCCATCGGCTTCACCCTCGAGTTCCCGCTGCAGCGCTACTCGCGCCGCGCCCGCGCCGTTCAGCTCTGGGCGGACGCTTGGATCGAAGCCATCCCGGTCCCCTGACCGGCTGGCGCTCGCCGCGCGGCCGCGGGGCCGCCTCAGTCCCCGAAACCCGCCAGGATGCCGGCGATGCAGTCGTTCACCATCTCCGGCCGGTGCCCGAACGCGGAGCAGTGGCCGAGGCCCTCGAGAAGGTGGAACTCACCGCGCGGGGCAAGCTCCGCCACGCGGCGGCCGAGCCGGGGCGGGCACTGCATGTCCTGGGAGAAGGCGATGACGTGAAGGGGCACCTCGCATGCCGGCAGGCGCTCGGCGGAGTCGAAGGTGATGCAGCCTTCCCATTGTGCGGCGAGGTCGCCGCCCGCCCGTTGCCCGTACGCGCCGGCGACCATGGGGCGAACCCGGGCCCAGAGCTCGGGATCACCGAGGACTTCGCTCGGGAACATGAAGGCGCCGTAGTGCGTGATGGCGAAATCCTCGGGCAGCGTCCCGCCGCTGCGCCGGAACTCCACCTCGGCCCGCATCCACTCGCCGAGGTAACCCTTACTGTCGGCTGAGGTCCCCATGGCGATGCCGCAGCGCACGAGCTCGGGGTAGGTGAGGCAGATCTCCTGCACGATGAGCGAGCCCATCGAGAGGCCGATCGTGACGACCGGCGGCGAGCAGGCCTCGCGGATGAGCGCGGCGCAGTCGGCGGCGTGAGCGGCGATCGACAGTTCCGACTCCGGTGCGGACCTCGTGCGCCCGACGCCACGCGGGTCATAGGTGGTATTGCGCCACTGAGCGTCGAAGTACGGCACCTGGTAGAGGCGCCAGTCGCTTCCCGGCTGGTCGCCGCCGGCGACCCAGACGAGGTCGGGTCCGTCGCCGCTCTGGTCGTACCAGATGGTCGCGCCCTCAGTTCGAAGTTCTGACACCTGTCGTCACGTCCTTCCTTGTGCTGTCGTTATGTCGGAGATCCGGCTCGTCGCCCGGGCTCAGCGGCATTCAGTCGACGCCGATGAGGAAGCCTTCGTCGGTGCTGTCGATCTCCTCGATCGCCCGCTCGGCCTCGCTCAGGCACTCGGCGAGTCGTCGTTTCAGCTCGTCCAAGCTCATCGCGAAATCGGGCTGGGTGGCGAGGAAGTCCTGCAGCCGTTCGACGGTCCGGAAGGCGGCGTAGCCGGCCCACTCGATGAGCGCGATCTCGCGCCCGTCGGCCACGCGCAGCGGCGGGAGGATCGTCGGTTCCCGGAAGCGACGGTCGGCGCAGTAGTACGAGGCGACGAGGGAGATGCGCGGGTAGGGCGCTTCGAGCCGGCCGGCCCGATGGAGGACCCGGTGGCCCTGCTGCAGGAACGCCCAGCCCGGCCCCGGGTAGTCGACTCGGCCGACTCGGGAGGCCGGCAGAGCCCCTGCCTCGCCGAGGATCCGCATCCCCTCCTCCACGGTGCCTTCGAAGAACTCGGTGTTGCCCCCCTGCATCGCCGACGGATCGGTGAGCAACATGACGAAGTCGAAGGAGACGACGTCGTAATGCCAGACGTCGACGTCCTTTGCGAGCTCTTCGGGGGCGAAGTTGAGCTGCACGCGATGGTGGCCGATCGGGTGCTCGCGCAGGTCGGCTCGTGCCAGCGCGGCGAGGAAGGCGATCAGGCGAGGGTCCGAGTACATCCCGGCGAAGAACTCCGAGCGGTAGGTGCAGCCTCGCAGCCGCTTGGAGCGTGCATCACCTCGGGCGTGCTGGGCAAGCTCGCCGGCGATCCGCTGCGCGGTCGCGGCACCCTCGTCGCTCAGCACGCGGAAGGGAGCGGTGATGGCGACCGGCGAGAGCGCGAGGTCGTCGTCGAGGTATCCGAAGTCGACCAGCGTGCGTATCGTCGACGGCGCGACGAGCTCGAGGTAGCGCGGCTCCCAGGCGACATCGGACTCCGTCAGCTCGTAACCCGCAGGTCGACTTCCCTGAGCCAGTTCTGAGGTCATGCTCGCCCCCTCCTGTCGGCACCCCCCGTGCTCGGCCCGAGATCGAGCCACACGGGACGGCGAGCAGACGTTAGCGGGAGCGGCTCTGAGGGATTCGCCTCGTATCATGTCCGGGCACCGTCGAGGACAGCGTGACTCCCGGCCGTCGGTCGACGAGGACGAGAGGGGAATTGTCGCAATGAGTGTCGTCGCCGAGCTTCCGCACAAGGTGCGCGTCATCGATCATGCCTGGATCCCGATGTCCGACGGGTGCCGCCTCGCGGCAAAGCTCTGGATCCCCGAGGACGCGGAAGACCACCCGGTCCCGGCGATCCTCGAGTACATCCCGTACCGCAAGAACGACTACACGGCCGTGCACGACGAGTCGATGCACGCCTACTTCGCCGGCCACGGCTACGTTGCGGCCCGGATCGACCTCCGCGGGTCGGGCGACTCGGACGGCATCCTCGAGGACGAGTACCTCCCCCTCGAGCAGGCCGACGGCATCGAGGTCATCAAGTGGCTCGCCTCCCAGGACTTCTGCTCGGGCAAGGTGGGCATGATCGGCATCTCCTGGGGCGGATTCAACGGGTTGCAGATCGCCGCCCATGCCCCGGCGGAGCTCGGCGCGGTCGTGAGCATCTGCTCGACCGACGACCGCTACCTCGACGACGTCCACTACATGGGCGGCTGCCTTCTGGCGTCGAACATGCTCTCCTGGGCCTCGGTGATGCTCGCCTACAACGCCCGCCCGCCGGACCCGGCAGTCGTCGGCGACGCCTGGAGGGACATGTGGCTCGACCGCATGGAGAGCTCGCCTCCGTTCGTCGAGTCGTGGGTCACCCACCAGCGCCGGGACGAGTTCTGGAAGCAGGGCTCGGTGGCCGAGGATTTCTCCGCCATCACCTGCCCCGTCTACATGGCGGGCGGCTGGTCGGACGCGTACCGCAATGCGATCCTGCGCTTCCTCGAGGGCTACCCGGGTCCGTGCAAAGGGCTCATCGGCCCTTGGAACCACACCTACCCCGAGCAGGGAGTGCCAGGCCCGGCGATTGGCTTCCTGCAGGAGTGCGTCCGTTTCTACGACTGCCACCTGAAGGGGACCGACAACGGCATCATGGCCGAGCCGAAGCTCCGGGTCTATCTGCCCGAAGCTTTCCGGTCCGACCCGGGCCTTTCGCACTGGCCGGGACGGTGGATCGCCGCCGAGGGCTGGCCGGCGAACGATGTCGAGACCCGCAGCTACCGCCTCGGCGGCACCGGCAGCCTCGGGGGCCAACCGGGGCCCGAGCGCGAGCTCGTGATCCGCGGCGCCGCGGCCGTCGCCTCTGACCCGGGCACCTGGGGCGGTCTCGGCGGTCCCGTCGACAACCCGTCGGACCAGCGTCCCGAGGACGGCCAATCGCTCTGCTTCGACACCGAGGCACTGGCCGAGCCGGTCGAGATGCTCGGCTTCCCCGTCGCGCACCTCGAGGTGTCCTCGGACCAGCCGCTCGCCCTCGTCGTCGTCCGGCTGTGCGACCTCTGGCCGGACGGCACCTCGACCCTCATCACGCGCGGGTTGTTGAACCTCACCCACCGGGACAGCCACGCCGAGCCAGAGGAGCTCAAGGTGGGACAGCGCTGCCTCGTCGAGGTGAAACTCAACTCGATCGGCTACTCGGTCCCGGCCGGCCACCGGCTGCGCCTCGCCGTCTCGCCGACCTACTGGCCCTGGGCCTGGCCGTCGCCGCACCCGGTGCTGCTCAGCGTTTACGCCGGCGGGTCGTCGTCGCTCGATCTGCCGCTGTGGGCCGGCGGGCCCGGGGCGCACGAGCCGCCTCCGCACTTTTTCGAGCCGGAGGAGGCGCCGACGCTGGCGCACGTGGCGAGCGGCTACGAGGACGGTGACCGAGAGGTCATCCGCGACGTGGCGAGCGGGCGGGTCGACATCGAGGGCAGCGGGACCAGCACGCTCAAGCTTCTCGACGACGGCCTCGAGTACCGCTCCGTCGCCCGCAGCCTGCACCGCATCGTGGAAGGCGAGCCCCTCTCGGCCTTCAACAGCTACGAGCGCGAGATCTCGATCTCCCGCGGCGACTGGCGCACCCGCGTGCACACGCTGAGCACGATGTCGTCGACCGACGAGGAGTTCCAGCTGACGAACCTGGTCGAAGGCTACGAAGGCGACTGCAGGATCTTCGCGAAGACGTGGCGACGCGCCGTCCCGCGCGACTACGTCTGAGCCATCCCGAGCGCCGACGCGAGCGCTCGGCTACAGCAACTCCCGGGGGATGTCGAAGTCCCACTCGCGGTCGAAGAAACAGTCGTCGCCGTCGAAGGCTCGCACCTTGGCGTTGAGATGCAGCTGTGTCGCGTCCGAAGTGAGCTCGTTCTCGGCCACGAGGAGGGTCCTCCAGGCGCCCCGGGTGAATCCCACCGTCTTGTCGACGCGGTAGCGGGCGGAGAGGGGATCGCCCTCGGTGATCGAGCAGGAGGACCCTCCGCCGCCTTCCATCTGCAGCCCGTCGGGAAGCTGAACGCGCGACCTCGATTCGCGATTGACGACGTCGATCGTCCCGGTGAGGGGATTCTTGGTCAGGGCGTACTCGCCCGAGGGCGCCTTCAACTCCTCGGTCTCGATCCTCGGGGCGATCTCCGGCCGATCGAAGGGCCTCAGGCCCTCGTCGAGGGGGCTCGAGCCGCGAACGGGTAGCTCAATCGAGCTCACGCCCGAGAACAGCGTGAGCGTGACCGCTACCGGCGAGGGCCATGCCCAGGGGAAGTACGTCGGCGAGATTGCGACCCGCAGCCGGTGGCCGGCAGGGACCAGCTGGCCGATGGTTTGCAGCACGACCGACACGCGGGTGCGCTCGCCGGGCACCAAGGGCTCGGGATGCTCGTGGCTGTCGCGGTGCGTGAGGTTCAACAGGCCCCTCGTGATGAGCACGGACTCGCCCGTCTCGCTGACGTCGCAGAGCCGCACGACGACGAGGGCTCGAGGCTGATCGGAGGCGAGCACGAGGCGGGCGACCGGATGACCGAGGATCTCGATCGGCTCGCGGAGGGGAGCCGAGGTGAAGCACAGCGAGACGCCGTCTTCGGCGCGCTGGTCCGGTGGCGCGTCAAGGGGTCGTCCGAACGCGCACCACTCACCTGCGTCCTGGCCGGCGACCTGTGCGCCGAGCAACGCGAGCGGTCGCTCGTCGCCCGCCTCGTCGCCGAGGTCGCGTTCGTTGAGGAACATCCGGCGCCCGGAGACGTTCGGCGACGGCCACGACGGCTCCGCCCCCCAGCGGCCGGGCCGCTCGGCGTAGCGCGTCGCCGGCGGAACGGGATCCTGGAGCCAGACGCGCAGCATCGGCTCCTCCATGATCCCGGTGTCCTCACCCTTCAGCCACTCGTCGAAGAAACGGATGCACTCCTGCAGGAACCCCATGTGGGGCCCCGGCTCGAAGGGCTCCATCGGGTACTTGTGCGCCCAGGGGCCGATGAGCGCCTTCTTCGGGCTGGAGAGGCCCTCCATGAGCCGGAACACCGGGTCCCGGTAGCCGTCGCACCAGCCTCCGACGGCGTAGACGGCGCACGTGATCGCCGCGAAGTCCTCGTTGACCGAGCCGTGCTTCCAGTAGTCGTCCCGGGTCTGATGCGTGAGCCACGTGTGAATCTGTGGGTGGAAGGCCTCGAGCCGCTCCTGCCACATCGCTTTCCAACCGTCGCCCACCGACTTCGGGTCGGGAGGCAGCGTCGCCACCGTGTGCATGGTCGTGCCCCAGCCGAGCATCTCGCTCGTGAGCAGGCAGCCGCCGACGTAATGGGCATCGTCGGCATAGCGGTCGTCGGTCGAGTACGCGGTCACGACCGCCTTGAGGGCGGGCGGGCGCCGGGCGGCGAGCTGCAGCCCGTTGAAGCCGCCCCAGGACATCCCGATCATCCCGACGGCGCCACTGCACCAGGGCTGGTCGGCGATCCAGGCGATGGCCTCGAGGGCGTCATCTTGCTCCTGAAGGAGGTACTCGTCCAAAAGCACGCCGTCCGAGTCTCCGCTGCCCCGGATGTCGAGGCGCACGCCGGCGTAGCCGTGGGCGGCGAAGTAGCCGAAACGACCCTCGTCGGCGACGGCGAACAAGTCGTTCTTGCGGTACGGGATGTACTCGAGGATGGCCGGGACCGGGTGCGCTTCGGCACCGTCGGGAATCCAGATCCGAGCGCCGAGCCGGGTGCCGTCCGCGAGCGGTATCGGAACGTGGTCGATGCGGCGGAAGGTTCCTGGGCCCTCGACGACGCTCACCAAGGCGCTGCGGCCGGGCGACACGGACACTGCTGCTGCATCGAAGCTCCTTCGCAGCCGGGCGGGTAGTGGAGATTATGGGCGCGGGCGAGCGTGAACGCTACTTTGATCGTCATGCCACCGAAGTCGCCGATCGTCGCCCCGACACCCACCGCCAATGGCTCGGGGGTCGACACGATCGCCGCCGAGGAGAAGGCGCTCCAGAACGCCTGCGAGCGCTTCGTGGTCGGCCACGGTGCCCGCACGACGGCGGAACTGCTGGAGAGCATCGGCGCCGACGTCGAGAAGGACACCTATGGCGAAGGCGGGGTCGTCGCCGAGCTCGAGGAGGAGGTGGCCGGGCTGCTCGCCAAGCCGGCCGCTGTCTTCCTGCCGACGGGCACGATGGCCCAACAGGCGACGTTGCGGGTTCACGCCGACCGACGGGGCCGCTCGAGTTTCGTCGGCCACCCTGCCTGCCACCTCGACTGGCGCGAGGGCCGCGGCTACCAGCGGCTGCACGGCCTGAGCTTCCGCCAAGCCGGCGAGCTGCGCCGGCCGCTCACCGCCGCGGCCCTCGCCGACGTGGCCGAGGCCCCGGCGGCGCTGGTGATCGAACTGCCCCAGCGAGACCTCGGCGGCCGCCTTCCCGATTGGGACGATCTCGAGGCCCAAGTCGCCTGGGCGCACGAGCGGGGCGCGGCCGCTCACCTCGACGGAGCGCGCCTCTGGGAGGCGGCCGCGGGTTACGACTGCCAGCCGGCAGACATCGGAGCGATGTTCGACACCGTCTACGTATCGTTCTACAAAGGGCTCGGGTCGATCGGCGGCTGTTGTGTCGCCGGCCCGGCCGACGTCGTGGCCGAGGTGCGCGAGTGGCGCACCCGCCACGGCGGCACCGTCTGCGGTCTGTGGCCGTATGCGGCGAGCTGTCTGGACTCGCTTCGAACGCGGCTTCCGCGCATGGCCGACTACCATCGCCACGGATTCGCGATCGCGGCGGCGCTACGCGACGTCCCGGGTGTCGAGGTGGTCCCCGACCCGCCGCAGACCTCGCACCTCCACCTCCTTTTCGACCGCACCATCGAGGAGCTGCGAGCGGCCGCCCACCGCCTCGCCCGGGAGCGACGGATCTGGACGTTCTCCCGCTGGTCGCCGACCGACGCTCCGGGCGTGCAGCGCATCGAGCTGCCGGTCGGGGATGCCACGATGACCTTCACCGCCGAGGAGATCGCCGAGCTCGTCGGCTGCCTCCTGCTCACCACCGAGGGCTGATCGAAAGCGGTCGTGACCTCCGGCGGCCCTGCGAGTTGGTTTGACGGGCCGTTTGGTTTGACGGGTTAGTTCAGCGGACGTAGGTTCGGGGCGATCCGGCGTTCCCTTCGAGAAGCGGCCGGCGCACACGGTGACGTCGCAAGGAACAGAGGTAGCGGTGATCAACTTCGCTCCGCGAAAAGTTGGGCTCGGCTCCCGAGCAGCGGTCGACCCGGACGAGATGGACCAGATCCTGTCGGAGGGAGCGACCCTGCCCGGCGTGTTCTACACCGACCCTGGCATCGCCGAGCTCGAGGACGAGCTCATCTTCCGACCCTCCTGGCAGATCGTCGGCATCGAGCCGGAGCTGAGGAACGTCGGCGACTATTTCACCACCGAGATCTCGGGATTCGGCTTCACCGTGCCGATCGTCGTGCTGCGCGACAAAGACCGGCAACTGCGGGCGTTCGTCAATGTCTGCCGGCACCGGGCGCACATCGTCGTCCTCGGGAACGGCAACCGCAAGTCGCTGCAGTGCAGCTACCACGGTTGGGTGTACGGGCTGAACGGCTGCCTGCGGGCGGTGCCGCGCTCGAAGGAGGGCGGGTTCCCCCCCTTCGAGCAGCTCGGCCTCTATCCGCTTCCGGTCGACACCTGGAAGGGCTACGTCTTCGTGTCGTTGCGGGCGGACGAGCCGCTCGCGGACGCCATCGGGGAGTTCCCTTCGGTCCTCGAGGCGCAGGGCTTCGAGTTCCCGTTCGCGGAGGGGAACGCCGATCCGGAGTTCGAGTACACCCGCACCGTGTACTCCTACGGCGGGCCCTCGAACTGGAAGGCGATGAACGAGAACAACATCGAGTGTTACCACTGTCCGACGACGCACATGCACAGCTTCTCGGAGATGTACAAGGTCGACCCGGCGCATTACCTGAACCGCGAGTTCGACCGCGGCGTCTACCACACGAGCTACTTCCAGGACTCGGTTGCCGAGTCGCTCGGGCTCACCGACAGAAGCGGGCGCCCGGAGTACCAGTTCTATTACCTCTGGCCGAACATGTACCTGTCCGGGGACGGGATCGGCTCGGGCTTCGACATCGGCAGCTTCAGCCGCCTTTGGCCGGACGGCGTGCATGCCTGGAAGGGCGAGACGGTGAACTACCCGACCCCGGGGGAGCAGACCGTCAACCCGGAGGTGGCCGCTCAGATCGCCGAGTGGTGGCGGATGACGACCGAAGAGGACACCTTGGCGGCGGCACGGGTGCAGACCGGCCTCCGGTCCGGCATGTACACCTGGGGCTACACCGTGGCGGAAAGCGAGAGCAACACCCGCCACTTCTACGGGCTCGTCTGGAAGGCGCTCGCTCCGGCGTTTCGCGCCTGAGGGCGGAGGCCGTCAAGGCCCGATCGGCTCCGGTCGCGCTCGCTTTCAGGACGAGACGAGCGAGGCGGCGAGCGTCGCCGACGAGAGAGCCGCAACGCAGCCCCGTTCGTGGGCGAGGACCGCGACGTCGGTGAACTTGATCACGTGGGCGCCGCCGTTGTCGACCGCACGGTCGAAGACTTCTTCGGGCGTGAGGGAAGGGAGAAGCTCGCCCTTGTCCGTGCCCGTTGTGGCGTAGCAGCTGGTGATTGCAGCACAGGCGCTCCAGGCCCCGTCCCAGGTGACCTGCCACAGTTCCGGCGGCAGGTAGGGTAGCGCCGCAGCAGCCGCTGCCGGCGCCGTGGCGGCGTGCACGAGCATGATCGGATCGGCGCGTCCATAGTCGAGGTACTGCGCCACCGCAGCTTCGGCCAGCGCGTTCAGCTCCACCGGCACTTGCTCGAGGTCGGCGGGCGGGCGCAGCGTCGCCAGCGCGTCGGGCCACGGGGCGAGATCAGCGAGCTGCGCCAGTCGCGTCCGGGCACCGCCCTCGGGATCGTCGATGCGGGGCAGTGCCGCGAGGGCCTGCGCCGGGCCCAGGTGCCCCGTTGGCTTTCCCGGTGGGGGGAGCGGTTGAAAGCGAGCCGCCCAGTAGCCGAGGGAGAGGGCAAGCTCGTGGACGCGGGAGCCCGTTTCTTGGTTCGCTATGGCGCGAAGCGCATGTCCGGTCCGGATGATGCCGTGCGTCGCGGATCCGACCGCGCCGGGGAGCAGGCGGGGCCACCATTCGACGAGCACGTCGCGCCAGGGCCGTTCCCGACACTGGATCTCGAAGAAGGCAAGCCAGTCGCCGAGCCGGATCGAATCCCCCAGCGCCTCGCGCCAGTCCTCGTCCTCGATCGCCCAGCGCGGTGGGGGAGCGGGCTCGAGGCGCTTGGTGTACTCGTCGAGCCAACCGCGGGTCGTGTCCGAACGTCCGTAGCGGTCGAGCACCTCGACCACCATCGGCCCGTGGTTGGACAGCCAGCCATCGAACTCCGGTCCGTAGCGGAACAGCCGTTCATAGGCTTCGTCGAGCTCGCCGGCGCCCGCTTGAGCTTGCATGGGTCGGTTGTAGCAGGATTTCCGTGACCGAGCGTGCTCAAGGGTCCGGGTGAGGCGTGCTCCACTCCTCTGCGCGGCCAGAATGGCTCGGCGCCGTCCTCCTAGTCAGTGCCGCGTCAGCCAACCTTTGCCCTCTTCACGACGACCGGCGCCGCTGCCGTAAACCTTCGTCTGAGACGATCGAGCACCCGCGAAAGGGGTCAGCTCGTCCCGAGGTGAGGTTGCGGACCGGCTGGCGATGCCGTGTGGGTCCCTTACACGAATAACGGGCGGTCGATGGCTTTCACAGTCGCCGGACGCGGAGCACGCCGGTCAGCATCGGGAGGGTGAACTCGCCGCGGGCGGTCTCTGGTCTGCTCGCGAAGAAAGCGCGGATCCGACCGAGCGTGGCCTCTTGTTCCTGTTCTGGCATGACCAGCAACCCTGCCCTCGTCGCGATTGTCGCGACGAGGGAGTCGGCGGTGCGGCGCTGCCCGTGCGGGAACTCGGCCTGCTCCGGCGAGCCGAACTGGGCGACCAGGCCAATGTTTGGAAGGTGCGCGTCTGCCGTCTCGGCGCGCCAGCTGCTGAGCGTGTCACGCGGGCCAATGGCCGCGCTCCCGCTGACCCGCTCGAGTCCGGCAACCCAGTCGACCCGGTTGTCCATGACGTTCCACAGGCCAACCAGGATGCCGCCGGGTACGAGGACCCTGGCCATCTCGGGTCCCGCGACGTCCATGTCGAACCAGTGCAGGGCATTGCCGGCTAGCACGGCATCGACGCACGCGTCCGGCAGCGGTACCGCCTCGGCACTACCCGGCAGGGCCCGGACAGTCGGCAGTGCGCGGCGCAGCTCGGTCAGCATCGCCGGGTCGGGCTCGACCGCGATGACTTCGGCGCCCAGCGCGACCAGCGTGGCGGTGAGCTTGCCGGTTCCGGCGCCGAGGTCGAGCACTCGCGAGCCGGGCGCGGGCTCGAGCGCCCAGCGCACCGCGGCCTGCGCGTAGTCCGGGCGGTGCTCCGCGTATGCGGCCGCCGCTGCGCCGAACGACGAGCCGTGAAGTAGCCGTTCGTCCTGTGTAGAGGAAAGGCGACAACTATGACGGAAAATACGACAATGCCAGCTCGGCTGCGACGGCCTCGAGAACCTCTCGACTCAGATCCCCGTGTGCTCAGCTCGGACCGGATTGGGATCGGGCACGTGCGGCATCATCGCGTTCGGGGGGATCGTGCCGAGCCGGCCGGCCTGAAAGTCCTCCAGCGCCTGCATGATCTCGTCTCGGGTGTTCATCACGAACGGCCCGTAATGCTCGACGCGCTCGCCGATGGGGTGGCCCCCCAGCACGAGGAGCTCCAAGTGGACGGTGCTCGAGTCCTGGCGGTCGTCGGCCCGCACCGCCATGAAGTCACCGGGGGAGAAGCTCACCAGCTGGCCGCGTTGCACCGGCCGCCCGTCGCTGCCGGCTCGGCCGGATCCGGCGAGCACGTAGACGAGGGCGTTGAAGGTCGGGTTCCACGGCAGCTCGAGGCGTGCCCCGGGCGACAGCGTGGCGTGCATAAGCGCCATCGGCGTGTGCGTCGACCCGGGTCCGCGACCCTCGCCGAGCTCGCCGGCGATCACCCGCACGAGGCATCCCCCGTCAGCGGTGGCCAACAGGGCCACCTCGTCGGCTTCGAGGCCCTGGTAGGCGGGTGGGATCATCTTCTTCTTCGCCGGCAGGTTCACCCAGAGCTGGATGCCATGGAACAGCCCACCGGAGACGACGAGATCCTCGGGCGGGGTCTCGATGTGGAGGATGCCTCCACCGGCCGTCATCCATTGGGTCGCCCCGTCGGTGATGAGGCCACCACCTCCTTGGGAGTCCTGGTGGGCGAAGGTCCCGTCGATCATGTAGGTCACCGTCTCGAACCCGCGATGCGGGTGCCAAGGGGTTCCCTTCGGCTCACCCGGGGCGTAGTCGACTTCGCCCATCTGGTCCATGTGGACGAACGGGTCCAAGTCGTGCAGGCTCATCCCGGCGAACGCTCGCCGCACCGGGAATCCCTCGCCCTCGAATCCTGCCGGCGCCGTCGTCACCGAGCGCACGGGCCGTTCGCTCGCGAGCTGCGGGTCGGGTACAGGGACCTTCGGCAATGCAGACAGGTCATTGATGGTCACAGCAGGCATCGGGGCCTCCTATCGATCTGTTCTCCAGGTGTTCGCCGCGTTGCAGAGTTGCGGTCGCACCCGCCAAGCCTATGTCGGAGGCGGTGACCAACCGTCCCCTCGCGTGCTGTCGGAGGCGGCGCTTCGGGGCCGAGAACTGCTCGACGAAAGCGCTCGCCGCCGGCCCGCAGGAGCGCTCGACGAGCCTCTGTGCCGGTACCATAGGGCGGTGCGCGCCAGCCCTGACCGCGCCTGAGGTGGTTGCTGCGTCCGCAACGCCTTCGGGTTAGCTCGGTGAGTACCAGAGACGGCTTCGTCGGGCGGCAGAGCGAACTGCGCATCCTCGATGATCGGCTTGCCGCCGCCGCGACGGGCCATCCGCAGGTGGTCTTTGTGGAGGGCGAAGCTGGCGCAGGCAAGTCGACGCTTCTTTCCCGGTTCCTCGGTTCGCTGTCGGACACGGTCGTCCTCGAGGCTGGTGGTGACGAGTCCGAGACGTTGCTCTCCTACGGGGTCGTCGATCAGCTACTGCCCGGGTCGTCGACCGACCCGGGAACGGACCCAATGGCCGTTGGAACCCGGCTGGTGGACATGTTCGATCGGCTGCAGGCCGACGGTCAGGTCGTGGTGCTCGCCATCGACGATCTGCAATGGGCGGACCGACCGTCCTCGCGGGCGGTGTTGTTTGCTCTGCGGCGCCTGCGCGCCGACAAAGTGTTGACGGTCGTATCGACGCGTACCGGTGGGCTGGGCGATCCCGGTTGGGCGCGGTTCGTCGGTGGCGATTCGCGTGTCACCCGGATCCGTCTGGGCGGGCTCAGCTCCGGCGATCTCGCCGAGCTGGCGAGCGCGTTGGGGCTGGGCGCGTTGTCGCAGCGTGGGGCGTCTCGATTGGCCGACCATACAGAAGGAAACGCCCTCTATTGTCGGGCGTTGCTGGACGAGATCGGCGTTGTCGGGCTGAGCGCCGGCGAGGGTGGGTTGCCGGCGCCAAGGGAGCTGTCGGCGGTGATCCTCGCCCGGGTGGCAGCGCTCCCGGCGGCAACTCAGACATTCTTGGCGGCAGCGTCGGTTCTGGGGCAGCACGCGCCGGTATCGACGATCGTTTCGGTGGCTCGCCTGCCCGATGTGCACAACGAGGTGGATGCGGCGGTCGCAGCCGGACTGTTGAGCGAAGGCGCGGTGGCGGCGGAGCTGACCTTCACCCATCCGCTGTACCGAGCGGCGATCTACGCCGATCTCAGTCCGACGAGCCGCCGGGACCTGCACGGGCGTGCTGCCGAGCTCGTCGCCGGTCGGGCCCGGCTGGTGCACCTGGTCGCCGCATCGCTCGGTCCTGACGAGGCGCTCGCCACCGAGCTCGAGGCGGCCGCCGTCGCCGGCGCTGCCGTAGGCGACGTAGGTGCCTCGGCATGGGCTTTGGAACAGGCGGCTACCTTGTCGCGGGCTGCAGAGGACCGGGAACGTCGATTGCTCGACGCTGCCGCAGCCCACCTCGGCGCGGCGGACACCGCTGCGGCGGCACGAGTGCTGACCTCCTGCCAAGCCTCGAGCGGCCGTCGCGACGCTTTGACCGGACTCCTGGGGGTGTTCACCGGATCGCTCAGCGCCGAGGATCGCCTGCTCGCCGCGTGGCAGGCACACGACCCCGAAACTGAGCGTGAGATCGGAGCGCGCGCTGCGACATCCCTGGCGAACTGGATGGTCATATCCGGCCGCCCGGAGCAGGCACTCGCGTGGGCGGATCGAGCGGTAAGCGGCACCGTTGCGGATTCGACGCTGCGGGCTATGGCGCGCACGGCGCAGGCGTACGCGTTCGCCGCCGCCGGCCGCGGCCCCGAAGGGCTTTCCGTGCTGAGCTTTCTGCCCGTCGCGGGGAACGAAGTATCCATGTCCGAGACCGACGCGCTCATCATGCGGGGCATGCTGAGGGTTTACCTCGATGACTTGGCCGGGGCCATCGCGGACCTGGGAGTCGCGGCGGCCCGGGTGCGCACCGGGCTGCCTTCGACCTATCCCGGACCGTGTCTCTCCCATCTCAGTGACGCCCATTTCCGCCGGGGCGACTGGGACGCTGCCGTCGCGCATGCCCAGCTGGCGACCTCCTTGGCGCAAGACTCCGACCGTCCTCTCGACCTCGCGCGGGCGCACGCACGTGCAGCCCAGGTCCTCGCGTTCCGCGGCCAGTGGTCTCGCGCGCAGGCTCACGTCAGCGCGGCTCGGGCGGCGGCTGAGCGGTTTCCACTGGTGCTCGCAGTGGCCTCCGCCGCGATCGGGGGCGCCTCGCTTGCTTCTGCTCGTGGCGACCTGGCCGGCGTCCTCGTCGCAACCGAGCCGGTGCGCGCAACCGGACTCCTCGGTGTCGGGGGCTGCCCGGGGATCGTCAACTGGAGAGCGATCGAGGCGGATGCCCTCGTCGGCTTGGGACGACTGGACGACGCCGCGACCGCACTCGACGATTTCGAGGCGGCCATTCCTGTTGCTGGGCTGGCGTCGGCATCCCTGATGCTTGCTCGCTGTCGGGGCAATCTGGCCGTGGCGAGCGGGCATGCGGCCCAGGCCGAAGCGGCGTTCGCACGAGCCCACTCGATCGAGGCAGAAGTGCCGATGCCGTTTGAACACGCCCTCCTGAGCCTCGACGACGGCCGCCGTTTGCGCGCGGTCGAGAATCGGCCGGCGGCTGTCGCGCAGCTCGAAAAGGCCCACCACCTCTTCTCGGACCTCGGAGCAGACCCTTACGTGCAGGCTTGCGCAACGGAACTGGCCGCCCTCGAGGTCACGGTCCCGACCGACAGTCCGGCCGCGCTCCTCGGGCTCAGCCGCGCCGAGCTGGCCGTGGCTCGTTTGGTCGCCACCGGGCTGACCAACAAGGAGGTGGCCAGCCAGCTCTACGTGTCGGTGAAGACCGTCGAGTACCACCTCCGCAACAGCTACATCAAGCTCGACATCACCTCCCGCCGGTCGCTCGCCGCTCTTCTTCGCTGACCGATCCGTCCGCCGGACAACCATCTGGACGGCGGGGCGGCCGGCTGCGGTCGGTTCCGTCGCGGAACCAGGGTCGAACCGAGGGTCCCTCCTGGGGGACAAAGGCCGCGTCGCCCTCGTTCACTCGGCTCGCTCGAGATCATCGAGGAGAGTTGAAGAATTATGCTGAATCGTCACGCATCGGGCTGAGCCTCGGCTCCGCGCTCGAGGGTCACACGTTTGAGACGCGAAAGAGGGACATTGCACTTTGCAGAGGGTACGAGCGGCCGATTCGTCCCGTTGGATAAGCCGCGGTCGGAGTACCCACGCACCGGCCCACTCCGTACGCGATGATCGCTGGTGGTGACGGGAAAAGTGTCGCGACGCCCCTTTTGGGTATTCGTGTCGTAGACCTCACGACGACCGTAGCGGGGCCCTTCGCGACCTTGGTCCTCGCCGACCTCGGCTGCGAAGTGATGAAGATCGAGAGCCCGAAGGGCGGAGACGACTCCCGCAGGATGGCACCGGTGCTCGGCGAGGGGTCCGCCTATTTCTACGCGATCAACCGGAACAAGTCCTCGGTGGTGATCGACATCAACACCCCTGAGGGCTTGCAGGACCTCGACACGTTGCTGACGTCGGCCGATGTGTTCGTGACCAACCTGAGAAGCACCAGCTTAAAGTCCCGCGGCTTGGACGCTGATTCCCTCCTCGCACGACATCGTCATCTCATTTGCGCAGATCTCACCGGTTACGGCATCGACGGACCCGAGGCCGCCCGCCCCGGTTACGACTTCGTTCTTCAGTCCAGATCCGGATTGCTGAGCATCAACGGCAGCGCCAACTCACCCCCTGCCCGCGTCGGCGTATCCATACTCGACATGGGTGCCGGGATGTGGCTCGCTCTCGGAGTCATCGCCGCGCTCCGCCGGCGGGACGCCTCAGGCAGCGGATGTCGTGTGTCCACCTCGTTGCTCGAGACGGGGGGCGCGTTCCTCGCCTATCACCTCGCGGCCTGGCAGATCACTCAGGAGCGCCCATCTCCACGGGGTAGCGAACACCCTGCCTTGGCACCCTACGGGATCTTTCATACCAGCGACGGAGATCTGGCGCTCGGAGTAGGCGCCGACAGCCAGTTCGTGCGCCTGACCACGGTCCTCGGCGCATCGGAGCTCGCTCGGGACCCCCGTTACGCGTCCAACGCCCTGAGGGTGGCAAACCGCGATCTGCTGCGGTCCGACCTGGAAACCCTGTTCGCTGCAAGATCGGCCGGAGCGTGGGAGGAGGCCCTCGCCGCGGTCGACGTGCCAGCCAGCACGGTCGCCACCGTCGACCAACTGCTGTCCGACCCCCAGCTTGCGGCAAATCTCCTTTGGCTCGATGTGCCCTGTCGTAACCCTGAGGAGCGTGAGCTGCGCCTGCCCGGCATCCCGTTGCGATTCGACCGCGTGCGACCTCCGCTCCGGCTGCCGCCCCCGCTCCCGGGCGAGCATGCGATCGGCAACATCAAGGATCGGTGGGCCGACCCGCCGACCGGGGTGCGTCGCGGGCAGACGACAATTGCAGAGGACGCCGACCATCTCGCACTGATCCGGGCGGCCGTGAGCGAGCTGTGCAGCGACTTCGGCGAGCCGTACTGGCAGGCGCTGGAGGCCAGCTCCGCGTACCCGGACCGGTTCGTCCAGGCGCTGACCGAAGCGGGCTGGCTGTCGATCCACGTTCCGACCTGTTACGGCGGCGGCGGAATGGGGATCACCGAGTCTTCGATCGTCATGGAGGAGATCAACCGCTCTGGTGCGAACGGTTCCGCGTGCCACGCGCAGATGTACGGGCTTTTCGTCCTACTCCGGTCCGCTTCAAAGGAGCAGAAGGAGACCTACCTGCCGGCAATCGCCAACGGACAGGTCCGACTGCAGGCCTTCGCCGTCACCGAGCCGGACGCCGGGTCGGACACGCTGAGCATCCGGACGAGGGCCGTGAGAGACATGAATGGGTATGTCGTCTCCGGGCAGAAGGTCTTCACCTCACGGGTGCAGCACTCGGACCTCATGCTCATTCTCGCCCGCACGACGCCGCCAGAGGAGTGCAGGCGGCGTACCGACGGCATGACCTTGTTCATCGTGGACCTCAAGGAGGCTGGTGACGCCGTCAGGGCGGTCCCGATCAAGACGATGATCAACCACGAGACGAACACCCTGTTCATCGACGAACTCCACCTTCCCCTGAGCGCTCGCATCGGGGAGGAGGGCAACGGCTTTCACCACATTCTTGACGCGCTCAACGCCGAACGGATCCTGATCGCTGCCGAGTGCATCGGTGACGCCCGCTGGTTCCTGGAGCGAGCCTCGAACTACGCCCGCGAGCGTGTCGTGTTCGGGCGGCCGATCGGGCAGAACCAGGGCGTCGCGTTCCCCCTTGCGCACTCGTATCTCCAGACCGAGGCGGCGAGTGCGGTGCAGCAACGAGCAGCCTCGGCTTTCGACGCCGGCGAGGACGAGGGCGGTATTCTCGCCAACGCAGCCAAATACCTGGCCTCCGAGGCGGCAATCGCAGCGGGTGACGCGGCGATGACCACCTTTGGGGGTTGGGGGATGACCTCTGAGGTCGGGGTCGAGCGGAAGTTCCGCGAGACTCGCCTGTACAGGGTCGCGCCGATTCCGAACAACCTCATATTGGCGCAGGTCGCCCAGCGTGTGCTCCGTCTACCCCGGTCCTACTAGGCGGCAACTACGTCTTTGGGAGTTTTGGCTGTGACTTCGGAACCTCCGACGGAGAACGGGTCATGGTCGTCGCTCTCACCATGCAGCATTGTCCGTTCTTCGCTGCTCACGGCTCTTCGGCGGGAAGCTCGAGTTTCCCGTCGACGCGGCGGGGCACCACGGACTGCGGCTCGGGAGCGTCGCGCAACTCGGCGGGCAGGAGCGCCTCGGGAACGCCCTGATAGGCGACCGGCCGGAGCCAGCGGCGGATCGACGTCATTCCGACGGAGGTATGGAGCGGATTCGTGGTCGCTGGATAGGGCCCGCCATGCTGCATCGCCCAAGTGACGGCCACTCCGGTCGGGTAGCCGTTCCAGATGACCCTGCCGACTTTGGCGGCGAGAAGATCGAGTAGCGATGAAGCGCCGTCGTGATCCGCGGGATCCGCATGCACCGTAGCCGTGAGGGCCGGCCCGAGCCGATCGAGTATGGCGACGAGCTCATCGCGATCGCCGTAGGTCACGGCGACGAGCAGCGGCCCGAAGCACTCTTCCAGAAGCAAACCGGTGATCGCTTCGATGCCCTCGGCCTCGACCAGGAGCGGGAGGCCGGAAGAACCGGTGTCCTGTTGCGACTCCTCGCCTCGCGCGCGTACCCGGATCCCCGGCGCTTGGGCAATCTCGCCTGATCGGGCGCGGAAGCGCTGCGCGATGCCCTCGCCGAGCATCACGGCACTCGGCACGCTACGGGCGGCGGCGCCCAGATCGTCGAGCAACGCCGCGCCCGCTCGCCCGGCGGGCAGAAGGACGATCCCGGGCTTCGTACAGAACTGCCCGACGCCGAGGGTGAACGACGCAACCAGTCCGGCTGCCACCTCCTCGTGGCGCGCAGCTGCCGCCGACGCGCACACGACAACGGCATTTAGGGCGCCCAGCTCTCCGTAGAAGGGGATGGGCGCCGGTCGCGACGCGGCCGCGTCGGCGAGCAGTCGACCCACTTCGAGCGAGCCAGTGAAGCCGACCGCCTGGATGGCCGGATGCATCACCAGGGCGCCCCCAGCCTCCTGGCCGAACACGAGACCGACCGGCGTCGCGGCGAGGCCGGCCGCGCGGGCGCCGGAGAGGAGCGCCTCTTGGGCGAGAAGCGAGGTCGCAGGGTGCAAGGGATGCGCCTTCGCGATAACCGCGCACCCGGCGGCGAGGGCCGAGGCAGTGTCGCCGCCGGGCACGGAGAAGGCGAACGGGAAGTTGCTCGCACCAAACACCGCCACTGGCCCGATCGGCCGGAGGATGCGGCGCAGGTCGGGCCGAGGGCCCATGGGCGTGGGCCCGGCGTGGTCGATGATCGCCTCGAGGTAGGAGCCCTCCTCGAGGACCTCGGCGAAGAGGCGCAATTGATACTGCGTGCGGGTGAGCTCGTTGGAGAGCCGCGCCTCACCGAGTGCCGTCTCTCGGTCGGCCACCTCAATGAGCCTTCCGCGGCGCTCCTCGAGAGCCTCGGCCATCGATCGGAGCATGGCCGCGCGTCCCGAGCGGCGAAGAGCAGCCAGCTCTTTTGCTGCGAGCACAGCGGCGGCGCAGAGCGCATCCAGCGCAGCCGGCGACGTCTCCTCGGCAACGGAGCCGAGCGCGTCGCCAGTACGCGGGTCGAGGCTGATTACATCCATCGGAACGCCGGAGGCTCTGTTGCCCCGAGAAGCTCCAACACGATCCGTACCGCGACCTTCCGATCGGTAATCGTCATCGTCGCCTCCTCCTTTCGAGGGCCCTTTTTCGGAGCGGTTACCGGGCGGACCGGGCAGCGGGTGGTGAAATGATGGCAGATCGCTTGAACAACGTGCTCGGCGGCGGGTATCCGCCGCACGGTCCCAGGCGCTGACCGAATACCGAGGGCGAGCTGCCGGCCGAGTTACGCTCTTGTGATTCTGGAGGCGGCTGGCGCCTTCGACCGTGCCAAGGAAGAGGCAACGAACAATGTCTTGGGGCTTTCGTGAGGGCGATCCCGCCATCCGGCGACAGGCAGGTCACGGTTCGTGCGTGTCGGCGCGAGTGAGCTCCCCGGCGCGACGTTTGCGAGCGTCGCTGTCGATCGTGCTGGGTTGCGGGCTGACGGCCGCGGGCGCGCTTGGTGCTAGCGCAGCTGTTGCGAGCCCGGCATCGGCGGGCGTCGCCCCCCACGCATCGTCGCCCGTGGCGGGCGGCGCTCGGATTGCGGCCCATCGGATTGCCCCGGTTCTTCTCCGTTCACCGGCCCCGAGTCGGGCGCCGCGTCCGCTCGGCAGCGCTGAGCCCCCGAAGCAGGTGATGCCAAGGATCCCGACCTCGCGCCCCGCTCCCCGGTTCGACGCGTTGGCTGCCGCGGCGACGACGTTCACTGTCAACACGACCGTCGACGCCGGGCTGGCCACGCTGACTGGCAAGACCTGCGTGGACTCGCAGGCGACCCACAAGTGCTCCTTGCGGGCCGCAGTCGAGGCGGCTGACAACCTCGGTAAGCCGGTGAACGTGGTCCTGCGCGCCGGCACCTATGCGCTGACCGCCGGGACCCTGGACGTCACCGACCCCGAGGGACTGTCCATCACGGGCGCGTCCGAGTCCTCGACGACCATCACGGCGAGCGCATCGGGCGTTTTCTCCGTCGTGGCGGCGGCGTCGGAGCCCGGCGGGTCCTTGTTCCTGTCGAAGATGACGCTCACCGGCGACGCCCCGTCCTACGGCGGTGCGCTGTACGCGTACTACGCGACGGCGGTCCTGAGCGGTGTCGCACTGATCAACGACAAGGCCGGCACGGACGGTGGTGCCCTCTACTCCTCTATATCCGACGTCTGGGTGTACAACTCGCTCTTCTCCCATGACGCGGCGCCCGACGGCGGCGCGATATATGAGTATTACGGCAGCCTGTCGCTCACCAACGACCGGATCGTGCACGACACCACTGGTACCGCGAGCAGCGGTGAAGGAGGCGGTATCGACGTCTATTACGGCAATCTGGCCATAGACGGAGGAGCCGTCAGCTCCGATACGGCGGGAACCGCCAGCGAGTCCGGGGAGGGCGGTGGTCTCTACCTCGTCTATGGAGTGGTTCGCACAGCAGGTACTCAAATCAATGACGACTTGGTACTCGACGGCGGAGAAGGCGGCGCTATCTATGCTTATCTCAGCCAGCTGACCGTGTCGGCGGGATCCGTGTCTCACGACGCGGCGAGCGGCACCGACGCTTCGGGTGGGGGCGTCTACATATACGAAGGCGCCGATGTCGCCCTCGAGGGCGTGACGATGACCTCTGACCGCGCAACGGGAGGGTCCCTTGGGGAAGGCGGAGGAACCATCTACGACTACAGCGACTATTACGGTAATTCGGTCACGATCGACCAGCACAGCTCGATCACGCACTCGACGGGACCGGCAATCCTGGGTGAGGCGGATGAGGGCGGGCAGAGCTGGACGATCGAGAATTCGACGATCTCCGACAACGCAGCGTCCGCGGGGCAGGACTGTGCCGGCGCGATCTGCGCCTACGCGTACTCTTACGGGCCGATCGATGTGACGCTTGTCGGCGACGTCATCTCGCACAACACCGGGGCTGAAGAGAATACGGCCGGCGCCGTCGAGGGCTACTCGTATGAATACAGTCCAATAGATCTCACGCTCGACCACGACACCTTCCTCGGCAATAGTGACTCGGGTGCCGAATCAGCTGGAGCAGTGCTCCTCTACTCGTATTACTTTGCGGGGTCGACGATCGAGGCGACCGATTCGACATTCGAGAGCAATACCGCGCCAGACGAGGGTTGGGGTGGAGCGATCCAGGCCTACAGTGACCAGGAATACGCCCCGATCGACGTGAGTCTCACCGGCGACCTGTTCGCCGCCAACTGGGTCGGGTCGACCGGATCCGGTAAAGAGGGGAGCGGGGGCGCTCTTTATCTCTACAAGTACGAGACGCTCTCGGACCATGGGTCGACATTTACCGACAACTGGGCGACCGGTACCTCGGCGGCCGGCGGCGAGGGCGGAGCGGTGTACAACGACACTGATCAGAGCACCCGTTGGCAGGGCACGGTGTTCAAGGGCAACTACGTGAACGGTCTCAAGTCGGCCGGCGGAGCCATCATCACCTACGATTACTATCCGGGCGAGTTCTATGAGGGCGTGACCTTCGCGGGCAACTCAGCCGCATATGGCGGAGCCATCTACGATGAGAGCTACGCGTCCAGTGTTTTCGGCTCGACCTTCTCAGGCAACACCGCCGGCTCGGCCGGCCAGGCGGGGTATGGGGGGGCGATCTACGATGACTTCGGACCGCTATTGGTGAGGAACTCGACCTTCGCCGGCAACTTGGCGCGGGGAGTGAAGAGCGGCGCGACGATCACTGGCGGCGAGGGCGGGGCGATCGACATCGACTATGGCCCGCTCAGTCTCGATTATTCGACCCTGTCGGGCAACATCGCGCCTGCGGGTGCCGGGGTATACGAGGGCGAACCTGGCGGCGCCATCGGCGGGAGCATCATCTCCGGCAACTTCTCGGCGCGGCGGGGCGGCGCAGGCTCGCACGAGGCCGATTGTGCCGTGAGCACACCTGAGTACCATTTCGTCTCGGTTGGGGACAACGTCCTCGGACAGAAGGGCTGTGTGACGGCGCTGCTCGCGGGCGATGTCGTCTCGACTGCCCCCGGGCTTGACCCGCTGGCCGCGAACGGCGGTCCGACCGAGACGATGGCCCCGTCGCCGTACTCCCCGGCGCTTGGCAACGGTGGCACCACGACTTGCCCCTCCACCGATGAGCGCGGCGTAACCCGCCCGCAAGGCGCCAGTTGTGACTCGGGCGCCTTTGAGCTTGCAGAGGGTTTCTATGCGGTGTCGCCCACCGGCGTCGTGCACGGAGCGCTCGGAGCGGTGAGCCTCGGCTCGGTTCGGAGCCCCGCCGCACCGGTCACTGCGATCACGGCGATCCCCGGCCACGAGGGATACTGGGTGCTCGCCCGCAACGGGCACGTCTACGGCGTTGGGGGGGCTCGCTCCCTCGGCAGTGTCAAGACGAGCCTCGGAGCCGGGAACTACGCCGTGTCGCTCGTGACCAGCGCGGACGGGAACGGGTACGCGATCCTCAGCGAGAACGGCTCGGTCTACCGCTTCGGCGACGCGAAGTCCTTTGGCAGCGTGCCGAGCAAGTACAAAAAGGCGCTTTCTGCCGGGTCGTACGCCACCTCGATCGCAGAGACGCCCGATTACAAGGGGTACATCGTCCTCGGCGAGGACGGCTCGGTCTATACCTTCGGCGACGCGAGGTCCTTCGGCAGCGTGTCGAGCAAGTACAAGAAACTCCTTGGAGCGGGCGGCTACGCGATCTCCATCGCGTTCAGCCCGGGGGCCGGCGGATACTTGGTGCTCGGCCAGAACGGTGTCGTATTCAGGTTCGGCGCGGCGCAGTCCTTCGGGGACGCTCAGAGCAAGAACGTGAAGCTCGCCGGGACGGGGCTTGGCGTTGCGCTCGTGCTGACGCCTGACCACGAGGGGTACTGGATCGTGGCTGCGAACAGTCGCGTCCTGAACTTCGGCGACGCCAAGGCCGTCAAGCGCCTTGCGGCTCCCAACTCGCCCATCGCCGGTGCCAGCGCCGTGTGATGGTTTCATTCGGCGGGGTGTTCGATAGCGACCTCGCTCGGCGCGGAGGACGTTGCCGGGCTCAGGTCGGGAACATGATGACGTCTCGGACCGACGTACCGGAGGCGAAGTCGGCCAACGCGTCGTTGATCGCCTCGAGCGGGTAGCGGTTCGTGATGAGCTTGTCCAGCTCAAGCCGTCCCTGGAGGTAGAGCTCCGCGAGTCGCGGGACGTCGCTGCTCAGGCGCGTCGTGCCCATCGACGTGCCCGTGACGGATCGCTCGTCGAAGGTGAACCGGTCGATCGGGACGGTCAGGTTCGTGCCGCTCGCCGGGATCCCGACGATGACGAGCGTGCCCCGCGGGCCGAGCATGTCGAAGCCGAGCCGCGGCGCCGTTTCGACCCCGACGGTGACGAGGACGTGATCGGCCCCACCATGGGTGATCGTACGCACCGACTGCAGGAGGTCGCTCGCGCTCGCCGCCAGTGTGTGGGTCGCCCCGAATTCGAGCGAGAGACGCAGCTTCTCTTCGGCGATGTCGACCGCGATAATGGGATAGCCGCCGCACATCGAGGCACCTTGAATGGCATTGAGGCCGACTCCGCCGGCGCCGATGACCACGACGCTCTCGCCCGGGCGCACGCGGGCCCGGTTCACCGCGGCGCCGAACCCGGTGATGACGCCGCACGCCAGCAGCGCCGCTCGATCGAGCGGCAGCTCGTCGGGCACGCGCACTACCTGGCTGTGGTGGACGAGCGCCAACTCTGCGAAGCCGCCCGTGGCCAGTCCGCGGGTCACCGGGTTGCCGTCCGCGAGCCGAACCCTTCCCGGCGCGTCCTGGGCGAAGGAGCCTGAGCAGAGCCAGGGCAGGCCGCGCCGGCACGCCCGGCAAATCTCGCACGAGCGAAGCAGCGAGAGCACGACCCGGTCGCCTTCGGCCACGTTGGGGACGGCGCGCCCGACTGCCTCGATGATCCCGGCGGACTCGTGGCCCGCGACGAGCGGCAGGTCGCCGGACCAATTCCACTCGCCCTTGACGATGTGAAGGTCGCTCCCGCAGATCGACGTCGCGGCCAGGCGGACGACGACCTCGCCGTCGTCCGGGTCGTCGAGCTCGATCTCCTCGATCGAGAGCGGCTCGCCGTAGGCACGGCACACGGCCGCCCTGGCTCGGCGCCCGGTCACGTTTGCCCATCACCGGCGCGTGTCACATCCGGGGCCATCGTCACTCTCCTGTCGTCCCGTCGAGAAGCTCTCGGGTGGCGTCGGCGTGCCCGGCGTGGCGGGCCGTCTCGTTGATGAGGTGGAGGAGCACCCAGCGCAGGTCGGACCCGACGGTTGTCCGGCAGGGCTCGTTGAGCGACGCGATCCCTCTCACGACGTCGTCGGTCGTCGCCGCCCTCTTCCGGTAGGCAGCGAGGGCTGTCTCGACGGTGAGCGAAGGACCAGGGTGGAACTCCTCCTCGCTCCGGCTGACCTCACTGCCGAGCATCTCTCTGTCGATCCAGCGCCATTCGACGTGGGTGAGGTGGTTCACGATGCCGAGCAGCGATATCAGGCGACCTTCGGGCCTCCAGCGGGCCTCTTCCTCACTCAAGCCCTCGACCTTGCGGCGCACGGCACCCCGCAGGTAGCCGAGCCAAGAGAGGAGCAGCTCGCGCTCGTTGGGGTTACCCACCGGGAAATCGATCTCCGCATCGGTCGCCACCCTCCCACGGTACGGCCGCGTAGGGCTTGCCGTACGTTAAGCCGCGCGAACGCAGCTTGACGATTTACCGGCTTGGCGTTCGCTCTCGCTCCCGCCTTGGGCCAGCCCGGCCCTCAAGATGTTACGTGCGGCGTTCACGTCGGCATGCTCGGTGAAGCCGCAGGCGACGCAGTTGAAACGCTGCTCGTGACGGTTCTCTTTTGCGACGTGGTCGCAGCTCGAGCAGCGCTGGCTCGTATAAGGCGGGGTTCACCGCGATAACTCTCCTACCGGCGCCTTCCGCCTTGTAGTTGATCATCGCGATGAGCCTCGCCCACCCGCAATCGGAGATGGCGTCGTTCAGGCCGGACTTGGCTCTTACGTTGACGCCCGGGTTGTCCACCGTCCCTTTCGCCGATCGGGACATGTTCGAGATCTTGAGCCGCTCGTGCACGATGACGTCGTGATCGTCGACGAGTGACCGGCTCAGCTGGTGGAGGGCGTCTTTCCTCCGGTTCGCCTCCTTCTCCTTGAACCTTGCGATCCTTGCCGAGGCCTGCTCGTAGCGGTAAGAGCCGCGGCGGCGGCGAGACTTCTCGCGCTGTGACGCGGCGAGGCGGACCGAAAGCTGCTTTCGGTGGCGCGGGTTGGCCTGCAGGACCCCATCGGAGGTGGCGGCGAGCACGCCGACGCCGAGGTCGATGCCGACCGATCTCCCGGTTTTTGGCAACTCGTTCTTCGGAACCCCGAGCAGAACACCGTCACCTCGAGGTGTCGACCGCGGCGGCGGATGGTGAGAGTCTTTGGAACTCCACACAGCCGACGGTGCAGGTTCAGCTTCACGTGCCCGACGCCCTGCAAGTAGAGCCGGCGGGCGGACTCGTCGAGCTTCCAGCCCCTCACATCCGGCCAGGAAACCGAGTCGAAGCGCTTGAAGGACCGAAAGCGCGGGTAGCCGGGTTGCTGACCTTTCTTTACGCGGCGGAAGAAACCCTGGAAAGCCTCGTCGAGACGTTTCAGTGTTCCGCGACACACGGTGATGCCGTAGGGAGCGAACTCCGGGCGCAGTGTGCTCAGCCCGGTCAGGGTCTTGTACTGATCGAAGCGCGTCGGCGGAGAAAAGGAGCTGACGCAGCGCTTTTGCCAGCAGTAGCTCATCTTGCGCTCTTCGAGCGCCGAGTTGTAGAGCTCACACTGCAGGACGAAGACCCGCGACAGCGCCTGGGACTGCTTCACCGTCGGCGAGAGTCGGTAGGTGTAGGCGCGGTTCATGACGGGCGAACCATAGATCCGGGGTGTATCAGATTGGTGGGACGCGACCGAGCGACCTATTTGCGACGCGGCCTAACGCTGCCCGAATCGGCTCGGTCGTGGTCGTGGTCCTCACCCGCACCGTCGCGGCCTCGTATCCGAACTCGAGCTGACGATCGAGGTCGACGGCGTACTTAGCGGCTCCGTCGCTTCGACAACTTCACATCCTTCCAGAGTCGCGCTCCGGGGACGAGTGAGCGCGTTGGCGGCTCGGGCGATCAACTGAAGGCGGCGCCGATGTCGAATGGCTTGTCGATCACGGCGCGCTCTCTTCGAAACGGCAAGGCGTGCGCAGGGTCCGGTCCGTCGATCTCTCGAGCCAGCCGGTGGCCGTCGAAGATGCAGTCGGCGATCGCCCTCGGGGCTACGCAATCACCGATGGCGTAGACGGCCTCCACGCCCTTGTCGCGGCTCCCGGCCGGGTCCGAGCGCAGCGTCTCGAAGACGGTGTCGCGCGAGCGTCGGGCGGTGATCAGGACGACCCGCTCCGCCCCGACGAGACTCTCGTCGCGGCGGCGGCTCAAACGGCAAGCCCCCTCGCCGATCTGCAGCAGCGTCGTGTCGACGTGCAGCGCGACCTTCGCGTCCTGCAGGCGTTGCCTCATGACCTCGCCCTCGAAAGTGAAGTCCAGGAAGGGCCCGATCGTGGGCCAGGGTGAGACCATTCGTACCCGAGCACCGCGCTGGGCGAGCAGCTCGGCGACTCCGACGCCCATGAAGTACCCCTCGCAGTCGTAGACGACGACGTCCTCGCCCGCTCCCCAGGCCTCATCGGCGATGACGGCCTCCGGAGCGGCGACGAACGGCAGATCCCAGCCCGGCACGGGCAGATGAGTGAGCGGGGACACCCCGTCGGCCGACCATTGCGCACCCGTCGCGAACACGACGATCTCCGCGCCGTAGTCGGCCACGTCGCCGGCGCCGAGTTCGAGGCCGGTGCGGATCTCTACCGACTTGTGCTTTTTGAGCTGAGCAACTCGCCAGCTGACGACGCGTCCCCACTCGCTCAGGCCGGGCAGCTTTGCGGCGAGGTTCGCGTAGCCGCCGAGCTCCTTGGCCCGGTCGACCAGGTGAACCTGCTCGAAGCCACGTCGAGCCAGCACGACCGCGCACTCCATCCCGGCCGGCCCGCCACCGACCACCAGCACGCCGCGATCGGCGTTGCGGGCTTTCGTGAAGCGCTCCGGATGCCAGCCCCTGCGAAACTCCTCGCCGGCCGTGGCGTTCTGAGTGCAGGAGATGTGCCCTTGGGTGAGTATTCGGCTCAAGCAGATGTTGCAGCCGATGCACTCGCGGATGTCGTCGTAGCGCCCCTCCTCGACCTTGCGGGGAAGGAAGGGGTCGGCGATCGCAGGACGGGCAGCGCCGATGAGGTCCCAGAACCCGCTTCGCAGCATCTGCGCCATCTGGTCGGGGTCGGTGAGACGTCCGACTCCGACGATCGGCTTCGCGGTGGACTCCCGGACTCTGCTCGTCCACTGGCACTGCCAACCGGAGCGCTCCAGGCGCGACGGCGCCATGTCGAACCAGTTCTCCGTGTTGTTGCCGATGTTCACGTCCCAGAGGTCGACGTACTCGTCCGCGAGTCGGACGAACTCGAGCGCCTCGTCGACCGCGATGCCGGACGGTCCCATGGCCTCGACGGACAGGCGAGCGGCGATCGCACAGCGTTCGCCCACCGCAGTTCGGACGAGGTTCAGCGTCTCGAGCCAGAATCGTGCACGATTCCGCAGGGAGCCGCCGTATTCGTCGTCACGGTGGTTGTAGAAGCCCGACAGGAATTGAGCGGGTAGGTAGCCGTGCGACCCGTACACGTAGACGATGTCGACGCCGGCTTGTTCGGCTCGCAGCGCCGCTTCCACGTACCAGCCTTGGATCTGCTCGATGTCTCGGGGGGACAGCTCTCGGGGGTAGCTCCGCGGGTTGGCTTCCGAGGGGAGCTGCGAAGGTGCACCGGAGATCGCCCGAGAGCTGCCCTCCGAGTGCGGCCCTGAATAGAAGAGCTCCAGGCCGACGAGGCAGTCGAAGGCGTGGACCTCGCGACAGAGGTTGGCGAGATTGTGCGTGTCGTCGTCATCCCATAGCCGGCCGAGGGGCGGAATCACTCGATCCGACTCGGGATGGATGGAGGTGATGCCCTCACAGACCGCGCCCCAGCCGCCGTCGGCCCGGACCGCTCGAAAGCGCGACTGCGAGCCCGGCTTGTCCATGCCGAAGCCGTTCGAGTGAGGAACCTGGAAGAACCGGTTCTTGAGCGTCTTCGGGCCGAGACGGAGGGGCCGGAACAAGATGTCGTGCTCCGCCTTGCGCTTTGTCATATCCGCCGCCCCGGCCGGCTCGGGGCCGACGTTCGCCCGGCAAGGGTTCGGATCCGCGCCGCCGCCGAGAGTCCCGACTGGACCGCCGTCTCGGTGTAGAGCGTTCCGAGATAGTCGCCGGCGAGATGGAGGCGATCGAGCGAGCGCGTGAGAGCGGCCTGGAGCCTGCCTCGACCAGGGAAGCAGTAGGCGAGCCCGAGCGGCCAGCGGCGGACGTGCGCCTCGGTGACAAGGCCGGAGAAGCCATCGAAAAGGTCGTCGAGGTCCTCGAGGTACCGTTCGAGGATCTCGGCATCGTCGAGCTCGAGAAGGTCGTCGGCGAGCTGCGCAGGGGAGAAGACCATGATGCTGCTGCCGGGCCGGCGGGCCTGTTCGTCGGATCGGGCCAGGCTCGTCATGTTGAACATCACGTTGAACCGCCGCTTCGGTGTGGCGATCGCGTAGCAGCTGTCCCACCGCTGCGGCGTCGTCTCGTTCGTGAGGAAGGCGGCGCTGACGTAGGAACCGTAGACGACCCGATCGAGCGCGGCGGCGGTCTCGGCCGGGAGATCGACCGCGATGCGCCGGGTGATCGGGGCCGGCGTCGCCATCACGACGTGGCGGGCGACGACCTCCTGCGGTGATCCCGCGCACTCGTAGCGGACCGTCACGCCGCCCGCCAGAGCCTCGACCTCGTGCACCGCGGCCCCGAGCACCACGCGCCGGCCGAGCGCGCTCGCGATCGCCTCGGGCAGCCGCGAGGAGCCGCCGACGATGTTGCGGGACAGGCCGGCCGAGCGGTCCCAGACGAGCTGGAAGTAGCCCACGCCGGCGCCGGCCGAGACCTGTTCGGGAGTGCCGGCCGAGCGGCTCACCGTTGGGCGGAACATCGCATCGGCGTCGGCCGGCAGCGGCCCGACGAAGTCGGCGAAGCTCGAGTCGCCGAGGAAGTCGTAGATTCGCTGCTGGCGTTGGGCTGCGGTCTCGCCCGGGCGGGTGGCCGACATCCGGCCGTAGCGCCACACGGCCGCCCGGACCTTGACGCCGGCCCGGAGGATGGCGAGGCGAGCGTCCCACGACATCGGAATTCGAAACGGGTAGGTCTCCACCCGCCCGTCGGTGAGCACCTTTCCGTTCATCGCGAGCGCGGCAAGACAACCGGGGACCGGGGCGGACTCGACGCCCATCTCGTCGAGCAAGTGCCCCGTGGAGGTCGCTGGCCCGCCGAAGACGTGGGCGCCGTAATTGAGCCAGTAGTCGCCGCGGCGCTCCGACAGCAGTCGGCCGCCGACCCGGGCGTCGGCCTCGAGCACGAGGACGTCGCGTTCCCGGAGGTACCAGGCCGCGGCGAGTCCAGCGATGCCGGCCCCGACAACGACGACGTCCACCTCCGCTTGGGCGGCCACGATCGTCGCTAGTCGCCGAGCTCGGTCCGGCGGCGGCCGACGAAGTCCTCGAGCTCTGCGAGGACGGCGTCGTCGATAGGGGGGCGCTCGTAGGCGGCGAGCGTCGTCTCGACGATCTCGCCTGCCCGGGCGGCGGCGTCCTTGGCGCCTTGTCGCTTCCAACGCTCGTAGTTGGACGACGAGGAGAGTAGTGGCCGGTAGAAGCACTCGCGGAAGCGCTCCATCGTGTGCTCCGCCCCGAGGAAGTGGCCTCCGTGGCCGACCTCGACATGAGCGCCGAAGGCGAGCGAGTCCTCGTCGACGACGAGGGGAGTGAACTCCACCTGCAACATCCGCAGGATCTCGATGTCGATCACGAACTTCTCGTAGCTGCTGACGAGCCCGCCCTCGAGCCAGCCGGCCGAGTGCATGATGAAGTTCCCGCCCGCGAGGAACGTCGGGAGCATCGTCATGAGCGCCTCGTAGGCGGCCTGGGCGTCGGGCGTCTGGCTCGAGGTGAGCCCACCACCGGTCCGAAACGGCAACCCGTAGTGACGGGCGAGCTGCCCCGTGCAGTACAGCCCGATGGCCGACTCCGGCGTTCCGAAGCACGGCGAACCCGACTGCATGTCGATGTTGGAGAGGAACGAGCCGAGGATGACCGGGCAGCCGGGCCTGATGAGCTGGGCGAGGGCCGTGCCGGTGAGCGCCTCGGCGAGCTGCTGGGCGAGGGCCGACGGCACCGACACGGGCGACATCGCTCCCATGAGCAGAAAGGGCGTGAGGACGACGGCCTGGTTGGCGCGGTTGTAGACGAACTGAGCGTCGAGCATGCGCGTGTCCCAGCGCAGGGGGGAGTTCGAGTTGATGACCGAGATCGTCGCCGGCGTCTCCTCGATGCATTCGCGGCTGCCGAAGACGATCTCGGTCATCTTCAGCGTGTCCTCGGCGTTCGGGCCGGTGACGACGTTGCCCATGTAGATCTTGTCCGTCAGGGTCTGCAGGGCGAGCACCATGTCGAGGTGGCGCGAGTCGAGCGGGGTGTCGTTCGGCTCACAGATCACCCCTCCCGCCGAGTCGAGATCGTCGAACGACTGGGCCAGCATCACGAAGCGGCGGAAGTCCTCCATCGTCGCGTCGCGCCGGACGTCGCCGCTGCGCACGAAGGGCGGGCCGTAGACGCTGGAGAACACCATCTCGTCGCCGCCGATGTGGACGCTGTGCGCCGGGTTGCGAGCCTGAACGTCGAATTCCGACGGCGCCAGGCGCACTTGCTCGAGGACGAAGTCGGGGTCGAAGAAGACGACGTCGCCCTCGACGCGTTGCCCCGCCTTGGCGAAGAGCTGGAGCGCCTCGTCCTTGGCGAACTGGATGCCCACTTCCGAGACGATGCGGCGCCAGCCCTTCTCGAGGACCGCGATCGCATCGGGGGAGAGGATCTCGTAGCGGGGCATCTGGTTGCGGAACATCGTCGTCTCCGAGTGACTGGGCGGAAGTTGGCGCCGAGCCTACGCCTCCTCAGGATGGCGGATCTGGGTGAACAAGGCGCCCTGGGCAGCCCCCGACGCGGCGCGGCCACCTCCGCGGCCGCGCAGCACGAACGCCACGCCGACGGCGAGCACCGCGCCGGCCAAGGGACCGGCGACGTACACCCAGTACTGGCTGAAGTGGGCCGCCACGAGGTCGGGCCCGAACGTGCGGGCGGGATTCATCGACGCGCCCGAGATCGGGCTGCCCCACAGACCGGCAAGGGCGATATAGCTGCCGACGCCGAGCGCGCCCAGGACGCCCACGTTCTGCGCTCCCGAAGCGGTTCCGAGAATGACGCTGACGAGCCCGAGTGTGAGCACGGCCTCCATCAGGAAGGCGTCGACGCCGGAGTAATGCGCCGCCGGGTAGTTCGAGCCGTAGAGGGCGGAGACGTGGATGACGCCTTGGAGGAACCAGGCCGCCAGTGCCGCGCCGCCCAGCTGGACCACGACGTAGCCGGGCACGCGCCACCAGGGGAAGTCGCCCCGGAGGGCGAAGGCGACGCTGACGGCCGGATTGAGGTGCGCGCCGGACAACTTGCCCATGGCCAGGATGATGGCCATCACCATGAGCGCCGGCGCCACGACGGCGGCGGCGCGGCTGACAGTGCCCGGGAAGGCCTGGCCCATCATCCCTCCGCCCGCTGCGACGAGCACGAGGAAAAAGGTGCCGAGCAACTCGGCGAAGAGGCGGCGCCACTCCTGGTGCGGATCGTTGAAGTTTTCGATGGTGCGGAGCGTCCGCAGCTCGACCACTTCGCTCAGATGCCAACCGCGCGGCGGATCGTGGTGCTCGTCGGCCGCCGCCGGCGTCGATGCGCCCGGAAAACTCATACGGTTTCTTAGCACGAAAAGGAATCTTCTTACGGCCCTCTTACGGCGAGCGGCCTTAGAGTTCTCTTTGTAATCGAGCGTCAAAAGCGTTCGAGAAGGCGATTGCGGTCGGATCGCCTCGACAAAGGAGCGGACATGGCAAGTGTAGACACCGACATTTCGGCGGATTGGGAACTAGCGGGCAGCACTCTCGGTGAGGCGCCGCACCGCAGGATCCTGGTCGCGGTCGACCAGGGCGACAAGGACGACGCCACACTGCGCTACGCGGCAGCCCTCGCGAGCAAGTCTGGTGCCGCCGTCCGCGTCATCCACATCACC